>Ga0308160_10000464_pt1 | contig 78481 bp, 92 predicted proteins | sample PhyFR1_FD_201036 | JGI IMG/M metagenome (GOLD analysis project Ga0308160, IMG submission 201036) | Phyllosphere microbial communities from UC Gill Tract Community Farm, Albany, California, United States - DLSLF.R1 | ecosystem: Host-associated > Plants > Phyllosphere > Unclassified | place: USA... | reverse complement strand
TTGGAGATCGATTTGAAGGGAGAAAGGTTAGAGAAAGGTACTCATTCGTAAGTCTACATACCCGTCTCTCTAGCTCTCCTGATCACTCCTGGGTCTGTCCATGACCTCCTATGAGGCTTTCGAGACGAGGAATCACCTCTTTCCTCCCCGCCGTCATCCGATTCGGTCCCAGAAATATTTCATTTGAATCTCTCGCCTACGAGCTGACGCTTCTTTCGTTTGCTAAACAGGTGGGACTTTAGCTTCATCATTCCTTCGACAACTGCTGTCGGTGAACGATCAGTGTACGGAAGTGTGAGACATTCAGTGCGAGCGACATTGTTCGGCGCAGGAAACACTCGAGATCTCTCGTCGATGGTCCAACCTCTCTGGTTGATCGCGAATCCTTCACCCGAGGGAGAACTTCCTTCTGGGTTGGAGATTGACGTGCGAAACAATGGACGACTACGAGCGCTGGACAATCAAGATAGCGACATCAACCTCGGACCGATATCACTTCATGTCTCGAGTCCTCATCTCACCGTCGCCTCTCTACTCTTCTTGAGCATCACCTTCGAACGTCCTCCTGAAGGTCTCAAGATCATGTCGGTCTCGGCCCACATCTTGCAATCGTTCGATATCTCTTTTACCGACAAGACGATTCAACCAGTCAAGCCAACTCCGCAGAAGAAGCTTCTCTTCTGGGTTGATTCGTGAGTTCAAAGTGTTCTTTCATCTGTCGAGTCGATGTTGACGTCTCCGGGGTTACAGTACCTCGCCTATCGCTGAATCCTCAGAAGATCTCCTCGACAAGCCGAATCTCAGTCGCGGTACTCTCCCACCTCTCGCTTTCGAACGTCGAGCACTCCTCGCCCAACCTCTCGCACGACTCGAAGGAGGACAAGAATGGACCTATGCTCGAGTCAGTCGAGTACCCGATGATGACGCAGTTCGTCCGAGTACTCTGCCCGGAACCAAGACGCCCATTCGAGTCAAACATAAACTCGTCGTTCAAGTCAAGTACCGTTTCAAAGGGAGCAAGAAAGATCTCGTACTCGAAATGAGTAGCGTCGTTACTATCGCCTCAGTGAGTTCTCTTTGGCGCGCTAAGACCTCGGAGCTTGACTGATCGAAATGTCCCCTCCGATAGTGCTGCTGCCTGACCTCCTCCCTTCTCCTCCCTCGCTACCGATCTCAGCTCTCCGCTACTCACCACGCTTCTCATCACGGCCATCAATCCGTACTCACTCCCTCAGACGGCTCGAATTCCTCTGGTTTCCTTCCCACCGATGGACCTCTCACTCCTTTCCACCGCCGCTGTCTCTGCAACACACCGCTCCAAGCCCTCGTAGATCAAGAAGGAGAAGCTCTAGCCGGTGCCGCAGAAATGAGGAGTCGTTCTCGTTCCAACTCGCATTCTAGGTCGCAATCTCGAGCGAGGGGAACTAGTGGATTCTCTTTCGGTGAGGATATCGACGAGAGGGGCAGAGGATGGCAGAGGAAAGCTGGGGAAGCTTACCCCGTCAATCCTCCTTCCTATCGGGAGAATCCGTTGAGTGAACCCGAGTTTGGAGGTCAGAGTTGGGAAACTCAGGGAATGAACCTCAACGCCGCTCCTGGTCCCTCTACTGCGAGGATCGGATCGAGTCTAGGTCGAATCGGGAGGCAGGAAAGGAACGATACTCTCGTCTGAGGAACTCGCAAAATGAAAAGTCCAGCTTTTCCCACTCGCATCGCTCTCACTCAATTGTACCTACTATTTCTTATCGCAGTACTTCTCTCTCAGTTCCTTTTGTTGATATTCCTCTCACTCGCAATTCTGTGCTGTTCTTTTATAGTAGGATTCGTCAAATGCATTTAAATCGATTTGTTATCCTTCCTCCTCGCTAGACTAGAGAGCATCTCTGAGCAATCGGAAATATGGGGTATTGCACAAACAATATCTCGAAAAACACAGCGCAATCCGTAAAACCTTTATACCTCTTTCCATTCCATTCTCTTGTCTGAAATTCCAGGAGTCATAACCTCGAAATCGTTTCCCCCATTCTCATCCGCGAAAGGATCAGCAAACGGATCGTCCTCTTCCTCTTGTGCCAACAACCCTTTGCCCTTCCCACCGACTCGATCATCGTCTTGAACGTAAGCTGCATAGTTTCTCGCATCTGAGTTGGTTGAAGTCGGTTGACGTGAGTAATGAGTATCGTCTTCTGCGTCCGAGGAATCGTAGTCGGAGTAATCGGAGAGGGAACCATGTCGATAGGTATCTTCGGCTGAACGAGGTTGAATCGGAGGAGGTAGAGCGCTGTGAATGGAGTCCCATCGGTCAGTTCGTCTCTCGAGAGAAGGTAGTGACGAATGAATTCGACTCACGAAGAACCAGTCGAACCAAATGCGAGATCATGTAAATCTGGATGAACCCCTTGACCCTGACCTTGAGTACTCCTATAACTTAAATGCCTGTCCAACCTCCGCCTCTGCTGGTTCTGCAATTTATCTACTTCCCTCTCTTGCATATCGAACGCTGATAACCGACTTCTGATACTCTGTGTATCGTCGTCGTGTGCATGTGCTGGAGTTGCCGAAGAGGGGACAGAGAGTCCTTGTTGTGTAGCTAGTTTCTTCGCTTCTTCTATAGCTTCATCATCGGAATCGAGTTCGACTGGTTTAGACATTCGATCGTAGAGTTGAACAGCGTTGACGATCTACGGTTCAAGCTCCTGTATCAGTCCAGTCAAGAGTGATAGAAGAGAATCGAAAGCGTACCTGTTCGTTGGTAGCGATCAAACTTCCAATGAAATCTCCAGTCGTATCTACATCCGGTACGAGTTGAATGTAGCGAACAACAGCTTTTCTATCCGCTTTCGCCTTTTCAAGACATTCAATAACCCTCAAATTGGTCGTGACTGATTCTTTCTCTCGATTGACATGTTGAAGAGCGTTGATGAGCCTATCATCTCCCAACTTCCCCATCAGCTTTCCATTCACCATAAAGAGCGAGAAAGTAGATTGAACTTACGCTTGAGCAGATTGAGTACCTTGACCAACCGAAGCAAGGATTTTTGGTTTCTCCTGTTCGAAATTGAACGGAGGTCTCCTCACTCGATTCCCTTGTTGTTTCCTCTTCTGTTTATCGAGTTTCTCTTGAGCCAATCTATCCTTCTCTGCTTGACGCGCTCGTTGTTCTGACGCTTTACGTTCGGCTCGTTCCGCCGCTTCTCGTTCATACCTCGCTTGTTCCCTTTCATAAGCTTCAGTAGCTGCTGATCGTTGTTGTTGCTGTGGATTTCCGCCTCCCCACTTATCAATATCTTTGAAATAAGATAGATAGTAAATGAAAAGAAGGAAACTCACAGCAGCTCTAGCAGCACCCAATCCACAACTCTTGTACATTCCAGCAACCAATTGCATTCTCGGATCATCCTTGAATTGTCGGTGCCAACTCGCGAGGACACTAGCAATCTTCTTTTTCACTCGTTCGTCCGTGTTTGGATCTCCGGCTGAAACTTTGATTCGTTCGACTAAGCGTTCGTTGGCGAAAGTAGCTGTACGTCGTATCGATAAACCGAGGTCAGTTTCATTGGAAGCGAGCTCGTTGCGGCGATTCGACGTACATTGGAAACGAGGACCACAGTTCTCTACGAGTGCTTTGAGGATAGTAAGAGCTCGAAGTTGTCCATGAACATCGCTGTACTTGAGCTGTGCGTCGAAGGACCACCTAGTCAGTACACGTTGATGACTAGGTAGCTCTCATCGACTCACTTTTTTACGAATAGCTCTCGAAGCTTCCGCCGGTCTGTACAATCCCTCTCAAATCGATCAGCTTCCCCGTTTCTTCTGAAACTCAAGGAAGTGAGTTGACTTACCCAGTATCCTGAATATTAATACTCTCGACAATCTCTGTGATTCCTTCATAAGAGTCCTCTTCATACTTGTCCAAACACAAGATATCGATCAAAGCCGAAACTGAACTCCTAGGTTTCTCATTCAACCCACTCAGTCCTCCACCTGCTTCGAAATTCTGGTAGAGCTTCTTTGCGGCTAGGAGAGAGAGGAGTGAGGGAGGAAGGGAAAAGAGGAAAGGAAAGTGACGCATTTAGTGGGGAAAGATAAGAGCAGGGGAAGAGAGATGAGGCGAGAGAGTGGACGTACCTCCTACAAACATTGCTTGTGTATAGAGCGAGGAAGAGACAGAAGCGAAGAGCTGGAGAGGTCAAGGGGGAGAAGAGGGAAAGAAACTTCGATCGCATCTCGTTCAAATTCCCACAAGTCCAACTTTTCATTTCCTGAATCGTCTAACTCGCAACGATAATTCAACTCAAACGTAAGTTCGAAGTAGCGCCGTCGAGGGAGAATTGAAGAACAATGCTCGAGGTACGATTACGCAACCCAAACTTTTCGCAATCTCATTTCCTCTTTCTCCTCTCGAAACTTCTTCTGCCCCAAACAAGAGTTTTACATGCGATACTATGAAGATGACCCTTCTTTCCTTGCTAGCGCTACAAGATGCCTCACGGTTTCTTAACTTCACGATTCACAGTAGATTCAATCAATTCCCAACCTGGTGTATCTCCCCACTGTTGTTCCATTTCCTCAAATGCATCCCACCACCTAATAATCGACTCTCTAATCAGTAATCGAACTTCAAGAGAGAGAGAGAGAGAGTAGAAGGAAGAGAGAACGTACCATTTATGAGTTTCATAATCCTGATCCCCCTCCGGTAATCGATTATACCAAGGTTTCTTCAAGATCAAATGAACATTCTTCACATCCTCATCCCTCCACATCTCCTTGTGACAATACCTCAAAGTTTTCAACGCATTGTATCGATAACTCAAAGGGAGGAATTTCCCTTTGAAAAAATCGGCGAGGAGGTCTTGATCGGGGAATCCGTAGGTTGAGACGCGAGGGTCGGTGTAGAGGAAATCTAGGATTGAGGAGAAGGTTGAGGTTGAGGGTTGGAGTACTACGAGACCTGAGTTGAGGCGGTCGTGAGTTGATCTTGTGAATTTCGTTGGGGGAAGAGGGGTAGTGAAGACTGCTTGAGTGTGACCACAGTTCTCGGGAACCCTATAGAGAGAGCGGAATCAGTGATGAATTGAGAGGAGGGAGGGAAAATGAAAAGAAAATTTGTGTGGGACTCACCAATCTGAAGGGTAATGAGAGAGTTTCTTTGGGTTACAGGTACAAGCGTGAGCAGCTGCGATCCATCCTGGTTCCAAAGGCATCTCCATCAATTCATCCATGTTTCTCACGACCAACATATCACTATCCAACATTACGACTCTCTACTCATCCCCTCTCTTTGTTCATGATCAGCTCAGCTCCATAATCCAAGAGTACCAAATGATGAAACTTACCTCGTATTCAGCCATTTCGAAGCATCTCAATTTCGTCCAAGTATCGTGAAACCTCTGATCATGTTCATCCAATTCCTTCCCACTCTTCGGTGGATCAATATACTTGATATCCCTCACTCTGATCCCTTTGTGTCCCAAGATGACTCGTGCTTCTTCTGGTAAAGTAGGAGTTGCGAATACTACCAATGGATATTTTGATTGAACTCGTTCGAGCGAATGATGCAAGACAAGACAGCCTTGAAGGTAGGATGTCTTGGTGAGGAGCGTAACCCAAGCTTTGCCGCTGTCCTTTGTTGTAGGGTCGATCATTTGAGAGTGTGAGAGAGGAGAGAGCAATCGATGATGAAAACTTTCAAAGATCTTCGATTTCCGAATGTCTCATGTTGAACGAACGACGACGACGACGACGACGATCAAGACAGCAAGTTATCATTGTGTAAGGGGTATGAGAATCTACTCGATAACTTCAATAGTTTCCGAAACGACTTCCACGATCTCTTCCTCGACTTCTTCAGTTTCCTTCTCGGCTTCTTCCGCTCTCTTCAAAGCCTTCTTGACCTCCTTACCCATTTCCTTCCTCCTCCTCTCAATCTCCTCCGAACATTCCTTCCTCCAAGCGTTCCACTCATCGATCAATCGTTTCCTCATCTCGACCACCTCCGTGTTCAAGTTGGCAGCTTCCAATTGATCTTGTTCCTCAAACTGTCGAGAGTAATCCCTCAAGTTCTTTCGAATCTTCTTTTGATCATCTCGAGACAAGAGAGTAGGAGGTCGAGGTCGCCATAAGAGTTGCTTGAATCGATCCAATTTGTTCTCTTGAACTAACTGTCCCTTGAAATCCCAAATACTGTAACCAGCTTCCATCTGTAAGTCCCTTCCGAACCCTTCATCAGTTATCTCCTCGAGTCGAATGATGGGAGAGTGAGAAAAAGACAAACGGTAGACATCCACATCGAACCATAAGTAGCAACATACCTCCCACTCGGATCCCACTCGATATCGGTCAACCCATAATGTTCAACCGTAGTAACCAACCTAATACCCGCACCCAAATCCTGTTCATTCGTTTTGATCCCATCATCCCGATCCAAATCCAAATCGAAGAAATCAATATCGAATTTACTCGACGATCCCAAAGTCGCGAGGAGGACGTGTCTTCCTTTAGGGGACCAGTAAACGTTGTTCGAAGTCTTGTTGTCAAAGTTTTCTACACTCACTCAAAAATGTTAGGGTTAGTTAGTTGAGAGGTAGGGGAGGAAAAAGAGGGGAGGAAAGGAAAGACGAAACTGAGTAAAAGGAAATCTCCTTTTCGTGCATCGAATCCATAGAATGCTACAGAGGTCTTGAGCATGACACCGGGCATGGGTTCAGCAGCTTTGGGATCGTTCGTAGTGATCAAAGTGAACCTTGATCCTTGAGGTTCCCATGCGAAAGCGGTAACCGTGTCTGTTTCATTCCCAGTCTCGTTAGTTCCGTGACACGAGTGAAGGGGAGTAAATGTAGCGTGCCTTTGGTCTCGATGACTTGAACGGGGATGTCCTTGTCTCGGAGACGGAACAATTCGAGGTTGCAATAACGAGTTTTACCAGTCTTGGTGTGTCGGTCAACTTTGACACAAAAGTAATCTCCGTTTGATTGCCAATGAAGTTTACACTGCGATCGTATTCGAGATTATCAGTGAAGGGTACGATAGAGAGAGAGACAGAGAGAGAAAAGAAGACTCACATCGTGAACGTTGAACAAATTCTTCGATCTCAAGATAGTCCTCGAAGGAAGAGCCATCAAGGAAACCCTAGCAGGTTGATTCGTAATCTCAGGAGTCCAGAACGCGATCTTGTTCTCCCTAATCGACGATCCAGGTTTCGCTAATCCATTCTTCTCGGCCTCCAACGCTTCCCTTTCCTTATCGTTCATCGGGGACCACTCGAAATCAACGACACCTTCAATCTTGATCGACTTCTTTCCCAACATTCCAAGGGAAGGAGTTTCGTAAACTGAAATTTGTTGACCTGGAGTAACTCGAGCGAGGTATTTCTCGTCCGGGGACCATTTGAACATGGGCCACATGATGGATTTGTTCATGGTTGAATCACCGACCATTGGGAAAGTCCTGACGAGGTTTCCAGTGACGACGTCCCAAACTGCGACGTTGTTTCCTTCGTCTTCTTCGGTGAAAGGTGACATTGAGCGAGGGTCGGGGGAAGCTTCGATGGGTCGAGGAGACCACGTAACGAGGTAGCGTTCGTATGGTGAGAAATCGATGAGTTTGACTTCGGGGTGAGCGAATCGGTTGATACGTTCGAATGAAGCTCCTCCCCAAAGTGCGACTCCTTGAAGATGGATCGTAGCGAGGTAGGTACCTTGAGGTGACCATTGAGTGAAGAGATCGGTCCATTTCTACGTGCGCGGGTGGATATGAGTCGAAGCGAGAGAGGGAAAGGAGAGAAAAGACTTACTGATCGTTCGTGAGCGATATCGGTAACTCCAGTCTTTCCAGCCCAACCAACTCGAAGGTCATCACCTTGGTACAAGATCATTTGGTCACGACCAGCGGGATCGGCGAGCCAGGCTCGGAAGTGCTCCTGAAGAAACAGAAACGAGTTAATTTCAGTTGAAAGGAAAGGATTCGAAAAAAGTCGAACATACACGGGGAGCCCATTCCTCAGCTTCAGGTTCCTTGTACTCCTCGGTGAGTTCAGTGTACGAGTCGACCTCAGTGAATGGTACGACGGAGAAAGTGTGTCTCTTGTCGAAAGCGAGTCCATGCATAGTTCTTTGGAAAGCGTTCGCTTCGGTCGGGTTGTTGAGCGAGATGAACATGTAACCCTTCGAGTTTCCTGCCTCGTCGGTAGGCATTTCGATCTGACTCGTGTTGAGGGAAACGGCTCCTTCCTTTTGAGCGGATTTGGTGATGGCTTTCAGTAATCGTTCTGCCTTGTCTTGTCCAACAACGGGTGCACCATCGAGGATGACTACTGAGTCTAATGGTGATACATATTCTGATGCGTATCTATTTGTACTCGTTCAAGTGTGTCAGCGAGTGTGAGAGCGAGTTGATGAAAAGTGATGGGAAATGAACTTTACCTTTGTTCGAGATCAGAGTAATCGATATCCTCGTCTTCGTAGAAATTGTTGCTCATCCTTGCTGTACTAAATGCGCGTCTATTTGGGAGTAGGTGAGGTGAGGTGGAGGTGAGATGTTGCTCTCTCACAATTTCTTGAATCTTCTCACAAAAAAGATGGAGTGGGCTCTTCTTCTCCAAATACTCGGGTTACTCGCTACCATTTGCTACTTTGAACACTCCGATGCTCGGCTTCTGCTCGCTCTCTCTCCCTTCTTCTTATCGGGACTTCTTTCTCCTCTTCTCTTTCTCCTCTTTCTCTCTCTTCCTCTCTCCACCTCGTTCAAGTTCCAATCCTTTGACTGGATGACCACCTCTGTTCCTCTCGCATCTCCTCTACGTAGAGTCAACACTCCCGGTTTATATCCTAAATCGAAACTCGCTTCAGAGTGGGAGAGATGGTCCACTACTCCAAACTACTTCTCGGGCTCTGAACCACCTCTAGATCCAGTCAGATACTATCAAGAGTTCTTCTGCTTGACTCCAAATGACAAGGTACAAGAGGAAGCGCTCGAGAGATTGGGTCGGGAAGCTCTACTCGACAATGTGAGTTCAAACTCTGTTTGGATCTCTCAAATTGCGTGCTGACTCTGTGCTGCTCTCGGTGTACAGGAGAACGTCTCTTCATTGTTCATCAACGCCGTCAAGATCTTGAGAGAGGCAACTTCTCAAGCAAACATCATTCAGGTTCGCTTGTCTGCCCCGTTTCCAACTCATCGACCTCGTTCAGCTAATCTCTCTCCTTGTCGTCTGCACATAGACTTTGACAGTACTCTTCAAGGATCTCTTGTCTCGAGCCTACGACAATGCTTCGCAAGATCTCGTTCTGATCCTCGTCGGTGAATCGAGTAGAACCGATCAGGTCTTCACCGTGAGCTGGACTGAGCTACTACCTTTCTCTTGCTCGGCATGTCGTAACAATCCATGCATCTCATAGGATCTCGTCGCGTCCCTCGACTTGATCATACAAGACGCAACGATCTCGGGTGAGCAGCCCTCGGATTCAGATTTCCCAACCTGTACTAACCAATCCAACCTTCACTTCAGCTTCCCTTCGACACTCGACTCTTCGACTAACTCTCTCACTCGTCACTCATCTCGGCTCATCCTCGCTAGTCACATACTTCCTACGTCGCGACCTCTTTTCGTCCTTGATCAGTTTCATCTCGGATGACAGCACCAAGCCACACGCTCACGAAGCTGTTATCTTGATCGGACTACTAGCGGGCCACAAAAGTGATGGAAAGAATCCCTACGCAACGAGGATACAAGATTTTGTCGAGGAGGGAATCATGACGGTTCGCCCTCTTCCTCCCTTTCGTCGCTTCCCATCTGTATTGACTGACACCATTCGCAAGTGCAGAGAATCATTGAACTCATCGCTTCCTCTCTCCTACACTCTCGAGACAACTACCTCTCGATTCAGGACGACACTCCTCCATCTCTCGTTTCTTCCCTCACCTCGATGGTCCTCAGCCTAAACAAACTCCTCTACCTTCCGAACCCATTCGTCTGGAACCAGCCTCCTCCGCCTCCCGCTTACTCCCCACCTCGACTCGACGAGAAGATCGAGCTATTACCTCACGCAGGCGAGAAACGACCTGATCTCAAAGGGAAACGTCGAGCGACAGAGGAAGAGATCGCTCAATCTCATACACTCGAGCCTTCGACCACAGCTCCAACTACTCCGGGACAAGCTCCTTCAACACCTGGTTCAATCAATAGTTTCAATTCTTCCCATCCATCAATTCCTCCGAGAACACCAACGAAATCTCCTTCGCAACGACCTCTACTCAAACGTAGCGCTTCCAGTAAGAGCTTCAATCCTTTCATGAAGATGCCGCCGCAAAGTCTAGTGATTTTGGTCAGTTTGTGGGAGTTTTGGAAAGCAAACAAAACTTTCAGTTCGTTAGTCTTCTCGAGCAAACCGGGTCAAGGTATGTGTCCAGATCCTCTATGAATCGCCTAGTTGATGAGAGCTGACCATCTTGCCCTGGATCCAGCAGCTCCAATCTTGCCATCCAGCTTGATCTCCCTCTCTTCCTACATTTTCTCCCACGCCTTCCTCTCACCGCGCTCCCGAGTCTACTCTCGCCTCACCCTCAATCTCTTGACACTTCTCGTCGAAGATGCGGGAGAAGGCAAGCTTTGCTATGCTGACGATGGGAAAGAAGGAGGAGAGAAAGAATCGAAAGAACCTCAAATCAGGATTTGTCGACAGGTTCGTCTAGGGGATTTTTCGTACTATATCGGCTCGGATACTGACTGAGTGCGAATCGTTGACGCGTACAGCGCCATCCTATCCTGCAGAATCAGAATGTTGAGGGTCAGCGACCGATGATTGCGAGTTTGATCGATTCCGTTCTGCTGTTCCTGAGGCACAATCTCAAGAAGAACCTCGATGTCGAATCCTATGTGTGCGTCCACAGAATCCTCGCATCTCTCGATCCAGTCAGAACTGATGAGGATGAAGTTTGTGTGCACAGAATCGCGCTCCGATTATTCCAACGAATCATGCAGCAACTCAAGACAGAAAAGGTCAAACTCGAATACGAATGGATTAGCATGTGGAGGTCAATTTTGACCTTATCGAGCTTCATCGTCGAGCATGTCAAGGAGCTGAGGATGATCAGCGATAAAGTCGATAACTTGATCTCGCACGTGCGTTTCGTTTTAGCTCGCCGACTTCGACTCGCTGGAGCTGATGTCGGTGAACTCCTCGAATGTACAGATCTTCGTCACTCTCGCCTACGCTGCCTACTGGGGAGAGCAACTCCTACCCTCTCAACACGAACAAGCTTTACTCTACTTCGAACTGCTCAATTCGGATTCAACCCTCTCCGACCTCTCCGACCTACTCGGTATCACTACTCTCGCCTCGAATCTCCCATCTCCTTTCCCGGCCGCATTCGATCTCACCGCTTCTCCCCCTCAATTGCGAGGTGTCGACCCCTTATCTCCTCTCCCTCGATTCTATTTCCCCATGCCCCCAACTACAACCAACAACGGTTCGGTCTCACCGACCTACTCAGTCCGCTCAGTGACGCATTACGGGGAAGGAGCAACAGGAGCAGGAGCTGGATTCGTCGCGACAGAGTGTATCTCGAATATTCGATCGACTCTGACCTACTTCCAGAACTTGATCGCTCAACATGCGTTCTCGTTGGAGGATGAGAGCGAGGATCCGTTGGAATCGGATGAGATCTTGAGTATCATAGAGAGGAATTTGGGAGGGGTCGAAATGATTGAGAGTAATGCGATGGGGGATTTACCGAGGTTTGCGGGAGGGCGAGAAAAGGATAGGGAGGTGTTCGAGAGGGAGCTGACCGATATCGTAAGGGAGGATATGAAGAGATTGTTGGAGACGGATTTCAAGGGTTTGAGGTAGAATGGAGGACTAATGTTCGATTCCCTTTCGTTTCCTTCCCTCGTCCTCCCTGCTCATTTCTCGCCTCGTTTCTTCATCGAGCTACATTGCCTGTGGCTTCCTGTCTGCTGGCTTCCTTCAGTTTCTCCGGTTTCTCCGCGGTCATCTCGGATCGAGACGCTTTTGATCGCCTCTCTTTCTTTCTTCCTTCCTCCGCCACGCCAGAGGCAACTCCTACGACTCAAGTGATGTTTCAAGGTGGAGGACAGCACCAGTTAGGGAGCAAAAGCAAGAGTTTACCTGGTACTCCTCGAGGAGGTGAGTTCGCTTTCTCCCTGATCTGCTTCTTTCCAAGTATGGAGACTGATGAGAAGTATTGTTGACTCCACAGTCTCGCCAGCTCGCAATACCGAGCCTTTCCCTTTATACCCTCGCTCGACTTCGCACCTTCGCACTCTTTCCTCAACTTCGCTCAATCGCGTTTCTCCTCCTCTCCGCTTCACTCCTTCTCCTTCTACATCGCCTCATCACTCTCGCGCACCCTCTCCCCGACGCTCTCGTCCTCCCTCTCCTTCCCGCTCACCGACCCACTCTCGCTCGACCTCAAGCTCAAGTGTTCGCTTCACTGGTCGTCTTGAATTACCTCTCTTCTCACCTTCCGATAGTCACGAGAAGGCGATGCAACAGCTTACGGCGAGGTTGGTGGAGATGGAGAGAGGGTATCAGGAATTGGAAAGGGCTTATGATATCGTCAAGAAGGAAAGGGATTTCTATCGAGAATTGGCGAATCCTTCAAGGAATCACTCGGTACGCCTTGAAACTTGTCTTGATACAGAAATAGTACACTTGAGATCTGTTCAGCTGCCGACGCTCGAGTGTTCAATACAGCCTCAAGGTCTTCCTCATCGTTCGCCTTCATCTTCAGGACCCGCGTCGCCCGCTCGTGACACTTCGGCAAACAGACACAATTGGCATCTGGACGCTAGGTAGATGATAGAAGATGGATTTCGTAACAATCAAGGCGGGAGGCATCGAGCTATACTGATCCGGGAAAGGTACGAGTCTCGCAAGAAAGAAGAAAAGTAGATAGCGAGTCTGTACATCCCGAAACGTCTAGACAAATGTAAAGAGTTCCATTTCCCTCCATTCCCACGCAACTGAGCGGCCGAAAATGCGTTCGACTGTCATGCTCATTTGCCTTTCTGCACTCACTCGAAAATCGGTGCGAATTTGCTGAGCGACTTTTTCCCCATGCTCTCTGCTTGCATCCTGGCGGAGAGTGTTCAACCCTGCTTCTATCGCGGACTGGGTTCCCGTATGCGCGAACCCGAGGAAGGTGAAGTGTGGGTTGTCAAGGGTGGACGAATTCAGAACGAAAATGTTTGACCCTTGGCGTGAGCTGACTCCATGCGAGAGCGAGTGAAGACGTTGCAGAGACTCGTAGAGCCGTAAGATCTGCAGAGACGAATGAGCTGATAACGGGCGCTACGTAAAGGGTTGGACTCACGAAGATCTTGAGCTTCTTTGCCCTACGACGGGCTAGGTCTTTATCTATTGTCGACTCGATTGTCTCGCTGTGCCCGGGTATCGATTCAGTTCCCGATTCGTCGTCTGAGTCTCGCTCTTCGAATCCGTCGCCGGTGTGAGTGAAATTTCGTCCGAAAATTGGAAGAGGGAGGGCGATCTTGGTGAGATCTTCGAGAATGACGCCTTTGACGGTCTTGTTCCAGGGCATTGTAAAATTGAAGAAGCCGTAACAGATCGGAACGTCTCTGCCTTGAGTTGATCGGAATGAATGATATCTGCGGAAGGAATCTATCAGCCTGCGATGATCGATCGGAAGCTTGCTCAATTAAAGAGCTCACGCGTCTGCCTCTCTCTTACATAGTTCATCTCCGCTTTGCCACTCACCGTCGATCGGATGAACAGGGATTGGGAACAGTGATTCTGCGTAAAGCTTGACGACGACCTTTCTCCTCCTTCCCTCTACATCGATCTCAGCTCTCCAGACCTGCGACCAGGCTCCAGCTCCTTTCACAATCCCCTTTGTGAGCTTGAGAGCGAGAGGACGAGGAGAAGTACCGCTCAAGAGGTTGAGAAGTGATTGACTGGCTTGTCGAAGAGGGTTTGGCGATTGAGGGAAGGACATGGTAGAGTCGTAGACTGATTCAGGATAGAGTGAAGGGAGAGAGAATGGGAGAAGGGTACTCTTGCGCAAAGGGGAGGCTTTCGCGATTTGTTGACGCTCTTTGAACCGATCAATCTCTTGTTCTGAGAAGCGAGGCGGCTTGTAGTCGCCACCGACAGTCCATCCAGGTGGCATCATACTCTGATGAAGATGGGGGAAGAAGGGAGGAAAGGGAAGAAGGAATGAGTGAAGTCCTCTTTTTTTGCGCACGACCCCCTCGTTTTCCCAACACCGCGGCCTTCTTCGGAGAACTGCCAACCCTTTTGCCCCCTCTCTCTCCTGGACTTCATCCTTACTCACCATTGACGATGACTAGCTTCCAACCGTCTCCACGTCTCGCTCTACCCCGACCGATGGTGATGTTGTCTGAGGGGAAAAGACGACGCTTGGGTCACTCTTTCATCTCTAGCTCCCGATCCCTCCTACTCGCCGTCAGTCGTCCTGATCACTCTATATGCGGCGCTGACTTAGACTCTCCCGTAACCTCTCGCAGTCTGAATCGCATCATTCGCCTGACCATCAGAGCGCGTGGGAGATACTAGAAGAACGTCTCGCCAAATGTCCTGTGGTCCATCATGATCCGTCTGGAAGGAGTCCCAACATCACCGCGGATGAAGCCGGTTACTGTGATGTCGAGATCATTCACAAAGACTGGAACGAGGTTTTTCCCCCTGCTTTTGATCGTCTTTATCGATCTCTCAGTCACGGTGGCGTTTCAATACCTAGACGGTCTCAAGAGAGGCGTGTGATTGACTCCGAGGGAGACGTCGGGTGAGTCGTGTTACTACCATTGCCCGCTTTCAAGCTCGCTGAGCGATGTTCCGATTGTAGCGATATTACTCTCACGAACGTCGTCCTCCCTGTTATCGACGTACTCAACTCGCTCATTCACAGAGAGCTCAAGGACGATCTGATCATTGTGCCTGCCCATCAGTGTGGCCTCACGTTCCACATCAAGGACCCAGACGACCCATCGAAGCCGAAGAGAAGTACGTTTTGCTTTCGAAGTCGTATCTAAATTCACAACAACTCACTGCTATTAGATCGCGGGCATAGAGAGCATCAGTCTGGATCATTCACTTGTCTTGATCAATCGTCAAGCTTTCGAGCAAAATTGGACGACAGACGCAAGAATTCACATGGTCATAGTCGAGGAAAAGGTGAGTCTCGCTGCTGTCCGGACGACTATCTCTCACATCTAATGTTCGACGCATGACTTGCAGAGGATTCCCTACGTGAATCCGACGGAATGGTATGACGAAGCTTTGACTCGGACAGAATCGAATAGCATGCGAGATCACGTTCCACAATTACTCATGTCAGTCAAGTCCTTCCAGACTGAATCTACTTCCATTGTGCTTCAGCTGAAGGTGGGTGGATCTGCTTGATTCGTGCAGGTATGCGGATCGATACAAAACTTCTCGACTTCTATTAACCGACTCTTCACGTTACGTCTCCGTGCACACCAAGTTTCTACCTACTTCGTCGGACAACGGAGCAAAGCGAGCGGTGTTTGCGTACCATAAAGATGAGCGACCATGCCCGCCCGCTCGAGACGATCGACATCCATTCGATCCATTCTTTTCCGGCTTGCGACACTCTCTCTGTGCTCTCGGGATCGATGCACTCCGTTCTCACGGAATCCTTGACGAGAAGGTAAGTATTTTGACGACAGAGATGCGAGAGGGGATAAACTCACGTTCTCATCGAACAGGTCCTGTCGCTTTCTCCTCAGCTCAATCCATTTGAATCAAGGAAATACTCTGTGAGCGAGCCTCATCGATCCTCTCCTTGAGCACGTATTGACCGCCCATTGATCGAGAACAGCGAGAAGTCCACGATATCTTGAAAGCTGGACAAGAGAATCATGTCAGTTTCCGTTTTCCTCGCCAATCTTCGTATCTGAACAAGGCCGTATTCACCGTTTACGTTACAACAGTCGTTGATGCACCAGACATACGAGATCCTTGATCACATTCCATGCGGAAAGAACCAATCTTTGATCGCAGCTTATTTCGAACCGGATCGAGTCGAAGTGAGACGACAGCGCCGAGCGAAAGAAATTGTACCTCATCCTTTACCACCTCGTTGGTCTCATCTGTAATTATTAAAGTCAGTGTAAAGTCAGTCCAGGTGTCTTGCGATACGAGCCTTCGAGAAAAAGTGAGAGAGACTTTCGCGATTCAATCGATCGCTGCAGGGCTCTGCCCTTCGAATAGTGAAGCATAGTTCAGCATCCAGCTAGTCCACTGTGGCCTCGAGCTAATCCATCGTCTCATCACAATTATCCTCATCTGCGCGAGATCAAATTGTAAGCTTCTTCTCTTCGTTCGAAAATTCTCATTTCCGAACACTCACGCGACTGCTCAAACAGGACAACCTCCATTTCACCGACACTCGGTTCGAAGAGATGAGCCGAATCCCAGTGTTCGCTACGTCGTCGCAAGATCCCGAATTGCTCTTCCGCCGTCAAGAACGTCAAGCTCGACAAGCTCCCGATCCCGTTCCCCCTCCTGGTCTTCCTCCTCCTCTCTTCTATGCTCCTCCTATGCCTGATGGGTATACCTATCGTTAATTTGACGTAGTGTTACTAAAGAGACTGTGGCCCGAGAACCGAAGCGAGAAAAGAGAGGAGGTTGAAAGAATGAGCCGACGAAGCTGCCTCCTTTCGACGACTGATTCCGCCTTTGCTTGCCCGCTACCTTCTTCCTGAGACGTAGATCTGCGTCACGCAAGTCAGCATACTCCGCTCTCTCCCGAGATCGTTTGCTCCCTCTCGCCTTTTCTCGTTTCGAGTGGTGCAATTCCCCATGTCTTCACGCTCCCCTTCGACCCCATCAAGCATCGTGTCGAGTCCTTCGAAGTAGACACAGGAGATGGATGAGTTCCGAGCTGTAGAAGTCGAAGATCACGAATCAGTCTTCTTTCCCAAGAGAGAAAGAGATTCGAGAAAGTAATCGAACTCACGAAAGAATCTTTCATTCCCGACACGCTCTTCTCAATAAGTGAGTCCGGCAAAGTCGAGATCATCGCACTATACCTGCCGTTAGGGAGAGCGAGACAAACGGAAATAAGAAACGAAGAACGCCAATCCATTCTTCCCGAACCCAAGCTGCCCAAGCATCGTCCAAAGCTTGTTGTCCAACACTGGTGAGTAAGCCATGGGTGAGAAAACTGAACCCTTGAGAAGTATCCTGATTTTGAGCCCTTTTTTTGGAAAACCTAAAAACAAATCTGCTTTTTCATACAAAACGAGTAAAAAACCCCTTCATCCCGTAACGCTACTCTCCTTCCCTTGAGAATCTATTCGGCGGCTTCTAATCTTTTCTTCTTTTCTAAAGCCTTCATTCGGGAAATGTAGCTATTTTGAGAGGGAAATGTCGGGATTAAGTGAGAGCACAGGAGGGGATAGGGGAAGATGGGGAAATAGGGCAGTGGAGGAGTCAGTTGAGAGTTTCAGGTAGAGGTAGAGGATGAAGGGAGGGATACGGACTCGTCGTATTGACATCTGTGAAAGCCAAGCAATCAAACATCAGTCTTTCTGCCCAGAACAGCGAGAGATGGGAGATACGAATGACTCACTTTTCGTATGCGTGTCTGTCATCACCATCACAGAGAGCAGAGAGAGTCAGTACGGACAGAGAAGAGAGGGTTTCGTCTAGAGGAAGTCTAACCGTTCATCATCGCATTCTGTGAGCTCGAGCGAATCAGTGGGGAGTGAGGAGAGATGGGAGGAATGTGTGCGTACTCCAGTTTGCGTAAAGGTTCTCATGTCGACAAACGTTGAGGGGAACCAACAATCTAAAGGTCACTCAATCTCTATCAGCTGTCCATCTCCCGCACCCCTGAAACATGAGAAGTCAGCTTACTTTCCACATTGATCTCTCCATCTATTGACCACACAAAAGATGTCAGTGAGAGGATAGAGAGAGATATAAATGATGAGATAAGTTAGCAAAAGGTTTCCTTACCCGATTGGTACACGAGCACCTTTCGCTGTAGCTTGATCGGCAGGTTGAGGAGTGAATGGTGTGTTTGAGGGTGACATGTCGCTTTTGGGTTTTGAATGGGAGTTGGAGAGCGGAGGGGAGCGATTCCAAGTTCAAATGAATACGTTTGTCTAGTAATGCAAAGTCGAGAAGTAGCCAATTTCCTCTTCGCTTCACCACCACCCTCCGACTGATTGTAGACCGCGTAGATCACTCTAGAACACGACGAGGAATACTCCGGGAACCATCTGACACGTCCCTCTCACCTCTTTACGCCCTCTTTCTCCCTCTCCTTCTTCTTTTCCCCTCTCTTCTCCTTCGATAAACTCCTCCCTCCTTCAACACAGTCCAGCATGGCTGCTCAACCACCAGCAATCTACAAAGCATGTTACTCCGGTGTACCAGTCTACGAGGTCCGTCTTCCTCTCTCTCTCTCTCTTCTCTCTTCCCTCAACTGACTTCATAGAGTCGAATGAATTTATTAGATGCCATGTCAAGGAGTAGCAGTCATGAGGCGTAAATCAGACGCATGGTTGAATGCTACTCAAATCTTGAAAGTTGCTGGGTTTGATAAACCTCAGAGGACGAGGGTGTTGGAGAGGGAAGTACAGAAGGGGACTCATGAGAAAGTACAGGGAGGGTATGGAAAATATCAAGGTGAGTTCAATCGGATTCTTCTCGTAGTGCTCTCGAGGTCAATGGAAGAGAGAGGGGAAAAGGAGGAAGGGAGAGTGTCGCTCAAATTAGGGAAGAGAGGGATCGGACAAGGTCTAGATTGTAGAGACGCCTTCGCTAACTACATCAACCCTCTCCAAAACTGCACCGATGAGGTCGAAGTGGAGGAAAGGTCATTTTACGCGTCAAGTCGCGCATTTCCAACTTCGCTCAGCAACGGTCCTTTCTATCTCCTGACCAATGTCACTGACATTTTCTTTCCCCTACAGGTACCTGGGTACCTATGGAAAGAGGAGTAGGACTCGCACGACAATACGGAGTCGATCGATTACTCCAACCGATTTTCGATTACACTGCCGGACCCGATTCTCCACCTCTCGCACCTAAACACATCACCGCCGCTCCCTCTCGTCCCCGAAAGAAACAAGACATCGCAAACGATTTCGATATGCAACCTCCTCCCGCACCACCGAAACCTCAACGAGCTGCAGTCAAGAAAGCGAATGCTAGGAAAGCTGCCGCTGCTGCTAGGAACGCTGCTATGGAGCATGGTCATCCTGATAGTGATGAGGATTATCAAGGGGAAGGAAAGGCGGTCAAGGGAGGAAGAGGAGAAACTCCAGCGAGAGGAAACAGGAGTGCGAGTGAACAGAGTGAAACTCCTTCACCTTATGGAGATGTTCAGGACGAGTATGGAATTGGACCTTCAAAGAAGAGGAAGACGGGTCAACATCAATCGATCGATCTCCAACAACAACAACAACAGCACTTCGCTCAAGGTTACCCTCCGATTCCACAACATCCTTCTTACGACCCTACCCCTCTTCCCGCTCAACAACAATTCGGACTCGGACCTCTACGATACGCACGAATGATCCTAGATTACTTCGTTTCAGAATCGACAACAGTTCCTTCTTTCCTCTTGCAACCTCCTGCCGATTTCGACCCGAACGTAGTAATCGACGACGATGGACACACTGCCCTACACTGGGCGTGCGCGATGGGAAGGATTCGAATCGTCAAACTATTACTCGCGGCAGGAGCAGACATCTTTAGAGCAAACTCGATGGGTCAAACGGCACTCATGAGATCAGTCATGTTTACGAACAATTACGATCTTCGAAAGTTTCCCGAATTGTTCGAACTCCTTCATCGTTCGACTATCAACATCGATCGAAACGACCGTACCGTCTTTCACTACATCATCGACATCGCTCTTCAAAAAGGGAAAACTCATGCAGCTCGTTACTACATCGAAACGGTACTCGAACGACTCGTACAATTCCCGGAGGAGGTAGCAGATATCTTGAATTTCCAAGATGAGGAAGGGGAGACGGCGTTGACGTTGGCAGCGAGAGCGAGGAGTAAAAAATTGGTCAAGATCTTGTTGGACAATGGAGCGGATCCGAAAGTCGCGAATCGAGATGGGAAGACGGCAGAGGATTATATTCTAGAGGACGAGAGGTTCAGGGAACAGGATGTACAGACTGGAAGTGGAGTGAACGGAGGGAATGGAGGAGGAGCGGCGATTAGTCAACCGATGGGAATGAGTGCGAGTGAGATGTCGAATGGAGTGACAAGCGGTGGAGGTGTAGGGAGTGTACCGATGACGACGAGTCAATCTGAAGGTGGCGCTTCGTTCGTCGCTTCTGGAAGTGGAGGAGGAGGACCGATCATCCCACCGTCACAATCTCAATCTCAGCTACAACAACAACAACAATCTCGTCCCCTCGTCGTTTCTCAAGGTATCTTACCCCGACCTCATTCTTCAGCCACCGGTCAACGAATCTCGAAACAACTCGTACCAGCAATGGCGAACCTCTTTGAAACTCTCGCTTCGACTTACGATGCAGAACTAGCCGATAAAGACCGAGAACTATCCCAAGCCGATTCCCTCCTCCTCTCCCTCCAATCCGAGATCACAGAACAACAACGAACCGTTCAACTCGTCGAATCGTCAACGGCTTCAATGGGATCTCTGGAAGAATTGGAAGCGAGAGAAAATCAATTGAAAGGAGAACTCGCAGCGAAAATGGGGAAAAGGTTCAGGCTGGGATGGGAGAAATGGGTGAGGGATGAAGATCAACGAGAACAACAGTACGATCAAGAAGGAGGACCTACCGTTTCACCTCAAGGACCTCAAGCAGATTTGGACGCTTACCGAGATTTAATCGATCATACTCCTTCGGATGCGAGTGAGAGGGCTCAAGCGTTGAGATCGAGGATAGAAGGGTTCAAGGAAGAGAGGAAGGAAGAGTTTGCGAGGTTCGTCGAGAGGCAGAGTACGGCGGGAACGGGGAAGAAATTGGCTCAGTATCGTCAATTGGTCAGTTTGGGTTGCGGTGTACCGTTGGATCAGGTCGAAGGAGTCATCGATGCGTTGGTTGAACAGTTGGATCAAAGGCAAGATACCTATGCTTGATTTCGATGGGATTCAGGAAGTTTTGCTTTTCGGGCGTTTTGCGTTCCTTTTCTTCTGTCCATGTTTCTAGGGTTATCCGTACTAGCTTTGTTACTCTCTCTCACACACTACTATCGATATGTCTTGTTCCCCATCCTTGTGCTGTGTATGAATCGATTTGCTTGAAACTCTCTCGCTTTTCCAAATTTTGCTCCCTCTTCCCGTTCTCACATTGCCCGCTTCTCTAGCTATTCTCGCACGAGACGAGAATGATTGAAACGATACTGCTTTGCGATTTGAACAAATAGGACAATAGGATGAAGAAAAAGAGAGGAAGAGCGAGAGAGAAATCTAGAAATCGACGAAAGTCTACTGTCCTCCGTACTCCTTGGTGAGGAATTTGCCTGTTCGACGAAATGGAGGAGGAGTCAATCTCAGCTCTGCTGTACTCATCCATCGTTTCGTACGTACCGATCGTGATCATTTGAACGTTTGAAGTCCCTTCATAGATAGCTCCGACTGTTCGCACACAACGACTCGACGATCAGCGCTCTGATTCAACAATGATAGAAGAGTAGATGTACTCACTCTTGGAATCCCTCAAGTACCTTTCAATTCCAGTCTCCCTCGTGAATCCGACTCCTCCAGCCCATTCGATCGCACGACTCGCGACCCTCTCGGCAACTTGCGATCCATAGAGCTTGGCCATCGCAGCTTGCTTGGTGAAAGGTAAATCTTGCTCCTTCATTCTCGCAGCGTTGTAACAGAGTAATCGAGCAGCTTCAATCTCGGTAGCGGATTCAGCGAATTGCATTTGCATTCCTTGGAACTGTGTATCTCATTCGAACCTCCTCAGTACTGTTCAGGCAAGGAACTGGGAGAAGAAGGAAAGACGCACCATTCCAACTGGTTGACCGAATTGTTTGCGATCGAAAGTGTAGGGAACAGCTTTGTTGAATGCTCCTTGAGCGATACCGACCATTTGAGCGGCGATACCTACTCGTCCTTCGTTCAGGATCTCAATAGCGTACCTTTCATTCAATGCAATCAGTAAGAGGGGATGTGAGGAAGAGAGGAGAGGGCAAGAAAGCTCACTTGTATCCCTTTCCTTCTTCACCGATCAAATTCTCGGCGGGAATCTTGATATCGTCAAAGTTGAGGGTACATGTTGATGAAGCACGAATGCCGAGCTGATCGTGAGGAACAGGAGGGATCAGCTTTCGACGAAGAAGCGAGAAATGGATAAAGAGAGGCAAGTTACCTTTTTCTCCTTCTTTGCGATTTCGACACCCATTTCCTTCTCGACGAGGAAACAAGAGATACCTTTGTAACCCTTACTCGGGTCGATCGTGGCAAAGACCTAAATCATGCGCAAAGAGCTTTGATCAGTCTTTTGACGATAGTCGCAACTTGAGAACGACTTACGAGGAAGATTTCGGCTTCAGCAGAGTTGGTTATCCACATCTTTGAACCGTTGAGGGTGTAGTAAGAACCATCTTCACTCTTTTTCGCAGTAGTCTTCAAAGCGAACGCGTCGGATCCAGAAGCGGGTTCAGAGAGTGCGAATGAACCGAGCTAGATCGGACATTGTCCTCCTCACGATCAGCCGTGCTCGAGCGTAGAAAGAAGAGTGAAAGCGCACCTTGCTAGAAGAGAGTTGAGGAAGGTATTTGTCCTTGACAGCGTCGGAAGCGTACTTTCGTAGAACGGTGTTGACGAGAGTGTTGTGCACGTCACAGCAGACACTGACGGAAGGGTCGATCTTTGCTAATTCCTCGATGACGAGAATAGCGGAAGTGAAGGAAGCTCCAGCTCCTCCGTGATCAGGATCCGTTTCGATCGCCATCAACTGCGAATACGACCTCATTTTCGATCAGCTGGGGTTTGACGACGAGGATCGAACGATAGACGAGTACTCACACCTTGATCGAATAAGGCTTTGATGATTGAAGGATCCATCTTTTCATTCTCATCCATTTCTCGACTCTTGGGTTCGACGACTTCTTCAGCGAATTTGCGAACTATTCAACTCGGCACAATCACGCATCATCAGCATACTATGCATTAAGTCGCGTTCGAAGCCCTCTCTCGAAGAGGGCGACTGATCGGATTGCCGGAGAGGTAGAGGACTGACCAGCATCACGTAACATCATTTCCTCATCTGTTAGAGTGTATAGCGATACAGGGTTCTCTCCCTGAACTGCACCCGTGAAGCATCTGATCCATTAGAAGTGTTTAGTTAGTTTCGATCTTTGAGAGGGGCGTGAAAGTGGGGGGAGAGGAAGGGAGGGAGAGAAACTAACCGACGAGAAGCAGGGAGTACTGCTGAACGCGATGCGAGTGCAGTAGTGTTGAGTGCGGTGCGAGCTAGGCGATACATTCTTGGAGAGTTGTCAGGGTGAATTGTAGAAAGTCAAGCGAGGAAAACTTCAAGCAATTTTTTGGAAGAGATCGCTCTTCCCGGCTAACTCGCATCTTCGGCGCAAACCGCGTGAAACCGCTCCTTCGACTTGCGCTCGTCAATACGACAGCTTGTGAGAATCGCAGACTTTGACCGAGACTAGAATCAGCAGGAACGGTACCTAGAGAACGAATTCGCACAATCTCTGCGAAACCTCACTAATCTCGACGGTCGCTCGAAGCTTGATCTCTAAATTGAGCTATCGTCGTCTTCACTATTGACACAACACCTCAATGTCCCTATTTCCTCAAGCTACAACTTGTTCCAATCCAACAACGACCAATCGATGATCACTAACGATCAACGCATCTTTCCCATATCTCCTCCCTCCGACGTCCTCATAGAAGTTGGGTAACACTCCATATCTACTCACTTTCCACCTTGTTTGTCCATCCTTCTTTCCCTCGTCGAGGAGAGGCTCGAGGGATTCAGTATCGGAAAGAGTAGCTGAGAGTTCATCTGGATCGTCGGCGTCGAGGAATGAGGAGTCGGAAGAAGGAGGTAGGGGTAGGTGAGGTGAGATGAAAGCGGCATTGTCGAAAAGGAGAATGAAATCGATTATCTTTGGAGTGTCAGATGGGAGGAAACCAGTGAAAGTGTTGTGAGGGCCATAAGCGCTGTGCCGGGAACTTCCTCCTCATTAGTCTACTGCACGAAGTGGAGATGAAGAATGGAAGTTTCACGTACCCGCTGAGAGCACCCGGACCAGCGAGACTAGTTTTTCTCGTCGCGATTTCATGCCTCGAATCCCAGAACGCCTTCTCCTCTCCAATGTCACCCTTCTTCTCTTCCTTCTTGTATCGATCACCCGTCAAAACTTGATACCCTTTCTCCTCAGCCGGCGAGTTCAAATCACCCAGCAACACGACCAGAGGTTCTTTTTCATTCACTTGACTCTCCTTCATTTCCTCCCTGACCAACTCAAGAATGAGTTTCGCACTATTCGTTCGAGCTTCGAGTCCTCGATCATCCCAATGAGTGTTTGCAACGATGATCTCGTCAGAAGAGAGCGACTGTAGATCACTTAATCTCGCGATGGTGACCATTCGAGGTTGACCTGCATCCCACGACTTTGATCCGGGGACATCCGGAGTTGTCGAGAGCCACGAATGCTTGTAAGACGAGAGGGAGAAGCGGGATTTTCGATAAAAGATTGGAACGGCTTCTCCTGCTTTTTTTCCATCGTTTCGACCTGAGGTCACGACGATTCGTCAGTGAAGCGAACTCAATGTCGTCTGCAACATCCGCTACGAGAGCGGTGTCGCGCGTGAAGAGAGAGAGAGTGTGTGTAGAGACTTACCGACTCCGACAAATCCAAACTCATCCCCCATCAAAACTTGCAAATCCTTATACTGATGATCCAAAACTTCCTGAAAAGTGACTACATCCAACTCACTGAACAAGACTTGATCTACCAACTTGTCCCTTCTCTCTTCCCACCCTGATTCACCCCATTTCTCCTGTCCCTTCTCTTTCCCTTTAAACGTATCTTTCAATACTTTCAACGGTTTCAATGGTCCACTCGGCGCATACCTCACGTTGAAAGATCCGAGTCTCAGTTTGAGTGGTTGAGGAGAAGATGAGAGAGTTTGGAGGTAATAGTCGGAGCGGGTGTGGGAGAGGGGAGAGTAGTCCATTGAGAAGAGATAGAGGATTCCGACGAGACCGACAAAGATAGAGAGGACTGTGATTAGGGTCGAAGGAGGGGATGCGGCGGGAGCTAGTTGTGGGAATTGACCAGAGTCGGAAATGATTGAGGGAGGAGGAGCAGCGGGAGCAGGGGCAGCAGTTTTGGGTTCAGTGGTAGGAAAGGGTTCAGTGGTAGCTATGAGTCGCTCCTCTACTTGATCTGACATCGAGTGAGCGAGGAGGTGAGGTCGAGAGATCAAAATATAATGATGATGAGGCGGTGTCTAGAAGGCAGGGGAGAAGGCGAGAGGGTGAAGGTCTAATCCGGGCGATCTATCGAGATCTGTTTGATAAGCTGATTGTGCGGGAGAAACGAGAGAAGGAAGAAGGAAGAAACTTGAACGTTCGTGTTCCAAGTTTTTTTGTTCGCAAGTGATCGAAACACAAAATTGAACGAAATTGGGTATATTTGCACTGCAAGCGGGAGAGAGAAAGAGACTGAAACGAACGACACACAACGAGGTCTATACACACTTTCCATCCTTCTCCTTAGAACGCCTCAGTAGCGAATCCTCTCTGACCACCTCCAAACATATCGCCCATTGGACCCGCACTCGCTCCTCCCGATTGCAAACGATCTCCTCCTCCTGCAGTCGCTGCTTTCGCAAGCATGTTGGATTGAATAGAGACGAGTTGGGAGGTCCATAAGTCGAGAGTTTGATATCGTCGAGTTTCGAGTGCAGTGCTGTACATCGTCGGACCTCGCTCAGCTCAGAGATAACGCGAGCTGGAAAGGGAGAGAAGAACGTACTGGCGATCCAACTCGAGTCGACCGGTAACTTGATCTATTCTACCTTGAATCTTCTCGTCCAGAATCAAAGCGACAACAATTTCCTCGACTTGTTCATCGGGAATGCTCAATTGCTGAACGATCACGTCGACAGCATCAGCACAAATATGAGTAAGGCGATGCTCGCGAAGAAGGACGTACCCTAGCGAGATAAGAGATTTCGATCCGATTGTAAGGTTTGATGATATCGAGAATCCATTGAGTTCGTAATGAACGCAAGACATCATCGATGTATTCACGAATGAAAGGATCTCCCATAATCGTCTCACGGTTCGCTGAACACGGGCACAAGGGAAGGTGAGTTGACTGGGAGGAGAAGGGAGAGAATGAATTTGGGCTTACTTCGTAAGATCTTCTCTGCTTCGTGAACATCTCGTCGTTGGTAAGCTTGTACGAGAGCTTGCATTGCGGCAATCTCGCGATCGTTCTTGTACCTATTTACGAGAGGATAGAAAGGTCAAGTCAATCTAGGGCATTCCGCAATGCGTAAGTAGAGAATGAGGACGCACGGTTTGGTTTCTTGACTATCGAAAGGATCGATCTCACTCTCAGTGAGCATATGAGCGAGTACAAGGTACTTCAATACTTGAGTACGTTGCGCAGATCCAGCTTCGTCGTATGCTTTGAAAGCTTCGAAGAAATCGACTTGAGCTTTCGTCCAATCCTCTACAGATCACCGAGTAGCGTCAGTAGAGCTCGCAGAGAAGGGAGACGAGGGGAGACCTACTCTCTGACATGTACATCTTTCCACCACATTCTCGAATGACACCTTGAATACGAGGGTGAGGAATAGCTGAACGAACTCGCAAACTCTTTTCGTAGATCTCCTGTGGAATCACTTCATCTCCTGATCAGCAAGCGCGGACGACTTAGTCGGAAGAGTCGCAAACGCACCCTTAGCTTCTTGTTGTTCTTCATTTCTCCGTACATTTGGATCTCAAGGGCGTAGACTTCAAGTTGCGTGGTTCCTTTCGAAGAGTCGACGTCGGCGCCGTCATCGGTAGGAGCACAAGAAGCGTGAAGCTCTCGTAGAATCTGAGGAATAGCGAACTGGCTCAGCGGGAAACAAACGCTGAGAATGCCTGCCCTCCTCACCTTGTTTAGTCGATTGTACTCATGACGATCTAACCACAACTTTGCCAATTTGAGATTGGTTTTCGTGCTCAGACGCTGTGAAGAGGTCAGAGAATACGATCAGCGAGCGTGCACGGCCAATCCACCGGAATCTTGACGCTTACATCGTTCTTCTGTTCCTCCAAAGCGTTCATCGTGACCTCGTAGAACTCCTGCATCTTCTCTGTCCCCAATTTAGGTTCAGCACTAACATAATCCAAAATCCTATTAATCGCTTTCTCCGCCACGTTCCTCGTCACTCCCTTCTTGGTATACGTCAACAACGTCTTGTAATGCGTCAAAGCTTCGTCGAATCGAGAGTGTTTGAAGGTGAGTTTGGTCATTTGCTTCAAGGCTTTGAAACCGAAATCGGATTGTTCGTTTTTAGCTGATTCATCGGAAACTATCTTTTGGAAAGCGGCAAGTGCTACGTCGGGTTCGTCTCGCTTTGCTGGAAGGTCGAGTATGGTGTCAGTACGAGAAGGGATGCGATGGGAGGTGATATCGAGTAGGCGAAGGACTGGCGACTTTACATTTCGCCTTGTAGTATTCATTCTCGACATCCACTTCATCTTCTTCGTTCTCCGATCCTTCATACTCGAATCCGTAATCTTCGTCCTGTTGTGAGAGGGAGCAGAGTGGAGGTGAAATGAGAGAGGCGAAGCGGGGAAAGAAGAGGCAACAAGGGAAGTCAGCACGCAGGTCGGAGAGTGTGGATCAATGTCACTAAGCCAGTGAGCAACTCAGTGAGCATTCAGGAGGAGAGAGGGGACTCACATCATCCATCATCTGTCATTCAATTGATCAAGATCTCAGCGAGTCAGCACTCCCCTAGGCAACACGGGAGTGGTATCAGAGCTTACGAATTCATCATCAGACATATTGAGCGAGCTCTAGAATGAATCGAGAGGGGTTGAGAGAAAGTCGCTGAATTGTGAGAAGTCAACGTTTCGCAAGCGATTCTGAGTTCCTCTTCTCTCGACTCGCAATGGCAAGCACCGGGAGACGATAGAGAGAACGATCAACTTTGCACATGAAGGAGCAACAAGACAGAGGAGTATACGACAAAAAAAAGGGATGGAATAACGAATCAGATCAGGAAGAGATTTAGATGCAAGGGAAATGTGTACAGCAGCAGGGGGAATAGAAGATAGATATGTATTACGTATCTTGTCGTTGAGCAAGAGCGGTTCCTAAATCTCTCGCCATCTTGACCGCTTCGAGATGCCAGGGTAATCGACCGTTTGTTCCCCATCTCACGCGAGCTAGAGCTGACAACTCAGTGTAACTCTGTCTGACGTCCTTGACGAGATCTGAGAGGGGCGCAGAGTAAGATGAGGTACGACTCGCGTGCGAGAGGAGGAAATGAATAGCGTGAACCGAGATTGAGGAAGGGGAGAGAGGAGAGGGAGGTGGGATGCTAGAGTCGATGGAAGAATGCGTAAAGGTTGGAATCCGGGGGACGTGAATGAGATAGGTCGATGCAGGGGCGAAGACGGTGATTAAGGAGAGAACGCTGACGGGTTCGGAAGGGGTGAAGGAGAGAATCGTCGGTTCTTTGTCGAACAGAGCGGGTGAATCGAGTTTCGAGTGAGAGGAGGATTGACGCGAGACGACAGTGAGCTCGCCTTCTTCTGAGATCGTATCGGATTGAACGGAGGAACGTCGGACTTTGGCGTTCGAGGGAAGAATCGAGAGAGGTGGATTGAGATCGGCAGAGACGAAGGTGACGTGAACTGGACGCTTTTGGTTGACGAGTTGTTCCTTGAGAATAGAGTCCCAGGCTATACAACCGGATGAGGATCAGCACCTGTCCAGATAGAGAAAAAGGAGAACAAGACTTGCCTCGAATTTCGAGGATAGTAGGCTCGTCCAGTCGACAAACGACGATCCTCCATTCGACATCGACGCCTTGTAACAGCTGCAAGATCAAGCTCCAGACTAATCGAACTCGGAGGACGTCTCCAGGAACTCCGGGAGGAACCTTGACGAATCGATTGACGCTCCTCCAGGATTCACCCGTTTCGTCGACCGTCGAAACATACACCCAATGCGCGAGCCCGTCTGCACTAGTTGACTTTGACGTATAGCCCACATGTAAGAATCGATGTCGTTGTTGAATTGCCAACGTTGAAACGGGGAAATTCATATCGAAACTGATCTTGCGAGGTCGAACGGGAGAAATCATGACTGCTGGAGATTGGAATAGTCGAACGTTCGGACTTTGATTCGCAGGGTTGGGAGCTGCAGCTGCCGAAGGGAATGTTTCGGGAATCGGGAAGCGAAGTTTCGTGACTGGGACTTGGAGTTGATCGTAAAGAGAGAATGCGAGGGAGTTGTGTCGTTCTGTACTTGTCCTGCCGCAGCTCGTTTCCTCACGATACAGCTGAGAAGTCGAGATGGGAATAGAGACGATCGAAGATAAGGCTGGTTTGCTGCGTTGGAGGAGATGCAGTAGAGTGAAGAGAGGCGATGAGGTCGTGAGAGGCGCAACTCCTTCAGGACTGATGACATAGAAGACGACGTTCTGGTACAGCTTCGACACATCGACGATAGCCATAGCTGAGCAAGTCGAGCGATTAGCAAGAGAATCATAAAAGGTTCGATAGGAGAGGTTGAAAACTCACAAAGTATCTTGCTATCTTCTTTCGAATAGCCTCGAGTCAGTGATCCAGCAGGGAGAGCGAGATGACCATCTTGTGTTCCTCCGAATTGACCGGAACTCGGAAGAACTCCTGTCGCATGTTCTCCCAATCGCAGACCCTATTTCACCACTTCAATCAGCACCATCTCACAAGCGTGTATAGAGCTAGAGAGCGTACCTGATAGATGGAAGCTGCATGTTTCAGCCATTCGTCGATGAGATCATGCATCGTGGTTCCCGCTTCTTCGTAAATCCCAAAAGCCGTCACATCTTTCCTTCCAATAATCGGTTCGAACCCCATCGGCTTCCAGAATTCCATCGCCGTCGTTGCTACTTGAAGGACAGACTGTTGAGAACGTAGAAGGAGACTAGGACTGGTAGCGGTCTCGAGAGGGGAGAGAGCGGTGTGGTCGGCGAATAGGGGAGATGGACTGAGGGTCGAGCAGACAGAGGAGAGGGAATCGGAGATGTCCTTAATTGCGGAGTTGGAAACTAACGAGCGTGAGAGGAGTCAGCATAGTGCACGAACTTCGCGAGGTCAAAGGAAAGTGGAAACTCACCAAGTTTGGGTTCAGGATGAGATTGACCGATGAAACCAGACAATGTCGACCGAAACTCTCGATTAAAATAAATGTGATCGATCAGAACGGATAAGAGGACTTCTTGAGCTGCCGCGACCGCCGTAGTGGCGAGAATCGGTTCGGGAGTAACGATTTGACGCTTGATGAGACGATTGGCGAAATCTCCCAGAACGAGGAGTTCAAGACCACCGAGTTTGACGAGAGTTGTCGAGCCATCGGAATCCGGTCGCTGATCGTCGAGCGCTTGTTGCTGTTCCGTTTCGTCCATCTCGATATCGCTACCATCTCCAGTATCCTCATCTGCAGTTACCGTTCCATCGCTGTACTCATCCTTCGATATCGCTCTCTTCCATCCTCGATGCCTCGTCGAAGTCAATGATCTTCCCCTCGAATTGCTTCTTCCCCTCCTCTCCTTCGACCTTCGATCTCGTTGAAGTCTCTCCGCGACCGCTATTCGTGGATCGCAGATTGATGTATACCACGGCTCGAGTGACCGAGAAGAACTTGACGAGTCTTGAATTCGCTTGTGGTCGAACCCGAACTCTTCCTCATCGGATTCTGGCGTCGGAAGTCCGAACTTGCCTTTGCGAGGATCGTACTTTGCGTTGGCCAGATCGTAAGAAGGAGAGAAGTGAAGAGCATCGAAAGCACCCGGTAGAGGGCAGCGGCGGAGTTGAGGAGTCGAGGCGAACGAAGGGCGATCACTAAGGGAGACAGAGAAAGATGGAACTGGAATGCTCTCGGGTCGAGTAGGGGAAGCAAGGGAAGTCGGAGTTGACATGATGGCAGCGGAAGATGGAACGATGGTTGGCGCAGCTAGACCGAGAGCGTTTGCGGACGAATCGAAAGTGAAATGACTTGCAGCGGGTCCAACGGGAGATGAGTGGATAGCGAAGTGAGGAGAGGTATGAGTGGCGTATGGAGAAGTAGGAGAAGTGGAGGAAGCGAAAGGGGTTGTCGATAGATGGGAGAAGTGGTCGACAAATTTCGGACTCGTCGTCGTCGAATGAGCGAGAGGGAACGGGTCTTGCATGACTGAGAGACCCATATCGGTTGATGGAGCGAGAGTCGTTCCCGGGAGAGGTGTTGGAGCAGTATCAAAGAATGAAAAGTCGTCGTCGTTCAAATCGAGGAGATCCATTCCATCATCGTAATCCTGGTTTCCCGTTGCTGTGCCCATCGCTCCATTCGAGGTTCCATAAGATCCATCTCCCCAATCAAAGGAAGCGAATGCGTTGTCGAGAGAAGTCATCGGTTGACTCGTCGAGACTGAGTTGTTCGAAGGCTGAGTCGAATGAGGCGGTTCTTCAGGAGAAGGATAGAGGCCGAGACCGAGACCGTCGATCTCCATCGAATGATTTCCAGTAGGTTTATGATGATCCGAAGCTTGAGGGAAAGAAGGAGTTTGAGTCGAGCTGACAGCGGTCGTGTAACCTGGAAGAGGGAAGACAACATCCGCTGGACTCGGAGCTTCCGTCGAGGAAGTACCAAGAGACATGGGAGTTCGCATATTGATCGGAGCTGCAGCAGGTGGCGGTTGTCTCGTTCCCTTCGCTTTCCCCTTCTCTGCTTCTTCCGCCTTCTTCCTCTCTTCTTCCTCCTCTTGAGCTTTCTTCTCCCTCGCTAGTTTCTCTTCAGCTTCTGTCGCTCGTCGAGTCGTCTCATCTTCCATCCATCTCCATACTTCATTCGTTCTCCCCGCTAACGGATCTCTTCGAAAGTTGATCGTTTCATCTCCGTCGACTAGCTTGTCTCGCCGTCTTGAGCGCCCGAGAGCTTTCGCTGCTAGTTTCCGTCGAGCTGAAGAATCGTAAGGGAAAGGAAGGAGAGAGGGCGCTTGGTTCGAAGGTTGAGAGTGGGAGAGATCGGGAGTCGAAACTGGTGGGGGAGGGAAAGTTGCACCTGGGGAAGTGAGCGAAGAATGTCGAGCGATCGAGTCGGGAGGCATGGCGGGAGATAATTCAGTCGGAGCAGGTTTGTCAGGAGAAGACTGAGGTGTCGGCGGTGGTGGTGGTCGAGTTCCGTCTATGACAACCAATTCAGCTGGCCATACGAGTTCCTCCCCTTCTTCCATCGTTATTGAAGCTACTTCATCCAACGAAGGAGAGAGATCAAGTCGACATGTAACCCAGTCGTTGCTCTCAATTTCCAACCCAGTGTCATCGAGTTGTTTCCTCCATCTCTGTTTCATCTGTTCCAACTCCTTGTCCGAGGTACCATCGCTCAGGTGTATCCGTCGGACGAGTTTTGCCTTGATTCCGAGAGGCGCGAGGAGAATAGGGTAGCCGATTGGAGTAGAGGAAAGGTGAGATGGGAGCGATTGATAAGGAAGTTCTCCGACTGCAGTCTGGACGAAGATAGTCGATCTTTGTACGGTGAGACGAAAGGTCGAGACGCTGGCAGAAGGAAGATGTCGTTTTCGAGGAGACGAGGGTGAAGAGTTCGAGTAGTGCGAGTCGCAGGATGATGGAGGCGGAAGGTAGACGAGTGATCTGCCTATTCGTTGCCATGTCCGACCATTCTTGTATCCAGAAGAACGTGATGAGGCGATGATTTCGGCGACCAAGGTGTCTTCAACGGAGGCGAGGAAACTTTCGTAGGCGAGTGCGACATCAGTCTGTCGCAGTGGTGGACCGACGGAAGGTAAGGAAGAGAGGAAGTTCGATGATATGGCGAGAGCGGAGGGATAGCTTTGAGCAGGTCGTGCGAGGGGCGAGAAACCGGCAGATTTCGGGGTCGAGGTCGAATTTGTCGATGGAGGATAGAGAGCCGGGTAAAGGGTTTGGTGACTGAATGATCCAGAAGAAACGCCTACGTATCAGTGAGGAGCTTGTCAGTAATCGAACAGGCTGAAGAATGGGAAGAGAGAGAACAAACATTCGAGTCCATCGTAATTGAGATCGTCAAATAGTGTGTTTCCACCTTCTGCCTCTCCACTCCTGATCACTCCGAATGCCCATAGTACTCTTCCAACACCCTCTACTTTCTCCCTTGTTACATCTTCCTTCTCTTTACCCTTCCCTTTGACATCACTCTCTTTCTTCGGTACCTCGAGCTGAGCACTCGCGACTCTGACGTAGCACAACAAGTCCAGTCTATCACCCCCTTCTCTGACTTTCTCCTTCCCACGCTGAATTAGATCCCGTCGAGCTCGCTCAAACGGGTCTTCATCAATACCGAGGCGAGAAGATCGTAAAGTCTTGATCTGATCGTCGAGTTTCGAAGTAGACGCATCCGTACGAAGTACACGAGGTTGATATCTTGATAGAGGTGTAGATGGGAGGGAGGGAGGACCGAGGAGTGGAGAGCTGACAGAACCGAGTTCTTCGCTGAGGAGTTCGTCGAGTGGATTTTGAGTTTTTGCCTTCTTCTTTGCTGGTCCTTCTTCCTTCTCTTTCCCTTTCGATATGGAAACTGAAGAAGCGGATGTAGCAAGAGGAGGGCGAGCTTGTGTCGTAGCGGTCGAACTTGAGGAGGCAGAGGTTGAAAGAACGGGAGGAAGGAAAGGATCGTAATTCGAGTAATCGGCTTCGGAGTCGGATAATGGAATCGCTGAACTTTTCCAACATCTGTACTTGATGACCCACCCTTGACCCAATTCTATCAACTCTGAATTGACTTTGACTTGATCCGCAGTGATTCTCTCCCTAACTCTCGGCCAAGGTGAATCTCCCACTCCTCCCCAAGAATGATCTTTCCCACCTGCCTGACTCGATGAAGTTGAAGCGGAGAGTTTCGGAGATGCCGCTCCAGCTAGAGAGAAGGAAGAAGTGGAGGAATTGAGAGGAGGTCGGGAGGAAGAAGAAGAATTGAGGGGAGTTGGAGGTGCATTCGGTCGATTCGGGAGAGAGAGTGGATTTGGGAGAGGAGTGAATGAAGTAGGTGGAGCTGGGGTATAAGTAGAAGGAGGTCGATTTGAAGTAGTTTGAGCCGTCGGTCTAGCAGGAAGCGAAGGATGAGAGAGGGGAGGCATCCCAGTTCCTGTTTCGACCCTGCGTTATAGATCAAGTAGTTGTTCAACAGCTTAACAGTACCGTGTGTCTTGGGACATTGCAGGTGAGGAGGGTCGTAACGGATGGATCGAGGGGAGGGGAAACGTTGAGAGACGAGGAGGGAGAGATATCTCGGAGTTGCACTTCGTGTCCGGCTCTGAGAGGGATTCCCTGCTAGTAGCGATAGAGTTGAATGCTTTGTAGGTTGAGTTTGAGAGGTTGATCGTTTGAGTCGACGTCGCTCCTCGAGTCTCGAGACCGTCTTCGAATTTGTCGTGGATTCTCGTCCCTTTTTCTTCGCAATTTCTTGATCTGTTGGCTCCGATTGAAGCTACATGCGGAATGACCGTTTGCTCATCATGGTTCGACCGAAGAACAGGCGAGAGGAAGCAGAAAATCCAAGAAACCTATCCGAACTCCTCCAACGACGAAGGGTAGACTTGGGGTAGACGTCCTTCGCAGAGATCCCTCGTCGTCAACAATTAAACAGAGAGAGGGTCGACGGAATCAAGGTATATTTTGCGTTGCGATATGAAAACTGAGGGGTTTGAACGATAAAAAGACTATCTAACTACTCTCCTCCTTCTTTGCCGACTCCAAGAACCCTTCCAACTCCTCCTTCTTCATAGGATAAGTATGTTGACCCTCCTCCGGATAACTCCTCGCCCTAACCTCTTCGATATAACTCGCAATCCCTTTAACCGCCTCTTCTCCAACATTTCCAAACTTTTTGACAAACTTGGGTCCTACGTGAGTCGGCGAAGGGTCGCCTCCCAGCATATCGAGTTGTACGAGTACTTGTCCATCCGTCATGTTTCCCGCACCAATCCCAATGGTCGAAGCCTCGACTTGCTCCGAAACGTATTTCGCAACCTCTGAAGGAATCGCTTCCAACACCATTGAGAACACTCCTGCCTTATCCAACGCCCTCGCATCCCTCAACACTTTCATCGCTCCACTAATCGTCTTTCCCTGTACTCTGAATCCACCCAAACTTGAAGCTCGTTGAGGAGTCAATCCAATATGACCCATGACTGGGATTCCCATTTTCGTTAGGTGTTCGACGAGTGGTACGATTTCTTCTCCACCTTCAATCTTGACTCCATCCATATTCCCTTCTTGAATTAGTCGAATCGCTGCTTTCACTCCGTCCGAAATCGAGGCGTGGTAGGTCCCGAATGGTAAGTCGGCGATCAAGAGAGAGGTGTGACATCCTCGTGCGACGGATCGACAGTGATAGAGGAGTTCGTCGAGAGAGAGGGAAGTCGTAGAGGAGTAACCGCAAGCGACCATTGCGAGAGAGTCTCCGACGAGACAGATATCGATGCCTCGTTTCGTCGTCGTTGTGGTCGAACATGATGAGGTAGACGAAGGAGGAGGGGCGGATGCAGCTTCAATGAAGCGTGCAGAGGGGTAGTCGTGAGCAGTGAGCATAGTGATGGGGATTCGTTTCCGCTTGAAGCTTTGAAGGTCGAGTACGGTACGCTTCTTACGAGGAGCGGGAGGAGGACCTTGGGCTGCCGACGCTGAAGATGAAAGGGGAGCTACATTATTGCGAAAAGGGTTGAGTCAGCGAAAGTGGATTCGACAAAGGGAAGTTTGAACGTACTGGACTTTTCGGATGGGTAAGAGCTGTATGATCTCCTTCCCTTGGTAAGCTTCCCACATCGACAATTAGCTTTGTGTAAAGTTTGAGATCCGGCGAGAGATGAGAACCGGTAAGTTGAGGTCGAAGCGAAAGGGGCAGCAATCGCTGCTGGTTGACTTCGGATGGCTGATAGAATAGGTCGAGCTACTGATCCAGTGCTCATCTCGTGTAGTTCTTTGCGTAGTGGAGGTGAATGGTTGGAGAGCAACCTTTCTCTCCTCACAACTTTTTCGAAAGTGGCTCAACCCTCTCCACCTCACACCGACTACTCGAACACAAGTACATAACACTCTCGAAGCTCATACAATAACATCTGAAGTCAACCGAAGTCTAGCCGGTACCGATCTCGAATCTCACTCTCTCCTCTCGCTTTCATCCAACCTCTCCCACTCCCTCAAGATGCAAACCTCTCGACAGTCTACCCGTCTGCTGAGATCGATCACTCAATCTACTCATCTCCCTATATCAGCTACTCGACTTTCAGCTTCCACTCCTCGTCGATTCAAATCAACATCTTCGCATCCTCTCTCAGGCAGCGAATCCTTCAACTCACAGGGCAATCCTTTAGCAGGACCATCGAAAGAGAAGGAGATCAGATCAGGACCTCCCACAGAACTCTTGACTGTATTGGAGGAGACGATCAAGGTGAAATTTCATTCCTTTCGTTTGTCATTCTTCGCAATCGCTGATCCCCTGGTCTTCATAAGACTCATGGACCATTACCTGTACCTAGATTCATGACTCTGTGTCTCAACCATCCGACGTTGGGTTACTATACGACGAGAACTGTCTTTGGGAAAGAAGGAGATTTCGTTACTTCTCCTGAAATCTCGCAAGTCTTTGGCGAGGTGCGTCTGGAGTTAGCTGTCATGCCCTGTACCCTGTTCTGACATGTCATCAACTCCTCCGTTCAGCTTCTCGGGATTTGGTACGTTACTCAATGGCTGCAACAAGGAGCTCCGAAGAAAGTACGAGTTGTCGAACTAGGTCCAGGTCGCGGTACTCTCCTCGCTGATGTCCTCCGAGTGCGCTAGATCTCTTCTTCAGCTTCACTCACGAGCCAAATACAAACTCACAGTCTCTCGCTCGGATCTGCAGACATTCAAATCACTCCCGGCTCAATCCTCTCCACCAGTCACTTCGATTCACCTAGTCGAGCAATCAGAGGCGCTACAAGGTGTACAGAAAGAAGCGTTGCGGAGATCAGGGTTCGGCGAAACTCCTGTCTTCTGGCATAGGAATGTCGAAGAGGTACCGAAAAGTAGGTTCAGAAAAGATCTCAGCCTGTGATGGAAGCTCGGACTGATCTTCTCGTACTTGAGCCCACAGGTGAGGACGAGTTCACTGTTGCGATCGCACACGAGTTCTTCGATGCCCTACCTATTCACATATTCGAGGTGAGTCAACCTTTCGCAATTCCACTATCCTTCACTTACTGATTCGTCTCATTTCCCGTCTCTAGCACACCCAAAAAGGATGGCGAGAAGTCCTAGTAGATATCGCCGATCCGAAATCATCAGTCATGCGAGTTTCAGAGATCTCATTAGCTTCCCTACTTTTCCGCTCGAGCTGATAGCGTTCCCTAGGTCTTGCAGTGTCAGCGCAGAAAAGAAAGAACCTTTACGACTCGTCCTATCTCCTACCCCAACTCCCGCTTCATCTCTCTATAGTTCCCTCGGAGATCTCGCCAAATCCTCCACCTCTTCCTCACCAACGCTTCATTCCGCCGCTCCCCTCCTCAACGTAGACACGACTCGACCTCCTGCTCATTCCCCTTACTCCCCACCCTCAGCCCCTGTGAAGGGTAAAGAAGGTGAAGCGAACCTGACTGCACAAAGATTCGCACGATTACCTCAAGGATCAAGGTTAGAGATCAGTCCTTCTTCTTATGAGGTCGCTAGAGGGTTTGCGAAATTGATTCAAGGGGAGAAAGGGGGTGCTGGATTGGTTGTTGATTATGGCGATGCTAAAGCTTTTGGAAGGAGTTGGAGGGTGAGTTTTCGGCGATCTCTCTCTCTTTCTTTCAGCGTCGACCAAAAGAATAGACAGCTGAAGGGATAGTTCGAAGTACAGGGTTTCCGAAAACATTCGGTTGTGGACCCATTGAGTAAACCCGGTCATACGGATTTGACCGCAAACGTCGATTTCTCTTACTTGTCGGAAGCGATGAATGAATTCGGTTAGTTCCGCCTCTCGCTCTCTCTCTCTTACCCTAATCAACCGACTGAACAATATGTTTGTCTAGTTACTCCTCATGGTCCTTTGACTCAATCAACATTCCTAACTTCTCTCGGACTCGCCCCTCGTCTCGCTTCACTCATGAGATCAGCGACTTCCGAAGATCGAAAGAAAGATCTCGAGTCGGCAGCGAAACGATTGATTGATGGGACTGGAATGGGAGGACAGTATAAAGTGTTGGGAATCACGCCGAAGCGAGTAAAGGGGATGAAGGAAGATTGTTTCCCTTTTGATTTGGAAGGGATTGAGCAGAAGTAGAGGAGGAGATACGATATTTGTTGCAACATTAGACTAGAACTGACAACAGATACAATCAGATACGAACAAGACGACAGAAGGCTATCGACGAGAAGGAGAAGCTGATCTTCGACGAGAGCGAGATTGGGAATGAGAGCGCCTGCGCTCCGAAGTCGGGCTTGCATGTCGTCTGTACTTGATATCGGGAGGTAGAGCTGGAGCGTATTCTTCGCCATCCTCCTCTTCCTGCACCGGATCTTTCGAATATCTTCGTTTCCTCGGTTCCTCTCTCTCGCCTCCTTTCCTTCCCTCCCTTCTCTCTGTCTCGCTTTCCACCCTTGCAATCTCACTCGGTTCTTCCTGAGCTCTATGATTCCCCTCCCCCCTCTCTATCGCACCCTTCTCTCTCGGCTCCTTCGCTTTCTCCTTCCCCCTTCTCAATTTCTTCCCGCACTCCCGACACAACACGACCTTAACCAACGCACTCTTCTTGACCCCATCCTCGACATACCCAAAGTTCATTTCCGATTCCTCCAACCTCGTTTCTACCAAAGGAGTTGAAGAATCTGGATCTACTATAGCTCCTTCTTCTTCTTCCAGAGCCTCGAGAAGTCTTGAAGAGGGTTGATGGAATTGACAACGCATTGAAGCGCACGTGAGGTGACCAATTCCGAGTAGTACTTCATCCTCTGTTCTCCAGCGAAGACCGATCTAGAAACGAAGAGAAGAGAGGTTTGGTTTTGTGAAGTGAAGTGAGGAGAGGAAAGGGGAGACGTACGGCTCCTGTACTCCAGTGTTTCAAGTTGACAATTGCGAACTCTTTGAATAATGAATCATAGTATTTAGCAGCTACTTGATCCTCCCACGATAAAGTCGAGGGGTCGACTTGATTTGAACGAACGAATCTATCTCATTCAGAATTGATTCAATCATGCTGTCAATTGGAAGGGAGGAAAGACTGACTGATGGCGTTCTTTGAGTATGTCCAACTCGTGTTTCGATCGAGGTTTAGGAGGTCTCTTACCTCGATTATAAGAATCTCGAATTGCCCAAATTCGTTGGTCTCGTTCGAACGCGTTGAGAGGTTCAGTCGTTTGCACCTTTCGTTTAGACATTCTAAAGGGTCGTGTGAAAGGTCGAGAGAGTCGAGTGAGGAGTAGGAAGCCAAAGAGCGAAAGAGAGGTTCAACTTGAACATTACACATTAAAATGGCTGGAGGACACGGAGGATACCGTAAGTCTATCATACTACCTAATCAGAGCAATACTGACCCGTCTGCCTTGTTTAGAACCCGTCAAAGTGATTACTTTCTCATCTCCCCTCATCTCTCATCAATCCCTGCCAACTCACACTCCCTTTTGGTGTACAGCTTGACCCTGGAGTCGAATCATGGAACTATATGGTCAGTCTGACCTGCACTCATCCACTCGGGAAGGAGCACTGATGAGATACGAGGTCTGGCTTGACAGAGGGAGAACGTCTGGAGGCATTTCAAGTTCACAAAGACTACTGCACGGTTATCATTGATCTGGGGTGTACTCGTACCCGTTGGAGTGTTTGCGTTTGCTCAACGACAAGATGTAAGTCATTTCCGCTCTTCCTTCCTCTCCTCACTTCGCTTGACTTGAACTCATCATCATCTCCCTCTGCTGCCTTCTTCCTTCTCGATGCCTCTCGTAATGGTTGAATAGCTCAAATGGGATATTGCCGGTGCGAAACGAGATGATGCGATTGCACGATTTGGTCCTTCTTCAGTAAGACCATCCGAACGAGCGGGACAGGATTCAGTAGAGGAGGAATAAAGCGGGTTTCAGGGGTTTGTAAACGACGAAGGAAGATGGTCGATCATTGTTTGCAGTATCAGGGTTTCGTTCTCATTGACAATTGCGAAGAGAAAGAAGAGGAAGCACTTTAATCGTTTACTCGACGACGACGATTTCTATTCGATCGCGCTTGACTGAAAGACTCGCAATTTAGACAGGATCAAGATATCGGGACGGATAATCTTCGATAGAGCAGTGAGAAAGTATGTAATCTATCACTTTCGGAAAGTGAAAGTCGCCCAACATGTCATCGAGTTTTTCTGTCTCTCTTCCTTTGACTTCTTCATCTTTCCTCTTCTCGCCCGGATCGTTTGTTCAAGGAGCTGCATGACAGCACCTCTATCTCCTCGGCAAGATGCCAAACCCAACGTAAGCATCTATTCTTCATTCTCTCCCTCCCTCTCTTGTCGATCTCATCTTAAATTAATTTCCTTAAACTTTCGGTCCAAATAGCACGATCGACCACTCCGACCGCCTTACACAGAAGCAGACTTGGAGAATTTGGCACCAGTACCAGTAGTACGAGGGAATCGAATGAGAACAGCATCAAACGATTCGAATGGATCAGTCGAATCTCACACTTCCCTCGCTCATCTCCCTCCACTACCTCCTACGATCTATACGAATCAACATGCATACAAGGGAAAAACTTCAGAACCGACTGCTCTGCAATCTTCGATCGGTTTCTCATTGTCGAAACTTCTCACTCTTCCAACTTTCACCGCTTTCCTTAGTACTCAAACTGGTTACACAGGTAAGCAAAACCTTCCGTCTTAGTCTTCGAGCGTTATACTGAGATCAGAAGCTTGTTTGCAGATTTCTGGGAATATCTCTTAGCATTCTCTTCACCTCACCTTCACACTCTCGAACTCCAACGAGATCTACAAGCCCTCATTCGACTCACGAACCACAGTTCAGCCGCAGCACGAGGGATGAGAGAAGCGTACTGTACTCCTAGTGGAGAGAAGAAGGTCGTATTGAAGGCGGATCTGACAGAGGGAGATCATGATCATGATTTTATGAGTGACATGGGAGATGCGTTGGCTGAGATCGCGGAACCTCCTTCTGGGTTGGAGAGGGCTAGTCAACATTTACTGCAGGAATTGTATGCGACGGAATTCGAGGTGAGTCAAGCTTCTTCTTTACGCTCGAGAAGTCGAGCTGAGTTCCTTTTCTTTCACAGGCTTTCGTCAAACATCGATTACTCGCTCATACGAAGCTGCAACTGGAGAAGAGAGATCTCAATAAGAACGATGTAGCTGGACTGTAAGTCTAAAACCGATCGTCTCAACTCCTTCCAAAGAATCGATCTGACTCTCTTTTCGAATGATAGGGGCGAAGCGTTCGTCCTGTCGAACCCGAAGCTACACGATTGCCCGATCGTACTCGCTTCCCCAGCGTTCTGTGCCGTAACGGGATACGCCCAAGACGATATCATTGGAAGGAATTGTCGATTCTTGCAAGGGGAAGCTACGAGTGTAGAAAGTGTTCACGAGATTCGTCAAGCTATCAAAGAACAACGACGTGAGTACATCACATCTTCCTACAACGACTCCGAAGCTCACCTGAATCGCCGTCGTTTTCTAGCTGTCACGCAACTTTTACTCAATTACGATAAATCTGGTGCACCATTCTTCAACCTCCTCTGTATCATTCCCCTCTTCGCTCCTACGGGAGAACTCATCTACTTCGTCGGAGGACAAACCGATGTTACTGGAGCACTCGGCAACGGTTCACGACTTCAACTACCAGGACGAACTCCCTTACCCGAAGAACCCAACAAATCCGAGATCGACCTCTCGGCCTTCTCTCCGATCGTACAAACGAGTGCAACCTACGCAGCAGCCGCAAACGACGCCAATTCAATCGATGAACCAAGATCGAAATCTGCTCAAAGTCAGAACGACGATTCGGCGAAATCGAGTAGTGAACCGAAACATCATTATGGAGCGGAATTATTGAATGGTGGAGGAGGTGGGAAAGAGAAGAGTTCATCGTCCTCCGTGAGACCGAGACCATTCTCGAAAGGTAGTCGACACTCGTTTTTGGGCCCGAAAACTTGGAGTACGAAACCTCAACCTAGTACAACTATTACCACGACTATCAGTGATGGGGATGAGAGTCCGAAGCTGCAGTACAAGCAGGGAACGGTTGAGAGGAGGGTCAACGAGTTTCAAACTACTTATGAGAAATTGATCTTGGTCAGTCGAGCTGGTGAGTCCTCATTCCTCTCACTTTCTTTCTTCCTCGGATACTCACATCGTTCCATATATAGGTCGCAAGATCCTCTTCAATACTGGAGCGTTCCTTCGATTCTGTGGACTCCCAGCTTCAACAGCAGAACAAATCGACAATTCAGTCCTGATCAAGACCGACCTACTCGAAGTCATCAAAGGACCGAACGGAGAGAATTCCGCAGAAGTGAAAGCAAAGATTACTCAAGCGATGGAGGAAGGGAAATCGTGTAGTGTTAGATGTGGGTTCAAGGTAGAGGAAAAGAAAGTTCTCTTGTGAGTTTGGGCAATGCGCTCGAATCCTCTCTCGATTGCAGCAACTAATTCGAGGTTGTCTTCGTCACAGTAAAACGCGGTCAGCTGTTGGAGCACCAACAGCGTATGGTGTACTGCATTTAACGCCGCTGAGGGATTTGGATGAGAAAACTACTGCATACGTCGCAATGTTCGTTCTGTTCCCTTCCTCTATCTTTCTTGAGACTATCACACTGACTCGCCTCATCCCGTTATATACAGCTTCGCTTGATTCACTCATTATCGAAATCATGCCTTTACTCGAATCGGATTCGCTCTTTTCCCTCCCTATCTCTCCTTTGTGTATAGATCTCTCTCTCTCCCTCTCTTTCTTTGTCCTCGTTATCGGACTTGTTGATACATATCATATCGATATCTTCTGTCTCTGTACTTGTTGCTTGTGAATAGCCTTTAGTGTGACTAATCTTGAACGGACTTTTTCGAAGAAGCTGACCGACTTTTGACGATTCGAGTCCAATGGAACTTGAGAATAGGTGACAGACTGTACGGTGTATAGTCGCAAAAGGAATGAGGAAAATCGATTTGCTCGAATTGGTTGCGAAACTTTTCGAGTGCGATCGATTTCTCTTCCTCTCTCTCTCTTCCTCCTTGCTCTCCTTCTCTCAACACAAAGGTCTGGATCGATACTCGGTATCAGTATGAGTGAATACCAATCTCATGCATCTATCATGGCGTGAGTCCTCGCTCTTCTCCAGCTCTTCATCCCGAAGTTGTTAACTCGATCATCGAGCCTCTCACCTCTCTTCCTCTGCAGTGAATCGTATCACACTGATGTAGATACTAGCAACATAGGTATGGCTATGACCAGAGATCGTGAGCTGATCTTCCTCGCCTTCTTTCGAGTCGCAACAAGAACTGAATCCGACTTTACCTCTGACTTTCTCCTTCAAAGCTTTCTCAGCGGGTCGCATTGATGATCCGTTGGAGGATTGGGCACCTCCTGCTCCACCTCTCGAACGTCTCCCTCCTTCTCAAGCCGAATCTTACCTCCCCTCCGCCGGATCGCTTTCGATTTTCGGAAAAGGTCACTACAAACCCACCTCGAAACCCCTCAACCTCCCTCTCTCGCCTCTCCAAGAGTCAATGAGCTACTCTCTCGCACGCTTGCTTTCACTTCCTCGTTTCGCCGCTTTCCTTAGTACTCCCCTTGGATTCAATCAGTTCAAAGCGTATCTCTCTGAACACGGAGATTCGACCCTCGTCACTCAACTAGAAATGTGGCACGATCTCAACGTCCTCAGCGCCCTCTCGTCTCAAGTAGCGTTTGCCGCAAAAGGCGTATCGGAAGTTTACGCAGATGAAGTTCAAAAATTGCCAAAGCAAGTTGGAAAAGATTTCGTTCATTCACTGAAAGATCTTGTTGAGGGAACGAGTCATGGTCTCGATGGACCGGCAAGGCATTTGCTCGACTCTCTCTATGCGAGTGAATTCGAGGTGAGCTTTCGAAGTTCGTCTATTCCCGATTGGCAAGGTCGCTAACTCCCTTCTTTTCGACTCAGTCTTTCATGAAGTCTCGTCTCTGCAAGTACACGACTACTCAACTTTCTCGCTACAACTTGTCGGTCGAAGATCGTACCGGAATTGGAGAAGCTTACGTGCTCGTCAATCCACGCTTGCAAGATCGCCCAATCGTCTTGGTCTCCCCAGGATTCGAGCTTCTCACGGTGAGCTCGAGTTCTGATCAGAAGCGTCTTTGAACGTTGGGGCTTATCTCTACTCTCGGCTTTCACAGGGTTACAGGTCGAAACAAATCATCGGTCGCAACTGTCGCTTCTTGCAAGGCAAAGCTACCTCTCCCGAAGCCGTGAAAGCTATCAGAGATGCTGTCGATACCGGTAGCGACATCACCCAGCTCGTCCTCAACTACACCTCCGAATGTCGCCCCTTCATGAACCTCCTTACAATGATCGCTCTTCGCGACGTCTCTGGTCAGCTTACCTACTTCATTGGAGGTCAGACTGACATAACAAGTGTCATCACTGGAGATGGTCTTCTCTCCCTCACTCGTACTGGAGACGACTTGCTCAACACGACTCAAAATGACTTCAGTCCAGGAGTTCGACTCGAGGCTCGTGAATCCGCTACCACTTCTCCTCAAACCACGTCTCCTGTCATCACTATCCCTTCTCCTCCCTCAACTCCTACTCCCGGACAGACGAGCTTCCATCCTCCTCCTACTCCCGAACCTCCCACGGTCGACAAAGTCAGTTCGTTTCCTCCCCTTCTTTCCGTGAACCTTGTGCTGACCTTTCCCGCCTCGTCACCTACAGTTCAAAGCTTTCTGTCACAGATTGTTTGCAAAGAAACCGAAACAACAAGCTGAATCGATCATGGACGAACCTCGCATTCCGCTTACTCTCCCTCCCAAGAAAGAACCTCAACCTCTCGAGGTGAGCTCAAACTCAATCTGGCTCCGTTTTCGACTCAACTGACTCTCCAAACTTCATAGACGATTGCTGGAGAGTATGCATCGACCTACTCGAAACTCCTCGTCGTCAAGCGCGAAACCCGAGAGATCCTCTTCGCAACCAGTGGCTTCCTTCGCTTCGTTGGATTGCCCGGCAAGAGTCGTCAAGACGTCAACGCTTCACCCCTAGTCCACCTCGATTTCCTCAACCTCATCATATCTCCTCAATCCGACAATCCTCAAGCAAACAAGGAAGTTCAGTTTCAGGTGAAGAAAGCTCTCGAAGAAGGCTTGCAAAGCAGCTTGTTGGTTTCGATTCGCTACAAAGAAGCGTGAGTACTGAGTCCCCCTCCGGCTTCATCGACGAAAAGCGACTGACAATGCATCTGCGCGAGAAAATGTAGTCGTTCGAGCCAATTCTTCCCTCCGTCTGTTAGCGGTCGCCTCTACATCTCTCCTCTCGTTGACTTGTTTGGCGAGTCGGCAGCTTCAGCAGTCGTGTACGTTTCGTCCTTTCTCACCTTAGAGATCGCATAGCTGATGCGTCGTCTCGTAGTTTCGCTTGATTGTTCGCTTTTTCGATTCAATCGCTTGATCGGTAGCAGTGATATTCCCTTTGATTTGCTGAATGTAATGCCTTTTCTGACCAGTTTGACTGAGCGAGTGCTAGAGGAGAGATAGGAAAGCGAGGATTATTGACATTCGACAGCAAGAACAACACAGGTAAAAACGACAGAATCACTCGTCTTCTTCACTATCCTCGATGAATTCACTGCGCGAACAAGAACAGAGTCAGTCAAGACCCTCAAGCTGATCGAGGAAGGAAGTGAGCTTACGTAGACTTGATAAGGTTGTTTGCCCGACCTCTGCGTTTCCTTCCCGGAGCTCGAACTGGTGCGTCTTCATCATCCGGATCATGCTGTTCGTCTTCATCCATAGGTCGAGCTTCGCCCTTTGCCTTCTTAGGTTTCTTCTCCTGTAAAAGTGAGAAGAGTCAGCTTGAATCGAAAACGGGAAAGAGAGTGCGAGAGTGGCAACTCACCTTTTTAGCCTTCTTCTTCTTAGCAGGTTTCTCAGCACCATCCTCATCGGTCGAACTAGCTTCCGCTTCCTCCCCGCCCTTGAGTTTAGTAGCTTTCCTCTTCTTTCCTCCTCCCGTTCCCTTCTTCTTCTTCTCTCCCTCATCATCACTATCAACGAATTCCTTCGACATGGCAGCCCACATAGCACTTGTCTCCTCCCTCATCTTCTTCCTTTGTTCCGCCAACGCCTCGTTCTGTCGCTGTCTCTCTGCTTCCTTCTTCGCTTCCTCGGCGAGTTGTCGATTCCTAGCTTCTTCTCGTGCTTGTCGAGCTTGGTTAATCTTACCAGCTTCGGTCTCTTCGTAGGCGAGTTGTTGTTCGAGAATCGATTGGAATCGACCTTGAAGCGAACGACCGTAACCGGATCGCAATCGAGGGAAATCTTTCTGATAGGGCGTTTGAGCAGTTTTGTTCTCACTGAGCTCGTTGAAGAGTCTGTACAACCGGGATCCGCTCGCATCAGTCAGACTCGATCAAGATGCAAGAGAAACGAGAACGTACGACTGGGAAGATTCGAGGTATTCGAGTCCTTTTCGAAGTTGTGCTGAAGTTCGAGTTTCGTTTGACTTTCCATACAAGACTTCGATAGCTTTCTGTTTGAGTACTGCCATGTTGAAGATGTTTGAGAGATCGGTAGGGTAGAGATCGGTAGCCTGTGAGAGCGAGTCGAGGTTAGTTTCGCATTCTCAGCACGAAGGGACTGAACAAAACTCACTTGTTGACCGACGTGAATCGCTTTCTCGAGATCGACGAAGCTTGACTCCTTCAGTGCCTTGAAGTACCATGCTCGAGCGAGATACCAAAGAACTGTCGAACTCTTGTCCTCGAGGTATCGTTTCGAAGCGGTTGTGTACTGTAGGAATCAGGTTCACGAGATCAGTCATCAAAAGTTGAGAGATCTTCAGAACAAATTCGACGTACATTCTCAGCAGCTCGTTCGAACTCGTCTCTCGCGATGTGACAGTGTCCGATGTTGATGTAAACCGAGGATTCGTTGATCGATTCCTTGACTTTCGTAAGAATGATGAGAGCGTCTCTTGCGTTCCTTTGTCGACTTTGAGCATCTGTGATTGCCGTTGAAGAGGAGGAAGACCCGTTTACTGCTGTAGTCGAGGATCCATCGTTGCTGTTTCCTAACGCTCCCTCTGCCAATCCGATAGCTAGACCTTGAGCGGCGATAGCACACATCGGATCGAGTTGTAGCGCCTTGTCGAAGAACTCGGCACTCCTGACATATCTCGCTTGACGTTCCCTAACGGCTTCTTTCGTATCTTGTTTGTTCTCCCTCGCTTCCAAATAACTAATGATTCCACTCGCGCAGAGAGCGTACAGGTCGTGTCGAGAGACTTCTTTGAGAGTCGAACGGGCGAAATCTCGTGCTTGTCGGTGTTGGAACGTTTCGAAGAGGAAATAGGTGTAGAGCGCTCGAAGTTCGGGAGAGTGAGGTTGAGACGTCAACGCTTCCTTGAGGTGAACGTGAGCGCGATCCCACGAGGCTTGATCCTTCTTCCCTGCACCGGAGAGCTCGAGTAAAGCTAACCTCGCTTTCGCTGCGAGCCGAGAACAAGAACTCATCAGTTGCTGGTCGAACTAGAGATGAGAAGACACTGTCACTCACCATCGACGAATTCAGGATGACCTCTCAAGACGTTCTCCCATCCTTCCCTCGCCTTCTCCTTCATCCCCAACTTCTCATAACAACACGCCAAATTGAACGTAACCATCGTCAAAACCGCATCCGTCTCTCCACCATCCAACTCTCCTCCCTTCTCCCCAAACTCTTTCCCAACAGTTTCAAACGCCAATTCGAAGTGACCCATACTAGCTTCATAACTCTTCTTGTTGAACAACAAGACTCCGACATTATTCCTAACCCTCGCATCAACCATTCTTTCCGCCTTCTCCAACTCGCCTTGATAAGCTTCATCATCCATATCATCCAAGTTTGATAAACTGTCGAGTTGTTGTTCGACCTGAATCCTTCGTGCTTCTTGCCAAGCTTTCAAACTCCTCTCAACTCCAACTTCATCACTCCACAACCTCGCCATTTCGACAAACATCTCTCGATCATTCGCCAATTGTCTAATCCTCTCACTCTTGGCAATTTCTTTCTTTGCCACTCCATCCTCTTCTCCTCCTCCTTTTCCTTGCGCAAAGATTCGTAAGACTTGTTCGTAAGACTCTTTTGCGGCTTTACGAGATTGTGCCGAGTCGGAGACAGAGTGGAAAGTGAATGCGAGGTGAGTATGGATTGATGCGAGCGAGACGAGAGCTTCGACAGTTTGAGGATGTTTTCGTAACAAGGTTTCGAAAGCGTTGATAGCAGCTGGGAATTGTTCTACATCCATCCCAAACACACTCGTCATCAGTTCTTCCCATCCAACTCGAATGAAAGAGAAGAAGACGTTTACCAGTTCGAATGAAACATCCACCAACTCCTAAATGAGCAATCACCATATCCGGGTTCGCTTCCACCGCCCTCTGATACTCGGTCAATGCATCCCCAGTATTGTAACCACTAGGATCCGCGTCCAAAGCCCTCGCCAAATTGAAATGACTCTCTGCGATCAATAACCTCGTCTCACTGAATTGTAAACTCCTCTCAAACAATTTCATCGCCTATAACTCGCATCCTTCCCTCATCAGTACCTCTTCCATATTTCAAGGGAAGGGAAGGGAGACGTACTTGTTGAATACCTTGACCTTGAGCATTTTGAATCAATAAATGATTCCCTAAAGGACCCATACAAGCCGCCAAAGTATTATCTCGTTTGAAAGCTTGTTGTACCAATCCAATTCCCAACTCGTAAGCTTTCAACCTCATCTTGTTGCCACCCTTCAACAAAGGATCCCTCGAACGATTCAAATGCAATAATCCCAATAAAGTTTGAGCAGAGGTCGATTGAGTTGGGTTCTATGTTACGTTTTCCACAAAACTTCGCTTATCAGGACTAAAAAAGAGGTGATAAAGAGGAAAGAGGAGAGGAACGAACGATAGAGATTGAGCGTTCCCAAGCTTTACGAGCTTTTTCACGATCCCCTAAAAACCAGAAACATAATCCAATACCTACTCTTGGGTCGGGAAGGAAAGTTGGTTCGAGTACTAGGATTTGTTGATAGATTTTGAGGGCGGGTCGGAAGGAGAGTTTCGAGAAGAGGATACGAGCCTACATTTTTTCACTCTCACCAAAAGGTCAGTATCAGGATTCAAAAGGGAGAGAGGGTAAATGGGAATGAGAAAAGGAGAGACGTACACGACCAGTGAGAGCCATGAGGTGAGTAGGTTCGTCGAGTAAGATTTGTTCGAATAATCGATTCGCTTCTTCTAATTTACCTCTAGCCATGGCCAAAGCAGCTGTAATACACGATCGATGTCGAAAGGTATTAGTACAGTTTCTAGGAAACAGTGAGTGTAAGGGAGAGAGATGCGAAAAGCATCATTACCTCTCAAATCCCTCTCTACTTTATTCCCTCTTTGCAACCCTTGAACCCTATCCAAATCTTTCTCGACCCTGTACCAATAATCCTCTTTCGTCATTACTTTGTCCCTCCTATCTTCCCGCTTCAATCCAGGGTAGACTTCCTGAGCGTGTGAACTCTCTGGATGATGAGGATCTTTCGGGAGTGCGAGAGGAGCGGTTCTTGGAGTTGAGAGACGGGTTTTCGGTGCTAAACGGGATAGGGAGAGGTGGTAAGATGCTTTGAGGAGGTATAAGGGGGATTGTTCGAATGCTGGTGCGTAGGTACGAAGAGCTGAGAGGTGAAACGAGAGAGTGAGTTTCAATGCGGAAGTGAAGGAGAAGGAGAGAGAGAGGCCAACCATCTAAACCTTTATCAGCGTAATGTAATGCAGTAGCGTACCTCCCTCTAGTCCAACACTCTTGAATGAACCTAGCCCACAAGTTTGGTTTCACTCTTTCTCTAGTCAACATGTGGACTACTTCGTCTAATTGATCGATTGAATCTTGAATGGATTGGTGAGGTGAGAACATCTCTGCCAAGTCGAGTTCGATGATCTCTCCAGAGTGAGAGAGGGGTACTTCGAGAGAGGAAGGATTCGTTGAAGGTGGAGGAGGAAGGGGAGCTGCTCCATTATTGACTGGAGGAAGGGTCGTGTCCATCCTGATTGAATGTAGTCAGAGTCTAGTGAGTGGGGAGTAGGAGAGAGAGGGAGAGGAGCTGTTTCGTGTCCTTGCAACTTTCTCTCTTCCTCATCAACTCGAATTCACTAACAATGGCAGGACGAATGCCAATGATGGGCGTTAGTTATTAATCTCACTCTCTAGATCACGACGAAGCTAATCCCCATTCGAATCAACCAGAACCCTACTGTAGTTGTCCTCCGAGAAGGAACTGACACTTCCCAAGGTTAACCCTCTCTCATCTCCCTCACTCTAGAGTAGCTCCACTAACCCAGTAACCCCCTTATAGGTACTCCTCAGTTATTGAGTAACATTGCAGCATGCATGTCGATCGCACAAACTGTCGCTTCAACTCTCGGTCCTCGAGGAATGGACAAACTCATCGTCGACTCTTCGGGACGTGCTACCATCTCGAACGATGGAGCAACCATTCTCAAATTGTTGGACGTCGTTCATCCCGCGGCGAAATCACTCGTAGATATCGCGAGAGCTCAAGATGCAGAAGTTGGAGATGGTACTACTTCAGTCACTCTGTTGGCGGCAGAATTCTTGAGGGAAGCGAAACAATTCATCGAGGATGGTGTGAGCCCTCATGTCATCATCAAGAGTTATAGGATCGCAGCGAGATTAGTCAGTTTCCAAACTACACTTCTCTTTCTTCCTCTCTTCTCTCTCTCTCTCCAAGCTAATCCCTCATTCTTTTCTATTAGGCCATCGCACGAGTCAAGGAACTTGCAGTCACTGTCAAACGAGAGAATGAAGAGTACGTCTCTGTCCTTTTCTCCTCTCTTAACTCGAATCATTCTAACCCTCTCTCCGAATGTAATCTAGGGATTTCCGATCCCTCCTCCTCAAGTGCGCCTCGACCTCGATGTCTTCAAAACTCATTCACTCGTCAAAACCTTTCTTCTCCCAAATGGTCGTCGACGCCGTTCTCACTCTCGACCAACAATCTCTCGATGCGTCCATGATCGGAATCAAGAAAGTACCAGGAGGTGGAATGGAAGAATCCTTGTTGGTGAAAGGAGTCGCGTTCAAAAAAACTTTCTCATACGCCGGATTCGAACAACAACCTAAGAAGATTGAGAATCCTAAAGTACTTTGTTTGAACGTCGAGTTGGAATTGAAAGCCGAGAGGGATAATGCAGAGGTTAGGATCGAACAAGTTTCCGTATGTTTCTATCTCTCTCACTACCTTTATCTACTCTGTCGTAACGGGAGAGCTGATAAGAAATAGGGAGAACGCGCAGGATTATCAAGCGATAGTAGACGCAGAATGGTCCATCATTTACCGCAAACTCGAATTAATCGCTAAATCCGGAGCACAAGTCGTCCTCTCCCGACTCCCCATCGGTGACCTCGCAACTCAATATTTCGCAGATCGACAAATCTTCTGTGCCGGTCGAGTCGCATCCGATGATCTTCGTCGAGTCGTTTCAGCAGTTGGAGGATCCGTTCAATCTACTTGTTCAGATATCAGGGACGAACATTTGGGAACTTGCGAGTTGTTCGAGGAACGACAAATTGGTGCGGAAAGGTTCAACTTGTTTGAAGGGTGCTCGAAAGCGAAAACTTGTACCATGGTTTTGAGAGGTGGAGCGGATCAATTCATTTCGGAAGTCGAGAGGTCGTTGAATGATGCGGTTCAAGTGGTGAGGAGGGCGGTAAAGAACGGTACTGTCGTCGCTGGTGGAGGTGCTATGGAGGTACGTAGTTTTCAAAACTCTACCGATTCTCTTTTTTCGGAAGCTGTACTGATTTGAATGGAGTTAACTCGTGAATAGATGGAGATCTCTTCCTACCTTCGTTCGCACGCTCGAACCTTACCCGGCAAATCTCAATTGATCATTTCAGCATTCTCGAAAGCTCTCGAAGTGATCCCTCGTACGATCTGCAACAATGCCGGACTCGATGCCACGGACGTCTTGAACAAACTTCGAATGCTCCACGCACGAGGCGAGACCTGGGCGGGAGTGTCGGTAGATGATGACAGTGGGAACTTGGGAGATGATGGGAAATGGGGAGAAGGAGTGAGGAATAATTTGGAGGCGTTCGTTTGGGAACCGGCGTTGGTCAAGGTTAACGCGCTTGAAGGAGCTACTGAGGCAGCTTGTATGGTACTGTCAGTCGATGAAACCGTTACGAACCCAAGTTCTCAAGTGAGTTCCTCTTCCATCTTTCCTCTCTCCCCGATTCTGTACTCACGCATGACTCCGTCGTTGAAAGCAACAACAAGGACCTCCTGGACGAGGCGGTATGGGAGGAGGACGTGGACGTGGACGTGGAAGATAAACGTCTATCTGTCTCTGTCTCTTCATCCTCTTTTTTGTCGATTTCCCTCCCTACCGACTTTGCAACCACCCTCGCATTCTTCTTCTTTCTTTCCCCACCTCCCTTTCTCCAACTACACCCCCTCAAAATACCTCGAATTTTGTCAGTCTCTTCGACATTACATGCAAAACAAACGAATTCATAGATATCACTTCCTTCGGCTGCTTTCAACTCTCGCTGATACATTGAGAGACGTCTACTCGGAGTAGAAAGCGCTAAGTAAAGCAGATTCGATTCAAGCAGAGTGAAAGAGTCACACCGTGAAGTGAGCAAACGAAAAACAAAAAAAAGAATAACGGAGGAGGCACGAATAGGGACAAGATGTGAGAGCGACGGAAGAGCAGGAGATCTATCGACACAGGGGGGAGTCGAGCAGATGGGAGGAAGGAAGGAGGAGGAGAAGGGGAAGGAAGTGGTGAAGAGGAGCTTGAGTGTTCGGGAGAGATAGAGAGGCGGGAGTTGAGAGTGTTGGTCGAGGGAGCAGAGGAACGAAGGAGAGAGAGCGGGCGGGGCGGGGCGGGGCGAGGCGAGGGAAGGGAGGAAGAGTGAAGAAATCGAACCAGCGATTTTCTCTGGTTTCTTCCTTTCGTCTCGTTCGCTCTTGGTCGTTTCGAGGGAGGGCCACGAGTGAGAGTATATCGCGGGTGTGCGTGCAAGTGCGAGGATGGGCGGGAAGAGGTGAAGGTTGAGGATCGAGATGGAGGAATAGGGAAAGTGTCCGTTTAAGAAGTGTGCAAGGTGGGAAGGTGAGAGGGTATCGTTGATGAAGAGGAAAGGGTGAAAGGAGAATTGTACAAGCAAGTGTCGAAGGAAAAGAACGGAATGGATGAAAAAGTCGAAAAAGAAAATTGGGTCGAAAGGAGGATTTCCTAGTAGTATTGTCCACCGTTTCCTTGTCGACTCTGCGCTCTAGCTTGAGCAGCATAATCGTAACCCATTCCTCCTCCTGCATTACTGGCCATCGTATTCATCCTTCCCAATTGAGCTTGTTGTTGAAGGGAAGAAGAGGATGAGGCGCCTCGTTGGAGAGATGGATAGTAGGTGGGTTGCTCGTGAGGGTATCCGACTACAGAGGAGGAAGGGTTCAGTAAAGGATAGGAGAAGAGGAAAGAGAAAGCAAGCTCACGTTGAGGAGAGTGGGGAGCGGCTGAACCATAGTAAGGTTGTTGAACGTAACCTGGTCCAGCGTAAGGGATACTAGCCAAGTTGTGACCGCTGTAAGATCGCTTGTACCGTCAAGACTCTACTCGTAGGGAGGGAAAGAGTGAAGAGAGTAGCGAAGACTCACGATTCAGACATATTCATTCCATTCCCTCTCATACTTCCCTTCGAATCACTCCTTGCCAAACTCTCGGCGTACCCCGCTCCTCCTCCATACGCACCACTCAATTGACTCTGACTCCTATTGTGTTGTTGGTTCGAGTAACTAGGTACTTCGGGAACGAAATCGATAGGTTCCAATTTCGATTCGAACCTTTTACTCGGACTGAATTTAGTTTTCCTCACGATAGTCCAAATAGCTCCTACACCCGCGATACATGATGCGACTACGATGATTGCGATGAGGGTACCATGAGGGAGTCCACTGGAGGAAGAAGAGGAATCTTTTTTCGAGTTGGCGGCACTTGCGGATGCGGACGAAGTGGAATCGGATAAAGTCGAGGAACCGGATGGAGTTACGACGATGATCGAGGTCGACTGACCAGGTGGAATTTGCGAGGCTGAACCGGTCGAACGAGGATTCGCGGCGATCGAGGAGGAAGGGGATGAAACGATTTGAGAAGCTGATGAAGCGGGAGGTTGAGGAGAAGAAGAACTAGAAGTTGCTGGATCATTCGCGGCTCGAGTTTGTTGTTCTTCTTCTGAAGTTCCTACTTGGGCTTGAGAGGAAGAAGAGGAGGAAGTTGAAGGGGAAGTGAGAGCTTGAGTGAGGGAATCCAAAGGGGAATTATTGTTGGATGAAGGAGGAGGAGCAGCGGAGGACGCGACTGCTGGTGCCGCTGGATTAGAAGGTGAAGCGGCTTGACTCGTAACCCCTCCTCCAGGTGTACTGGCTTGACTAGTCGAGTCTCCATCACCGCCAACACCTCCTGCTTGTTGTCGCTTTCTCAAGATTTGCATAACTCCACCTTTCTTCTCATGCCTACTGATTAGTCCGTGTTGTTGATGAGTATTGGCGAGTACCAAGCTAGTACATGATAGTACTAGTAAGACTTGAAGTGTCTTCATCGATGTTTAAAGTGCGGGGTCGACAAGAGAGGAAGGAAGGGAGAGAGAGGGAAGAAGCGGACGAGGGAACGAGCGTGGGTGTTGCGAGTATTGGCTTGTGGTCTGAGTCGGGAGAGAGATTGATCCAGCAATCTACTTGATCTGGAAGGAGTCGAGGGGAGAGTGTTGAGAGAATGGAGCGAGGTCTTCGAAGTTCGAAAAAAGTTGAACGACGAGGGACAAAGGTTTCGCGTCGTCACTAGTCTACTTTCTCTGGAGAGGGACGGGATAGATAGAAAGCAGTTCTAGTGTTCACGACGGACTGATTGCATCGATAATTAGTTCTCTCATTCCTCGACCGACGCGGTGAATCTGAATCCGAATGAAAGTGTTTTTGCGATGCCGTTGAGGCTAATGTATTGGAATTACAACGAAATAATCAACACGAAACAAAATTGAGAAGTAAAACCCCGGAACGAGAAGAGAAGAGATTGCGATAGAGAAGGGAAGAAGTAAAAACCGGTTGACGATTCGCGAGTAAAGTGTTTCGTGGTTCCGTTAGAAGGGGTGGTGTTGTCACAGTGAAAGGAGGGAATCGAGAAGGTTGCGAGAGTAGGTTGCGAAGGGACGAGAGAGGGGAGTTGGAGATGACTATAGAACGTCGAAAAGGTCTTCGACAGCGCAACAGAACTACGCCGAGGTGGAGAGACTATCAGTCGTCTACACGAGAGATAGTTTATAAGGGATCGACGTACCTTTCCACATGCTACACTCGCACTGAGGGAGTATTGAGAGATGGCAACTTTCTCATCGACTAAATGATCCGCAAAGTTATCGGGTCTGTCGGCATCAACTCCGATAACATTAGCCACAATCACGGTTGATGTATTCGCATGGAATGAGACCCACCCATGAGCCATAGCACCAACGAAAACACAAATCGAATGAGTATCCGGAATCGTTGGCAGATATTTCGTCAACTTGACCGGGGTCGCATCGAACGACAAAGTGATCTTGTGACAATTCGTCGGCAAGTGGTCGGTGATTGGATTCTTGATGACTTTCAACAGTTTCTCTGAACCGTTCAGGGATCGAATCGAGAGTTTGTGAAGGAGTTGAACTGTGCGAATGAGAATTCGAGGAAGCTCAGTTTTCCCGGGACTTTTATTAGGTAAAAGGAAACTGAGGTCGGGATCAGACGCACCCATGAGTCCACCGAATCGTTTGAAAGTACGAGGAATTCGGACAGAGGGATTCACTTCGATCAAGACTCCTCGAGCAGTGTGAATGTAAACTTGTAACCTTCCCGCCTTGTTCAAAGGTGAATCAAGTAACGTCAACAAACACTACACGTACTCACATTCATCAGCAACCATCTCGTTGAAGGGATAGAGCGAGAGTGAAAGACGTACTTGATGAGTGATATCAGGTCTAGCATGAGCGATATCCCTTCCCATTTTAGCCAACACACCTTGATGATCATCACAATTCAACAAACTATACTTCTCCTCTCCCTTTCCACCCCTCGCACCAGCAGGAGCTGAATGTTTGTAAGTTTCCAAACAAGCTTGTTCTAACACTACGATCAACCTCCTCGTTTGATCCTTCTCTGCGTTCGTCTTTGGAGCTTTAGGTGCGGTGGGTACGAGAGTTGGATTGAGAGGAGGTGAACCGGGTGCGGGTCGTTTACGAGAGGGTTTGGATTGAGATGAAGAGGAAGAAGTCGAAGTGGATTGGAGTTTGGCCGAAGGGACGAAGGAGGGGGATGCGACGGATAAGGTGGATTTGAGGATGGGTTCCTTGATGGTAGTAGGGAGGTTGACCTTGGTTGCAGAGGTGGAAGGGGAATCACTCATTTTATTTTGATGAGGAAAGAGAGGAGAGGAAAGGGCGAGGGAGACGAAGGGCAGGATACTGGCTCTACTGATATGTTCCTACTGGTTCCTAGAGAGTGTATCAGCTGTTCAGAGAGATTCAAAGTGGATGGTAACTGATCAAAGACACTCTCTCAAAAACTTTCAATTTGACCAAAAGGTCGATCTTACCCTCTCACCATTCACTCAATCAAGCCATTCACAACATGCTGAGAACCACAGCGAATCTATTGAGAACAGCGACTCCTCGTCAATTCGCTTTCACTTGTCCTCATCGGTTCCTATCAACCCCACCCTCTCCTCTCCCTCCCTCTCCACCTCCCCAATCAAATCAAACCACAGCAGCCTCGGCAAACCCTTCCACCTCATCCTCAGCAACCATGCAATCGAAATCCGCAGCTGGCGTGAGTTTTCCCTCTCACTTTTCCAACTTTCTCCCGACGATCGCTGACTCTCTCTCTCTCTTTCGTTGGATGACTAGCCATTCACGTTGAAAGCAGGAGCAGTGTTCCTCGTTACTGGAGTAGCATTATATTTCTATTTCGAGAACGAGAAGAAAGCTTTGAAAGAGAGGAAACGACAAGAGAATGCGGCGGCTAGGATTGGGAGACCAAAGATTGGGGGTCCTTTCGAATTGACCGATCAGGATGGAAAAACTTTCACCGAGAAGGAGTTGTTGGGGAAATGGAGCATGGTTTACGTGAGTTTGAACGACTTGAGCGGAATCTTCGTTTTCTTGAGGAGAAGCTGAGATTGTGTCATGTGGTCGATCACAGTTTGGTTTCACGAATTGCCCAGATATCTGCCCTGAAGAGCTAGACAAGATGACCGATGTAGTCGAATCAATCTGTGCGTTTTCACTGTCTCTTTCTCTTCTTTCCCGCACAAACCTGATGTCTCTTTCTCTTCTTATCCGATCTAGCCAAATCGAACAAAGTCGACATCTTACCTGTATTCATCACTTGCGACCCGGCACGAGATGATATCAAAGCCGTGAAAACCTACGTTCGAGGTGAGTGACATGGATTCCCGCAATCATTCGTTTTTTCGCGACTGACGTTGCGAGTTCTTCGTTGTTGTCATTTACAGACTTCCACCCCTCTCTAGTAGGCCTGACAGGTCCCTACGACGACATCAAACGAACGTGCAAAGCCTAGTCCGTTCCCCCTCTCTCTCCTTCCCCTTATCCCTCACTGACCCTTTCCCTTTTACAGTCGCGTCTATTTCTCGACTCCACCCAACGCGAAACCTACAGAAGATTATTTAGTAGATCACTCAATCTTCTTTTATTTGATGGATCCCAAAGGGAAGTTTGTGGATGCTTTTGGAAGGAGTATGGGAGCTAGGGAAGTTGAGGCAAAGGTCAAGGGCTATTTGGAGGAGTGGGAAGAGGGTGGAGGGAGAGGGGCTTGGAGCGATTAGGGAGTCGTAGTGAAGGGGGGTAATAGTGAAATGTTTATAGGAAGGGAATTGCACCACTCGAAACGAGGAAAATGAGCGGGAGCGAAATAATTCGGGAGAGAGCGGAGGATGTGACGCAGATCTACGTCTCAGAGAGAAGGTAGCGGCGAAGTACAGGCGGAATCAGCCGTAGAAAGGAGGCAGCTTCGTCGGCTCATTCTTTCAACCTCCTCTCTTTATCTCGCTTCGGTTCTCGAGCCGTAATCTCTTTAGTTACACTGCGACCAACTAACGATAGGTATACACATGAGGCATAGGAGGAGCATAGAAGAGGGGAGGAGGAAGATTAGGAGGGGGAACAGTACTGGGAGCTTGTCGAGCTTGACGTTGTTGACGGCGGAAGAGCAATTCGGGATCTTGCAACGACGCAGCGAATACGGGTATTTGACGCATCTCTTCGAAGCGTGTGTCGGTGTAATGGAGGTTGTCCTGTTCGGGTAGTCGGGTGAGTTTTCGACAACGAGAATTCTTCGAACGAAGGGGAAAGCTAACGATTTGACCTCGCGCAGCTTGAGTGTGTGATGAGACGGCAAGGCGAAACATGGGGCTAGCTAGACGCGGGACTCTGCTCTGATACTCGAAGGAAAGAGCACTGCAGCGGTCGATCGCACCACAAAAGTCTCTCTCACTTCTCCCACTCTCGAAAGCTGGAAACAGGATCAAGCTAGTTTCACTTCACTACAGCTTTGAACGTTTACATTGAGCTCCAGCCGAATGGTAAAGGGTGAGGAATCGGTTCATTCGCTTCGCGCTGCCTTCGAAGTTCGACTCGATAAGGTAGATTCGAAGCTGCGATGTGACTTGGAGTGTTGAGGTTACGATCAAGTCGTGCAGATTCTCAGTGCATCGATTCCTGAATCGTGTGAAAGTAAGAGTTTGGAAGAGCATTAATTTCGTAAGGATCCTTATCGGGGAACGAAAGAAAGGGCGACTTACGTGCAGGTTTCGGCCAGCAGTGAGTATAGCGAATACGTCGGCCTAATCACGAAGCTGTCGTCAGGCAACCGATTCTCGTACCGATGGAAGAACGTACGGGGAGCTTTTTCGAAGGAAGCGGTCTCAACTCAGCGGGCAAGGTGATTGCCTGTTCACTAGAGTCTGTGAGCTGACAGAACACCCAGCCTAGTCATGATGGGACGCACTTTCGAGTCGAGAATACCGATGTTACGCATGGCGTCGATAGCGAGCATTGCGAAAGCGTGGCGAAGACCCGATGCGAAAGGGTCAAATGACGGTACAGAGCGAGATATTGTTGACGCTTGAGCGGCAGAGTAGGACAAGGTCGCTCTCTTGGGTGCTGATGCCTCAGTACCTCCGTAGACGCGAGTGTGAACCGCGACATGGCTTTTCCAGTCCGTCAAGAGAAAGCGTGAGCATCCGAATACTTGAGAGTACCTGTCTCTCGCAGATGTTAGTATCATCTGATCCTGACAGAGTTCAACAAGGGCAGCAAGACTGACATGAGGATCTGTGGTAAGTGAGCTTTCATACAATTTCCTTCCAAAGCGTCGAACGCGCTGCGAGACCATTCTAGCGGTTGCACGTAAGGCACACGCTGTATCAAGCAGTGTCAACAGTCGATACTTCTGTTCAAAAGAGGTCAAAATAGGATAGCTCACCTTTTCCTCGACGATGACCAAAAATTTCCGCAATTCCGGTTCCGTGACTGCGCCCAGTTCGTAAGCTCGGCGACTGACCAACACAATGGTGTGATCCAAACTGATATTCTCTACGGATGGACTTTCGTTAGATACAGCAATAATGGCAGGATTAGGCTCACTCAATGATTCGCCTGCGACGATATTTATCGATGATCCGCACTGAGCCGCTGGTAGAATGATGAGCTCTTCTCGAAGGTCTTCGTCAATAAGCTTGTTGAGTAGGTCGATCACAGGAAGTATACCGTTCGTCAGCGTAATGTCGCTGCCAAAGTACAATGTCAGTGCTTTTGCGATTCGCAAAATCTGAGCCTTCGAACTCACCCGACATCTCCCTCTGAGTCCAGTACGCGCTTTGACTGTTCTGTTTTGGGGATCCAGATACGAGCATATAGCAGCGAGACGCGATAAGTATCGAACAGCGCTTGAGAATAGCGTTTTTGCCATTCGACGTAGTGGATTTTCGTCTTGTCATACTTCGCGGCGATAGCTGTTTTGTTCGCTCTGCTTCCACTCATGTTCTGCCTGACTATAGGGAGCACGACTAAGGGCTCCTCCAACATTGACCAGGCGGATTGGAAGTTCGAACCATGTTCGTTTTGAGGCTGCGAGAACACTTCAGGAAAAGTCAGCAGAAACGAAGGCACGAGATTGAGCTCACTGCGAGTAGTAGTGATTTGGAAGCCGACAGCCAGCTTCGCTGCTTTCTTTGACGAGGTTTCGAAACGTTGAAGGAGACCGACGATTGGGCTGGAGTGCGAGCTATAGGGGCGAATACCGTGGTCGCCATATTCGGTTTAGGGAAGTGTGGAGAGAGCGAGAGGATGAGTAGGGGTGAGAGAGTCGCGTGGAGGCAACCCCGGAAAGTCCGCGGCGATGCTAAGGAAGCGCGAGCGAAACGGTTCTGCTCGTCCTCTTGCTTCCTCTTTCCCTCCTTATCCAACCTGATCCTGATCTACAAGCCTGAATGGACTCGCCGCCAGCCGGACTTGCGAAATCAGAGATCGCAGCTCTGAGAGCTCGTCAAAAGGTCATCAAAGCTTCTCCTCTCCGCAAGAACACTCTGCTACCCTTCAATCTTCCTTCAATCTATCCCGAGTCAACTTACTCTCCCGATCAATGCACGTCCGAATCACCGAATCCTCCCCGGCAATCCAGCGAATCTCTTCTCGCTCTCCTCGGCGCAAATTCTCGTCGGACCTTGAGCCTCAAGCTTGTGAAAGGGATCGAGAAGAAATTGTCAGTATGGAGAGCCCATATAGATGTGGAAGGAAGGAAGAGAAAGGTTGTCGTCAAGCTTCACGTAGATTCAGGATTGAACCGCGGGGAATGGGATAGAGGAACCAGTACAGCTGAGAGAGAAGCAGCGGCGTAAGTGATAAACACTCATAACGCGTCCCAGTTTCAAGAGCTAAAAGTAAATTCAACACGATTAGCTATCGCTCGTTCCGCTCGACGCAGGGAGTAGACGTACCTATCTGCTACGGATTCTTCAATTTCTCCGCTCCATGGAATGAAACAATCGTCGGCGTCATCTTGGAGGATCTCAGCAAGGTCTCAACGCCTCTCTCGTGCTGGGCGGCAAGCTACCTCACATCTGGCGAAGGTTTCGACGGATCATTCGACAGTGACGATGAACGTCGTGCTAGAAGCTCGCCAGAATCCGAAGCCGAGAGCGAGGATGAAAGTGAACGCAGAACGAGGGAGAGGCAACAGGCTGAGGAAGCTGTTCGCAAGGCAGAAGAACTAAAGAAGTTCGTGAGTCGCCTTTTTTCATCAACATCGAGTAATTGCGAGCGAACTCACACATCAGATATGACACAGATACTTCGTCTCCATGAAGGGCAGCGTCGCCTTCACGATCGAGAACACCAAGTCCTGCCGGATAAGAACGACATCTTGGTTCTACGCTCCTCCACTCTCGTCGATCCCCACTTCGTGTTCACCGGCTTCAAGAGCACCTACTCGAAACTGAACGCGGAGAAGGTCTTGAAGGAGGAATTGGCCGTGATGGAGACGGAGTTGAAGGATGATTTCGGTGAAGACGAAACTCTAGGATTCTCGCGCGATTTCCGCGATTGGCCCGAAAGGAGGCTGCGAGGAGAAATCAAACATCTCTTCGGCGACCACGTTGAGCACGAATGGCGCAAGTTCGGGTTGTTCGATTACGTTGGAGATGTCTAGATGTTTGAGCTTTTCGTAACATTGAACAAGCGTGCGACTAATTTCGCTTCGTCGGAGTCTGATTTCACAATCGTAAGCTATCGGCTGACCTCGAGAGACAGCGGAGAAACGTACCTATCTCCTTCGTAGCAGTGCTCGGCATCCTCGAGAGTCAACGAGTTTGACCGTGTCCTCTGATCGCTCTCCTTCCTTCTCGTGACGGCGCAGGTTGAGACCCAGTCGTTCGAAGTGATCTGAGGTAGCGAGGGAGTGGGTAGAGTTCTCCTCCTCCGCGAGATTTGCGAGAACGTCGCCCTTTATATCCTCCCTGCCGGCAATACCTCCTCCATCCCAAAGACAGCCAACACTCGCTCCAGCCTCTCCCTACATTCCTCTACTCCACTCGTCTTCTTAGCCCTACCTCCAACCCCACTCATCATCTCCTCCATCTCCCTCATCTCCTTGCGATCTTTCAATTGTTGACTGATTCCCTCATCCTCATGACTCTTCGCATGTTCCTCTGCCTCCTCATCCACCGGTAACATCCTCACAGCATCCAATTTCCCCAATGCATTGACAATCTCCCTCAACTCTCCAACTATTTCTTCTTTCTTTCCATCCTGAGTTTCGATCGAGTTGACGAGAGTACCGGCATGTTTCGCACCGCTTGTGGTGGTCAACAAAGAGAGTAATGATGCTGCTATGCCTCGTAATGAGCCTAGTTCTCGAGCGTAAGGTGCAGCTAAAGCGAATCCTTGATCAAATCCTTGTTGAAGTTTGGCATTCTTGCCTGCTGTGATACCATCTCGATAGCCAGCCTATTCACGAGTATCCCAATCAGCTTCATGTATGACTCCAGGCAGAAGGAGAGGCTTACATCAGAGTAACGAGATGAAAGTTTCTCCCATTCTTGTTGAGAGATTTGTTGAGGAGCTGTAGAGGCTGTAGGTCCCGTTTGAGGTTCATCTTCATGCCAAGGGTCGTCGTCGATCATCGAAGAATCGTTGTCGTCGAAAGTCATCGTTTCGGTTCGAGGTGGAAAAGAACGAAAAGTTCGCTTCCGCAGAGCAGCTCACTCACTTTGCGAAATCCCGTTCTCTCGCTTTCGACTCGAGCAAGAGCAAAGATCATTCGAAGGCTGCATTCCAGTGCGCCGATCGAAACAGAATAAACGAAATGAAGGGAAATATGATATCCAAAAAGAATGAGAGAAGTGTCTTCCGACCAGCGGCGACGAAATGGGGAGGGCCTCGTGCTCTATCCCTGCAGGACGTTGTCCCTGAAGTACTTGGCAGTGGCTTCAAGAGTGTTGCCAACGACGTTTCCAGCAGTTTTGTATTCGCAAGCCTGCGAAACGACCGGAGGAAACGTCAGCGATTGATCGAAATACTTGCAAACAAGGGAAGACGAGCTTACGTAGAAGTAGGCGTTGGTCTATAACGTCGAGGACATCAAGTAGAGGCGGAGTCAGTAAACAATACAGGAGTAAGCGAAAGACTGCGAAATCCGACAGCATTTCTCTCGAAATCGAGCGCGAAACGTAGGCTGTTGCGACCTGGAGAGCTTCCATGGGGATGGAAAGAGACTCACCCAAGGAGCTTGATACGTGAAAGTCAACGAAGAGCAGAGAGTTTCAGCACATCCAATCTCAGTCGTCGATTTCCAGACCTGTTCGCCACCGACTTCTTTAGTCAAGCAGGAATCGACGAGCTGAAGCAAGCGACGACGAACCTGTTGGGTGAAGTGACCGGTAGATCCATTGTAAGCAGGAGCTCCCCAATTGTAATCTTTCGCTTCGTCTAGCATAAACGAACGAGACAAGCCAATAGAGTCAGTCTCGCTATCAAAAAGACCAGAAGAGAGAGTCAACTTACTTGACCACATGCCGATCGCACCTGCTACGTCACTTCCTCCACCGAAGTAAGCAGCAATGTTTTCTCCAGCGTTGACGGGCTCTCCTCCTCCATGTCCGTAAGCGCACTTGTCAGTCCACGCCTGAGCGGCCGAGGCGAGTTCGTTTGACCTGTACCCCACATGCGCGCATGATCAGCAGGGATCTACCGCGATCGATAGCAAGGAAGAGGGCGTACCAAGAAAGAGCAGGAACTTTGTGTTTCGCACGAAGGTCGTTGTGGATCTCGAGAGAGTCCTTGGCGAGTCCCGAGAGGGAGGCCGATGAAGCTTGAGTCTTTGCGGGAACTGGAGCCTTCGAGCTAGTCTTTGAAGCAGGAGGAGAGGTCGACTTCTTTTTCGACGAAGTTTGACGAATGGGTGAAGAAGTAGGTTTCGCTTTCGTGTGAGTGGCCGTCGATTTGTGAGCAGTGACCTTTTTCGTCGAGGTTGGTTTCGAGACGCTTTTGGTCTTCTTGTGCTTCTTTGAGGACTTGGAAGAGGATTTTGACTTTTTGCCTGATTTTGACGAGGATTTAGAATCGCATTTCTTTCGGTGAACGCGGTGGTGATGTTTGAAGTGCTGTTCAAGATCATAAATAGCGTCAATCAAAGATCGATCAGCGCGTTTTTTAGGACAAGGTCACGAAAACAGACACAAGACGAACATTTCCAAAAGGGCGAGCAGTAGCGACGCTAGTCGATTGTTGGATTGTGATAGTGGTGTGCTTGGTGACTACTGTTGCTGTAGTACTTGCTACGAGAGCGAGAGAGGCGAGGAGGAGTTGAGAAAGGACGACCATAGTTGAGTGAACGAGAAGAAACGAGAGTGTGTAGAAGAGCGGAAGAGAGGTATCGAGGACCGGCCTTGAAGTGTGCTAGAGAGGAGTACGCGAGAGAATGAGAGAAGGAGAGGGAGGAGAGAGGAAGGGAGACAGGGAAAGAGGCAGAAGAGGCTCGAGAATGTTGCAACGGACAAGGACAGGAGGAAACGGTTCGAACGCCGAGGACATCTGATCATCGACGATGCGAGCGTCTCGAAAATGCTTCGTAATTGGGCGAAGCGCGAATCCGAGGATGAGAGAAAGTTTACGAACGAAACGAGCGAAAACTCTCCACGCCGACGAGGACAGAAGGACAGCAGGATTATGTACTTCAAACAATCTAAGGGGAAAGAGTGTACAAAGATGATATAGATCTAGGAGTCATCTTCTACTCTTTGCGAAGAGAAGAGAGAGAAGACTAGAATGCAAAAACTGACAACAAAACTCCCTTTTTCGCCATTTCACCGCTCGATTCTCCCAAGCAAGAACCGACAGTCTCCTTCGTTCATTACTTCCTACGACACATCCATTCGAGAGATTCGAGATATAAACAGTTTGAGAGGGATTCGAGGAGGAAGAGGGAAGGAAAGGGACGGAGTAGGTAGATTTATGGAGGAGGCATTCCACTCTCCGCGCTGAAACTGCTAGCGTGACTACTTGCATGACTTCCAGTTCTTGAAGCGTGAGGTCGTGGAGATGCGTTGTGAGAGTGAGGGTCGGGATGATTCGAGATTGGAGGAGAAGGGTGAGGGCGTGAGTGATCATAGATATGTGCAGCGTTATGTACAGAGTGTTGAGGATGTTGAGGATGAGGGGGAAAGTTGTTTGGAGGAGGTTGGGTTTGAGACGGATGAGGAGCGGGAGCGGGTTGAAGTGGGTGAGGAGTGCTGTTGGAGCGAGGGGGGAGAAATTCATGAGGTACAGGTTGGGATTGTGGCAGGTTGAGATGTTGTCGCAAGTTCTGATTATCGGCTTGTAAATCTCGATTGAAGGTTTTAAGTTGACCGATGAATTCGACAGCTATGGAGAAACGAATTTTAATTCACACTATCGAGGTAAAGAGGCAGAAGGATGTGAGCTCACCTTTCGTCAAGATCTCCCATTTACTACTCTTCAACCCTCGATCGACCGGTAAAGACTCTCTCAAATCATCGAATAACTGCGCCATCTCTTTCCGCCGTTTCCGTTCTGCAAGTTTATGACTTATTCTCAATTGAGGACTTCGGGAGTACGGACTATCCTTCAGCCCAGCAACCGCATTCGGGTCGAGGGAACCGGTAGAATCTTGTCGATCTGGGTGAGGCGGAGGAGGAGGAACGTCGCTCGTCGGCCACTGAGGGGGAGGCCCGATCGGAACTCCAGTCGATCCAGAACGAGAGTGGAGCGGTTGCGGTTGATGGTCGGTAGGGGTCTGAGATTGAGAAGCGGAAGAAACCATGACAGCGGGTTGATTCGATTGACTCGAACGAGGTTGAGGCGGAGGAGGGAAGGCAGGAGACGAAGGAGGGTGCTGTGCGGTAGGAGGAGCTGAGGTCGAGTGAGGAGGCGGAGGTCCAGGATAGAACGGAGCTTGTCCTTGCATCATCTGGCTGACTCCCGGAATACTCGGTCGACGACCAAAATCTTGACTCAATGGTTCGTACATCCCTCTCGCAATTGATCCTCGAGGTCCGACTGAATCCTCATAAAAGTTGGGAACGTTCGATAATCTCATAAAGGGAGGGTGAGGTGGAGGCTGAAGGGGATTGGGGTGAGGGGCGGGGTTGTGTTGATCGAAAGGAGCGCTTCCTGGTGGTGGCGGAGGGTGTTGATTCGGATTCTGCTGATGCTGAGCTGGATATTGATACATGTTGAAGCTGTGATGACTCCCTGAACTTCGATGACTTTCGTTACTGTCTCTCCTTTCTTCCTCCCAAGTCGGACTAAACGATTCTCTTCTCTGCTCATCTATCGCCAAGCTGTTCATCTTGTCTGTCGCCATCGAAGAGGTCCGTCGTTTCGAATTTGGAGGAGGGTTTCCATTCATCGAAGAAGGAGGGAAAGGTGCAGCGTTTTGTGAAGGATAGTAAGAACCGTCATTGAACGAGTGATCATTCTCTTCTCCTGAAGTCTTCCTCTTCGTACTCGAGATCGGGCTGAGCGGTCCTCCTGCTCCTCCTCCAGCTGCATTCGGTCCAGAATAACGAGTTGGCGAATTTCCGTTCTGTTGATTATTCGTGAGTGAATGCCGTCTCATCGAGTAGTCGAAATAGGAAGGGGTTTCGTGAGGTGCTGCTACAGATACTGAAGGTCCACCGAAGCGGTAAGCGGAAGTAGGACCTGGGAAAGCTGGATGAGGGGGATGAGGGGGTGGTCCTCCTCCAGCTGGTGGTTGAAACGAAGTGCCGAATTGATAATTGGCGTGAGGGTCGAAGGGTTGTTGAGGAGGAGGCATTTCGCCCGCTGCTGTCGAAGAGTGTGGTCGAATATTCGGCATAACTCCTCCGACCCTACCTTCTGACCCGTTTCCTGATCCTGTAACTGCACTCCCCGCTACGTGCCCTCCCTGAGCACCTAGAGGACCACCAAAGAGAGATGAAGCTTCGTCTATTGAAGGTCGTCGGAGGTAAGAAGGGTCGGAAGTTGTTGAAAAGGCGTGAAGGAATGGATCAGAGTTGATTGATTGACGTCGTTCCGGATTGAACTGTCGTCGTAAGTTTGTGAGGGAGAGAGAGAGGGAGAGGAAGGAAAAAGAAGAGGGTTGCAGGAATTTCGAAAGGGCGTCAAGGTTAACTCGAAAAGTTTCAATTGTAAATGGAGAGAGTTTAGCATACCGAGACTGGCAGGAAACCTTCTCGAGGGATTGATACTGGAGGTAAACGAACTGCAGGCGTCGAGTGCGAGTTGGTAGTTGGAGGAGGGGAAACTATTGAAGGTGTTCGACGATGTTGTTGATCTGCTCCTCCTATTGAAGCGACCGAAGGAGCAACTGCTTGCATTCTTCTTCCTTTTCCTTTTCAACTTGTGGGGTTTGTGGGAGGTAGCGTGGCGATTCGAGAACGAGATGAAGATAGCGTGGTACGAAAAGCGGGTTCGATCAAGAGAGTTTTTCGTGGATTTGGAGTCGAGCTGCTGCTCCTCTCTAATCCTCTACGTCCTCCCAAGATCGTGTATATCCTGAGGAAGATTGGAGAGGTGAATGAAGGCAAAAAGAAACTAGTGACCGGCCGAAGTCGAAAAACGCATACATTCGATCGATTCTCGCAAGGGAGCGCTTCGCTTTATTCGACTGTTCTCTCCTCTCTTCCGTCTCCTTGTTCTTGACACCGCTCTCAAAGACTGACATCGGTTCAGTCTCGACGCAAATGCTGTCACAGCAGAGAAGAAGGTGTTCAAACGAAAGGAAAACCTTTTCTCGTTCCTTGAATCAATCAATTCCAATCCACTCCACCTTGGCTTCGCGTTCACTCGTGCAGCCTCTGCCGCGCACTGTCGAACCCTACAGACTACTGGCACCCTCGTTCGCGAAGAAGTGGTCTTCGAAGAGATTCGAAGAAGTTTCGTCGCACGCATTTTGCAGCACGAGAGTGATTGAATGATCGACATTAATCTGAGCTGCGAGACACCCTTGAAGCATGTTTTCTTGATCGTCATTGAACCGAGAACGAAACTGCTTTGATCGTGATCAGCTTCGTTCACTCTTCCCTCTTTCGAACCGAGTCGTATCGATGATTCAGCTCTCGACGACACCCTCAACGATTCATACTGAAACAAAACTGATAATGTAAATTCCCGATGTTGAGATCTAGGGGATGAGAAGTAACGGAGAAACAGAGATACTTTGCGAATTCCTTTTTACCGACCCACTCGTTCCCTTACTCTTGAAGACTCTGTTCCTTTCTAGGTGTAATCTCCTCCGAAGCGTTTCCACCTTTGCGTTGATCCTTGGGAACGATAGGTAAGTTGGTAGCTTCGAGGATCGCACCGATTTGTCGGTTCGCTAACCAACGTTCTTCGGGGATGACAAAGTACGAAACGATTCCCAAGATAGTGACGAATCCAAAGATGGCACAAGCGAAATTGAAGTTCTCGGCGTTGACGGGGAATTCGAGAGGAGAGAAGAGGACGGCGAGGAGGAAGGCTGGAAAGAAAAGAGACCCCAAAATTCAGTTTGTGTTTGCCTGATATCAGAGAGAACGGGTTCGAACTCACTGTTCCAGACGCAAGCGATAACACAGAAGGGAATAGAGAATCGACCGTTCGACCACTTGGCGTTGGCGAAATCACCTCGAGTGAAGATGAGCCTGAGGAAAAGTGCAAAATCGTCAGCGGAACGATCACGAATAGAGTAGAGTAGACTCGACTCACCTCAAAGCGGGAATGAGAGCGTAAGCAGCGATAGTAGGTACACCTCCACAAGAAACGAGGGAAGTGAAAGCGACCGAGGAAGGAAGGATAGTGCAAAGCAAGATCGAAGCGATGATTCCGATGAAAATGATAGCGTTGCGAGGTTGTCCATTCTTGTCGACTTTGCCGATCCACGACGATCCGGGAAGGATACCGTCACGAGCGATGGCGAAGACGAGTCGAGAAGCAGCAGTGATTGCGAGACTCGTGTTCTGTGAGAAGGACTGCGAAATTAGTAGAGACTCGAAAGGCTATACTGATCTCACCAACCGACTCACGATGAAGAGACCAACGATGGCCACGATACTCATGACCATTCCTCCTCCTCTTCCCATAGCAGATGCGTAGATGTTGACGAAAGGTTGAGGCGAGTAGATCGAGAAAAGCTCGTCGAGCGAAGGCGAGCAGAAGAGGAACAAGATCAACAGAGGCTGTGCGCTCGATCGCTACGAGTCAGCTCAGATCGAGAAGGTGGCTCGGAGACCGCGTGGACTCACGAAAGCCATGAAACCTGAAACTGCGCAAGACCAAAACATTCCTCGAGCAGACATGATTGATGCGTTCTTCGTTTCCTCGGCGATATGGCCTATAGGCGAGCGAAGGTGAGCGGTTGTCGGGTGTAGTGGTAAAGTGAAGAGAACGTACCAGAAGCGTCCCATCCAGTCAAAACTCCCGAAGTCGAGAGGTAAACGAGCATAAAGTTCCAAACGTCGGGCTAGATCGAGTCGGCGAGTGTCAAAAGGATGAGTCACGAGAGAAGAAGGCGGTAAGACTCACTGCTCCTGATCCATTGTAGTATTCAGTGAAGACCCATTTCGCAGATTGGAAACCATAAGTTTTTGAAACTCCGACGGGAAGCCAAACGACGGTCAAAGTGAAATCGATGAAGATGATGAGAGCGGAAGCTTTGAAGATCCAAGCGAATTTGCCAGCTGTGCGAGGGGAAGAATCATTAAGCAAAGATTGAGAGAAGGGAAAGTGAAACGACTCACGAGACATCATGTTTGATAGGATTGCGAAGAGGAGGAAGACTTCAGAACAAGCCCATTGCACAGCTCGGAACTTGATATTACCCGCTTCGAGTCCACCGGGGAAGAGAGTACCGAAAACGGATAATTCGGCGAGCATGAAGTTTGTCGTTCCGACTGTGTTACTCGCGACGAATGAAGTCCAAGCAGTCGAGGCCCAGTAGGCACTATACTCGATCGACCTGTCAGCATTTACGCAACTCGAGTACAGGGAGAAGAGGAGAACTCACACAACGAAACCGAAGAATCGACCGTACTTCTTTCCACCCGCTTCAGCAGCCCAGATGTAGATAGAACCGCTGAGAGGGATCGACGAGCAGATTTCGGCGAGACATGCAGCTGAGATGGGTGGCAGAGACGGATTTGTCGGTCTCTCGCGTGAATCGAGAAAGGGAAGAAGTCGGAAACTCACCAGTCACACACATCAGAACGACAGTAACGAGCATACTCGTCCATAGGGCGACAGGACCTCCGTTGTATAGTCCGTAAGAATAGAGTAGTCGGCTGCCTCCTACGACGTAAAGCGAACCGAAACCGGCCATGAACGCCTCGAATCCAGCCCATGTTCGATGAAGAACCTAAGAGAGATACCGCTTGTTAGCTGGCGCTTGTGTACGAGAAGATGAGATTATACATGCTTGTTTGTAACCGAAAGTCGCCTAAAGATGCGATCCAAGAGCGAGAAGAAACGAAGAATTGAACATAGAACAAAGATCAGTCGATAGTCAGTTCGTTCCGCTCCTGTTTCAGCCCTCTTCATCGCGGAAGGATAGAGAGAGGGAGGAAAGGGGTGAAGGGAGGTAGAAAACAGCGAGCAAAACCCCAACGCCATATTCCGTTCAAAAGATTTTGAACGGAAAATGTCGAGGAGAAATGTCGGGGGAGAGGTGATACTTTGGTTCTGCTAGTTCCTTTCGCACGCATTATCGTGAGCAAGTTCGGTATAATCTCAGCCACTCCTATCGCTCCATAAACCGCTTTCAGGTTGTGAATCTGAAATGCGGTAGGAATTAAATAACGATAATTGGAGAGCACCCGTCGGCAGTCTCAAAGGGGGTTGAACCCCGGTGGTGTGTACAAAGGGGTCTTTTTAAGGAGGTTGTTTGATGTACCTAATAGTCTCTTTTGAGGATAACTACGATTGATCGGGAGTTTCGCTGTTTCAAAGTTTTTTGATGATCTCTCCCCCAATCGATTCTCTTCTAAGCGTTCGAGCAGTCGCTGCTTGCTTGAGGGCTTACGAGTTGAGCTTCATCTCCGAAAGTGTCGTTCGATTCGTTACTGATACTGTTCTTGTCGGACATGGTCGGTTGAAGTGAAAAGTGGGAGTCAAAGGCGGAGGCGAAAAATCGCGAAGTTGGAGATTGAAAACTTGTAATCGACCAAATCTAATGTAATCGATCAACACTCGCACTTTTCGTCCGACTCTCCGAGTAATGCTTCTATGTTCTCTACATCGGTGAAGAATTGAATAGCGGCGAACGAGAAAAGTCGTTTAAATCCTTTGAGGAAATCGTCTCTCGTTCGCACGTCTCGTAACTACTCTCGTCTCGCATCGAGCGGCTCCACCGGTGTTGTTTCCGTGTCTGAGCGACAGGAAACGTACCCGAGTCTGTTCACGCTCAATGAAACCCCTCGATATTCTCATTTCACAATCTTCCAACTACCACTCGCCGTTTTCCTCACCAACCCTTCCGCCTCTACCGCTTCCAACAGAGCTTTTAACTCATCCGTCGTCTTACCCTTGTACCCAGGCGCCAGCATATTGAGCGTCGCGTGTATTCGTGCAACAGGGAGTGCACCGAGATTCGTGAGCTATCAACCAGGAACCTCTATCAGCTGAGATGAGAGAAGGAGGGGAGAGAAGAGACAAGGGACAAGGGACGGACCATTCCTTGAATGAATTGCCAGAATACACGCATCTACGATAGGGAATCGTGGATGAGTTTCGATCGAGATTGGGAGAAGAGGAATACCGTCGAAAAAACTCACTTGTTCGACACCTTGAGCTTCGACACTCTGTACAGCTTCCTTCTCCTCCTCAATGACTGCAGAACGAATGACACATCAAGTCCTTTCGCTTCTCTTTGTTTGCCCATCGGAACAATCGACGAAAAAGATATAGGGAAAGCTCACCATGAGTAACCTGTTCTTTGGCTTCCTCGCCTTCCTTCGCTACCTCTTCGACCAACTTCCAAGAATCCCCTTCCAAACTCCTCAGGACTCCCAAATTGTTCCAAAAGAACAACGCATTCTTGACTGTCCCCAGATCGCTCAGTTTTAGCTCAGACTGCAAAGCATCCGGTGTCCAAGTATCTGTTACCCTCCTTTTTACTCATCAGCTTCTGTTAGTGATGAGGGAAAGAAGAGAGTAGACGAACCTTGCTTGGAGAAGAGTTCGATTATTGCTGCTTGGACGGGAGTTGCGTCGATTGTCAGAGTTCGATCGGTCAGGGAGATGGTTAGGTTGATGTTGCCCAATTGAGGCAGCCAGCGTAGTTTCTTGTCCGCTTTGAGAGTTGAGAATGATCGATCATAGGCGGATTGAACGCTGTCAAGTCAGGAAACTCCGGGGTTAGCTCCAAGATTGGAACGTGAGAGAAGAAGTGAAAAGAAAGGAGACGTACCGACCTAATTGACCAGGTAATTTGAGAGGAGCAGGTTGGAAGCTTGGCCAGAACAATCTAGAGACGACCGTAGCGTGTAAAGGAATCTCCTGCTCACTCGCAATTCGAACGAAAACCTCATCAGTTCCTTCTGAGAAAAAAGGCGACGAAACGGGAGAGGAGAGTGAAACAAAGAAGGGGAGGAACGTACGGGAGTAGCCGCATGTACAGCCTGATCAATCTTACGAGAATCTTCTAAATCCTTCAACATGACTTCACACCCTTGTAAAGATTGTTCCCCAAACCTTCCTTTCAAAACATTTACATTCTCGATCTACACCATTCACTCCTCAGCTCATTCCTCAAGAGTTAGATAGAGAGATGAGAGCTTACCTCTTTCTCGAATTGATAATCTCTTATAACGAGCAACCGTTGAGCCAACAAGACTTGCAATTCCTTGACGAAAACTTCTTTCGAATCATAAATACTGACCAACAATTGAATCACATCCGCTCCTTTACTCTTTCTGAACCCTACATCTCTCCTCTCCTCTCCCCTATCAGTTTCTCCCTCTCTCACATCAAGAAAAAAACGCGAGAATGGGAACGTTACCAGGTGGAGCGTCAGAAGGATCAGGCATCCATTTCTGATCTGTATAATTCTCTGCGTCCTCCTTTGAATCACTCACTAATTTCGCATCACCACTCAACAATTCCTCAAACAATGGATTCCCTTCCTCGATCAAACTTGAAACTATACATCGAATCGTATCTTTTCTCCCTCTATACTCAACTTCAAAAACTCATCAGTCGGGGCTTTCTAGGAAGAGAAGAGAGAGAGAGAAGAGATGGTTTTACCTTAAATAGATTCGAATTGGATCTGCTACTCTACTGAGTAAAACTCCGGGAGGATCAATGATTCTTAAACAACGAATCGTTGAAATGTATAAAAGGATGATTTCTTTGGTATCGGTTCCTGGGTGGAGGAGACGTAGTTCGAGTTGTTGACGTAAACGAGAGACGAGGAGTGTACGTTGATCAGTTTTGATTAGACATAACTAGTGGGAATGTTACGAGGAAACGTTAATCAAGAGTCGCGATTTTTGAGGGAGAGGGAGATTTTGAGGGGGGACGTACTTTGAGATCCTCTAAAGCAGGTTTCGATGCTGGATAATCAAGGATAATATCAAACATCTCCTTCGTTCTATCACAGTTCGAAAAAGGAAAGTTCATTCAGCTTTCTAAAGCGATAACAAAAGCCGAAGAGAAGGACTTCGAAAAAACGCACCTGAGTTGACAAAGTACTTTGTGAATATGATACTCGAACCTCGAGAAAGTAGGTTTCAAAAACTTTTTCGCTTCTTCTCCAGCACCTCCTCCTTCCACTCCTCCTAATCCACCCTCATAAATCCCATTAACCCAACCCATCACCCCTTCCTCCCCATTCCCATTCAACCATTTCAACAACCCATCCAATTCCTTTTCCCTATACACTCCTTGACAATCTTTGATCGTCTTGAATTCGATCGATTCGTAAATGATTGAGAAGAGTAAAGGATCGAAACGATCTAGGAGAGTGATCAGAGTTGGGAAAGCTAGTGGTTGATGAGAAGGAGCTGATTGAGTTGGATTTGGGAGAGTGACGAGGTGACGAAGGAATTGTTGGAAGTGGGGAATGAATTGGGGTGGAAGGGACGAGTGGAGGGAAGAGAGGAAAGTTTTTCGATAGAGTGAGAGAGAAGAGGTTGTACTGTAATCAAGAGTAAAGGTTAGTGCAGGGAGGGAGATGGGAGAGAAGGAGAAGGGAGAAAGGTACGGGAAGAATAGAGTGATGGGTTGTTGGAATTGTTTGATTGAGGAACCGAGAGAGTCGAGGAGAGATAACATTTCAGTGAAACGTGTGGAATCGGATTCGGCGCACTAACGAATAACGAGGGCGAGGCAAAAGGTCAGTGTAGTATCAAGGAGAGTGAAAGAGGTTCAACTCGTCTCACCTCGATACGATCCAAATGAGAGATGACTTTTAGTTCGACGAGATTGAAATTCTTGCGAAGTGAATCTGAGCGCTTTCTTGTTGCAATCAGTCTCGGCTTCCCAAGACTGGACAAGAAGAGTAGTTACGCACCTAGGTAATCATGTAATAACTGATCCATCATACCAGCTTGTTCGAGTAGTTTAACCTGCTTTCCCAGTTCCTGACTGACTATCAACTTCTGCCTCTTGGCTATACTGTTTGGATCTATATAATTCGTGACATCTTGCCATGCCTATCCGCTGCTTTGGATTAGCGAGTGAGAGAGAGTGAGAGAGAGCGAATTTGTTGACTGACTTTTGAGAGTAAACTGATTGAAGGTCTAGTTAGATCTCGTTGACTTGTAGTTTGCCATGCTGATAATATATCCAACTCCATATCTTTTATTGTCGAACCCAAGCTAGTCGTAGTGAGAAAGCAAGAGAGCACGCGCGAGCAACCTTCGATTCTCGATCTTCCTTCCTTTCTCCTTTCAACACTCTCACTCAGAAGACGCCGATGAGTTCACCCTTATTCAGAGCGGAAACTCCAGCTCAAGATGAAGACCAATCAGATCAACCACGACCAGCTAAACGACAAAGATTCTTTACTTCATCTCCTCAAGATGATTCCCCACCACCACCTCCCTCTCGTTCTCTCCCAGCTCCCCAATCAATCCCAATAGCATCCACCAGCTCTACTACGCGTAACGAACAAGTTCCAGTCGAAGTAATGGAATTAGAAGATACTCCCATCCCTCGTTCACCCTCGAAACAACCTCCAAACGCATCTTCCTGGTCATCAAAATACTTTGGAGATGTAATAGTGAAAGGGTTCGCATTGGCATCTAGTTCAACTTTCGTCAAATTGAAAACTGGAGATCCAGTAACTCTAGTTAGGGTCAAACCTTCTCCAGTCGAAATGCAGGGTGCAAAGAAGAAGAATAGTGCTGCTTTAAAGAAATTAGAGAATGATGTAGTCAGGTAAGGAGCGTTCGTTCTTTCTACGACACCGAAAAGGAGTGAGTGAGGGAGCTGATTTCGAGATTGCCAATGTTTGTGGATAGGTATAAGAATTCAAAAGGGATTGATGTGGGACGTATAGGCAAGAGTGATGCTTCATGGTTGGCTAGGTTGATGGATCATGAAATGTTAGAAGTAACAGGTTTCGCAGCTGAAGTTCCAAACAATTTTAGATCTGGTACAAGCCTAAATTCTCCCCATCCCTCTCTCTCTCTCTCTCCTCTCCTTTTCTCTTTTTCCTTTTTTTTTTTACTGATACTTGAAGTGGGGGTTGTGTGTAGGTCAAGATATGAGTTTGGTTTTATCAATCTCGATCTCGAAATCAGCATTCACGAATCCCAACCTCTCGGCTCCCGAACCCTTATCTTCCCTCACCTCATCAACAACGACGATCAAGAAATCTTTCCTAGATAATTTGAAAGAAACCGATAGGGAACGTTTGTTGAGGGAACGAAAGAGTGCATTGAACAAGTTGTTTGACAAGACTAATTTACAACCCATTTTGGATGGATTAGGAGGAGAAGGAGGAGAAGCACCGAGTGGGAGTAGTAGTTCTCAGAGTAAAAGACAGTTGTTGGAGAGAATGGAGAAGAAGAAATCTTCTGGTGGTGGGGAGGATCAAGAGGAAGAAGAGGATGAAATGAGTGAGATTCAATTGAATTTAGTTTGTAAGTTCTTCTCCCTTTTCCACTCTCTCTCTCTCTCTACTTCTCCCTTAGCTCACAAATCTATTGATGAGTTCAGACTCGAAAGCGACAAAGAATGATGCGAATCTACCCGAAAGAGATCCACCTTCTTCCTTCTCTCTCAACTTGCGAGGATGTCAGTTTCTTTCCCTCTTCTCTCTCTCTCTCTCTCCTCTTCTCAAAGTTTGAGCTGATCGATGGGTAGGAAGAGAATCAGATCAGAAACAAGCGTTGAAATGGATGAGTTCTATGGAGACTGGTGAAGAGGAAGCTAGGAAATCAATGTCGATGCATCCATTATGGGAAAAGTAAAGAATTCATTCCCTTCTCTTTCATGAGTGTCAATCCATGAACTCACCGGCCCATTCGGAACAGATACAATTTCCCTAATAGTTCAGATACATTCTACTACAACCCTTACTCAGGTTAGCTGTCCCTCTCCAGTATCATCATCATCATCATCATCATTGGGAGAGCGCTGATAGAAGCTGATTCAATGCGTTGTAAAAGGTGAACTATCATTAGATTTCCCTAAAGCGTCGACTAAATGTAGAGGAGGAATCTTGGCCGATGAAATGGGACTCGGTAAAACTATCATGGTTGCTTCCTTGTTCCGTTTTTCCTTTCCTTTCCCTTTCCTCTTTTTTCCTCCCCAAACTTACCTTACCCTCTCTCTCTTAGGATTCACACTATTACTCCATGGAACTCTGAATCATCGGAATCAGATGCAGAATCCGATGATTCCGAACAACCCACTTCGAAACCTCCTCGTCGTTACATCTTACAAACTCAATCCCGTCTCTCCACTTCGAAATCGAAACCACGTTTGAAACCTGGAGTAGCACGTGCAACTCTCGTAGTAGCTCCAATGACTTTACTCTCTCAATGGTGTGACGAACTCGAGAGGTCAAGTAAAGAGAAAGGTGGATTACGAGTTCTCATGTATTACGGAGCAGGGAGGAGTAGTGGAAAGGGATTACAGGAGGAGATTGATGCGGGTGTGGATGTAGTCGTTACTAGGTACGTGCTTTCTCCCTTTCTTCTCCCTTTTGGGAATGGGTCGAGCTGATGAAGGAAAGGAAATGATAAATAGTTATGGGATTTTGTGTTCGGATTTCAAGACGAGTGGGTTGGCTGCTGAGGAGAAGGAATCGAGGGAGAAAGAGAAAGAGAAAGAGAAGGATAAGAAGGGGAAGGGGAAAGAGAATGGGAATGGGGAGAAAGAGAAGAAGACAACAAAGAAGAAGAAACCTGCGGGATTGTTTGCGATTGATTGGTTCAGGATTGGTGCGTCCCTACTCGTATCGAATCGCTCCGAAACGGAGCTGATTCAGTTCTAGAAGAGGCTCACAGTTCTGGATGAAGCACATTTGATCAAGTCTAGAACTACGGTTAATGCGAAAGCTAGTTACGCTTTGAAAGGTGCTAGGAGATGGGCATTGACTGGTACTCCTATCGTCAAGTACGTACTACTCTTTGTCAAGGTCTCCTGTGACTCGTGACTGATCGATACGATTCGAGCGAGTAGTCGTCTAGAGGATCTATATTCGCTTCTTCACTTCATTCAACTCGAACCTTGGGGTAAGCGAGGCGCTTTCCCATCAACATCTTCCTCAACCGATGTTGATTAATCCAGCCTTCATTACAGGCAATTTCTCATTCTTCAAAACTTTCGTCACTGTTCCTTTTCAAAACAAGGATCCACGAGCTATCGAAGTGATTCAAGTCATTCTCGAATCGATCTGTGAGCACACCTTTCCCGCTACCTCTTCAATCACGATCTCACTAATCCGGATTGTTATCGCAACAGTACTTCGTCGAGAAAAGAAGATGAAAGATAAAGATGGGAATCCAATCGTT
>Ga0308160_10000462_pt1 | contig 78634 bp, 72 predicted proteins | sample PhyFR1_FD_201036 | JGI IMG/M metagenome (GOLD analysis project Ga0308160, IMG submission 201036) | Phyllosphere microbial communities from UC Gill Tract Community Farm, Albany, California, United States - DLSLF.R1 | ecosystem: Host-associated > Plants > Phyllosphere > Unclassified | place: USA... | reverse complement strand
GAAGTAAACTTAAAATCCCCTGTGGCTATTGCATCAATTCTACACCGTCTTTCTGGTGTCATCGTATTTTTACTCGTACCGGTACTTTTGTGGCTTTTAGACAAATCATTGTCTTCGGCTGAAGGTTTTGCTCAAGTTCAGGCAATCTTCGGTAGCTTCATTGTGCGTTTCATCGTATGGGTATTTGTAGCCGGTTTAATATTCCACTTTATTGCGGGTGTTAAACATTTACTTGCAGATATCGGTATTGCCGAAGAACTGCAAAGTGGTCGTATAGCAGCTACTATTTCATTGATCTTGTCTGCAATCGGTATTGTTGCAGCATTTGTATGGATTGTTCTCTAATGAAAAGTGCTACAGGTTTTACGGGTTCAGGTTCTCGCGATTGGTTTATCCAACGTATCAGTGCTGTGGTATTAGCTGTTTATACTGTTGTGGTATTGGGTTGGATCCTCATTAATGGCGGATTTAACTACGAACAATGGTTTGGCTTTATGATGACATTACCAATGAAGGTTTTATCTTTGTTGGCAGTCTTATCTCTTGTCGCACACGCTTGGATCGGCATGTGGCAGGTATTCACTGACTATGTGACTACCCGTCAAATGGGTCCTTCAGCTTCAGGTTTACGCCTAGTGCTGACATCAGCAGTAATTATTGCTGTATTTGCATATGCAATCTGGGCAATCCAGATTTTTTGGGCGAATTGATAGGAAAATATCATGGGCGCGATAACCCCTAAAGAAGATTATACAAACATTCAACACCTCACTTTTGATGCAGTCATCGTTGGTGGTGGTGGTTCAGGTATGCGTGCTTCATATCAACTTGCTCAAGCGGGTTTGAATGTTGCAGTCCTGACTAAAGTATTCCCAACACGTTCGCACACTGTTGCAGCGCAAGGTGGTATTGGTGCATCTCTTGGTAACATGCAAGAAGATAACTGGCATTACCACTTCTATGACACCGTAAAAGGTTCGGACTGGTTAGGTGACCAAGACGCAATCGAATTTATGTGCCGTGAAGCGCCTAAAGTTGTTTATGAACTTGAACACATGGGTATGCCATTTGACCGTAATGCGGACGGTACAATTTACCAACGTCCATTCGGCGGTCACTCTGCAAACTATGGTGAAAAACCAGTTCCACGTGCATGTGCTGCTGCCGACCGTACAGGTCACGCATTGCTTCATACGCTTTATCAAAGCAACGTGAAAATGGGTACTCAATTTTTCGTAGAATGGATCGCGCTTGATCTTGTTCGTGCGGAAAATGGCGATGTGCTTGGCGTAACTGCTATTGACCAGGAAACTGGTAACATTGCAGTATTCCAAGCAAAAGCTACATTGTTTGCAACTGGTGGTGCGGGTCGTGTTTACCGTGCATCTACAAACGCTTATATCAATACTGGTGACGGTCTTGGTATGGCTGCTCGTTCTGGTATTCCATTGCAAGATATGGAATTCTGGCAGTTCCACCCTACAGGTGTAGCGGGCGCAGGCGTATTGTTAACTGAAGGTTGTCGTGGTGAAGGTGCAATCCTTCGTAATAAAGACGGCGAACCGTTCATGGAACGCTATGCACCGACTTTGAAAGACTTGGCACCGCGTGACTTCGTATCACGTTCAATGGACCAGGAAATCAAAGAAGGTCGTGGTTGTGGTCCTAAAGGTGATTATATCTTACTTGATATGACACACTTGGGTGCTGACACCATCATGAAACGCCTTCCATCAGTATTTGAAATTGGTAAGAAATTCGCGAACGTGGATATCACTAAAGAACCAATTCCTGTAGTGCCTACAATCCATTACCAAATGGGTGGTATCCCTACAAATATTCATGGTCAAGTGGTTACTCCAGTTCCGGGTACCGACAACTATACTCAACCAGTAAAAGGCTTCTATGCTATTGGTGAGTGTTCTTGCGTATCGGTACATGGTGCAAACCGTTTAGGTACCAACTCACTGCTTGACTTGGTGGTATTTGGTAAAGCTGCTGGTGAACACATCATTGACTACGTGACTAAACACCACGGTGATGAATATGTTGCGTTGCCTACAACTGTACTTGAAAACACCATGAAGCGTGTTCGTCACCTAGATGAAACCACTGAAGGTGAAAACGCTCAAGACGTTGCTGATGCAATTCGTGACATCGTTCAAGATCATGCTGGTGTATTCCGTACATCTGCACTTCTTGATGAAGGTGTAAAACAGATTCTTGCAATTGAGCCACGCGTTCGCAACATTCACTTGAAAGACAAATCTAAAGTCTTTAACACTGCACGTGTTGAAGCGCTAGAAGTTGAAAACTTGTATGAAGTTGCTAAAGCGACCTTAATCTCGGCTGCTGCACGTAAAGAATGTCGTGGTGCGCACACAGTTGTAGATTTCGAATTGCCAGCAGATCACCCAACTTATTCATACGGTCGTCGTGATGATGAGTGGATGAAACATACTTTGTGGTATTCAGCAGATAACCATCTTGAATACAAACCGGTACGTTTCCAACCATTAACGGTTGATCCAATTCCACCTAAACCACGTACATTCTAATCAGGAGAATCCAGATGAGTAGAGGTATCCGTACATTCCATATCTACCGCTATGATCCTGACAAGGATAAAGCACCATACATGCAAACTTTTAAACTTGAGTTGACTGACAAGCACCGTATGTTGCTTGATGCTCTTCTTGCGTTGAAAGTACAAGACGAATCTTTAACGTTCCGTCGTTCATGTCGTGAAGGTATTTGCGGTTCTGATGGTGTAAACATCAACGGTAAAAACGGTTTGGCTTGTTTGTGGAATCTTAACGATTTACCAAATGAAATCACCATCCGTCCTTTACCAGGTTTACCTGTGATTAAAGATTTGGTTGTAGACATGAATCAGTTCTACGATCAATTCCATAAAATCCAGCCATTCCTGATTAACAATCAGCCAGCGCCAGCGAAAGAACGTTTACAGTCTCCTGAAGAACGTGAGCACTTGAACGGTCTTTATGAATGTATTCTTTGTGCATGTTGTTCAACAGCATGTCCATCATTCTGGTGGAACCCGGATAAATTCTTGGGTCCTTCAGCATTGTTGAATGCATACCGCTTCATTATTGACTCGCGTGATTCTGCAACTCAAGATCGTTTGGCTCGTCTTGACGACCCATTCAGCTTGTTCCGTTGTAAAGGCATCATGAACTGCGTATCAGTTTGTCCTAAAGGTTTGAATCCAACTAAAGCGATTGGTCACATTCGCAACATGTTGTTAGACCAAGCAGGCTAATCTGTATCAGTCAAAAAAAGCACGCCTTAGGGTGTGCTTTTTTTATGCTTTGAATATCAGGATGATGGATAGAATCATGCAAAAAATGTATGGGGGAGGTGAACCTATTTGCTATTTGTGCCGATTCAAACCCGTGGAATTACTTAAAATGGACGCTAAATTGAATTGTGGTTTCGTTGAATTGTAGTTAAGTTGTTCGAATTGATAATTAAAGCGCCAATCTCAAGCTTGAGTCTGCAAAGTTGAGATTAAAATGTTAAGATATGAGTTAAATAAAGAGGGCCAATTTAAATGTTGCGCTCTCTTTTGTTGTATTGGAATTGTTGGCTTGGGACTATGGTCTACATTGAATCCAATTATTAAATAAAGCACCATAGCTTAGATGAAAATAGTCACTATGTATTTCGCTAATTTATGAGAGGTATGTGTCAAAAAAATCAATTGTAACGAGATATCATGTTACGATTTGATACATCGTTATATTCAAAAAAAGAGCCTTGTTTATGTACATTTTTTCAACATTTTAGAAGGGGTATAAGGTTTATAACTAGAGAACAATCGTTTTAGAAAAAACAGGTCGCGTAGTTGTTTTTTCTAAGTCGATTTGCAAAAAAATTGCTCGGTTTCGGTCGAGTATTTAAATGAGTGATGATGCCAATAAGGGCGTTATGATTCATTATTTACATTGGGTTATTCCTGATGTAGTGATAACGCCTCATGGCTTATGCCTGCTGGGGACTAATGTCATGTTACCAATTTGACATTATTAATCATGGGTTCGCTTAAAAAGCATCCTGAAAATGTTTTTGCAATAGGAAATGGGTCCACAAATGCAAGAAGTTGCTGACGCACTGCGTCTTGACACTGAACTAAGCGCTGACAGTGCAGCGTATATTGAAGAACTTTATGAACATTATTTGACGTCACCAGACTCTGTTGGAGCTGACTGGCGCGAATATTTCGATAAATTCCCTAAAGGTGATCAACCACATAGCAATGTACGTGAGCAATTCCTTTTATTAGGTCGCAATTCAAGCCGCGTACAACCTGTTGTTCAAAGTTCTGTAAGTTCTGAGCATGAACGTCGTCAAATTGGCGTTTTACAACTGATTGCTGCTTATCGTAACCGTGGTCATCAAAAAGCAAAACTGGATCCATTAGGTTTGGCAAAACGTGAAGACGTGCCTGATCTTGATCTTGCTTCGCACGGTTTAACTAAATCTGATCTTGATACTGTATTTAATACAGGCAACCTTGCACTGGGTAAAACACAAGCGACGCTTGGTGAAATGGTTGAAACAATGGAAGCCGTTTATTGCGGTTCTGTTGGTACTGAATACATGCACATTGTTGACACCAAAGAGAAACGTTGGATTCAACAACGTCTTGAAGGTGCGAAAGGTCAATTTAACTTTAATGCAGAACAGAAAAAACACGTTCTTGAGCGTTTAACTGCAGCTGAAGGCCTGGAAAAATTCCTCGGTAACAAATACGTTGGTGCTAAACGCTTCGGTGTTGAAGGCGGTGAATCATTTATCCCGATGGTAAATGAAATTATTCAACGTGCAGGTTCTGTAGGTTGTAAAGAAGTTGTGATTGGTATGCCACACCGTGGTCGTCTCAACCTTCTAGTTAATATCATGGGTAAAAACCCGGCAGATCTTTTTGGTGAATTTGAAGGTAAATCAATTCATAAAAAAGGTTCTGGTGACGTTAAATACCACCAAGGTTTCTCATCTAACGTCATGACTCCAGGTGGCGAAGTTCACTTGGCATTGGCGTTCAACCCATCACACTTGGAAATCGTTGGACCTGTAGTCGAAGGTTCTGTACGTGCTCGTCAAGTGCGTCGTAAAGACATTGGTGGTGATGATGTATTGCCAATCATCGTACATGGTGATGCAGCATTTGCAGGTCAAGGTGTAAACCAAGAAACCTTCCAGATGTCACAAACTCGTGGTTATACAGTAGGCGGTACAGTTCACATCGTGGTAAATAACCAGGTGGGCTTTACAACATCTGATCCACGTGATGCACGTTCTACAGAATACTGTACTGATATCGCGAAAATGATTCAGGCGCCAGTATTCCATGTGAATGGCGATGATCCTGAAGCTGTAATTTTTGTGACTCAATTGGCGCATGACTTCCGTCATACGTTCCGTAAAGACGTTGTGATTGACATGTTCTGCTACCGTCGTCGTGGTCATAACGAAGCGGATGAGCCAGCAGCAACCCAGCCAATGATGTATCAAGTGATCAACAAAAAAGTCACTACACGTGCACTTTATGCAGATCAACTGGTTAAAGAAGGTGTGGTTGACCGTGCAGCTGCGGATCAAATGGTTGAAAATTACCGTTCAGATCTTGAAGCCGGCAAACACGTTGCCAATGCATTGGTGCTCGAGCCAAATACAAAAATGTTTGTGGACTGGAAACCTTATTTAGGTCATGAGTATACAGATGTTTGGGATACTACTTTCCCAATCGAACGCTTGAAAGAACTTGGCACAAAAATGCGCGAGCTTCCTGAAGGTTTCGTAATGCAACGTCAAGTCTCTAAAGTGATTGATGAACGCTTGAAAATGCAAACCGGTGAAATGCCATTAAACTGGGGTGCGGCTGAAACTTTAGCTTATGCAACCTTGCTTGATGAAAGCTACATGGTTCGTATTACCGGTGAAGACGTGGGTCGTGGTACTTTCTCGCATCGTCATGCAAAATTGCATAACCAGGTAGATGGTTCAACTTACATTCCATTATGTAACTTGAAAGAAAATCAACCGCGTACTGCAATTTATGACTCATTGTTGTCAGAGATGGCGGTGCTTGCGTTTGAATATGGTTATGCAACCACTATTCCGCATGGTTTGATTGTTTGGGAAGCACAATTTGGTGACTTCGCGAACTGTGCACAGGTTGTAATCGACCAGTTCATCGCTTCAGGTGAAACCAAATGGGAACGTGTATGTGGTTTGACCATGTTGCTTCCACACGGTTATGAAGGCCAGGGTCCAGAACATTCATCTGCACGTTTAGAGCGTTTCTTACAGCTATGTGCTGAAGACAACATGCAAGTGATTACACCGACTACACCTGCACAGATTTTCCATGCATTGCGTCGTCAAGCAGTTCGTCCAATCCGTAAACCATTGATCGTGACTTCACCGAAGTCATTGCTTCGTCACAAACTTGCAACCTCTACTTTAGAAGAGCTTGCAACGGGTACCTTCCAGACTGTGATTGATGAAGTGGATCAAATCAACCACGCTGACGTAACTCGTTTAGTTCTTTGTGGTGGTAAGGTTTACTACGATTTACTTGAAAAACGTCGTGCAGAAAACCTAAATAACACTGCAATCGTTCGTATTGAACAATTGTATCCATACCCAGAACAACGTATTGCTGAAGTACTTGCTTCTTATCCGAACCTCAAAGAAGTGGTTTGGACTCAAGAAGAGCCGAAAAACCAAGGTGCTTGGTTGTTCATCGCACCACGTCTATATGACGATGTGATGAAATCTGCTAAACAAGTCCGTATCAGTTACGCAGGCCGTCCAGCTTCTGCTGCGCCAGCTTGTGGTTCACCATATTTGCATGCAAAACAACAAGCTCAGCTAGTAAATGACGCATTGGCGATCGTAGCTGAACAATCAGGAGATTCTAAATAATGGCAACCGAAATTAAAGCACCGGTATTCCCAGAGTCAGTTGCAGACGGTACGATTGCAACTTGGCACAAACAACCAGGTGAAGCTGTATCACGTGATGAAGTGATCTGCGATATCGAAACTGATAAAGTTGTTTTAGAAGTTGTTGCTCCTGCTGACGGTACAATCGCAACCATCATTAAAGGTGAAGGCGAAACTGTTCTTTCTAATGAAGTGATTGCACAGTTTGAAGAAGGTGCTGTTTCAGGCGCTGCTCAAACTCAGGCAGTTCAGTCTGAAGGACAAGTTGAACAAGCTGCGTCTCAAACTGAAGCAGGTGCTGCACCTGTAGTTGAACGTGCTCAACCTGTTGCTGACCAAGCGCCTGCAGTACGTAAAGCATTAACTGAAACTGGTATTGCAGCTGCTGATGTTGCGGGTACTGGTCGCGGTGGCCGTATTACTAAAGAAGATGTTGCAAGCCATCAAGCTAAACCAGCGGCTCCTGCTGCTGCGCCTTTAAGCGTTGCTGTTGGTGAACGTATTGAAAAACGTGTTCCAATGACTCGTTTACGTAAACGTGTTGCTGAACGTCTGCTTGCTGCTACACAAAGCACTGCAATGTTGACTACGTTTAACGAAGTAAACATGAAACCAATCATGGAAATGCGTGCTCAATACAAAGATGCATTCGAGAAGCGTCATGGTGCACGTCTTGGCTTTATGTCATTCTTTGTTAAGGCGGCAACTGAAGCACTTAAACGCTACCCAGCGGTAAATGCTTCAATTGATGGCGATGACATCGTGTATCACGGTTACTATGATATCGGTGTTGCAGTTTCTTCTGAACGTGGTTTAGTGGTTCCTGTACTTCGTGATACAGACCGCATGAACTATGCTGAAGTTGAAAACGGCATTCGCGGTTTTGCTGCTAAAGCACGTGACGGTAAATTGGGTATTGAAGACATGACTGGCGGTACATTCACCATTACTAATGGTGGTACTTTCGGTTCATTGTTATCTACACCTATCTTGAACACGCCACAAACTGCAATCTTGGGTATGCACAAAATCCAAGAGCGTCCTATGGCTGTAAATGGTCAAGTTGAAATTTTACCAATGATGTACTTGGCACTTTCTTATGACCACCGTTTAATCGATGGTAAAGAAGCTGTAGGTTTCCTTGTAGCAATTAAAGAATTGTTAGAAGAACCAGCTCGCCTTATCCTTGACCTTTAATTCTAAAGAATAAATCCATGGGCTTAGGGCGATCCTCTAAGCCCATTTTTGGAGAGAATAATGTCTCAACAATTTGATTTAGTTGTAATTGGCGGTGGACCAGGTGGTTATGAAGCAGCGATTCGTGCTGCTCAACTTGGTTTCAAAGTTGCTTGTATCGAAAAACGTATTCATAAAGGCAAACCCTCTTTAGGCGGTACTTGCTTAAACGTGGGCTGTATCCCTTCTAAAGCTTTACTTGATTCTTCACATCGTTATGAAGATACGGTTCAACATTTAGATGACCATGGTATTACCACAGGTGAAGTTAAATTTGATCTTTCTAAAATGCTTGGTCGTAAAGACAAAGTTGTAGATCAATTGACTGGCGGTATTGCGCAGTTGCTTAAAGGCAATGGCATTGAATGGTTACAAGGTACAGGTAAATTACTTGCGGGTAAAAAAGTTGAATTCACGCCATTTGAAGGTGAAGTTCAAGTTTTAGAGCCTAAATATGTGATTCTTGCGACGGGTTCTGTTCCTGTAAATATTCCTGTAGCTCCTGTGGATCAAGACTTAATCGTTGATTCGACCGGTGCGCTTGAATTCCAAGAAGTACCTAAGCGTTTAGGTGTGATTGGTGCCGGTGTAATCGGTCTTGAACTCGGTTCAGTATGGCGTCGTTTGGGTGCAGAAGTTGTTGTATTTGAAGCAATGGATGCATTCTTACCAATGGCTGATAAAGCGTTGGCAAAAGACTTCCAAAAACTGTTGACTAAGCAAGGTATGGATATCCGTATCGGTGCGAAAGTTGCGGGTACTGAAATTAACGGTCGTGAAGTGACTGTTAAATATAACCAGGCTGGTGAAGACAAAACTCAAACTTTCGATAAATTGATTGTTTGTGTAGGTCGTCGTGCATATGCTGAAGGTTTATTGGCTGATGATTCAGGCATTAAATTGACTGAACGTGGTTTGGTTGAAGTAAACGATTGGTGTGCAACTTCTGTTGAAGGTGTATACGCAATTGGTGACTTGGTCCGTGGTCCAATGCTTGCACATAAAGCAATGGAAGAAGGCGTAATGGCAGTTGAACGTATTCACGGTCATGCTGCTCAAGTGAACTACGACACAATCATCTCAGTCATCTACACACACCCGGAAGCGGCTTGGGTCGGTTTAACTGAACAGCAAGCGACTGAAAAAGGCCATGAAGTTAAAACGGGTCAATTCGGTTTTGCTGTAAATGGTCGTGCCTTGGCTGCTGGTGAAGGTGCGGGTTTCGTTAAGTTTGTTGCTGATGCGAAAACTGACCGCCTACTTGGTATGCACGTGATTGGACCTGCTGCGTCTGATATCGTTCACCAGGGTATGATTGCACTTGAATTTGTATCTTCAATTGAAGATCTACAGTTGATGACGTTTGGTCACCCAACATTCTCTGAAGTGGTGCATGAAGCTGCACTGGCAGTGGATGGACGAGCGATTCACGCGATCCAACGCAAGCGTAAGTAATTCTTGAAAGAGCGGCTCTGGCCGCTCTTTTTACATTTGATGGTTGTTTTTAAGTGAATAATCATCTAAAAATAAAGATAAGAAAGATTTTAAAAAATGCCAATACTGCTTTGATGGATGTCTGGGTATTGGTGGGCCATAACAAAGCGAAGAAGTAATAAAAGGTTATTCGATGAATTTACATGAGTATCAAGCAAAAGCGTTATTAAAAAAATATGGTATGCCTGTTCAGGAGGGTGTACTTGCCACGAATGCAGCAGAAGCGGTAGCAGCGTTTGAGCAACTTGGCGGTAAATTTGCCGTAATGAAAGCTCAAGTTCATGCTGGGGGGCGGGGTAAAGCCGGCGGGGTAAAAGTCGTAAAATCAAGCGATGAAGCTGCCGAATATATAAATGGTATTATTGGTACCCGCCTAGTGACCTATCAGACCGATGCCAATGGGCAGCCGGTGAATAGTGTTCTGGTGTGTGAAGATGTCTATCCGGTTGAACGTGAACTGTACCTTGGTGCAGTGGTGGACCGTTCAAGTCGCCGCGTGACCTTTATGGCATCCACAGAAGGTGGTGTCGAAATTGAAAAAGTCGCAGAAGAAACCCCTGAAAAAATTATCAAAGTCGAAGTTGACCCACTGATCGGTCTTATGCCGTTTCAGGCGCGTGAAGTCGCATTTGCACTCAATTTAAAAGATGGACAAATCAACCAATTTGTCAAAATTATGACGGCTGCTTATCAGGCATTTATTGAAAATGATTTTGCCCTGTTTGAAATTAATCCACTTTCAGTTCGAGAAAATGGCGATATCCTTTGTGTTGATGCCAAAGTGGGCATCGATTCAAATGCACTGTATCGCTTGCCTGAAATTGAAGCAATGCGTGATAAATCTCAGGAAAATGAGCGTGAATTGAAGGCTTCAGAATTTGATCTGAATTATGTTGCACTTGAAGGTAACATTGGTTGTATGGTCAATGGTGCCGGTCTTGCCATGGCAACCATGGACATCATTAAACTCTATGGTGGCCAACCTGCGAACTTCCTTGATGTGGGCGGTGGTGCAACCAAAGATCGAGTCATTGAAGCATTCAAAATCATCCTTTCAGATGCTTCTGTGCAAGGTGTATTAATCAATATCTTTGGTGGAATTGTACGTTGTGACATGATTGCAGAAGCAATTATTGCAGCGGTTCAGGAAGTACATGTCAATGTACCTGTAGTTGTTCGCCTAGAAGGCAACAATTCAGAGTTAGGGGCAAAATTACTCGATGAATCCGGTTTGAAATTAATTTCTGCGAATGGTCTGGCGGATGCCGCAGAAAAAATTGTTGCTGCAGTGAAAGCGTAAGGGAGTATCAATCATGAGCGTATTAGTAAATAAAGACACAACCGTGTTGGTACAAGGGTTTACCGGTAAAAACGGAACTTTCCATTCAGAGCAGTCAATCGCTTATGGAACTAAAGTGGTTGGCGGAGTAACACCGGGTAAAGGCGGTCAAACACATTTAAGCCTGCCTGTTTTTAATACCATGAAAGAAGCTGTACGTGAAACAGGTGCGACTGCGACCTCTATTTATGTGCCTGCACCTTTTGTATTGGATTCAATTATTGAATCGATTGATTCGGGTATTGAACTGATTGTAGTGATCACAGAAGGCGTACCCACTCTGGATATGCTGAAAGCCAAACGTTATTTAGAAACTTATGGTAATAACGCACGTTTAATTGGTCCCAACTGTCCGGGAATTATTACCCCAGGTGAATGCAAAATCGGCATCATGCCGGGCCATATTCATCAGCCAGGTAAAATTGGTATTATTTCACGTTCAGGAACTTTGACTTATGAAGCTGTGGCGCAAACTACTAAGCTTGGCCTGGGCCAGTCGACTTGTATCGGAATCGGAGGTGACCCGATTCCAGGTATGAACCAGATTGATTGCTTAAAACTGTTTCAAGAAGACCCTCAAACTGAAGCCATTATTATGATTGGTGAAATTGGCGGAACTGCAGAAGAAGAAGCTGCGGAATATATTCAATCGAATGTGACCAAGCCTGTCGTAGGTTATATCGCCGGTGTAACTGCACCTAAAGGTAAACGTATGGGGCATGCGGGCGCGATTATTTCAGGCGGTAAAGGTACAGCAGAAGAAAAATTTGCTGCCTTTGAAAAAGCTGGAATGGCGTATACCCGTAGTCCAGCAGAATTGGGTTCGACGATGTATCAGTTGCTGAAGGATAAAGGTTTAGCTTAATTTTTAGCAAAATAAAAAAGCTCTCTAATGAGAGCTTTTTTATTGAGTTGTATTTTAAAATTATAAAAAATAAATGATCAACAGTCGGAGATTCGATTGGGTAGTCATTTGAAAAATTTAATCTAAAAATTATTAGATTGATAAATTAATATAAATCGGGCTATTTATTATCAATAGAAAATACTCTTATAAAAAATATAAATAAATATTAGATTTTTCACGGTTATTATAAAGTGATAAATATCACATTAATAGTAAAAAACACAAAATTAAACACAAATAATTTTGATCTGATTAGGTTTGAGGGTATTGTTTATGGCATTGCAATAATTAATAACAATGAATTGTGAATACTTTGAAAATGAATAAAATAAATTTTAAATTAAACCTACTTGCACTCTCTTGTGGAACTTTACTTTTTTCTACATTCTTGCATGCAGAATTATTGTATAGGGACTCTATAGATCCGCAACGTGAAAAAACAGTAGGGTTGATTAAGCAAGGACAAGTAGATGCGGGCTTGCAAAAACTCAGACAATTATTGCGTCTCCAACCCAACAATCAGAAACTGATTGCTGATTTTGTAGTGATGTCATATGAACATCAAAAATTTACTGAGCAAGATATTAAGTATCTTGCTGGTATACAAAATAAACAATTTCCGGAATATGCAAAGATTGATGTCCTTAAAGCACTACGTGATTTAAGAAAATTTGAATTGGCAGAACAATGGGCAAAAAAATTCGCTCAGACCGATCAAAATCAGAAGTGGGTGGTGTGGATAGGTGTATTACAAGCAGAAGCTGGAAAAACGCTTGAATCGAAAAAAACATTCTCTTCGCTTGATATCAACTATATTGACTCTGATTATTTAGCACAGCTCTCTTATGCATATCGAATGTTAGATATGCCTGTTGAAGCATTGAATGCAGCCAGCCTAGCCTTTGAAAAAAATCCGGATAGCAATACGCAGGAACAGTATGGATTGGCACTTATGGCAAATGCTGATTATGCTAGAGCTGAAAAATATCTCCAAAATAATGAAATACTCAAAAGACAACCTCTACTTAGAGCAAATGCCAAAATTAGCGAATTTACCCAGCGTATTCAAAATGCTGAACAATATTCTAAATTATATACTTATCAAGATCTTGGAACTAACCAACCTTATCAAAAACTTGATCAAGTCATTGCAGATATGGAGAAGTATGAATCCCAGTTGCCAAATAATCCTAGCATAAAGCGACAATTTTACTATGAATATATTTATGCATTAAATGCGAAAAATAGTTCCAAAAAATTGCTTGAACAAATACCAAAAATTGGATTACCTATCGAGCAAATGCCACCTTATGTGCGCCAATCGATTGCAGATGCATATTTAAATACTGAACAACCCAAAGTAGCTGAAAAGCTCTATAAAAATTTGTTGCAAGAAAAAAACTATCCAAGTTTTAGGCTCTACTCAAGCTTGTATTATTCCTTAATTGAACAGGAAAAATTTAAGGAAGCGCAACAATTATTATTAGATATGGACAAATTACTGCCTACTTTTCGTTATAGCAATGCAAAAGGAGTAGATAAAGTGCCACATGATGATCGCAGTGAATATTTGTCACTAGTCGGTCTTAATTATGTGTATCGAAATGAATATGCTAAAGCGGAAAATTACTTTGAAAACTTGGTTGCTAAAGCACCTAATAATGTAGTTTATCAAAATAATCGTGCATTTGTTCAACGCTTGCGTGAAAAGCCACAAAGCTCAGAATGGATATTGGCTCAGTGGGATGGGATCGAGCCTGTAGATAATGGGATGCAAATTAGTCATTTAGAGAATATGCAAGCCTTAGGGGATATCCAGCAATGGCGTACCCAAAATGCTTATCTTATGCAAACAATGCCTGAAGATACGGGATTAATAAAAAGTAAAAAAGAACTCGAAGATCGTAATCATGCATCTATTCAACATCAAAGTACTTTTTCAGAAAGTGATTCTGATAACTCAGCTTTGCTTAACCGCTTGAAAGGGAATCGCGAACAGGATCACTTAACCCGGATTAATAGCCCGTGGTTTTTTGATAATTTCCGCAGCTATGTCGATCATAGTATTCGTTCAGCTGAATATGATACGGGCAAAATTGATGATCAACGCATAGGTCTTGGATTTGAATGGGAGTCTCGCCGTAAAAATGCAAATATCATGTTGTCTCAAAGTATAAACAATGAACAAGATCGTTTTGGGGTACAGGTGAGCTGGTCGCAATGGCTAAACGATCATTGGCAGTATGGCTTAGGATTTAATAGTCAGGCGGATATTCCATTACAAGCCATTAAGAATGGAAATGAAGGTCAGTCATATACTTTTGATGTCCATTGGCGGCAGCATGAATCTCGTGAAGCAAATGTGATTTATCAACTGACTGATATTGATGATGACAATATGCGCCAAGAGATTATGGCATTCTTCAGACAACAGATTTTTCAGGCACCGCATCATATTACCAGTTTGACTTTAGCAGGGTATTACGGTCAAAACGATGATGTGAGGGTAGATTATTTCAATCCTGAAGAAAGTTATAGCGCCGAACTTACTCTACTGCATGACTGGACGACTTGGCGCAAATATGAGAAGGATTTCACACAACATTTTGAAGCAATGATTGGCACTTTTGGACAAGATGGAGTTTCTTCAAAGCCAATTTATAACGTGTTCTATCAGCATGATTGGCAATTCTCTAGAACATGGAGTTTGAACTATGGCATAGGGTGGGGTACACATCCTTACGATGGTGAAGATGAAGAAAAAACTTATGCAACAGTGGGCTTTAAAGGAATTTTTTAATGAAACAAGTTATAAAAACTTTACTTTCTGTTGTAATGATGACTGCTCTGGTTATTCCAGCGGAAAGTTTCGCTCAGAATGTAACTAAAACAACAAATGTGACTAAAACCACAAATGAAGTAGCTGATAAATTATTTGTCACTGTGACTTTTCACGATGTGCGAGATGATGTTGCCCAAGTTGGTGATCGAGATATTTATGCAATTAGTACTAGAAATTTAGGACGTTATTTTGCATGGCTTGAGCAAGAGGGATGGCATCCCATTCGTTTGCAAGATGTTTGGAATGCGCGTCAAAAGAAAAAAAGTTTACCTGAAAAATCAGTATTATTAACATTTGATGATGGTGCATTAAGTAGTTACACGCGGGTTTTCCCTTTATTGAAACAATATAATTTCCCTGCAGTATTTGCGATTCCAACGAGCTGGATTAATGGTAATACCAAAGATGCTTATGAAGCTTATGGTAAAAATAATCTGATGAACTGGGATCAAATGCGTGAAATGCAACAGTCAGGTTTAGCCGAATTTGCTTCACACTCAGACAATTTGCATAAAGGGATACTTGCTAATCCACAAAAAAATATGCAACCTGCTGCAATTACACGCCAATATTTGCCTAAATATCAACGTTATGAATCAGATCAAGCCTATCAGAAACGGATAATATCAGATCTAAAAAAATCTAAAGGAACTTTAGACACTGAACTAGGAATAAATACCATGGCCATATTCTGGCCCTATGGTGCTGTGACTAAAGAAAGTGAATTACTTGCAGCAAAAGCTGGATTTCCCATGTCATTTAGCTTAGGCAGCATGTCGACCCTTGCTGATTCTGGAGCAACTTATCAACGTGCTCTTGTAATGGGCAATCCAACCCCTGAAATATTGCATGCGGAAATGGTAAATTTTTTGACTTTTGCCCGTGATGAATACAAAAAAAAGCGCAATATTATCCGTTTCGATTTAACTGAAATGGTGAGTCCAAATAATCAAGTTTTTAATCAAAAACTCGGACAGTTTTTAGATCAAGTTAATGCGTTGAAAACAGATACCATTTTATTAAAAGTGGTAGCTGATGAGAATGGTGATGGGAAAATTGATGTTGCTTATTTCCCCAATCGCCAATTGGGAATGCGCCAAGATTTGTTGAATCGTACAGTGTGGCAGGCACGTACGCGTATTGATAATAGTGTATATGTTGAATTGCCGATTAGTTTGGAAACAAAACAGGGAATAAATCTTGCAGAATTAACAGTTGAATTAGCCAAAAATAATTCTTCAATTAATGGCTTAATGTTAGAAACGGGTGATGAATTCGTATGTGCGCTAAAAAATAAAACTTGGGATGCTGCTTGTACTCAGAAAGTGAAGAAAGTTCTTGAAATTAAAGAACGTACTAAAGAAAAGAGCAAATATCACACAAACATTAGTTATAACTATCAAACTGCTCTAAAAATGAGTTTGACAGATAAACATATAGATGGATTAAAACCATTAATTGAACAGAGCTTAACTGCTAGTGATTTACTTTATATTGAGTTTGATCCGGTTAAGTATCCTGAAATATTTAAGGCTGTGCAAAAACAATTGCAACAGTTGAATGATGCACAAAAGCAGCGTTTAATTTTTAGTTTCACAGTAAATCAAAATGCTAAAAAAGGTGATTGGAAAGAATATCAGCAGTATTATCAAACTTTAAAAAAATTAGCCGTACAAAAAATTGGTATTAACAATTATCACTTGGAAACTGGACAGCAGGTTCAGGAACATCTTTATCAGGAACTCAGCACTAATAGTAGTCCATTAACTTATCGTAATCCTTATGAAAATAATACTGCGAAGGGGACGAAATGATGGAAGGCTTAAGTTTGCTTCAAATCAGTGATTTTTATTTTGGTTTCGCTTTTTTCTATCCTTTATTTATGGCATGGATTTGGATAGTAGGTGGTATATGGTTTTATTTAAAGCACGAGTTTAAACAACCTGAATTACCAAAACCGAGTGACCATGCCTGCAGTATTGTAATTCCTTGTTTTAATGAAGAAGGACAGATTCGAGAAACGATTAAATTTGCAATGCAATCGCAGTATCCAAATTTTGAAGTAATTGCAGTGAATGATGGTAGTCAAGATAAAACTGCTGAAATTCTAGATGTACTTTTACAACAATACCCACAACTGAGAGTAGTGCATTTGACCGAGAACCAGGGTAAAGCGTATGCACTACGCGCAGGTGCGATGGTTAGTCAAAATGAATATTTGGTTTGTATTGATGGCGATGCCTTGCTACATCCGCATGCTGTGTTATGGATGATGCACCATTTAACCCGATTCCCAAGAATTGGTGCTGTAACAGGTAATCCCCGTATTGTGAACCGTTCTAGTATCCTCGGTAAAATTCAAGTGGGTGAATTCTCCTCCATTATTGGATTGATCAAACGGGCACAACGAACCTATGGCCGTATTTTTACTGTATCGGGAGCGATTGCAGGTTTTCGTAAAACTGCCCTGGACCGCATTGGTTATTGGCGTGATGACATGATTACAGAGGATATCGATGTGTCATGGCGTTTGCAGTTCGATCACTGGGATCTGCAGTATGTGCCCAAAGCATTATGTTATATCTATATGCCAGAAACCTTGAAGGGTCTATGGAAACAACGCTTACGTTGGTCACAAGGTGGAATTGAAGTACTAGGGGCTTATTTCCATAAATTATTTAAATGGAATTTGCGCCGGATGTGGCCAATCGCACTGGAATCCATTATCAGCGTGGTGTGGGCATATGTGATGTTCGGTATTATTGTTTTGTATTTATATGGTCTATTTTTTTCCTTACCAGGTGAGTGGGCAATTCAATCTCTCTTTCCTCAATGGTATGGAGTCATTCTAGGAATGACTTGTCTTATTCAATTCTTTGTCAGTTTGTGTATTGATAAACCCTACGATAAAGACCGAATCTTCAGGAACTATTTTTGGGTCATTTGGTATCCTTTGTTCTTCTGGATTCTCACTATGCTGACTACGGTCGTTGCATTACCTAAAACAATTTTCAAAACTCAAAAACGTGCGCGATGGATCAGTCCAGACCGTGGATTTAGAGGAGAAGCAGAAAATGACTAATGTAAACAAATATTATCTTATTGAAGATGAGTCGAAGTTAGAAATTCCTGAATATATTGATCGTCCAGAATATGTGCGAAATAAGAGCATGGGTTACAGCTTGCAAATTGCGGGGTGGTTTATTTTTATGTGGTTGTTTATGCCAGTGCTGACAATGTTCTTTTGGTGGGTTGAAGGCAAAACAATTTATCAGCAAATGGTGATACAGGCCGCACCCGATAGCCAGTTAAGTCTAATGAATATGATCATTATGATTGCTATCTTTACTGGTACGCTGCTGCTTTGGGCAACTTATAACTGGATTCGCTTTTATAACCGTGAACGCCGTAGTACTCCTTTAGCCATAGATGAACAGCAGCTTGCCTCAAGTTTTAAAGTCAATAAAACAGATATTTTAAATATGCAGCAGGCAAAGAACCTAACCCTTTATTATGACAACCAAGGAAATTTAGAATTTATTGGGATTAATCATCAGTTGAAAAAGCGGATTTCAGCCTAGCTGGTTGAGGATGTTCAGTGACAAAATCATCGGGGTAATAACCAATGTGTTTTACCCCGTGTTTTTCTAAAAACTGAATAGTTTCAACGATTTCCTGGGTTGAAATTTTCTGATTGTTTTTCCAATTTACGGCTTGCAGTTCAAAAATAGTACGATCTAATTCTGGATCGTATTTTTTTGACTGTTGAATTAAGTCTAAATAGAATTGCTGATGATCATCTGCTTCTTCCATATAAGGCATCGCCATAATGGCATTATAGTCATAATATTGATAAGTACTTGGCATTGACTGACTAAACCAGTTTTCGCTGAGTGGATTCAAGACCACCGGTGCATACATATTCCGAGCGGTGAGGGTGTTCGGCTGTTGCTGCTTAATAATTTTGGTTATACCTTCTGCAAATTGGTCCAGATAAGCGGTTTTTAATTGAGCCAATCGTGATGGTTTGGAATATTTAGGCAGTTGTGATACCTGATCTGAATCAAATTCCCAAGATTGATACATGCTCAAGGCAGGAGTAGAGATATCTTCATAATCACTCATAGTGATATCATCATGATAAAGCACACCATCAACTGAATTGGATTTCATAAAATCCAAATAAATTTCAGAAACGTATTTAAGGTTTTTTTGATCAAATGGGGACACCCGAATATAGCCTTGTTTTCCGCCCTCACTATGTGAAATATAAGTAATCCGGTAACTCTTGGGAAATTCCCAAGCCATTAAAGGCAGCCAAGCATATATATGTTTCACGCGAGTCTTGTTCCGAATCTGCTTTATCAATAGTGGAAAAAGATCGTCTCTTAATGGGATGTGACGGTTTTTAAAATAAACTCGATCTGCCGAGCCATTCGCATCTGGATCTGCAAAAGCCTGTAAGAAAATAGTATTAGGTTGGATCTGTTGAATTCGCTCTATTAAAGCTTGAATATTTACTTGTTGCTGTTTTTTGTCTTTGTCATAGACGTAGTCGATATCAATATGCATAATCCGCATCTGATCAATTTTTGTGATTTTCTTTGCAGATGGAATGGGTTTCTTGATGGTATTTTGCTGAACAATTTCATCAATAGGATGATATTTAATTTGAGTTAGCTCTGCAGAGTTTGCAGAGAAAGGTAGGCCACCTAAACTTATATAAAGGCAGGAAGTAAAAAATTTTTTAAAATCTCTCATTTTTTATACTCATTTTTAGCGGATTGTTCACTGTATAGTCCATTAGTGTTTTGAAAAATCAGAAACCCGTTGTGACTATATTGTTATTAAATTTTGGTTGATCAAAGTCATTAAACTTGGCCCAAATCTTGAATCGAAAACTTTTTTAATCAGTTTTTTTTTTATTTGAATATAAGATTTAAATTATATGCTAGCTAAAACTATATAAGTCTTGTCGCTAGCCTTAATAATTAATCCATAGATATGGATTTAATTCTATGAGTGTAGAATCATAATCAATCACTTCCAAAATTCGTCAATTTCAGAACACCTTCCGCAAATCACCCTAAAAAAATAGAAGGATGGGGTGGAAGCAGAACCACCATTAATACCAACGAATGGTACACCTGCAAATTGTGCTTTTAGCGCAGTGTCCTGTCGTTGAATAATTTTGCTATTTTGGAAAGTGGAACAATGCCATTCCAAGACGGCTTTGATGATTTCCTTAAACCGCAAAGCGAAGTAAATAGAGTGAGTCATTATTATGCTTTATATATTTAATATCAAAAGATAATGTAACGTTTTATAGACCTAACTCAAGTGAGTTTATGCAGATAAATTGTATAAAATTTATTCGAATTAAAATAAAAATGCAGCCGACCTAGACTGCATTTTTTAGATTTTAAATATTTACTTAGATGAAGTTAATTAAGGCTTCAAACTCTGCGTTAAACTATTAATATCTCTACCTTGAATACCTAGTTCATTCATCAAACTATCAATGAGTGGGGCTTGAGTGCGATAACGTAAGGCCCTGTTCACCACTTGATCAGACAAGGCAATCTGCTTCGGTTTTTACCGCTTCTGCACGGGCACGGTCAGTTGAAGCTTTGGCTTCCGATTCCTCGCGAGATTTTTCGGCAATGGCGATGGCGCGAATCTGTTCAGCCAGTTCGATGGTTTTCTTTTGTGCCACTTATGCTTGTTGAATAATTTGCGATTTTTGAATGTTTTGATTTTCAACATTACATGCCGCAGTAATCCGTTTTAAATCAACTTCACGTTCAGCCGCAATTTGTACTTCTTCTGCTTCACGCTTGTTGGGAGCTTCTTGCATTGCAATTTCTGCCTGTTTTTCGGCTTTACAAATTGAATTCACGCTCTTGCTGCATTTTTGCATATTCTTCCCAGACGCAAAATGTTCATGTTGACTGGAATAATTTCATGCAGCACAGGCAATACGATGGCACCACCCCCAAAACCGGTACGGACAAAAGAAATTTCTTTACTGGAACGACGATAAAGTCGGGCAATAATAATGACGGTAATCACCAGAGCGGCAAAAATTACGCCTGCAATGATTAAGATGTTATATAAAATCGTCATTGGCATTGTTATCTCAGTTATCTCAATTGTTTTATTAAAAGTAAAAAATTAAAGGATAATGGCTTGAAAGCCAATTTTAGTTCTTTGGGTCAAGACCACGGACTGACCTTGAGTAAATATTTCGTCTTGTTCGGGTTCAACTAAAACATAATGCGTTTGTCCAAACTGATCTTGGACTTTGGCTTGTGCAGGTGAATTGATTTTGGCTTCCCCTAAAATAATCACCGCCGTGCGTCCAATCAATTCTTCACTATAAATAGCTGTGCTTTCATCTTGCGGTAAAATTCTTGCAATGATCATCGCGCTATAACGGACTAAGGGCATACTCAAGAACAGGCAGGCAGGTGCAATAATGCAGGCGCTAAAAAAGTGTGCAGTAAAATGATGAAAAATGCTTTGGATGATTAATCCAGTTAAACCATAAATGGTTAAGAAAATAATCAGCCAGACAAACAGTGGCACACGACCCAAATATAACCAGTCTAAAACTTGGGTAAAAATACTCTGATCGGCATCGATGCCAATTTCAGCCTGTTGTGCAGTGCTTAAATCATCCGGTAAAAACTGCTCCAAGAATCCTTGAGAGCCACCACCCAGTAAAAGCAAAATCAGTTCTAAAATACCCAATAGCAACATCAGGCAAATACAAACGCTGAAAATGAGGTTGGAAGGATGAGTGAGAAGTATCTACATTATTTTTATCTCTATATATTTGTTCGCGTAAATTATTCAAGTTATTGGTTTTTTGTTTAAAAATTAAACTTAATTAAAGATAGTATTGAAGGATAAATTTGTCTAAAAAAATAAATGAATTCATGCTGATATAAACGTCATCTCAGTGCTTGAGCAGGCTCTTTATTTTATAAAGGCATATTTTTAATAAAGTAGATATAGGATGATTTAAATTCCCCATTCTGTAAAAAAACCGAAATGCGGTAAAAGCTTAGGGGATACTGATCATCAATATTTTAAGTATGTTATTTAAATGAAGGGTATCTCAAAATAAGCAGATTTTAATTCAAACAGATCTTGATATCAGCAGAGCTTAATTAAAACAGGTCTGAATCCGGACTTTCATGTCCAAGGCTTGTTGCACAATAAAGCTTTTCATCCAGTTGACTTGTTGACCCATTGGATTGGTTTTAATGGCTGTATTCAGAAAATCTAACTGAGGCTGATTGAATAACTGGTTTTCAATCGCTTCTTCAAGTTGTATGCTATTGGCTGCAAGGGGAAGACTGACCAAATAGAATGCTTTGGGGAAGTTATAAAATGCATAGAGTAAGTTAAAGGCTTTTTGATCTGCCTTTAAATTTCCCGCACTAATTTCATAGCTCCGATCTTGATTGCTATGAGTTACGCCTATCAAAAAATCAAATTTATCGTCCAAAAGTCGTAGACCAAATTGTAGCCCGATTTGATCAGCGGTAAGTTCATGCTGAACAAAGTTATTCAAGATAGAGCCATCATCATTTAAGGGTTCTTGAAGCACCAGTAATTGTGGATTGTGTTGATAGATAAAGCCGGCGAGTTGTGCGTGTTCTAGGCTGGATTTAACAGTGTCGATAGTATGGTCTAGCTTAGGCATAATTCAAAACAACATAGGAGATGGAAGAAAGTTTGGCTACTGTATGAAATTTACAAGCTGAATAAAATATATGTTTTAGATAAAAAATCGATCAGCTTAGAATTTGTACATTTTAATGTTGGGTTGTTGTAGCCAGTATGTCTGGATAAAATAATAGAACAGGATTTAAGTGAATCATTAATAAAAACTTATACTCGTTATTAGTTAAGTTCTATATGACAAATATGCATATTAATATAATAAAACAAGCAATAGTTGGGATAACTAAATCTTTATAATGAATATATATTTTTTTAAAAGTGTAATAGTACACGTTGATCTGAGCTGGTGTTGTCAATGTCCATAAATGAGGAAAGACTTACTCATCTTAAACAGCTTGAAGCTGAGAGTATTCACATTATCCGTGAAGTGGCTGCCGAATTTGAAAATCCGGTCATGTTGTATTCCATTGGTAAAGATTCTGCAGTGATGCTGCATCTTGCTTTAAAAGCATTCTATCCCGCAAAACTCCCATTCCCGCTACTGCATGTAGACACGGGCTGGAAGTTCAAAGATATGATCAAATTCCGCGACAACATGGCTAAAACCCATGGTTTCGATTTGATCGTGCATCAAAACAAAGAAGGTAAAGACGCTGGGATCAACCCGTTTGATCACGGCAGTTCTAAATATACCGACATCATGAAAACTCAGGGCTTAAAACAGGCTTTGAATAAATACAAGTTCGATGCTGCCTTTGGTGGCGCACGCCGTGATGAAGAAAAATCACGTGCTAAAGAACGTGTATATTCATTCCGTGACAGCAAGCACCGTTGGGATCCTAAAAACCAGCGTCCTGAACTTTGGAATCTTTACAACGGTAAAGTGAACAAAGGCGAAAGTATTCGTGTGTTCCCATTATCAAACTGGACTGAGCTTGATATCTGGCAATACATCTACTTGGAAAGCATTCCATTAGTACCACTTTATTTGGCTGCAGAACGTCCTGTGGTTGAACGCAGTGGCACCTTGATTATGGTTGATGATGAACGTATGCCTTTATTCGAGGGCGAAGTTCCACAAATGAAATCGGTACGTTTCCGTACTTTAGGTTGTTACCCGTTAACGGGTGCGGTTGAATCAACTGCCAACACCTTGCCGGAAATTATCCAAGAAATGCTTTTAGCCACAAGTTCTGAACGTCAAGGTCGTATGATTGACCATGATGAAGCAGGCTCGATGGAAAAGAAAAAGCAAGAAGGTTATTTCTAAGAATCTCTCCCCTTGCGCAGCAGCGCTGCTCATCTTTTAAAAAAAGAGGAGATTTCCCACTTTGTTAAAGGGGGATAAAAGGGGGATTCAACCAAACCGATTTCTAAAGAATGTGTGGAGTTTGAGCGATGTCTCATCAATCAGAATTGATTAGCCAGGATATCTTGGCGTATTTAAAACAGCACGAAAATAAAGACTTATTGCGTTTCCTAACTTGCGGTAACGTGGATGATGGTAAATCGACTTTAATTGGTCGTTTGCTTTACGATTCAAAATTGATCTATGAAGATCAATTGCAAGCCGTAACCCGTGACTCTAAAAAAGTCGGTACGACTGGCGATGCACCTGACTTGGCGTTACTTGTAGATGGTCTGCAAGCTGAACGTGAGCAGGGCATTACCATTGACGTGGCTTATCGTTATTTCTCTACAGAAAAACGTAAGTTCATCATTGCCGACACGCCGGGGCATGAGCAGTACACCCGTAACATGGCGACAGGTGCATCTACCTGTGACCTTGCGATCATCTTGATTGATGCGCGTTACGGTGTGCAAACCCAGACTCGTCGTCATACTTATATTGCAAGCTTGCTGGGTATTAAGAACATTATTGTTGCGATCAACAAAATGGACTTGGTTGAATTCTCTGAAACTCGTTTCAATGAAATTCAAGCGGACTATGCCAACTTCGTGAGCCAATTGGGCGACCGTAAGCCAAGCAACATCATCTTTACGCCTATTTCTGCATTGAACGGCGATAACGTGGTGAACAAGTCTGAAAACACACCATGGTATACCGGTCAAACCTTAATGGGTTCACTTGAATCTGTTGAAATTAACCGTGATACCGCGAAACGTGATTTCCGTTTCCCTGTGCAGTATGTCAACCGTCCTAACCTCGACTTCCGTGGTTTTGCAGGTACGATTGCGCTTGGTGAAATCAGCGTAGGCGATAAAGTTGTAGCGTTACCATCGGGTAAGTCTTCAACTGTTAAAGAAATCGTGACTTATGATGGCAACCTTGAACATGCATTTGCAGGTCAAGCGGTGACATTAACGTTAAACGATGAAATTGACGTTTCACGCGGTAATATGTTGATTCGTGCGGATCAGGGTATTCCTGCCATTTCACGTTCAGTTAAAGCAACTGTGGTATGGATGGCGGATCAACCGCTTGTACTTGGCAAGTTGTATAACATCAAAATTGGTACGCAAACTGTTCCTGCCAAAGTTACTGGCATCAACTTCCGTACCAATGTGAACACGCTTGAGCAAATGCAAGTGGATCACCTTGAGCTGAATGCGATTGCCAATGTTACTGTTGAATTTGATGCGCCAGTGGTATTCGACCGTTATCAAGACAGCCGTTATACAGGTTCGTTTATCTTCATTGATCGTTTGAACAACGTAACGATTGGTGCAGGTATGGTGGAAGACACTGTTGAATGGTCAGCACATACCAATCCTGTAACTGCGGAAGATCGTGCGGCGCGTTTGGGTCAAAAACCTGCGTCAATCACTGTATCTGCCAAAGCATTGGAAAATGCTCAAGTGCTTGAAAACTTATTGCTTCAACAAGGTATCGTAGCGATTGCGAAAGCTGATCTTGATGCTGCTCAAGTTGCACTTCTTCGTGAAACTGGTATTGCAGTCATTACGACTGTTGCAGAAGCGACAGATGTAACTTTCGCGCAAGAATCTGTTGAAGAATTGGCTGAGAAAATTGTGGAATTGGTTCGTTTATAAGACTGAGCTGATTTAAAAGAAAACCCGTCTTTATGGCGGGTTTTTTATTTGGGTAAATTTTAAGTGGGTGAATAATATACAGTCATTTGAAAGTTGAACTTTCACTTAAATTGCTTCTCGATACAATACAGATATTGAGGGGTATTTATGAAAAAATTATTTGTTTTAATGGGGCTGTGTTTAGCTTTTGGGGTTGAAGCCAAACAAAATAGTGAAAGTACAGAAGCGATTAAGCAAAAAATTATTAAGCAGTCGATTGAAAGCTATCCTGGAAATTGTCCCTGTCCTTATAACACAGCGCGAAATGGCAGCCGTTGCGGTAAGCGGAGTGCATATAACCGTGCAGATGGATATTCACCGCTTTGTTACCCTGAAGATGTGAGTAATCGGATGGTTAAGGAATATAAAGGGCGAGGGTGATTCCTTGTATAATTATTAAATTTAATTTATATAATAAACTGATTATTATATAATTTTGGAAAATGAAAATAATTATGAAAGTTGAAGGAGTAGCGACTTTACAACATTATATTCCGCAATTTCTTTTAAAATCTTTTAAGGTTGATAAGGGGAAGAAAGATCAGATCTTTGTTTTAGATAAAAGAAGAAAGAAAATATTTCTCTCTAATGTAAAAAATATTGCAGGTGAAAGATATTTTTATAATTTTAAGATAGGAGGTGAGGTAGGAACAGTAGAGAATTTTTTATCAAAAATAGAGTCTGATGTTAAGTTAATAATTCAAAAAATTGTAGAAGAAAAAAGTTTCAAGAAATTAGCTAGTTCGGAAAGATATACTTTGGCTAAGTATATATGTATACAATATTTAAGAACAAAAAATATAAGAGAGGCAAATAAGGATCTTATTCTTGAGATGGTTCAAAGATTTTCTGGTTTAGGTATTTCTGAAGTAGATGATTTTGATTTCAATGATATTGATGAAAAAGTTAAAGTAATGTCAATTGAATTATTGCTTAAGTTATCTCAGGAGTTAATACCATGTTTTCAGAAAAAACTTTGGTTTTTGATGTATACGGAAAACGAGGAATTCTTTTTAAGTGATGTCGGTATCATTTTGAGAAATTCATTAATTAATCCTGTGTTTGGAGATGCAGACCTAGGATTAGCGTCTAAAGGTATTGAAATTTATTTTCCTGTGAGCCCAAGGGTTTGTATTGTGGCAATTTGTCCAAGTTTATTACCTGAATTAGAAAAAGTAAGAAAATTTAAATATTACGATAATCCCGGAATGACTATTTTAGGAGCAATTGAAAATCAAAGTTATTTTCATGTTGAACAAGAATTTGTTAAGAGCATAAATAAGTTGCAATTATTTCGTTCAGAACAATTTATCTTTTCTAAAAGCCAAGCAAACCTTAATACATTCAGTGAATTAATCCAGAAAAAAGAAATCAAAAGTGCGCGATATAAATTTTATTAGCAGCAAAATCTATTTATTAAAATAAATTTAACTAATAGATTTTAGTTCGCCCTAAGTCCAAACCATCTTCATTTCTTCCCCATCTGGGTCCAAATAGAACTATAAAATTTGAAAAGTAACGAAGAAGGAATGAAACCATATTGCAAGCAGCTACCATGCAACAAATCATTATCACAGAATTAGGTAGTGTCGAACTTGGTTTTGAAACTGTTGCGGTAACAAAAGCATATTGAGTTTAAAATTAAACAGTATGTTTTTTAATACTTATGAGCTTAAGGTGAAAGTTAAAAGCGATCCACTCAAAATCGCTGTAATTATTTTCTGTGTACTCAATAATTTTACTCATATTAAATTCAATATCAATTTGCTGAATAGTACTTTGATTATACATAAGTCCATTGTTATTCATTCCTGTGTATGTTTATGTTCAAATACATAAAACTTGAAAAGTATTGAATAGATCAGGAAGAAATCATGTCACAAGCCAACATGCAGCAAGTCATCATTACAGAACCGGGCGGGGTGGATAAACTTGCCTATGAAACTGTTGCAGTACCCACCGCAAAAGCAGATGAAATATTAGTCAAAGTTCATGTTTTTGGCATTAACCGCCCAGACATCTTGCAGCGCCAAGGCTTGTACCCAATGCCTAAAGGCGTAACACCTGTACCGGGTCTGGAAGTGGCAGGTATTGTTGAATCAGTAGGTAGCGATGTCACTAAATTTAAAGTTGGCGATAAGGTTTGTGGCTTAACCAACGGTGGTGGTTATGCAGAATATTGCGTTGTACCTGAAAGCCAGACATTGACCATTCCTGAAGGTGTGAGCTTTACTCAAGCGGCAGCCATTCCTGAAACCTTCTTTACCGTATGGGCGAATGTGTTCCAGATGGGTAAAGCCAAAGCAGGGGAAACGGTACTGGTTCATGGCGGTGCAAGCGGGATTGGAACCACTGCGCTGATGCTGTGCAAATCACTTGGCATCAAAACGTTTGCAACGGTAGGTACTGATGAAAAAGTTGCGGCTATTTCAGATTTAACCACAGCCATTAACTACAAGACTCAAGACTTTGAACAGGTCATTAATGAACAAACCGATAATGGCGGTGTAGACGTTATTTTGGATATGGTCGGTGCGCCATATTTGGAACGTAACCTGAATTTATTACGTCGTGATGGCCGTTTGGTCTATATCGCCTTTCTGGGTGGTCGTAAAGCGAAAGAGATCAATCTGGGTCATATCATGATGAAACGCTTGACCATTACTGGCTCAACCATGCGTGCACGTAGCACCGCTGAAAAAGCAGAGATTGCACAAGGCTTGCAAGAAACTGTTGCACCATTATGGGCAAAAGGTGAATGCCTGCCAATGATTTATAAAACTTTTAAGTTTAACCAGATTCAGGAAGCACATGCCGCTATGGATACCGGTGAGCATGTAGGTAAAATTGTGGTGGAAATCATCTAAATTTTCTCCTATTAAATAAGATGAGCCAACATATGTTGGCTTTTCTTTTGCATAAAAAAAGATAAGTAATTCAAATTAATTGGTTGAAAAATAGTGAGGATATTTTAAAAAATGGTAAAAAGTGTCGAATGTTCGACACAACCTGTCAAAACCAAGGCGTACATTAGCGATTAAATTTAATCTGACTAAATTGTTGGGTTTTAGTTGAAAATTCACGCAATAGAGGGAATGTATGATGAAAATAGTGTCAGCTCCATATACCCGTGCCCATAGCTTCCGTGCGTTAAAGCGCCTGCATAAAGCGATTATTCGTAATCAGGTGCTGAATTCCGATTTGCATAAGCTTTATCAAGCCATGCTTCATTTAGAGCGTTATGTAGAACGCCTCAATCGTAAAAGTCATAAAAACCGTTCAGCGCAACGTGCTAAAGCGTGATTTAAACTTTCTCTATTAGCCTTAAGTTGAAGTAAATATTTGAAATCTCATTTTTGTTAGGCTGTATAATTTTTTTATAACTTAAAAATTTTAAGCATTTTATGCACTGTGCTGAAAAGCACAAAGAGGGGATTTATGAAGGGCATTCCTTCAACACATGAGCGTCTTGCAGAGCGTTTAGCATGTATTTTAACCAAACTTAATGTGGGGCATCAGTTGAGCGTGCAGGATTTGGCACGTGAGTTTCAGGTCAGTAACCGAACCATTGAGCGTGATTTTGACCGTTTAAATTCCTATCTCCCTTTAATACAGGATGCAAAAACCAAAAAATTCTATCTGGAATCTTCTTATCTTGGGCGGTTCAAATTACAGGATATTAAAAATTTTGCGCAATTGTCAGGGATTAATGACCTTTATCCGTCTTTGGATATCTCCTTTTTAAGAGAACTGTTTGATAACCGCGCCAATCTGGTCTTTTCTGCCAAAGGCTATAATTTTGAAGATGCGACGCAGTATGCTGAACATTTTAAGGTGCTGACTGTAAGTATTCAAAAAAGACAGCAAATTGCTTTGCTTTACAGAGATCAGATACGAGTAGTAAAACCATACCGTTTAATTCATCACATGGGCAACTGGTATTTGGCGGCTGTGCGCAAGCAGGAGCTGCGTGTTTACCGTCTGGGTCGTATTGAAAGGGTTATTTGTAGCTATCGGCTTGCACAATTCGAGCATGATCAGGCTGTTCTGCAGCAATTAAAAGATGAAGATGGCATTTGGTTTCAGCACGAAAAACAGGAAGTAATTTTATCTGTGCATCCTGATGCTGCGATTTATTTTAAGCAACGTAGAATTTTTCCGGAACAGGTGATTCTGGATGAATCGGAAACTGGGGGATTATTGATTAGCTGTCAGATTCGGCATCAGAAAGAATTGAATCCACTGGTACGTTACTGGATTCCTCATCTGAAAATTGTTAAGCCTGAACATTTGCAGCAAGAGCTGGATAATAGCTTACAAGGTTATTTGAAAGTAGGTCAGTAAAAAATAACTGGAAAAATCAAATACAGAAAATTCGGGAAGAAATTCCAGACATAAAAAAACCAGCATTAAGCTGGGTTTTTTATTGCACCATTTTAAGAAGTATTAAAATGGTGCCCGAGGCCAGACTCGAACTGGCACGCTTTGTGGGCGGGGGATTTTAAATCCCCTGTGTCTACCGATTTCACCACTCGGGCATTTTACAAGATTGGAGGCGGAGGTCGGAATCGAACCGGCGTACACGGAGTTGCAGTCCGCTGCATGACCACTCTGCCACCCCGCCATCTCTTGGTGATGCACATATTAGCAATCTTTGAAAAAAAAACAATACTATAAATAGTGTATATGCGCATAAAATCGGCATATAGAATAAAATTGGCGAAATAATCATGTATTATTTGCAAAATTGATTCATATCAACACTTGGAGATGTGCCGTGGCATTAGTTTTAGATGGTCGTGCATTGGCGAAGCAAATTGAAGCAGACTTGTTAACTCGCGTTGAAGCATTAAAAGCGAAAACAAATCGTACCCCTATTCTTGCGACTATTCTGGTCGGTGACGATGGTGCATCTGCAACTTATGTACGTATGAAAGGCAATGCTTGCCGCCGTGTCGGTATGGATTCGTTAAAAGTTGAGCTACCTTTAGAAACCACAACAGAACAGTTACTTGCTGAAATTGAAAAATTAAATGCCAATCCGGATGTTCATGGTATTTTGTTGCAACACCCAGTGCCGGCACAAATTGATGAACGTGCGTGTTTCGATGCCATTTCATTAGCGAAGGATGTCGACGGTGTCACTTGCCTTGGCTTTGGTCGTATGGCAATGGGCGAAGCAGCTTATGGTTCTGCGACTCCTGCTGGCATCATGACCATTCTCAAAGAAAACAACATTGAAATCGCAGGTAAACATGCGGTGGTTGTCGGTCGTTCTGCGATTTTGGGTAAACCAATGGCTGCAATGCTTCTTGAAGCCAATGCAACCGTAACGATTTGCCATTCACGCACGCAAAATTTAGCTGACTTTGTTAAGCAAGCGGACATTATCGTGGGTGCGGTAGGTAAAGCTGAATTGATCCAAAAAGACTGGATTAAACCAGGTGCAGTGGTTGTAGACGCGGGTTTCCATCCACGTGATGGCGGCGGTGTAGGTGACATCCAACTTGCAGGTATTGAAGAAGTTGCTTCTGCGTATACGCCTGTTCCAGGTGGTGTAGGTCCAATGACCATTACAACGTTGATTCGTCAAACTGTTGAAGCTGCTGAAAAAGCTTTAGGTTGATTTGAAGCTTTATGTCACGACGGAATCTTATCGTTGTGACAATTGATGTAAGAAGCTCATACGTTACTTTTGTTTCGGCAAAAGTAACCAAAACCATTTGTCATTCGCAGAACTCGGCATAGATTCGCAATTTTATGATAGTTCGCAGAAACATTATTGAGCTGATTTTTGTCTGTCTCGGACAGCTGCGAATGACGATTACGTGTATCAAATTATTGTTATAAATTCTAATAAGTTCTCAAGGCTTATCTATGAGCTGTACATTCCAATTTCCTAAAGCCCCCGAACATTTAATTCAAGCTTTGCATGAGGTGATTCCTGGCTGTGAGCTGATGGCGCAGCAATTGCCTGAAACACCGATTTCACTGTGGCTGATTCCACCGGTATTTCCAACCGATCGTCTGGATGATGAAGTGATTCGGCGGATCTGGAACGATACACCGTACTGGATCTTTTGCTGGGCCTCAGGACTTGCCATGGCGCAGTGGTTGCTTGCAGAGCCGTATCATGTTAAAGACAAGGTCATTCTCGACTTTGGTGCCGGATCGGGCGTAGTCGCGATTGCAGCGAAAATGGCAGGGGCTAAACGCGTGATTTGTTGTGATATCGATAAAGTCAGTCTGGATGCCTGCCGTGCCAATGCAGAATTAAATGAAGTAGAGCTTGAATATCTGGATGACTTGTATAAGGCAGAACAGGTAGATGTGTTGCTTGCAGCGGATGTTTTATATGACCAATGCAATCGCTTTTTCCTGGATGAGTTTTTAAAATTCGCATCTGAGGTGTGGGTTGCAGACAGTCGGGTAAAAAACTTTAGCCATCCAAAATATCAAAAATTAGATGAACGAAGTGCCACGACTTGGCCAGATTTGGATGAATCTAAAGAATTTCGAAATGTGAGTTTGTATAAGACGCTGTAAACAGCGTCTTGGTATTTAATAAGTCACTTAAAGCGATTAAGAACAGGTATAACGAACCACGCTGAGAGTTGTTGGACGCGCTTCTAAAGCTTCGCGGGTCGCCATATTTTCTCTGTTGTGTAAGTCAGGAGTATTACTTAAGCTCAAACTGGTGCGACTTTGACCCAGTTGACGGCCATATTGTGGCGTCTGTATTGCCGGGTTGGCAATTTCACTAATGCTTAAAATATCTACTTTGTATTGTTTATTTAAGCCCAATACTTTTTGACAAGCGCGTTGTAATTTTGTCTCATCGACTGTCTGGTTTTTACGACCTGACAGAGTATAAGCCAAGGTTGCCGAGTTGGCTGACTGGCTTTCAATCTGATAGCCGACATTACCATTGTATTGACGCGGTGTGCTTTGACACGCAGCAAGTCCAAGCGCCATAAAACCTAAGCCAAGCAATTTATAGGTATTGTTCATCTTCAAAAGTTCCAAGCGTTATTATTGTCTTTAGTATGCCATAAGCCTGCTTTTTTAACGATGTGATCAAGGCGTATATCCCATAAAAAAGCTTTCCAATTGTGACAACTTGGAAAGCTTTTTTAGATGATTATTCAAATAATTACATTGGACTTAGTCGTCGGTAATCATGCTGTGTTTTTTGGTGTCTTTCATAAATACATAGGTAATGAGAGATAAGCCAATCATGAAAGTAATGTAGTAGAAGAAGTAGTTTTCATGCCCCGCGTTTTTAAAGCTAAGCGCTACAAGTTCTGCTGTACCACCAAACAGGGTATTGGCAATGGCATAAGGTAAAGCGACACCCAGTGCACGAATGTGGGCAGGGAACAGTTCCGCTTTTACTACCGCATTAATGGCAGTATAGCCAGTGACAATGACCATGCCGCTCATGCAAAGCATGAATGCAGTGGTTGGATTTGTTGTTGATCCCAAGCCATTAAAAATTGGAATGGTAAACAATACACCCAATACACCAAAGGCGATCATAACCGGTTTACGACCAATTTTATCGGATAGCGCACCCACAGCAGGCTGAAGCAACATGAAGATAAAGATGGCAGCAGTGGTGATTTCGGTTGCAGTGGTTTTCTCAAAGCCAGACGTATTGACTAAATATTTTTGCAAATAGGTCGTAAATGTATTGAAAGCAAGCGTACCGCCGGCAGTCAGCATAATTACCGTAAAGGCTTGTTTTGGATATTTGGTAAATAAAGCCAGTGCGCCTGATTTAGGTCCACCATTTTTTGCTTGTTCCTGAACTTCTTTAGAAGATTGTGTTTCAACCAGACCGCGACGAATCCAGAATACGACAATTGCAAGTAAGGCACCAATTGCGAAAGGAATACGCCATCCCCATTCAGACAGCTGACCTTCAGTAAGTGTGCGTTGTAAAATGATCAGTACACATAGCGCAAGCAACTGACCTGAAATTAAAGTCACATACTGGAAACTTGAGAAAAAGCCACGATGTTTTTTACCGGCCATTTCAGTCAAATAGGTTGCACTAGAACCATATTCACCACCGACACTAAGACCTTGCAATAAACGCGCAAACAATAATAGGGCAGGTGCAAGCATACCCACAGATGCATAGGTTGGTGCACAGGCAATAATGAGCGAGCCGACACACATTAGTGAAACCGAAAGGGTTAAACCTGCTTTACGGCCTTTGCGGTCTGCATAAATACCCATAATCCATGCGCCAATTGGACGCATGAGGAAGCCGAGTGCAAATACCGCTGCTGCTTGGAGCAGTTTGACAGTATCATCGCCTTCAGGGAAAAATTGGGAAGCAAAGTACAAGGTGAATGCGGCATAAACATACCAGTCATACCACTCAACTAGGTTCCCAGCGGAGCCGCCAAGGATAGATTTGAAACGAGTTTTTCCGTCAAGTTGCGGAGCTGCAACCTGAGAAGATGAATCTGTCACAACAATTCTCCAAAAGAATGTTGGCAAAACACATCCTTTTAAATTCTTCAAAACGAAAAAAATTTAAAAACATATATTTTGTTGTAGGAGGTAGAAATAAATTTTTACAGGTACGTTATACGCTCATGGTTTGGCTTCTTCATTCGACTTTAGTCTAGAAGTTGTTATGATTTTGACCGTTTAGTACATCTAATTCATTATTTTTATTTAATAGAATAGATAAATAAAAAAGCCTCTCAAAGAAAGGCTTTTAAAAATGAGGGTGGATTAGTGTTCTTTAATTTCTGAGTTATGTTTCGTATCTTTCATAAAGATGTAAACAATCAATGAAATCGAAATTAAGATAGTGACATAAATAAAGAACCACGATTCATGTCCAGCTTCTTTGAAACTCAGTGCAAAAAACTCTGCTGTTCCGCCAAAGAGGGTATTGGCAAGTGCATAGGGAAGTGCGACTCCTAATGCACGAATATGTGCAGGGAATAGTTCGGCTTTCACCACGGCATTAATTGAGGTATAGCCTGTGACAATGACCAATCCGGCTAAACAGATCCAGAATGCGGACCAGTAATCTTGGGTCTGGCCTAATTTATCAAACAGGAAATAGGTAAATAAGACACCGAGTACCCCAAAGGAAATCATCAGCGGTTTACGTCCAATTCTATCTGACAATGCACCCGCAGCTGGCTGCAAACACATGAAAAGAAACAGCGCCAATGTGGTGATTTGCGTAGCTTCAGGTTTGCTGAATCCGGAAGTATTGACTAAATATTTTTGCAGATAAGTGGTGTAGGTATAGAAGGCCACCGTACCGCCAGCGGTTAAAAATAACACCGTAAATGCCTGTTTGGGATAATGCTTAAACAGCGCAAACATACTGGATTGAGGCTGGGTTTTATCTTGTTGTGCATTTTTAAAAGATTGGGTTTCGAGCAGTCCACGACGGATATAGAACACAACAATCGCCAAACATGCACCAATAAAGAAAGGAATACGCCAACCCCAGTCATGCAGTTGTTCTTCAGTCAGGACAAACTGCAAAATCAGTAGCACGCAAAGTGCGGTAAGCTGACCGGCAATTAAAGTGACATACTGAAAACTGGAAAAGAAACCACGTCGGTTTCTTTCTGCCATTTCACTTAAATAGGTGGCACTGGCACCATATTCTCCACCGACACTTAAACCCTGAATGAGTCGGGCAACCACTAAAATAATAGGCGCAAATATTCCGATTTGATCATGGGTGGGGGAGACCGCAATCATCAGGGAACCAATACACATGAGCGTCACAGAAAGAGTGAGACCGGATTTTCGTCCTTTTTTATCTGAGTAGATGCCCATAATCCAGGCACCAATCGGACGCATTAAAAAGCCGACTGCGAAAATGGCGGCAGCTTGGAGGAGTTGTGCAGTTTGACTGCCTTTGGGGAAGAATGCGTGAGCAAAATATAATGTAAATGCCGCATAGACATACCAGTCATACCATTCAACCAGATTACCTGCTGAGCCACCCAGAATGGATTTGACCCGTGTCTTGGTGTCCAGATTTACTTGAGGAACGTTTTGTTCAATCATGTATCAAAGTCCATTTTGTTATTGCTTTTAGATATTAAACCTATTGTTTTGACGGCATAAGCGTAGCAGTTTCCAGTTTTGTATAAAAAATGTGCGGAATTTAACTGCTTGAAAGTGAAGTAGTTGAAATAATAGTTGGATTGATGATTTATATGCTGAGTTTATTTTTGATCTGACAACCCCATTATTATTTTATATTCATTCCATTCACCCCTGATTTCCAAGTGTCATTTCACTTTAAATAGTGTTAAGTTTCCTGGAACAACAATAAATTTAAGTCAGCTGTTTTAATATAATTAGAGGAGGTGATCATGCAAATGAGTCATCCGGTCTATGATGTGGTCGTGGTTGGTGGAGGCATCAATGGCGTTGGTATTGCAGTTGATGCTGCAGGCCGAGGGTTGTCTGTATTTTTATGTGAAAAGGATGATTTGGCCAGCCATACATCTTCTGCAAGCAGCAAGCTTATTCATGGTGGTTTACGTTATCTTGAACATAAAGAGTTTCGTTTAGTGCATGAAGCACTGGTTGAGCGCGAAGTTTTGTTGGCCAAAGCACCGCATATTATTCGTCCCTTGCGTTTTATCATGCCTCATCAGCCATATTTACGTCCTGCATGGCTCATTCGGACCGGTTTATTTGTTTATGATCACTTGGGTAAACGAGAAAAATTAGCGGGTTCAAAACAGATTACTTTTGATGCTGCAACCAGTCCTTTAAAAGAAGAAATAACGCAAGGCTTTGAATATTCAGACTGCGCTGTAGATGATGCGCGTTTGGTGGTTTTAAATGCGCTGCAAGCCCATGAGCTGGGTGCGAATATTGTTACTCAAACACGATGTAGCTCTGCATACCGTGAAAATGGATTGTGGCTGGTGCAGTTGGAAAATGCCCAAGGTACTTATCAGATTCAGGCTAAAGCATTGGTGAATGCTGCGGGGCCGTGGGTCGCCCAATTTATTCAACAGAACTTGAAACAAAAATCGCCTTATGGGCTTCGGCTCGTTCAAGGCAGTCATATTATTGTGCCGAGAATATATGAAGGCGATCAAGCTTTTATTCTGCAAAATGATGATCAGCGGATTGTTTTTGCGATTCCTTATCTTGAGCAATACACCCTGATTGGAACCACTGATCATGAATACCAAGGCGATTTAGATCGGGTTCAGATTACCCCAGCTGAAATTAATTATTTGCTGGATGTCTATAATGATCATTTCAAGCATCAGTTAGGTGTTGAAGATATTTTATGGACCTATTCAGGGGTTCGGTCCTTATGTGACGATGAGTCTGACAATCCCTCGGCGATCACCCGCGACTATACTTTGGCAATGTCGCATGAGCAGAAAGATGATGCGCCTTTGCTTTCAGTGTTTGGCGGAAAACTGACTACCTATCGAAAGCTGGCAGAATCTGCAGTTGCACATTTACAACCTTTCTTTCCGAACATGAACAAGCCCTGGACTGAAAAAGCCTTATTGCCCGGCGCAGAAAAGCTGGTTTCGGTTGAGCGCTTAATTCAGGAAATTATGCAAAGCATCGAAGATGCGCCGTTCCAGTTGGCTTCGCGCTGGGCGCATGCCTATGGTTCACGGGTGTGGAAATTTATAAATGGTATTACAGCGATGGATGAACTTGGCGAAGACTTTGGTCATGGCTTATTTGCCAAAGAAGTCGATTATCTGGTAGATCAAGAATGGGCCAGAACCAGTCAGGATATTTTATGGCGCAGAACCAAGCTAGGCTATCAATTTAGCGATGATCAGATTCAGCTATTGGATCAATATCTTGCGAAGTTACTGGTTAAGAGATCGCAGGATAGTGCAGCTTAAATTTTTTAAACCTGAAATAAAAGGCCGTCAAAGCGGCCTTTTATTTGAGTTAAATTGCAGTATTGATCTTCAATATTGATCTTCAATTAAGTTTTTAGCTGAGACTGCATTTAACTTTATATTTTTAGAGTGTTTTAAATTTCAACGCCGCCCATTGCTGCACAGTTCACAGGCGTATTCCATTTAACTGCAGTACCCAAAATTACTGGACGTACCATGCGCCAAGGCCAGAAACCAAATCGTTGGCTGGCATTGTAGTTAATTACCACGTTACCGCCGACCTGATGTGCACGTTCTGCAAAGCGTGAATATAACTCTTCTACGCTACCATAAGTCCCTTTGGCAACTTTAATGCGTTTTTTGACCTGAAATTGGCTTGAGTCAGGCGTGCCTTTGATGGCACAGATGTGAAGAGCCGATTGTTCTGTAGTTTCTTGAGCCAGAGTTAGGCCAGATAAACCAAGTAGGCAAGTTGCAAGTGTTAGTGTTTTTAACATGAGATTTTCTTCTTTTATTGTTATGGAATTATTTGCGGGCTTATATTAGCGTAAAAAAAGGCCACCGAAGTGACCTTTTATCAATTAATTCAAAAAATTAAGCAGATTTTTTAACAGCTTCTAAAAGCTCGTTTTGTCGTGCTTTAAGTGCAGCCGGTAAACGTTCACCCAATTTAGTGAACAATTCAGTGTGGCTTTCCAACTCTTTGATCCATTGATCTTTGTCTTGCGCTGTCACAGTTTCGAATTGCTCTTTAGAGAAGTCGATACCCGTCCAGTTCAATTGTTCATAAGTAGGAACCAAGCCGATTGGAGTTTCAGTCGCTTCAGCGCGGCCTTCACAACGATCAATCATCCACTCAAGAACACGCATGTTTTGACCGAAACCAGGCCATACGAAGTTGCCTTCAGCATCACGACGGAACCAGTTTACATTAAAGATTTTAGGAAGTTTGTTGCCAACAGCTGCAGCTTTAGCACCAACTTCTTCACCCAATTCTAACCAGTGAGAGAAGTAGTCAGCCATGTTGTAGCCAGCAAATGGAAGCATCGCAAACGGATCGCGACGAACAACGCCTTGTTGACCAACAGCAGCAGCAGTAGTTTCAGACCCCATGGTTGCCGCTTTATACACGCCATCAACCCAGTCGAAAGCTTCAGAAACCAAAGGCACTGTATCCGCACGGCGACCACCGAAGATGAACGCAGAAATTGGCACGCCAGCTGGATTTTCCCAGTCAGCATCAATAGAAGGGCATTGGCCAGCAGCAACGGTGAAACGTGCATTTGGATGAGCAGCTTTTTCACCAGCAACGTGTGGTTGGCCTTTCCAATTCGTCAGGTTAGCAGGCGCTTCTTTAGTCAGACCTTCCCACCAAACTTCGCCGTTATCAGTCACTGCAACGTTGGTATAAATTACGTCTCTGTTCAGCGTAGCCATACAGTTCGGGTTAGTCTTGGTATTTGTACCAGGCGCTACACCGAAGAAACCAGCTTCAGGGTTGATTGCATATAAGCGACCGTCTTCACCTGGTTTGATCCAGGCAATATCGTCACCTACAGTTTCAATTTTCCAGCCTTCGTAGCCAGCTGGTGGAATCAACATTGCAAAGTTAGTTTTACCACACGCAGAAGGGAATGCCGCTGCGATGTAGTGTTTTTCACCTTGCGGATTAGTCACACCAAGGATCAGCATGTGTTCAGCTAACCAGCCTTGTTGACGACCCATTGAAGATGCAATACGTAAAGCCAGGCATTTTTTACCCAACAACGCGTTACCGCCGTAACCAGAACCGTAAGACCAGATTTCACGAGTTTCTGGGTAATGCACGATGTATTTTTCAGGGTTGCAAGGCCATGCAACGTCTTTTTGACCTGCTTCAAGCGGAGCACCTACAGTGTGTACGCAAGGAACGTATTCACCATCAGTACCAAGAACGTCATAAACAGCTTTACCCATACGAGCCATTTTAGACATGCTTACTGCAACGTAAGGAGAGTCAGTTAATTCGATACCGATGTGTGCAATATGAGAACCTAAAGGACCCATAGAGAAAGGAACAACGTACAAAGTACGACCTTTCATGCAACCATCAAACAAACCGCTTAAACGCGTACGCATTTCAGCAGGTGCTTCCCAGTTGTTTGTCGCGCCTGCATCTTCTTGTTTTTCTGAGCAGATATATGTGCGACCTTCAACACGAGCAACGTCAGAAGGATCAGAATTAGCTAAGTAAGAACCAGGATGTTTTTCTTGGTTCAGCGCTTGCATAGTGCCGTTAGCGATCATCAAGTCGATATAACGTTGATATTCTTCTGCGCTACCGTCACACCATTCAATTTTCGCTGGCTTCGTTAATTTTGCAATTTCTTCAACCCATGCAATAAGCTTAGGGTGACGAACGAATTCTGGTGCGTTCACTTGGGTCATGGTGAGGCCTATCTCAAATGTGTACAATTTGAATGTACAAAGTACAATCCAAGCAATGGGATACATCGCCTGGATGAAAATATAAAAAAAAGTGGCTGTATTAAAGCATAAAATCGTAAAAAAAATAAGACTAAAGAAGTATGTGAAATAGGTTGGAAGATTATGCTTATACCTATTAAAAACCTATAAAAACAACAACTTATAATGTTTATTTTTTATAGGTTTTAGTATTTTTAATTGTTATGGGTGTTATTTATTTCAATTATGTATTTAAAAAACAGTAACTTATTGTTATTTTTTTTATGAGAATTATTATTGATTAAATAAATGGTGGTAATTCGAATTTTACATAAACATGCTTTTAATTGCCGATAAATTGGACAAGATTAGAGCAATTGCTTCAAAAAAGTATAGAAAATGTCAGAACCTTTAAAGCCATTATCGCTTATTTATAATGAAAAGTCAGGATTTCATGCGGCAAACAAAGATGAGGTCTATGAACAACTTATGACATGCTTAACGGCTTATGGTTATGAAATTCAAGCCTTTGAAATTGGTGCAGAAGCAAATTTCAATCATTTGATGGAAAAAGTTATTTTACGCCATCAACAGGCGAGTGAAGTGGGTGTCGTGGTTGCTGCGGGTGGAGATGGAACCTTAAATGCTGTTGCGGCACAGCTGATGGGGACGAATATCCCGATGGGTATTTTTCCTCTGGGAACCTTTAATTATGTAGCGCGATTACTCAATATTCCCTTAGATCTGTTAAAGGCGGCTGAAACCATTGCGACAGGCAAAATTCGTGAAGTGCATGTTGTGCAAATCAATGATCATATTTATTTAAACAATGCCAGCTTGGGCTTATATCCCTTATTTATTCAAAAACGTGAATTATATAACCGACGCTTGGGCCGTTTTGCCTTAAATGCGTATACCTCTGGTCTGGATGTGCTGATTCGTGACCGTAAAGAGTTGAAACTTGAAATAGAAGTGGATGGAAAACAGTTTTCTGTGAAAACGCCACTAATTTTCTTTGGCAATAACCAGCTGCAACTGGCAGAGATGAACCTGCGTATTGCTGAAGCTGCTGAAAAAGGCAAGGTCGCAGGCTTAGTGGTTGCCAAAAGTGATAAACGCACCTTGTTTAAAATTTTATGGCAACTAATAAAGGGAAACTTGGACAAAGCACCGGATGTGTATAGCTTTTCTGGAGATGAAGTCAAAGTGCATTCGAAACGAAAAAAATTAACGGTTGCGCTGGATGGTGAAATTGTTGAAATGCAGCCACCGCTTAAAATTTCAGTACGTAAAAATGCATTAAAAATATTGGTGCCTCATGATTCTGCATCTGTCTGATTTACATTTTGGGACGGAAAAGCCCGCCTGTATGGCTGCAATCCGTCTCTTTTGCCAAGAGCACCCAATAGAAGCGGTCGTGGTGAGCGGAGACTTAACCCAGCGTGCACGCTATAGGCAGTTTTATGACTGTAAACAGTTTTTGGAAAGTTTAAATCTGCCGTATTTGGTGGTGCCAGGTAATCACGATATTCCGTTGTATCAGTTGTGGAATCGCATTTTTAGTCCATTTACCCGCTATAAATTATTCTTTGGCAACATGGAAACGACCTTAGAGACTGCACATTTTTATATTGTTGGGGTAAACAGTATTCGACGTCGTTATCACACCCGCGGTCATATCTCGTTGGAGCAAATCCAGAAAATTGACCAGTCCTTAATGATCGCACCTGACGATAAAATCAAACTGATCGTGGCACATCAGCCTTTTTATACGCCACCTAATAATCCGCATGGGGTAAAAGACTGTCCCATGCTGGGACGGATGGCTTTGGAGTCATGGAGTCAAAGTGGTTTAAATGGATTATTGCATGGACATCTACATCAATCGGCAGTTTATGATTTAAACCAGATTTATCATTTAGGCGTCGCACACCCTGTACTGGATATTCATGCTGGAACAGCGACTTCATATCGGCTCCATCGTGGCTTACCCAATAGTTTTAATGTCATTTATGCGAATGCAGATGTGGAGCATTATTATTTTGATGGGAAACAAAAAGAATTTGTACTAAAAGAAGAAAATGCCGAATAAATAAAGAAATATTTTAGATTGCATAAAAAACATGCAAAAAACAGTACTTTTTTTTTGCTTGCCCCTTGAAGCGTTTTTTTCCATCCCCACAAAAGTGACATCGAAATTATTTTGATGATGACCGATGGAATAACAAAGTCATCATTACTTCACTAATAAAAGACTTAGTCTGATGGAGTTTCCAATGAGCAATATTCGTCCATTACATGATCGTGTAGTTATTCGTCGTGTTGAAGAAGAAACTAAAACTGCTGGCGGTATTTTACTTCCGGGTTCTGCTGCTGAAAAACCGGCTCAAGGTGAAATCATTGCAGCAGGTAATGGCCAGATTACTGACAATGGCGTACGCGCTTTAGACGTTAAAGTAGGCGACAAAGTATTGTTCGGTACTTATGCAGGAACCACTGTAAAATTTCAAGGCGAAGAACTTCTTATTATGAAAGAGTCTGATATTTTAGCCGTTTTAGAAGACTAATTCAGACCTGTTTCAATTAATCAAATTTTTGAAAATTAAAATATTTGGAGTAAGATATGTCAGCTAAAGACGTAAAATTTGGTGATTCAGCCCGCAGCAAAATGATTGCAGGCGTAAACGTACTTGCAGATGCGGTGAAAGTAACTTTAGGTCCTAAAGGCCGTAACGTGGTGATCGACCGTTCTTTCGGTTCACCACACATCACTAAAGACGGTGTGACTGTTGCGAAAGAAATTTCTCTAAAAGATAAATTTGAAAACATGGGCGCACAATTGGTTCGTGAAGTTTCTTCAAAAACCAATGATATCGCAGGTGACGGTACAACAACTGCAACTGTATTGGCTCAAGCAATTTTGAACGAAGGGATCAAATCGGTGACTGCGGGTATGAACCCAATGGATTTGAAACGTGGTATCGATCTTGCTGTTCGCGCTGTGGTTGAAAACATTAAAGCAACGGCTAAACCTGCTTCTGATACAAAAGCGATTGAACAAGTCGGTTCGATTTCTGCTAACTCTGACACCACTGTAGGTAAACTTATTGCGCAAGCAATGGAACGTGTGGGTAAAGAAGGCGTAATCACTGTTGAAGAAGGTTCAGGCTTTGAAGATTCGCTTGACGTTGTTGAAGGCATGCAGTTTGACCGCGGTTATATCAGCCCGTACTTTGCAAACAAGCAAGACACTTTAACTGCTGAACTTGAAAACCCGTTCATTCTTCTTGTTGATAAAAAAATTGGCAATATCCGTGAATTGATCAGTGTATTAGAGGCGGTTGCTAAAACAGGTAAACCACTGCTTATCATCGCTGAAGATGTTGAAGGCGAAGCGTTGGCAACGCTTGTAGTGAACAACATGCGCGGTATTATCAAAGTATGTGCGGTTAAAGCACCTGGTTTTGGTGACCGTCGTAAAGCAATGCTTCAAGACATCGCGATCTTGACGGGTGGTACTGTAATTTCTGAAGAAATTGGCATGTCACTTGAACAAGCAACTCTAGAAAACTTGGGTACAGCGCATAAAGTAACTGTTTCTAAAGAAAACACAGTGCTTGTTGATGGTGCGGGTAATGCAGCTCAAATTTCAGACCGCGTTCAACAAATCCGTGCGCAAATTGAAGAATCAACTTCAGAATACGACAAAGAAAAACTTCAAGAACGCGTTGCTAAATTGGCAGGCGGTGTTGCAGTGATCAAAATCGGTGCTGCAACTGAAGTTGAAATGAAAGAGAAAAAAGACCGTGTTGACGATGCGCTTCACGCGACTCGCGCTGCGGTTGAAGAAGGCGTTGTTGCGGGTGGTGGTGTTGCGCTAGTACGTGCAGCTAAAGCACTTGATGGTTTGGTTGGCGCAAACGATGACCAAAATGTCGGTATCAACATTTTACGTCGTGCGATTGAAGCACCGCTTCGTCAAATCGTTGCAAACGCAGGTGATGAGCCTTCAGTTGTCATCAACGCTGTTAAAAATGGTGAAGGTAACTTCGGTTATAACGCTGCAACTGGCGAATATGGCGACATGCTTGAAATGGGTATTCTTGACCCAGCAAAAGTAACGCGTTCTGCACTTGAGCACGCTGCTTCTGTTGCTGCATTGATGCTTACAACTGAATGCATGATTACTGATATCCCAGAAGACAAACCTGCAATGCCTGATATGGGCGGCATGGGTGGTATGGGCGGTATGATGTAATTCATACTGATCATTCGATCTAAAAAAATCCCCGCTTGATGCGGGGATTTTTTATATCTGTTTTTAATTTATTTAATGTTGATATAAGCCGCTTGATAAGATTCAGGATAAATAAACGATATTAGCTCATGTTGGGTTTTATTCGCTTTAATCGGTGAGATCGGATTATTTTCAAATGTAGAAATATGTTCGTTATTCTTCGCATCTATTAAAACAATATCGCTGTCGCGTAATTTTAGCGCTCGATCTGAGTGATTATTAATTTCAAAAAAATAGGTCAATTTGGTGCTTTTAATGCCATTTGATTCTACTTTTTCCGATTTAAATAAATCCGCCTGTATATCTACATATTTGAGTGCATTATTCACTTCAATATTTTGCACTTGGGGAATTTGGTACTGTTCAAAATCTTTGAATTGGTTTTTATTCTGATCAAGCGGTTCTATTGAATGATCATGCAAAGAAAAATAACGGTTCTGCTTGGTTTTATCGTCAATTAATTGCAATAAATTTGAATTTTTCTCATCGAAAACGAATGTGCCTGAAGACTCTTTTTGTTTCATCTTTTGTTTAAAAAGATTCGCTTCTTTTAGCGTGTAGGTTTTGTCTTGATGAAGTCGCAGAGAAACAAGTTTTTTTTCACAAGCAGCACAGGGAATAAATGCTTTGTAATGGCCCACCCAATTTGGAATTTGAACGGGTATAGGTTTTGAAGGTTGTTCAGCTAGTTTAACTTTTTCATTCAGGGATGAGGTACTCGTATTATCGCAGCCACTTGAAACCAACATGGCAAAAAAACTAAGTGTAATCATCGCTTGTTTCATAATGATCATTTAATTAGGAAGATATTTTTTAACCATAAGCGTAAGTGATTAATCTCGCTAGTATTAAGCCGTCAAATAAATGATTTATTTGTAGCAAATCGTGACGAATAGATAAAAACAAAGGGACTAAAAAAGCCCTATTTCAAGCTTTTTATGTACAGAAGAAAGGCATTAAATTAATTCAGATCTTTCTGTAATTTGTAGTTCAACTTTGAATCAATCGCTTTGCCTGTGTTGATATCGCGCGCTTCAACAAAATTTTCACCTACAAAGAATTTACGATTTTCACCTGCTTTATCTAAGCGAATGACCGATGGATGATCGGGATCGAAGCTAAAAGTACCTTTGACTTTAGATTCATTATTTTTTCCTTTACCCACGTATTCTTGCGTTAATTCGTAGGTTTTGTCTGCTTTTAACTCAAGCTCGGTTTCAATGCCTTGGCAATCCGCACATGGGAAAATACCCTTATATTCACCAATCCAATCCAGTGAGGTTTCTGCAGTATCACCGACTGGTGTAGTGGCTTGGGTATTGGTGGGCTGCATCGATTGCGTTTGAGTCGCCGTGTTTTCAGGTGCCTGATTAGTTTCATGCGTATCGGTATTCGGCTTGCTGCATGCAGCTAAAGCGAAAGTGATCAGAGGCAGGATTAATATTGTTTTTTTCACGATTTATTTCCTTTTATATGACAAGGCAACTTTTAAAGCTACCTATAAAATTACGTAGGAAAAGATCTTTATTAAAGAGTGATATTGTTCGTGCTTTGTTATTGCTTGCCTTGTTTTTAAAATAGATCTTGCTGTTTTTCTTTAACCTTTGAGATATAAATTCAGTCCTGCATTAAAAAAGAATAAATCTTTCACGGTATATCAGGGTAAAGCAAAGATATATTTTATTTAAATTCCAAGTTATACATTTATATATTAATTGAGCATTAATTATACGTATTGAGCTATCTTATTTTAATGACCTTGTTAAAATCTGCGCACTTTATTAGGGTGTGGTGTTTTTGTGTTCGAAAAATTAGCTGAAAAAAGTTTGAAAATGATGGGCTGGGAAATTGATAATCATTGGCCACTTGATTTAGATCAGTGCGTAATGATTGCGGCACCACACACCAGTAATTGGGATGCTTTATATGCCCGTTTAGCCCTAAAAGCTTTAGGAGTGAATGTTCGTTTAACCATTAAAGACAGCTATATGAAGTTTCCATTTGGGCCATTTGTACGTGCTTTGGGTGGAATCGGGATTGACCGTACACCAAAAGCAGAAGGGGAGCCGCGCCCAAGTATGGTTGAGGTGATGACCGATTTATTCAAAGATCATCCAAAGTTAGTGATGCTGGTGACTCCTGAAGCAACACGTGCAAAACAGGAACAATGGAAAACCGGGTTTTATCATGTGGCAACGAGTGCAGGTGTACCAATTGCCTTGGCCTACATGGATTATGCCAAGAAAAAAACTGGTGTAGGGAAAATTGTATATCCTACAGGGGATTATGAAAAAGATATGGCTGAAATCATGGACTTCTATTCACAAATCAATGCCAAATTCCCAGAAAACTTTAGTGTCGACAAGCGTTATTACACTGAAGCCTAATGTTTACAGGACAGGGAGTATCTCTCTGTCCTGCTTTAAAATGTGGATTGTATTTAAAAACGCGGATTGCATTTAAAAACATGGATTGTATTTAAAAAACATAAAAGCATTGCCTCGAGATTTCCGTATTTAGCAGTGCTAGGGGATTAAATACTTTCTAGTGAGGATCAGAGCCATAGAGCATGAACTTAATGAGAAAAATAAGCTTATTTATTTGCTGCCGGATTAATTCCACCTAAATGCTGGCAAGCCTCTTGGTAAATAAAATATTGTTCCTTAATCACATCACTTAATGGAACATCAAATAACTCTTCGCCTTCTTTATAACTTTGCACATAAGATTCGGCTTTTTGACGGCTAGAAGCCAGTGCGTGTTCGTGATATGAGGTAATGGAACTATGCGTCATTTGTGCAGTTTCAATTTTATTGCACTGAAAATATGAAAGCATTTTTTCGGCATGTTTGACATCGCGAGACGTGCCTAAGCTACAGCTTGTTAGCAGCATCATTCCTGCTAACAAAATCAAGGTTTTCATTTTGAGAAAAACTAATGGAGGGAATAAGTTATTGTATAAAACTTTCTCTTGCATTAATGGCATATCAAATATCAAGTGAGTGTTTTTTGATTAAATGAGATTTATCTCACTTTTTGGATGAGCTTTTAGAAAGGAATAATCCTGATTCTCGGCATATGCGTTTTAAATATTTCATGCTTCATCAGTTTAGATCAAGGTACTGAAAATCAAAAAGCCACCAGAAGCAAATAACAGGCTTAACACGGTATGTTTAAATTGCCGTTCTGACATTTTATAAAATAACTTTGCTCCCAAGATTGCCGGGAAGCTGACACTGACCAGCAAAATGGCCATATAAGGCAGCAGTTGTATGTCCAGTGTGCCTTGCAGCAAATAGGCAACTAAAGTAAATAGCTGAATGCCGAAATTGAAATGCCGTAAAATATAGCGTTGCTCTTGTTTGGATAAGTTTTTCAGCATGACCCAAGCCGAAGGAAGTGAACCACAAAATCCGCCAAAACCACCCAGTATTCCTCCCATAAATCCCACCAGACTATCTGCAAATTTGCCTGATTGTTGCAGTCGAGGAAATTGCGGATTAAAGAACATGACCGGGCACCACAGCACTAAAAACAAACCTAAAACCAATTTAAAAGTTTCTGGCTGAATAATATGCAGTAAATAAGTGCCTAAAGGCACGCCAATCAGTCCTGCAATTAAATAGGGTAAAACCAGCGATTTTTTGAGATGAGGATGCTTTTGTTCATTGGACAAGGAGATGATGTGACTCCAGACCGAAGCAAACACCACCAGAGGCGCAGCAATTTGCGGAGACAGAACCCAGACCCAGAAAGACATGGCAATTAAGGCAAAAGCAAAACCTGTGAGTCCCTGTACAAAACCTGCGACCATCGCACCAAGAATAAATAACAGCCAAGTCATAGCGATCAGGTCAAAAGGAAAGGCAGCAGTATTCTAAAGATTGCTGCAAAAGCCAAGCTTATATTTATCTGTATTTCTGCAAATCTAAGTAGAACTTTTAATAAAAGGATTTAAAGAGATGTGGATTGGATATTTTGACTATGAATAAAAAATGAATAAATCCCTACAAGAGTGCAACAATGAATCCGTTTACTCTTCATTAAATCGTTTGATAATAAATGCATGCAGTGAGAGGTGATCAATATGATGAAAAAAATGATATTACTTTCTGTATTGGCAGTGTCATTAACTGGCTGTGTGGTTGATCCTTATGATGACGATTATCGTGGTCATCGAGACCGCGACGGACATTATGACCGACAACATGGTGACCGGGATTGGAAAAATAAAGACCGTCCAAACTGGAATCACGACAGAAATGACCGTGATCGACACGATCATCGTTAACAGGTCGATAAGCTGACCTTAAATTGACAGACTACATTTGACTAAAAAGGATTCCATTTGGAATCCTTTTTTATTGCTTCTAATAATTAAGCTATATTTTTTTGATACAGCCCGGCACGAACGGTTCCTGCCTTGGTCTGTTTAATCTGTTGCCATGAAGATGGAAGTTTGAGCTGGTTTAAATCACGATCGGCTTCAACATAGATAAAAGCCTTGTCCTTAAGTAAAGGGTCGGCAAGTTGCGCCAGTTCTTCCCATAAGTCCAAACTATAAGGTGGATCTAAAAACACCAGATCAAATTGTTCTTTAAGCGTCGGCAAAACCTGTTGAGCCGTGGCGACTTTTAATTTTGCGTGTTGACTGGTGACTTTAAGCAACTGCAAATTATCTGTTAAAAATGCAGCTTGAGTCCGATTTGGTTCAATCATCACCACTTGTGTCGCGCCACGTGACAGAGCTTCAAAACTCAAGGCACCCGAGCCAGCACACAGATCTAGAACATTCGAATTTTGAATGTCCCACATCAGCCAGTTGAACAAGGTTTCACGGACACGATCTGGCGTAGGACGTAAACCATCAGCACTGGCAAAAGCAAGTTGGCGACGTTTCCATTCACCACCAATAATGCGGAGTTGATTTTTCATTGATCATTCACTCTCTACGGGTTGTGAGTTGGTTGATGGCGATGTACTTGGTGATGTATTTGGTATTGCTTGGCTTGCAGGCTGTGCTGATTGTGCAGCATGAGCATCGGCTGCCATGGGTGTTGTACCGCTGGGCAATTCACCCGGTTTAATGCCGGCAGTCATCAGGCCGCCACTAATTTGATGACCGGCTGGACGAATTGGATCTTTTTTACGTTTAAGCAGCCAATAATCAAACATGGGACGCGCCAATTGCGCTGCTGAACCACCGTGTTTACCATTTTCCCAAACAATCGCAATGGCGATTTCAGGGTTTTCAGCAGGAGCAAAACCAACAAATAAACCATGGTCAAGTTGACGCTCGGTCAATAGTGATTCGTTATATCTTTTACCCTGGGCAATACTTTTAACCTGTGCTGTCCCGGTTTTACCTGCAATGTGATACATCGGGGTGCGGATACCACGGCCGGTACCACTTTCAACCACATCAACCATGGCATCGCGCATTTTAATCCAGTCTTCGGGTTTACCATTAAACTGAATGACTCCATCTGGAGCATTGTGGGTTTCATGCGGTTTTGCACCATGACTTTCACGCAGTACGTGAGGAGTGATGTGGGAACCCTGATTGGCGGTAATGGCTGTGGCCATGGCAAGTTGTAATGGTGTGGCAGTAAATGCACCTTGCCCAATACTGACGGAAATGGTTTCACCTTTCAGCCATTTGCTTTTACGGGTACGCATTTTCCAGTCCGGGCTTGGGTATAAACCGGTACTTTCACTGGGTAAATCTACACCTGTTTTTTCACCAAAACCAAACTGACGCATCCAGGCATTCATTTTTTCAATGCCCATACGATAAGACAGAACATAAAAGTAAGTATCGCAGGACACCACCTGCGCTTTATGCATATTTACAGAACCATGTCCGGATTTTTTATGGTCACGGAAACGGTGGCTGTCACCCGGCAGGGTGAAATAGCCAGGGTCAGAGATGGCTGTTGCCCAGTCAACATAACCATAATGAATACCGCCTAAACCGAACATTGGTTTAATGGTTGAACCGGGAGGATAGGCGCCTTGTACGGCGCGGTTATAAAGAGGTTGGTCAAGATTATCGCGCAGGGCGCTATAGTCGGTATTGCTAATTCCGGTAACGAATAGATTCGGGTTAAAACTTGGACTTGAAACCAGCGCTAAAATTTCCCCAGTTTTAGGACTCAATACCACAATCGCGCCACGACGTCCGGCCAGTTGTTCAGTTGCGATCACCTGTAAGCCATAATCAATCGACAGATATAAGTCATTGCCGCGAACGGGATCTTTACGGCCTAAATTACGCAGTACATTACCGTGTGCATCGGCTTCAACCGATTCATTACCCGGCACACCGTGCAAAAGATCTTCATAGGATTTTTCAACCCCAATTTTTCCAATCAGGTTGGTGCCTGCATATAAATCTTTATCAATCGATTTTAATTCTTTGTCATTAATCCGACCCACATACCCAATCACATGGGCAAACAGTTCACCATGCGGATAGTAGCGGGTCATTTGGGTTTCTATATTGACCCCGGGGAACTGAAATTTTACTTCACTAAATTTGGCAATATCGGTTTCAGTCAAATTTAATTTAAGTGCAACACGTTCGGTCTTTTTGGACGTTTTGATTCGGCTGCTAAAACGGTCTATATCTTCTTCAGTTAAGGCTAAAATAGGGATTAAACGCTTAACCGTATCATCAATATCCTGAACATCAGCCCGTGAAATGGTCGCTGAAAACACCGGATAATTGTCTGCAAGTAAAATGCCATTACGGTCATAGATATAACCACGTGCAGGCGCTAAAGGTTGCAGTCGAATCCGGTTCTGATCTGAGGCAGTAGAAAACTCGTCATAATGCGCAATTTGCAAATACGCATAACGCGAAACGAGCAATAAAAGAAAGAAGGCAACAATCCCGACCGCGATAAACACCCGATTGCGATAAATGCGCTTTTCTTGTTGGACATTTTTTAAAGGAAAGTGCTGCTTCATACGCGATCGACTTACATCCAGGGGAGTGGGAAAAACTGGTGGGGTATTCTAACGCATGTCATGATTTTTTGATATTTGTTCAGGAGAAGCCTTGGACTGGTTTAGCTTAAACTTTGACTTTACAGACATTAAAATTGTAAAGTGCAGTATATAAGAGTTCTGATAATTCTGCTAAAGTCAAAATTGAAAAAAAGGACTGTATTAAAAATAAAATTAGGGATAACCATGAAAATAATCACAAAAGCATATTCTTTGTTGGCATTTTTTGCGCTCGCAAATGTAGCTCATGCACAAGACAATCCGTATTTACCAGAAGCAAAATTGACATTAGACAGCGCTAAAACATGGAATGTAGGCGCCGGTTTTACCCAAAAATTACTCCATGCAAATGCAGAATGGGTAAATCCTTATGGAATAGCCTATGCAAAAGCCGGGGTATTTCTGAATGATGACAAAAATCCAGGGGCGCAGGTGGGCTTTCGTTATCCCTATCATCTGACAGGTAAGGATAAAAATGGTTATTATATCGGGGTTTATGCAGGACATATTGACAGTAAATATGTCGATAATGAATATGAAGCAAGACTGGGTGCCGGGGTCGATCTCGCCTATGTCCTGTTAAGCAAGGAACGGATTAGTAGTTTTAGTGTCGGTATTGGTGCCGGTGAAGAGCTAGAAGATAGAAATGGCAATGTGGTGGCTGAAACAGAGCCGAGAATACAATTCTCCTATACTCTAAGCATCGGTTTATAGTGAAAATGTTCAGTTTTATACGATTTAGTATTTTGTGATTAAAAATTAAAATGGATATTATGCATGCTTGAGTACGTCAACGAATTGTGGCAAGCCTTCTTGAAACGCCCAGATTTCTGGGCAGTACTTAGCATTATTCCTGTAACTGCTTTTGTGACTTGGGCGCATGTGTGGATGGCGCTTAAAATGGTCTTTTATCCCATTACGTTTTGGGGATTCCATTTAGGTCCATTACCTGTCGGCTGGCAGGGCATTGTGCCACGTAAAGCCGGCCGTATTTCAGGGATTATTACCGACAACACCTTATCAAAATTAGGTTCATTGCGTGAATTTCTGGATGCAATGGATCCGGACGATATGGCGCGCATTATTGGTGAACAGATAGGGTTTGAACTTGAACACATCATTGATGAGATGATGATTGACCGCAATGCGGTGTTCTGGGAAAACTTACCTTATTCGATTAAGCGCCGTATTTATGCTCAGGCACATAAACAGTTGCCAGGTATCTTAAGAGAACTTGTGACTGAACTGACCATGAACGTCGAGTCACTTGTAGATATGCGTGAAATGGTGGTTCGCCAAATGGAAGGTGATCGCCGCTTAATGGTCAATATGTTTCTTAAGGTTGGTCAGAAAGAAATCAACTTTATTTGGCATATTAGTGCGTTAATCGGGATGTTCTTTGGTATATTCCAGATGATTGTCTGGTTTGTTGTACCCTGGCATTGGACTGTACCGTTCTGGGCAGCGATTTGGGGTTTTCTGACCAACTGGATTGCGATCTGGATGGTGTTTAATCCGCTTGAACCACATTATGTCCGTTATCCGCAATTCTTTGAATTAACCAAAAACCATAAGTTTCCTTGGGTGAAACCTGTGATTCCACGTATTGGCACCTACAATATTCAGGGCGCGTTTATGAAACGTCAGGAAGAAGTGTCAGATGTTTTTGCACGAGTAGTCACAGAAGACCTAATTACGTTAAAATCGATCATGACCGAGATGATGTATGGCGGGAAGAAAAACAAAACTCGCCGTATCGTTAAACGTCATATTAACGAAATTATGGAAACACCCCTGGTTAGAACGTCTTTACAGCTCTCATTAGGGCCAAAAGAGTACGCAAAACTCAAGACGGACTTGATCGATCGCTCAATTGAAATTACGATGGTGCCTGTATGCGACCCTGCCTTTAATGCGAGCCGTGCACAGAAAATCTATCAAATGTTTAGAGACCGTATTCTAGAGCTGACCCCAAGAGAGTTTCAGAATTTATTACGTCCTGCTTTTCAGGAAGACGAATGGATTTTGATTGTCCTGGGTGGGGTAACTGGATTTATAGCGGGTACAATCCATTTGTTTGTGGCTTTCTTATAATTAGATGCTGGACTGCATGTTGAATCAACAGGTTCGACATGAACAAAGTGTCATATACATTGTTAAATGAGGATGTTTTTTTATGCGCATTATATTACTCGGACCACCTGGAGCAGGTAAAGGTACACAGGCTCAGTTGATCTGTAAGCGCTACAATGTCCCACAAATTTCAACCGGTGATATGCTCCGTGCTGCGATTCGTGAAGGTACTGAATTAGGTCTTAAAGCTAAAAGCGTGATGGAAAGCGGTGGTCTCGTATCAGACGAACTCATCATCGGTCTTGTTAAAGAACGTATTGCCCAACCTGATTGCGTAAACGGTTGCATTTTTGATGGTTTCCCACGCACGATTCCTCAAGCAGAAGCTTTGGAAAATGAAGGTATTAATATCGACCACGTGATCGAAATTGATGTTCCTGACGAAGAAATCGTACAACGCCTTTCAGGCCGTCGTCAGCACGCAGCTTCTGGTCGTATTTATCATACTGTTTACAACCCACCTAAAGTGGAAGGTAAAGATGATGAAACTGGCGAAGATTTGGTTCAGCGTCCAGATGACCAGGAAGAAACGATTCGTAAACGTTTAGCTTCATATCATACTGAAACTGAACAGTTGGTTGGTTTCTATCAAGGTCGTGCAGCTTCTGGCGAAAATGCACCAACTTATGACAAATTGAATGGTCTTCGTCCGATTGAAGAAGTTCAAACCGATTTGTTCGCGATTTTAGATCAATCAAAATAATTCGCATGCCTTAGTGCGGCGAATGTTTTGACATTAAAAGAGTCCTAAGTCATATTAGGGCTCTTTTAATTTGTACGTTATTTTGAGGACCAACCCTTGCTAAAAATTGGCTTAGTGGCATTGATGATTTTTTTTGGTATTGTGGTATTGGCTTTAATGGTTCAAAGTTTTAAATACTTGCGCCGCGTGGAAAAGCAAGAAGCTGCAGAAAAGAAAAATAGTCAACCCGAGCGTCAGCTCCATCCCAAATTACAACAGAAAAATAAAGACAACCACTGAATTTAGATTTTATCTTCAATCATTTTTACCTGAATACTTTTTGCTGCGCCAAATTCAAAACGGTCTGGCCATTGGCATACATCTGCGACCACACATTCATAGCATTTTGGCTTGCGTGCAACACAGGTATAACGACCATGTAAAATCAGCCAGTGATGCGAGTCAATCATAAATTCATTAGGAATTACCTTGACCAGTCGATGTTCAACTTCTAGCACATTTTTGCCAATGGCCAGACCCGTCCGGTTACTTACGCGAAAGATATGGGTATCTACGGCCATAGTCGGCTGACCAAAGGCAGTATTCAGTACTACGTTCGCGGTTTTACGTCCCACACCAGGCAAGGCTTCCAGATCAGCACGGTTATCCGGTACGACGCTGTTATGCTTCTCTATCAGTATTTTACAGGCCTTGATGACATTTTCAGCTTTGGCGTTATATAAGCCAATGGTTTTAATATATTGCTTCAAGCCATCAACACCGAGTGCATAAATTGCTTCAGGTGTATTGGCAACAGGAAATAACTTATCCGTGGCTTTATTCACGCTGACATCGGTTGCTTGCGCAGAAAGTGTTACAGCCACTAAAAGTTCAAAAGGGCTGGTGTAATTCAGTTCGGTTTTCGGGTGAGGTCTTTGTTCACGTAATCGCTCAAAAAATACCTGAATTTGTTTTTTAGTCATATTCTTTACAGGCATTCTTTAAGCTCCTTGCAAAACATTAAGCTGTTGATTAAGTTCATCTAATTGTAGACGTTTTTTTGCATCTTCACGCACACTAAGCTGTTTTTCCAGTTTTTTGATTTGTGTACGAATTTTTGCAAGTTCGATGGTGGATTTGGCATCTAAATGGACTGTTGGTTTGGCTTCCGTCTGGGTAATTACAATATCTGGAACACTGTCATTTTGTGCAGAAAACTGAGCAAATAATGCAGTATCGATATTGGCACGCACCACTGGACCTTTACGGTTTAAACCTCGTTTTTCTTCACGCTGAATATGTGAATAGTAACGATTTCGCAAGTCATTTTGTTCCGCAATCCGCATGGTTTCATCGGGCACTGCATGATGGTCTGCAATCAAATCAATACAGTCGACAGGGCAAGGGGGAATACACAATTCGCAGCCTGTACACAGGTCGGTCAAAATGCTATGCATGAGTTTGCCCGAGCCAATAATGGCATCCACAGGGCAGGCACTAATACATTTGGTACAGCCGATACATTCATCTTCACGAATAATGGCTTTCATGCGTTGCGGACGTCCATCACTCTGAATGGGCCAAACACTTTCTTCGGCTTTTAGCTTGGCACGACCCAATAAACTGGCTAAGGCATCGGCAACGGGCTGACCCCCAGGCACACATTTATTGGCTTCTTCCCCCTCACTAACTGCTTTTGCATAAGGCAGACATCCATCCCGATGACCACATAAGCCACATTGGGTTTGAGGAAGAAGAGCATCAATATTTTGGATGAGAGCAAGTTGCGGATTCATGAGTAGACCATGCCTGCTGAAGAAATAGCAGCATACAGAAAAGAGAATTAAAACGATGGCAACGATTTTAACATGATTTTAGCCTTTAATCTTATGCCCGAAAATAGCGCTATAGGCGCATTATTTTCGGGCAAAATATAATAAAAACACTCAGACATCATTGCTTTAGTGCCCAGATAAAAAATGGTTATAATTAAAATAAATATATGTTATTAAATATTATTTAAGTTTTTTTAAAAAAAGGTATTGTGCTATGGTTACAAAAGCTATTTAATATTTTGCGCCAAAAATTATCATTTTTTGAAAATTTGACCAATTTTGATCCATCTTTCTGCTGAGGATTAAGTGTTGAAATATAACAGCCTTAACGACTTTCTAGATTACGTTAAATCACGTGATGCACATCAACCTGAATTTCTACAAGCTGTAGAAGAAGTAATGACTAGCCTTTGGCCGTTCATTGAAAAGAACCCAGAGTATGCTGATCATGGTCTACTTGAACGCTTAGTTGAGCCAGAACGTGCGATTCAATTCCGTGTTTCTTGGGTTGATGACAAAGGCCAAACACATGTCAACCGTGCATTCCGTGTACAGTACAATTCAGCAATCGGTCCATTCAAGGGCGGTATGCGTTTCCACCCATCGGTGAACCTTTCAATTCTTAAATTCTTAGGTTTTGAACAGACTTTTAAAAATGCCTTAACTACACTCCCTATGGGTGGTGGTAAAGGTGGTTCAGACTTCGACCCTAAAGGTAAGTCTGAAGGCGAAATCATGCGTTTCTGCCAGGCACTCATGATCGAGCTTTATCGTCACCTCGGTTCAAATACCGATATCCCTGCTGGTGATATCGGTGTGGGTGGCCGTGAAGTTGGCTACATGGCCGGCATGATGAAAAAATTAAGTAATGACACTGCTTGTGTATTCACAGGTAAAGGTCTGACTTTCGGTGGTTCATTGGCTCGTCCAGAAGCAACAGGTTACGGTACAGTTTATTTCGCTGAGGAAATGCTGAAAACTCGTGGCGAAAGCTTCAAAGGTAAAGTAGTGACCATTTCTGGTTCTGGTAACGTTGCGCAATACGCTGCTGAAAAAGCGATGTACCTGGGCGCGAAAGTGGTTTCACTTTCTGACTCTGCCGGTACTGTTCACGTTAAAGACGGTTTCACTGAAGAACTTCTTGCTGAAGTGATGGAACTTAAAAACATTAAACGTGGCCGTATTTCAGAATTCGCGTCTAAACACGGTTTTGAATACCTTGAAGGCAAGCGTCCTTGGTCAATCAAATGTGATATCGCGCTTCCATGTGCAACTCAAAATGAGTTGGATGCTGATGATGCGGCTCAATTGATTGCAAACGGCGTGATCTCTGTTGCTGAAGGCGCAAACATGCCATCTACTTTAGGTGCTGTTGAGAAATTCGTTGAAGCGAACATTCTTTATGCTCCAGGTAAAGCATCGAATGCCGGTGGTGTTGCAACTTCTGGTCTTGAAATGTCTCAAAATGCGATTCGTTTAGGCTGGACTTTTGAAGAAGTTGACGAACGTCTACATGCAATCATGAAAGAAATTCACCGCAACTGTGTTAAATACGGTACTAAAGAAAATGGTTCTGTAAACTATGTTGATGGTGCAAACATTGCTGGCTTCGTAAAAGTTGCCGATGCGATGTTGGCTCAAGGCGTATTCTAAGTCCGACTTGGTTTAAGCTTTAAAAAAACCGAGGCCATCGCCTCGGTTTTTTATATCTGAAATAAGCAGAATTAGTTTACTGTGGCACGTTCTACGGTCATGTCATGCACATAGGCATATTTAGACTGATCGGCTGCCGGATTTTTGATTTCATAACGCTTTACCCGAATCACTTGGCGTTCGGCAGGATTATGCTCAAAACCTTCAATCTGGTCGTAAAATAAAGTCCAGTCTTTATCTATCTGGGTTTTTACCCCACTGTCGTTATATTTGAGTTCACGGACTTGTAAACAGGTTTGCGCTGCTACACCGGTACAGGGTTTAGTTTCAGGTGAAATTTCTAGGAAAATGAGATCAGCCTGAGCGTTATATTTTGTTTCAGGCGTCATTTTTCCAGTAAAAACGTATTTTTGACCGGTAGCGGAAATGACTGTGAGCGTTGGATTTTGCGGATCTTTCAGATCTAAAACGAAAGGCGCCTTGCGATGATCAAATAAATCTTTAGCGACACTTTCCTGTTCCATGGCTTTGGTTTCACATGCCATTTGGGTTGCCATTAAATTATCAGTCACGATCTGATTATTTTCCACTTTCCAACTGGCTCCCATGCCATTGCAGCTGGTGGCAATACCTAGACGTCCTTTATCATCAAAATTGAGTACCAGCAGTTTAGGTGCTGTACCGGTATGGGTGCTCCATTGATACGAAGCTAAGGTCTTATCTGCATTTTGTTGTTGTAATACGGACACGGCAACATCTCCAACTTTTTGAATATCACCAGATTGGCAGGCTGCAAGCGTGAGAGGGAAAAGGGCAATCGCTAAAAATTTAAGTTTCATTTGAAAAGTACTTGGTTTTGAAGAATTTTTAGTAGAATAACGTATAGGCTTTCAAAAAATATGGATACATTCTGATGAATTAAGTATCAAAATGTATCCATAACTATTTTTTTGTTCATTATTGATAAAAAGTTATGAGTTAGTCGAAACGATAGATATCCATACCGAGCGAACCCATACTGAAACTGCTATGCACGATACTAAATCGATGACCTGTACCCATGGCAAAGAACAGTGGTGCAAAGTGTTCTAGGCTTGGATGGTTGCGTTGTACATAAGGAATATTTCGCCAGTCCAGTACTGCTTCATAGTCGCTGTGGCTCAGTTTGCTGACCACATAATTACGGAAGCTTGATGCCCATTCAGGTACATCAGCAGGTTCACCACGCCACGCAAGCTCTGCCAAGTTATGGGTAATGCTCCCCGAACCAATGATCAAGACCTGTTTTTCACGGAGTGGCGCCAGGGTTTGGCCAATTTTATAAATGTCTTCAGCAGGCATGTTGATTGGCAATGAAATCTCAACTACCGGAATATCTGCCTCAGGATACATATGCAGCAATGGCATCCAGACCCCATGATCACGTGGGCGGGTACTGTTGGCATGTGCACTCAAGCCTGCACTGGCTAAAAGATGCAGGATTTCTTCAGCCAGTTCGGGCTGTCCGGGCGCAGGGTAGCGCATTTCATAAAGTTCAGCGGGAAAACCACGAAAGTCATGCCAGGTTTCAGGACGTATACTGCTACTGACTTCTAGCGCATTACTTTCCCAGTGTGCCGACATCATAATAATCGCTTCAGGTTTAGGCAAATTTACACTTAAACGCTCTAACGCCGGCCCGACCTGCTCTGGATTAAGCGCAAGCATGGGCGATCCATGTGAAATAAATAAACCGGGTAAAGTTTGTAAATTCATGACAATGCGCCTAATTCAAATAATATCGACTGGGGTGATGATGATACTCGGGTCGTGATGGTTATGATGCCAAAAAGGAGATATAGAATAAATAGAGTTTATTTCAACATGTTGTTGCATAAATGCAACGATGAGAAAACGTACTCAGTCCTCTTCTTAGCAAGACCAAGCGCTGACAATAACGCTATTTCAGTTTTATAAAAAACTAAAATGAATCATTCAAGCTAGTGATTTACCCTGCACGATGGTAAGGGTGATTATTGTTAATGCTCATTGCGCGGTATAGCTGCTCGATCAGCATCACTCTAACCATCGGGTGAGGCAAGGTCAGCTTGGATAATGACCAGTGCCATGCAGCGGCTTTACGCACCGCTTCCGAGTGACCGTCTGGTCCGCCAATTGCTAAAACCACATCATTGCCTTCCAGCATCCATCCTTTCATGGTTTCAGCCAGCTTTTCAGTACTGAACTCTTTGCCGCCCACTTCAAGTGCAATCAGGGTTTCATTGTGCTTCATTGCATTTAAAATGCTGTCGCCTTCAATTTGGCGATATTTTAAAATATCCGCTTCCGAATCATTTTTCCCGCGTTTTGCCATGGGCAATTCAATAATCTGCGTCTGCACAAAAGGCTGAATACGTTTGAAGTAATCTTCAAAACCAGTGAGTACCCAGGCTGGCATTTTTTGACCGATGGTAATAATACGGATTTTCATAAGATTCGATGATTTGAAAGTCATCGTTATTATAAACATTAAAACCGGTTTTACTTATTTTGCGCAACAAATTGAAATTGAAAAGTCGTTCGAGATGCTGCATTAATCTTCAGTAAGGGATTAAACGCAAATAATAAAACAGGAATAGACAATTAAATGAGATTGAAAAATGATCTAAGTTTAAGCTTAAGGTTGAGCACTTTTCTCGGCACTGTTTTTTTAACCAATTCGACATGGGCATTGCCTAACGCGCCCCCAGCCAGTAGCGACAATTTAAAAATCTATATGGAGCAAATTATAAGCCAGCAGGGACATCGCAATTATAAAAATATAGCAGAATTAAAACGTGTTTCTGCATGGATTAAGGAACAGATGCGCCTGTTTGCTATTCCATGCCACTATCAAAACTATTCGGTAAATGGATTGGGTTATCGCAATGTGGTGTGCACTTTAACAACCGGTCATTCTGAAAAAGTGATTGTCGGCGCGCATTATGATGTATTGGGTGAGCAGCAGGGCGCTGATGATAATGCTTCGGGTGTTGCAGGCGTGATTGAGACAGCACGCATTTTAGCGCAGCAGAAATCGCAGCTGGCACATAATGTGGAATTTGTATTTTATACCTTGCAAGAACCGCCATTTTTCAAAACCGAGCAGATGGGAAGTTATATTCATGCCAAATCGGTACAGGCGCAAAAGGATCAAATTCAGGGTGTCTATATCCTGGAGATGATTGGCTACTATGATGAAAATCTTGTGCAGCAGTATCCGGTGGGTTTGAAGTGGGTCTATCCAAGCCATGGCAATTTTATTGCGGCAATGAGTAATCTACAGTCTTATGAGTTGGGGGCGAAGTACTGCCAATCCATACAGACGCTAAACCGTTTAGAGTGTCAAAGAGTGGTCGCTCCATCTTTTGTATCCACAATGGATTTTTCTGATCATATGAATTACTGGAAGTTTGGAATTCCGGCAATGATGATTACCGATACCGCTTCTTTTCGGAATCGGCACCATCATAGCAAGGGAGATACATTGAAAACACTGAATATTGGAAAAATGGCCCATGTGGTAGACGGGCTGGTTTATAGTCTAATGGCTCAATCTGAATAATAAAAAACGCAGTCCCTTAAGTGACAACTGGAACTGCGATCAAAAGGTCATCCACCTGGAGATGTAGATGACCATTCACATAACTTGTTAATCAGAAACTTACAGCCAATCTGTGTCTCTATATTAATAATTGAGGGTCAGCGGTACATTTTTCAAGCCTATGCTTTATTAATATAGTAAAACTTTTCACTATAAAAAAAGAGAGCCGAAGCTCTCTTTTTTGTATCCAAATGCGATTAATGACGTGCAGCTTTGCTTTCTTCAACCGGTTTTACAATCGGATTTTTGGGCAAAGGTTTCGGGATTTCAATTAAGGCAGATGGCAAGATATCATCGATACTTATCACTGCTTTAATTTCCAGACCTGCTTTCACGTTATCCGGAATTTCCACCAAGTCACGTGCGTTTTCTTGAGGAATGAAGACCAGTTTAATGCCACCGCGATGTGCAGCTAAAAGTTTCTCTTTTAAGCCACCAATACGCATTGCACGACCACTCAGGTTGGTTTCACCCGTCATGGCAATATCCGCACGAACTGGAATACCTGTGAAGGCAGAAACCAGGGCAGTCGTTAATGCCAAACCTGCAGATGGACCATCTTTCGGCGTTGCACCTTCAGGTAAATGCACATGGATATCGGTTTCTTCAAATCTTGAAGCTTCAATACCTAAGGCATCTGCACGGGTACGAACGACAGTCATTGCCGCGGTAATGGATTCTTTCATGACATCACCGAGTGAACCGGTGGTAATGAATTTACCTTTACCTTTTACAGCTGCAACTTCAATGGAAAGCAATTCACCACCAACTGAGGTCCAAGCCAAGCCATTTACACGGCCCACTTGTGCTTCTTCTTCAGCCATACCAAAGTCGAACTTATGCACGCCCAGGTAATCCGGTAAGTTTTCAGCAGTCACATCGATATGCAAGTTTTTGGCTTTTTTGCTTACCGCTTCTTTCACGACTTTACGCGCAATTTTTGACACTTCACGTTCAAGGCTACGCACACCTGCTTCGCGAGTATAGCGACGTACGATGTCACGAATCGCTTCTTCATGAATAGTCAGTTCTTTGCCGCGCAAACCGTTGTCCTTAATGGCTTTCGGAACCAGGTAACGTTCAGCAATATTGACTTTTTCCTCTTCGGTATAACCCGGCAGACGAATCACTTCCATACGGTCAAGCAAAGCTTCAGGAATATTCATGCTGTTTGCAGTACAGATGAACATCACTTCAGACAGGTCAAGATCAAGATCGAGGTAATGATCGTTGAACTTGCTGTTTTGTGATGGATCAAGCACTTCAAGCAGGGCAGAAGCCGGGTCGCCACGGTAGTCTTGTGCCATCTTGTCAATTTCGTCGAGCAAGAACAATGGGTTCTTCACGCCGACCTTGGTCAAAGACTGCACTACTTTACCTGGCATCGCACCGATATAGGTACGACGGTGACCACGGATTTCCGCTTCGTCACGCACGCCACCTAAAGCCATACGTACAAATTCACGGCCTGTAGCTTTGGCAATCGACTCACCCAGTGAAGTTTTACCAACCCCTGGAGGACCAACCAGGCAAAGGATTGGACCTTTGAGTTTTTTCACGCGCGATTGAACAGCCAGGTATTCAACAATACGTTGTTTAACTTCATCTAGACCATAGTGGTCAGCATCCAGGATCTCTTGTGCCTTGTTCAGGTTAATGCTGACTTTGCTGGCTTTATTCCAAGGCGTATCTAAAATAGCCTCGATATAATTGCGCACCACAGCAGCTTCACTTGAAGCAGGTTGCATTGCTTTGAGCTTGCGGAATTCAGATTCCGCTTTTTTACGTACGTGTTCAGGTAAATCTGCTTCTTCAAGACGACGCTCAATTTCGGCAACGTCATCTTCAGCACCGCCGTTCATGTCGGAAAGTTCGCGCTGAATCACCTTCATTTTTTCATTCAGGAAATATTCGCGCTGGTTTTTCTCCATTTGGCGTTTTACCGAGTCATGCAAGGTTTGTTCAATCTGCTGTTCTTCAGACTGCTGTAACAAATAAGTCATGAGCTCAGTCAAATGTGCTTCAAAGTCATCTTGTTCCAAGAACTTTTGTTTTACATCGATGTTCAGCGGGACACGGGTGGCCACAAAGAACAACAGTTGCAGTAAATCATCGATTTTATTTGCAGCAGTAATCAATTCACGTGCATTACGTAATTTTGCTTCTGCATATTGTGCAAATAAAGCGCGCAGTTCCTGTACACGTGTTTCTTGAGAGTCAGCTTCGACATTGACTGTCATTGGGCTAACTGCATGTTCGGCTGATAAATATTCATCATTGTCGATGATTTTTACCAGTTTGGAACGCTGTAAACCCTCAATGAGTACTTTTATACAGTTTTCATCATTTTCATGATTCACAACTTGTACGATCTTCGCGACAGTACCGTATTGATATAAGTTGTCGTGATCAATTTCTTCTGTAAGAGAATCTTGTTGTGCAACTACAAATACGAGATTGTCACTGTTACGAGCCACGTCAACTGCTTTGATCGATTTTTCACGACCTACAAATAACGCAATTTGCATGTGAGGATAAACCACCACATCTCGTAGCGCTAAAAGCGGTAATACGCTTGGAACCTGTGTAGCTAAGGTTTCTTGATTCATAATAATTTCAGACATGGGCACTCCTAATGAGTAACAACGGTGTTGCCATATTTTTATAGTGAAGTGTATTTCAAAAATTACAAGGGCAGGGTCAATGAAAATGTATAAAAAATGAGTAAATGTGTGATTTTAAAGTGTTCCTGAGTGTCAAAAATACCAGTTTAACGTTTGAAATGTAAATATTTTGAAGGTGTGATTAAGGCATCCAGCGGTTGATCCCAAGTTTCACGATGTAAGCGTTGTTGAATCAGCTGAAAGTCATGGGCAATTCCTAAACGAAAAGGTTTTTTGCCCGTACTGGCCAAGGTTTTGTCATAAAAACCGCCACCCATGCCAATGCGTGTACCATAGATGTCACATGCGAGTAAGGGCATGATTAAAAAGTCCAGTGTAGATACATGCAAGCCGCGATTTGCCATCGGTTCTTTCATGCCAAAAGGATGATGTGAAAATCGATTGTTCCGGTATTGTTGTTGGGTAATTTTGACCCAGTGCAACTGCTGGTTCATATTGCAGATCATCGGCAGATACACCTCTTTATGCTGCTTAAAGCAGTATTCAATGATGTGTCTGGTCTGAATTTCACCAAAGGCATGCAGATAAACGCCAATTTTTTTTGAATGTTGAAATGCTTTAAGGCATAAGAGCTGGTTCAACACCTGTTGTTGAGCTTGCTTTTGTGCAAAAGGGGAAACGGCTCTACGTTGATGTCGAAGTTGTTTGCGTAAAATTTTTAAATCCACTGACATCGCTTATGTGTCCCCAAAAAATACAAAAATATTCATCGAAAATGAAGTTTACCTGTTTTTAAGTTCTTTCAAAATCGGGCAGCCGCTTTCATGTGTGGTTTTACATTCATCCACCCAACTGCTTAAACGGGTTTTTAAGGCCTGCAATTCCTGAATTCTTTGATCGATTTTTTCTAATCGTTGCTCAATGACCTGTCGAACCTGTTCCCGATCGTCGAGTTGAAGTTGCAGCAATTCCTGTATTTCACTGAGCTGTAGTCCTGCATCTTTACCTTTTTGAATAAAGCTTAAAGTTTCAATGTCTTTGTCATTGTAATAACGATAACTCTGCGTGGTTTCAGGCACCCGCATTAAACCAATACGTTGATAATAGCGAATGGTTTCGACATTGACATGACACTGTTTGGCGAGTTTTCCTATGGTAAGCATAAAAGCTCCTCAATATGACTTGACTCTGTACCTAGGTACAGACTTTATGCTAGCACAATTAAAGAACAAAACAGGTGAGTCTGATGAATGAGCAACAAAAAGCTCCTTGCTGTAAAAAACCTGATTCAGCCCTTGAATTAATTAAAGTTGATCCTGTTTGCGGGATGAGTGTCTCTGAAGATTCAGCGCATTCTTTTGCATATCAGGGAAAAAAATATTTATTTTGTTGCGATGGCTGTAAACAGAGTTTTATCCGCGATCCTGAAAAATATCTAGCACCAGACAATAAGTCTGTTTCCGGTTGTGGCTGTGCCAGTAAAGCCAAAGTAGCTGAAAAAACAAGCTCATGCTGTGGCAGTCAAAAAACACAACAGCAGCAATATATCGATCCGGTCTGTGGCATGACCGTGACCGATTTATCCAAGCCGCATACTGAATATTCAGGCCAGACTTATTATTTCTGCTGTCAGGGCTGTTTAAATAAATTTCAGCAAAATCCTGAACAGTATTTAGAAAAAGATAAAACCCAAGCCTCAGGATGTGGCTCTGCATCGAAATCCAAAATAGAAGAAAAAAAATCGTGCTGTGATCAAGCAGATCAAATCTCTGGATCAAATCCGCAAACAGTTACAGATCTGGTCTGTGGTATGCAGGTTAAAACAGATTCGAAATATCATCGCCAATATGAAGAACAGGATTATTACTTCTGTTCGGAGAGCTGTCTGAATAAATTTAATCAGCAGCCTGAGCAATATCTGCAAAGCAATCAGAAAACCTCTAGCTGTTGTGGTTCACGAGCAAAAGCGGCAGAGGAAGAAAAGAAATCCAGCTGTTGTGGCGGAGCGCATCCTTCATCATCACCTGGTGCAGAGATTGACCCGGTATGTGGCATGTCGGTAGATAGGTCAACCGATTTAAAAACAGATTATCAGGCTAAAACTTACTATTTTTGCAATCCAACCTGCCTAGACAAGTTTAAGGCTGATCCTGAATTTTATCTGATTCCGGCAGATCAGCGGCCTGTACCCGAAGGTGCCGCGGATATGGATTATACCTGTCCCATGGATCCTGAAATTGTGCAAAAAGGACCGGGAACCTGTCCGATCTGTGGGATGGCTTTAGAGCCGATGCAACCGACTCTAAATGATGCGCCTAATCCTGAACTGGTCGATTTTAGTCACCGTTTCTGGATGACTTTGCCGCTGACTTTAATTGTCTTTGTATTGGCGATGGGTTCGCATATTCATGCCTTTATTCCACAACATATTCAGCCGTGGATTGAACTGGTTTTATCCATTCCTGTCGTACTCTGGGCCGGTAAACCATTCATTGAGCGTTGCTGGATATCCTATAAAACCCGCAACCTGAACATGTGGAGTCTGATTGGTGTCGGGGTACTTGCAGCCTTTATTTACAGTGTGATTGCGACCGTTTTTCCATCCCTGATTCCCATGCAAGCCAAAACCGGTCACGGTGTTGCAGTATATTTTGAAGCGGCGTGCATGATTGTGTCCTTGAGTTTACTTGGGTAAATCATGGAGTTAAAAGCGCGTGCCAAAACTGCGGATTCGTTAAAATCATTGCTGAAATTGCAACCGCATACTGCAAAGCTGCTGCAGCATGACCAGGTGGTTGAAGTTGATATTGGCATGGTGAAACAAGGGGATATTCTACAAATTTCTTCAGGTGATCAAATTCCACTGGATGGTATTGTGGTGCAAGGCAAAACCTATGTGGATGAAGCGATGATGACCGGTGAGCCTGTACCGGTCAAAAAAGAAATAGATGACCGGGTAATTGGCGGTACGGTGAATCAGCAGGGCAGTATTCGCATTCAAACCACGGCAGTGGGTGCCAATACCACCTTAGCGAAAATGATTCAAACTGTGGCAGAGGCACAGCGTTCCAAAGCGCCATTGCAACGTCTCGCCGATGTATTTGCCAAGTATTTTGTTACTATTGTTTTAGCTATCAGTATTTTGACCTTTATCGCCTGGATGGTCTTTGGCCAGGCACAGTTTGACTTGGCACTCATGTGCGCAGTGGCTGTACTCATTATTGCCTGTCCATGTGCTTTAGGTTTGGCAACGCCAATGTCAGTCATGGCAACCACAGGTCGCGCAGCACAAAAAGGCGTATTGTTTAAAGATGCTGAAGCGATTGAAGCCTTAAGCAAAGTGACCACGCTAATTATTGATAAAACCGGCACCTTGACTGAAGGTAAACCGAGTCTGAACGAGATTAAACTGCTTTCAGATACAGTACAGCAAGCGCAAGTTGAACAATGGATTGCATCAATTGAGCAATATTCAACTCATCCAATAGCACAAACTTTGACTAAACTGGTTCCTCATCATCGACTGATTAAAATTGATGATTTTGAAGATGTCACCGGTTTTGGTGTCAAAGGGCAGATTGAAAATCAAATACTGTATGTGGGTAGCCAAAAACTGATTGACCAACTGGGTTTAAAGCTCAATGAAACGATTCAAACCCGGCTTGATCAGCAAAGATCTAAGGGCAATGTGATCAGTTTCTTGGCCAATGAGCAAGAAGTTTTGGCCTATATCTCGATTCATGACGCGGTTAAACACAATGCACACCAAGTGATTGATCAACTGATTGCCGATGGTATTGATGTGGTAATGGCAACAGGTGACCATGAACAGAATGCCAAACTGGTCGCGGCAGAATTGGGTATTCAGCATGTTTATGGCAACTGTACTCCGACTGAAAAGTTAGACATTGTGAAAAAATATCAAGCTCAGGGGAAAGTTGTGGCAATGGCAGGGGATGGCATCAATGATGCGCCTGCACTTGCACAAGCGAATGTCGGAATTGCGATGGGGAATGGTACCGATATTGCCAAACAAACCGCTCAAGTCACATTAGTCAAAGGGGATATTCGCGGTGTGGCAGATGCCCTGCATATGGCGAAACTTGGCGTGAAAAACATGAAGCAGAATCTGGCATTCTCTTTTGTCTATAATGGCTTGGGCGTACCTGTAGCTGCCGGTATTTTCTACCCGTTGACGGGTTTGTTATTGACCCCGATGCTTGCTGCTGTGGCGATGTCACTCAGTTCTTTATCCGTGGTGCTTAATGCATTACGTTTGCAAAAGTCTGAATAATATTGAAAAGCGAAGTATTGATATAGCGCACCCAAGATGAAAATCTTGGGTACTTCCACCTGTTTTCTTGTAAATACGGGCTTTTGACTGGATATATGCCATACTGCAGGCTCAAAAAAACTTAAAGGTTAAAATGCCAAATACAAATTCACTGGTAGCAATAGAACAAATTTATAATTTTTTAAAAGTAACACCTAATTATAAAATGAATAATCAGTTTGATAAGTTAAAAGATTTTTTCTTCGAGCTTAATGATCATAATATTGGAGATTTTGAATCTCCTGCGCCATTAAAATTTATATTTAATTTTAATAAATCATGGATATCCATGGATGCAGTGGCAGCTCCAGATTTTAACAATAAAATATTATTTCTGAATTGGGTTACTGTGAGATTAAATATTATGGCTTAAAAATGCCTTTCAGATGTAATTGATCTAATTAACTTGCACTCAATTATATTGTTTCCGACGCATAATGAAACCCACATGAGCATCCACAGAAATACAAGCAAATCTGTATATCAGCACTCACAGTCGATGATTTAACTGAAGGCCAACTTATATGTTTAACTAGAGGACATTTTTAGTTAAAGGACATCGAGTTTAGATATAGTGAAAACCCGCTCAAGCGGTGCATGGTTTTATGCAGTAATGCTTGCTGCTCATGGTCAGGAAATAATATTAATTTTAGGCATACGTAAGCCGGTGATAAAGGTATTTTATCTAGAGCCTTAACTGCCCAGGAGAGAAATATATTTGATTAGCACTTGTTCTATAAAATCAACAATAAAAAGCATTCTGAGCAAAATTTACCAAACTGTCATTATCACAATAGTGGTTTTTTTATAATATAAAATTTTAGCGAATACAGCAGTCGAGTACCGATAGTCATTAAGGAAAGAGTCAGGTTTCGGGTGTATTGTGAACACCGAGCTGCATTGGATGACTAAGAGGATGACTAAAAAAGTAATTTTCATAATTATTGATAAATGGAGTGCATATGACTAATCAGCAAAAGAATGAATCAAATCCACAAAAGGAATCTAATCGGGATAAAGGTAAAAAAGATCCCAGCCAGCATTCTGTTCCCCCGAAAAAACCAAATGAAGAACCTGAAAACCCGCTCAAAGAGCAAAAATAAATTTTATAGATACGATAGGCTCTAATTCATATTGGAGCCTGTTTTTTTTGACTATAAACTTTGATCTTTAAAAATAAATGATAAAATTAGACCATAGATTCTGGTCTTAAATTCTAGTCCCTAACAAAACGAAGGAAATGAATTGAGCTAATAAAAGTCTTGTTTAGGTTCTTTATGGAGGGTAAATAAAGCTTTCTAGCAATGTACTACAACATAGCCATTTTTTTACACTCGATTAAGAAGGGATATGTTTGGAAAATAAAGAAGAAGTTTTTTATAATTTATCTAAATTCTATACGTTGTTATTTTCTATGCGTTGTGATTTTTAAATTAAATAAAACACTCCGAAGATGCCGCTGCATGTCATTACCCTTGAACCCTAAAGTTCAAGGTGGACGCGGCGCATACTTGCTGGGTTTCCTACACGAAGGCAGGCATACACTCTAAATATACAGAACGCATCCGGGGATGTAGATATCGGCTCAGGGGAATCTGACTCGCTGGCGAACATCTCAGAGATGGAATAAGTATAACCAATAATCACGTATTGGCAAATCATCCGTGTGCAGGAACTGTAAACTTAGATTTCAACTGTCGATACTTTACCCAATTTTAAGAAAAATTAAGCCAAATCATCCACATCTTCTAAAATGGTCGCAAGTAAGCGCTCACATTGGGCATACTCTTGCAATGATTTATTCATCGCGAGCACCTCTTGCATCAGCTCCAAAGCCACCATAATGATCAGTTTAGTCGGCTCTAGACGTGGGGCTTTACGGCGGAAATCATCATATTTTTCATTTAACAATTCAGCCGCACGTTCCAAATCACCTTTTTCGGTTTCAGTGGTGGCTAAACGAAAATTATGTCCCAATACACGCAACTCAACCGCAATTTGTTCACTCATGATTAAATGTCCTCATTGGCTTCTGTTGGGTGAGCAAGTTGTTGAATCTCTTGCGCGTGCTGATCTTGAGCAGTACCTAAAATAGACAAGCGTTGAATAATCGCTTCCACCTTGGCTTTGGCATGTTCATTTTTTTGTAACAATCTTTCTCGTTCTTGCTGCAAACCTTGAATTTCCTGTTGAGCAAGACGCTGTTCATTTTGCATTTTTTCTTTAATGATACGTAATTCATTACGTTCAGCCAGAATTTCCTGAAAACGATTTTTAAGATCGGTACAACTTTTTTCCAAGCGACTATAGCGATCCGCTAAAGAGGTTGCATCGGTATTCAATTGCTTGAATTGGGACCGCGCATCGCTTAATTGCTCGCTTAAATCATCTATTTCTTCTTGTTTCTTGGTAATAATGCCGTTCTTTTGCACAATTTGGGCATGATGATGCTCGGCAGAATTTTCTTTTGCCGCGTTGAGTGCACTATTTTCACTTTCATAATGCGTAAGTCGCGTTTTTAAAACGCCAATATGCGCCTGTAGACGCTGTAATTCTTCTAACATATCGTAGTCGCACAGTATTGCAAACAAAGGTAATATATACGAAGTATAGAGATTGGATAAACGAATGCAAGACGATATTTCAGGTTGGTCGGAATGGCACCACAATTTTTCAAAAATTGAAGAGATTTCAAGCCCTAGTGAGTTACATGGCTTACTTACAGGTATTGTTTGTGTTACCCAGGCACCTACCAGTGATGAATGGCAACAAATTTTAGCAACCCTTGAAATTCCAGCATTGGATCAGCAGGTTCTGAATTTGCTCGCAGATGAAGCAGAAGATATTTCTCATGCTTTATCAGATGATGAACTCGACTATTTACCCTTGCTTCCCGATGACGAACACGTTCTTGCGGATCGTGTCCAGGCATTGGCAGATTGGTGTGCAGGGGTGGTACTCGGTTTTGGTTTGGCATCAGGTCATATCCGTCAAGATGAAGTGGAATGGATTGAACATCTTCAAGATGTGGCAGCAGTCGAGTTTGAAGAATCCGACGATGACGAAGAAGGTGAAGCAAGCTATCAGGAGCTTTATGAATTTGTGCGCCTGATTCCTGTTAGCCTGTCATTGGGACGCAAGAAAGTAGAAATTTCAGAAACGCCATTGCTGAAAAAGCTTCGCCCTCAATTGAAAAGTGCTGCTTCAACAGAGGCAAGCAGTGTTGTAGAAATGTTTACACCACATCGTCCGAGCTAATTCGGGCGATTCTGGTTCAGCAACAGGCTATTAAAAAGTTATAAACTCCACTCATAAAAGACAAAAGTAAATTCAATGATGAAACTGACTCAAGCAGATTTTCAGGAACGTCGCGACCGCCTGGCAGAAGAAATGGGTCCGCACAGTATTGCGATTATTGCCACCAGTCCGGTTGCCATGCGTAACCGTGATGCAGATTACAAATTTCGTGCGGACAGCAGCTTTTTTTATCTGACGGGATTTGCAGAACCTGAAGCAGTGGCTGTCATTGAGACCTTTGAGTCGATTGATGAAGGTTATACTTATAGCTTGTTCTGCCGTGAACGTGACCGTGAAATGGAAATATGGAACGGTTACCGTGCCGGTGTAGATGGCGCAGTCGATGATTATGAGGCTGATGAAGCCTATGCTATTGACCTGCTCGATGAAGAAATAATCGAGAAATTGCTCGATAAACAGAAACTGTTCTATCGCATTGGTCAGCAGGCCGATTTTGATGCGCGTGTAGCGAAGTGGATTGCTGAGGCAAATGGCGAATCACGTCGAGGTACCTCTGCACCTGCACATGTGATTCAGCTGGATCGTATTTTAGATGAAATGCGTTTGCAAAAATCTGAACAAGAAATTAAATTGATGCAACTTGCATCGGACATCAGTAGCGAGGCACATACCCGTGCCATGCAAACTGTGCATCCGGGCATGATGGAATATGCACTTGAGGCAGAAATTAATTACATTTTTGGTAAAAATGGATGCGTGCCTTCATATAACAGCATTGTCGGTGGCGGAGCGAATGGCTGCATTCTACATTATGTTGAAAATGACAAAGCGCTGAACGATGGAGATTTAGTCCTGATTGATGCGGCTTGTGAATATCAACTGTATGCATCGGACATTACCCGTACTTTCCCGGTCAATGGGAAATTTAGCCCTGAACAAAAAGCTTTATATGAACTGGTCTTAAAAGCACAGCTGGCTGCAATTGACGCTGTTCGTGTCGGTAACTCCTATAAAGAGCCGCATCATGTTGCTGTTCGCATTATGGTGGAAGGTCTGCTTGAACTTGGCTTGATGCAGGGCGACATTGATGACATTATCCGGACTGAGTCTTTCCGTCAGTTCTACATGCATGGTACGGGACACTGGCTGGGTATGGACGTGCATGATGTCGGTTCATATAAAATTGATGGTGAATGGCGTGCCTATGAAGAAGGCATGGTCGTCACCGTTGAGCCGGGGCTTTACATTGCACCAGATGATGAAACAGTCGATGCGAAGTGGCGTGGTATTGGCATCCGTATTGAAGATGATGTGGTCGCAACTGCAAATGGTCCATTGGTACTGACCAAAAATGTTGTGAAAACGGTAGAGGACATCGAAATGTTAATGGCAAAAGCAAAAGTAGCCTAAGCGATTTTTTAGGATGAAAAGCCGGTCAGATGATCGGCTTTTTTATTATTTTATATTTACAATAAATTCCAAGAACTCTATCACGTGAACATGAAATGATTTTGTAAACTATCTACGCTGATTCAGCAGAACAGGGATTATTTTGAGTCCAAATATTATATGATAACTTTTTAAATCTCCTGCTTCGTGTCATTTCGAACATTATGGGCTGTGTTCATGCATAACATTAAATTTCAAAACTTTGTGGAAGCTGCTAAACAAGTTTTTGAATATCTTCATGAACACTTGGGTTTTGGCTTGTGGATGATCACCCGTGTCGAGGGCGAAAACTGGATTGTGTTACAGGCAGAAAATGAAAAATATAATGTTAAAGCGGGGGATGTTTTTCGTTGGGCTGATTCATTTTGCTACCATATGGTACAAGGCAAAGCGCCAAATATTGCTCCATGTGCGAGTGATATTTCACTGTATGCATCAGCACCGATCAATCAAGATTTATTGATTAAATCTTATATTGGCCAAGCATTATTTAATGAAGATGGTTCTATATTTGGCACCATTTGCGCCATTGATACTGAAATTAAGCCCAATGATATTTTAAAAGCTGCGCCTTTGGTGGAGTTATTTGGCAGTTTATTAAGCTCTATCCTGCAAAGTGAATTACGTGAAAATCAGCAACGTCGATTACGTGAACGTTTTGAAGTGGAAGCTTTAACTGACGGGCTAACAGGATTATATAACCGCCGTGCTTGGAATCGTCTTGTTGAGGCAGAAGACGGCCGATGTCAGCGTTTTGGTTTGCCTGCGACAATTTTTAGTATCGATTTAAATGACTTGAAACAGGTCAATGACCAGTTTGGTCATGAACAGGGCGATCACCTTATTCAGATGACAGCAGAACTGTTGTTGAAAGCCACGCGAAGCAATGATGTGGTTTCACGTTTAGGCGGTGATGAGTTTGCTATTTTATGCCCTGAAATGTCGCTGATCGATGCAGAAGCCTTGTCTAGGCGTCTTATCAATCTGTTTTTAGAGAAAAATATTTATGTTGCAATCGGATATTCGACTCGACAATTAGATGCCGATTTACATGAGGTATTTATTAAAGCGGATACAAATATGTATGAACATAAGCGGCAAGTGAAGCTAGAAAACGCTACCGTTTAGGTACTCATGCTGATATCAATAAATCTCAGTAAAAGTCGCTCAGATGATCGGCTTTTTTTATTTACGTTTATCTCGAATAACTTAAATAAAACCAACCAAGTTAAAATTTAAATCTTAAAAATTGACACGAATTCAACATAGAAAATCGGTTTTTAGCATCAAAACAACATATTAAATCTGCTTTCCTTCTCATACTTTCTCTGATCCTCAAATAAACTTAAACAAGAGCGGGAGAAAAATTATGAGATTAAATACTGTAGACTGGATTGCCTATGCTTTAACCATTATTGGTGGCATCAACTGGGGCTTAATTGGTGCATTTGATTTCAATTTGGTCGCTGCAATTTTTGGTGAAATGAGCACGCTATCTCGAATTATTTATATCTTGGTGGGTTTGTCTGCACTTTACCTGATCTATACAGGCACGAAATTAGGCAGAACCGTACATCATACGGACTCTCCAAATATTGTGCGTTAACGGCCCATGATCAAAGAGATAGAGCAACATGAATCCTCATGAGTCGATTGTTGAGTCATCTATATAATCGACTTCTTTTGATGAGCTAATAATTGGCCTATCTCGATAAAAACGGAGCTTAAGCTCCGTTTTGTCATGATGTTGCATTAGATGACGCATTAGAAAATAGAGGTGTACCTGCTGGATGTTTTGCATAGATCCAGCGTTTAGACCCCATCGCTTCAACATATTTTTTCAAGATCGAAATTTTTCAAGGTCGAAGTTTTCAGCTCATTCATATGTTTTTAATTGCTGAAATTAAGTACTGAAAATCATCTGAAATTTACCCATCTTCCCATACCACTTACAAGCAAAGCACTAATTCATTATAAAAATAAAAATTTTTGAGCTAATATAAAATCAATCAAGATTAGACGTATCTAAACTTTGTAGATACCGCAGATAAGGATCAAAACATGCAACAAGAGGTCATCATTGTTGGTGGTGGTATGGTGGGGTTGAGCCTCGCTTTGATGTTAGCCAAAGCAAATATTGCAGTTAAACTGCTCGAAGCCATCAAATACCCAAATTATGATGATGCCAATCTTGCGCCGTATCACTCCAGTTTCGATGCGCGAAACAGCGCATTGTCACGCCGCAGCGTGCAAATCTATCAGGAACTTGGACTTTGGAATGCCTTACAAGAGCATGCCACGCCTATTTTTGAAGTTCATATTACCGAACAAGGCAGTTTTGGTAAGGCTCGACTAAAAGCTGAACAAGAAAAGGTCGAAAGCTTTGGACAGGTGATTGAAAATGCCTGGCTCGGCCGTGTGCTACTCACAGAAGTCCGAAAACAGCCATTGATTGAACTCATTGATGGCGTGCAAGTCACTTCACTCAAGCAAGATGCTGATCACGCGCATATTGAAGCGGTACGCGGTGAAGAAAGCTTGTCTTTACAATCAAAGCTGGTCATTGCTGCTGATGGCCGTGACTCTTTCTGCCGTAAAGCCTTGGGCATTGGCGCAGATGAGCATGATTATGATCAAGTTGCCATTGTCACCACGGTACAAACCTCTAAGCCGCATCATCACGTCGGTTTTGAACGTTTTAGTCCACTTGGGCCTTTGGCACTTTTACCCTTACCGGGGGAATATCGCCGTTCAGTGGTTTGGCCGGTAAAAAAAGGCACTGAAGCTGAATGGCTCGGTGAAGAAAATGATCAGCATTTCCTGGATGCCTTGCAAGAAACCTATGGTGACCGAGCTGGTAAATTCCAAAAAACCGGTCGCCGTTTTAGTTTTCCATTGTCACAAGTATTGGCTGAGAAACAGGCCATTGGCCGTGTGGTGCTAATGGGCAATGCTGCGCATACCATTCACCCCGTTGCAGGGCAGGGCTTTAACTTATGTATGCGTGATGCATATGTATTGGTGCGTTCGCTTAAAGAACAATTATCCAAATCAGCAGATATTGGTGAGCCAAGCATGTTACTTGCTTACGAGCAGGCACGATTAACCGATCAACAACGCGTGATCAAGTTCTGTGACACGGTGGTGCGCGGTTTTAGTAACCAAAACCCGCTGCTTAAACTGGTCCGCAATACCGGACTACTTGCTTTTGACATGATTCCGGGCGTAAAACCGTTGGTGGCAAATTACGCAATGGGGTTAAAAGCATGAGTGACGTTTTAGATGTGCTAGATGTTGTGGTTATTGGCGGTGGCTTGGTCGGTGGTTTGACCGCATTACTGCTGGCTCAAGGTGGTGTTCAGGCGACTGTACTCGATGCTGCACCTGTTTTAGATGAAGCAAAAGTTCTTTCTGTTGCAAATCCACGTGTTTTGGCACTCAGCCAAGCCACCATTCATTTGCTGAAAACAGTGCATGTCTGGGAAAAGCTTGCTCGCCAGATGCCCTATAGCGGTATGCAGGTGTGGAATAAAAATGGCTATGGTGAAATCAATTTTGGACAATCCAGCCAAAGCACACCCAGTGCTGAACATACTTTAGGTTCAATGGTGGAACCGAGTGTTCTGAATCTGGCCATTCAGCAAAAAATGCTGGAACAGCTGCAAGATTATCGCACCCAAGTCAAAGTTACACGCATAGAACAAGGGGTGGGTGTTTGGCATATTCATCTGGCAGATGGCACACAGCTTAAGACCAAACTGGTGATTGGTGCCGATGGGGCAAATTCATTTGTCCGTGAACAGGCCTTTATTGATCTGGATATATTAGATTACAAGCAGGCAGGTTTGACTTGCGCCATTCGGACTGCACAGCCGCATCAACATGTAGCCCGTCAGATTTTCCTTGAAACCGGACCTTTGGCTTTTTTACCGATGGCCAGTTTAAAGGCAGAACAAGATGGCTATTGGCAATCCATTGTCTGGACCTTACCTGATGATTATGCGGAAGAATATGCCGCTCTAGATGATGCCGCTTTTACTGCACTTTTAACCCGTGAAAGTCATCACATGCTGGGTGAGGTATTGCAAGCTACACCACGGGCGCAGTTCCCGCTTAAAGCACGTGCTGCACAGCAATATGTGAAAGCGGGCTTGGCCCTGATTGGCGATGCTGCACATGTAATTCATCCGCTCGCTGGGCAAGGGGTCAATATTGGATGTTTAGATGCGGCCATTTTATGTGATGTGTTGCTGCATGATAAAAAACGTGGCGTATGGGCACATGAACAAACCTTGCAGCGCTATGAACACCGTCGCAAAGGACAAAATGATGCCATGATGCACAGCATGTCTGCGATTGGCTGGATGGAAACCACCGGACTTTTTCCTATAGTCTGGGCGCGAAATTTTGGCTTAAAACAGGTTGAGCAACACAGCGCTTTAAAAGATGCCTTTATGTCTCAAGCCAACGGATTACAGGCCTTAAAAGACACTTGTTATGCAGTTTGAAACTGAACAGCTGCTTTTTGTACAAATATTCATATAAGTTTACTTTTTTGATTAAAAAAGATACGATTTTTTCGTATTTAACTCTATGCGAAACGATCAGAGATTGCTAAATTTCTTCCTAATTCAAAACCAATTCAAATTGGAACGATAGACGTCATTTGTGGGGAGAAATAGAGATGACAGATATGAATGATTACGATGAAGTAGAAGAAACAGCAGTCGATGAAGATGAAGCGAAAGCTGCTGAAAAAGGGGCATCTGACAGTGAACCTATGCCAACTGATGGTGATGTGGCTGAAGCAGAAACTTTAACCATCACTGCTAAACTCAAACAGCGTCAGGCTCTGGAAGATGAAGTTGCTGCGTTCCTTGCACGTGGTGGTCGCATTGTTGAAGTTCCAGCAGATGAGTCTGCAAAAGATTAATCAGGTCTTTACTCAGTTTTTGTAAGGGATAAAAAAAGCATCACAGACGTGATGCTTTTTGGCTTTTTACTGGTTAATTTTTTAATCTTTATGGGTGAGTTCCAACGCACGTTGATAGGCTACTTTCTTTTTGATGCCCGTTAAATCTGCTGCCAATTGTGAAGCGGCTTTTACCGATAAATCCTGCAACAAGCGAGTCAACAACTGATCCAGTTTTTCTTGATTTAAATCTTTTTCTACTGTCGCGCCACCAATGACTAAAACAATTTCACCTTTTTGCTGGTTATGATCAGATTCAATCAATTGAATCAACTCGGCCAAAGTCATTTTTTTGATGGTTTCAAAGGTTTTGGTAATTTCACGGGCAAAACCCACCGGACGGTCTGCACCAAAAATATCAGCCATGTCTTTGACTGAATCTAAAATACGATGCGGTGCTTCATAAAAAATTAAAGTTTGTGTTTCATCTTTCAATTTTTCTAACTGAATTCGACGCTGGGACTGGCGCGAAGGCAGGAAACCTTCAAAGCTGAAACGGTCGCTTGGCAAACCGACAGAACTGAGCGCAGCAATTGCAGCACAGGCACCCGGTACAGGAACCACACGGATATTCTGCTCTTGCGCGGCACGAACCAGTTTAAAACCCGGATCACTAATCAGCGGCGTACCGGCATCACTAATTAAGGCCATATTTTCGCCGTTCAGTAACCTCTGGATCAATATATCAATTTTGTTACTTTCATTATGCTCATGACACGCAGTCAGTGGAGTTGATATATTATGGTGCTTTAATAATTGAGCAGAAGTACGCGTATCTTCTGCCGCGATAATACTGACCGACTTTAAAACATCAATCGCACGATAAGTGATGTCATCTAAGTGCCCAATTGGGGTCGCTACAACAAATAACTGAGCACTCATAAGGTT
>Ga0308160_10000460_pt1 | contig 78744 bp, 84 predicted proteins | sample PhyFR1_FD_201036 | JGI IMG/M metagenome (GOLD analysis project Ga0308160, IMG submission 201036) | Phyllosphere microbial communities from UC Gill Tract Community Farm, Albany, California, United States - DLSLF.R1 | ecosystem: Host-associated > Plants > Phyllosphere > Unclassified | place: USA... | reverse complement strand
CCCCTTCGCCCGCTCCCCCTCCTTGCGCACCCCCCCCCCCCACCCCTCCCTTCAGTGGCGACACGAGCGGCTCCGTCGGCTCCAGCTCCGGCGGCCGCTGACGGCGTCCGAGCAAGCCCAGTGGGACCGGCCCTGGCCCGCGCCGGGCCCGACGCTCCGCGAATGGCTCCAGCACGCCAAGGCGAAGCACGCCCGGCGCAAGGAGGCGCTCATGGCCAAACGGGAGGCCTACCTCTCGGACGAGCGGCAGCGGACCGCTGCGGCGGCGGCAACGGCGGGAGGGGAGGCGGCGGGGGGAAGCAGGACGGTCGATTGGCGCCGGTGGGAGGCGATGGAGGGCGAGCGGCTGGCGCGCCAGGAGGCGGTCGAGGCGCTGCCGGCCGACCTCGATTGGGGCCGGATCGGCCTGCTCGGCCAGCTCGCGACCGAGCGCGCCACCGAGGGGCGGCCGGTCTGATGAGGTTGGGGGAGGGAGGGAGAGGGCGAGAGGGGGGGGGGGATCGATGGTTGGGTTTTGCAAGGCTGAAGAGAGACGGAGCGACGCGGGGAAAGGGGGGTCATCGATCGACCGTTGCCGGCTGCTGCTGCTGTGGCGGCAGCGGCGGCGGCGGCGGCGGCTGCTTCCCTGTCGACGTTCCCTCGCCCACCCTCGCCAGCGACGGCGCTCGCCGCGCCTTGCGTCGCCGCCTGACCTCCTTGACGGCGCCGACGAGGAGCGGGACGCCGACGGGCGCCAGCAGCGGCGCATAGACGGCATACTTGTGCTCGGCCGGGAAGTAGAGGAGGCCCATGAGCGAGGGCGCGAAGAAGGCTTCGCTCGCGAGCCGGTTCGCTTCGACCGCCAGCGCGAGGAGGTCGGCGCTCGCTGGCGGCGGCGGCGGTGGCGGCGGCGCCGGCGACCAGCTTCGCGGCGCTGCTGCTGCTTCGCTCGACCCCGCCGCCGCCGCCGTCGTCGTCGTCGTCGTCGTCGTCGTCGTCGTTGGCGCGCGAGCGGCGGCGGCGAGCTGCTCGAGGAGGTCGACCGACCGGCCGACGGCCTCCCGGACGGGCCGGCCGACGCGGAGCTCGCTGTTGGCCGCGAGCAGCCGGCCGAGCGCGTCGAGCGTACCGAGCGCCGCGGCGCTCTGCTCGGCCGTCCGGCGCCGGGCGAGGCGGCCGAGGTCGGCCCGCCAGCTCGGCCAGCCGGCGCTGCTGCTGCGACGACGACGCCGACGACGAGGGTCCTCGTCTTCATCGGTCGTCGTCGTCGTCGGCGGCGGGTGCTGCCGGCCGAGCGAGGAGGAGGAGGAGGAGGAGCTGGGGTGGCCGAGGGCGAGCGGCGGGAGGCCGATGAGGACGCGCAGGTGGGCAACGTGCCGCTGGAGGAGCGCTCGGAGCGCCTGGCCCTCGATCGTCGACGACGACGACGACGCCGAGGGGTCGTTATCGTGCGGGTCGTCGGGTGGGTTGAAGATGACGACGGAGCCGACCTGCGGGATGAGGAAGGCGTAGGCGACCTCGGCTAGAGGGGCGAACGATCAGGAGGGTGAGACGGGTCAGGGAGTTGGGGAGCGAAGAGGACGGGATGGGGGCCGGATGACTTCTTGCTGCCATCTGACAGAACGCACCGGAGCCCTCGATCTCCAACGCAAGTGGCCGGCGCGAGGCCTTTGGGACAAAGACCATGAGGTCGAGCTCGGTCCTGGCCGGCTCGCCCAGGCCAACCGCGCCGCCGGCTGCGCCCTCGGCACCGAGCGTCCACTCCTCCGAGTTGACAAACGCCTTGACGTCGTCGGCGCCGACGGTCCAGCCTCGTCGGCCCGCCGCCGCAGGGAAGGGCACGACGGCCAGGGGAGAGTGGTACTGGACCTGGGACGAGAACGAGACGTTGTGGACCGGTCCGAGCCGGTCGGTGAGCGAGCGGCCGACGACCGAACGGAGCGCCGACTCGATGGCCCAGTCGACGGGCTCGTCCGGCCCAGCGTCCCGGTCGGCAACGTCCTCGAGGAGGAGCGTGAAGCGGAGATGGAGCTCTGGCGCATAGGGCACGACGCGCGAGTCGGTCGCCGGCGGCGGCGGCGGCGGCGGCTTGATCGGCGACGACGACGACGACGTCGACAAACCCTCGCGAGAGCCGGGTCGGAAGCTCGGCAAGGCGTCGAGGATGCGCTCGGCAGCTCGGGCCAGTGGGGTCTCGAGTGAGTACTCGATGGTAGCGAGTTCGTGGGCGCTGTCCGCGATGACGAGCTGGAGGTCTGCGAGAGCGGCCCGGACGTCACAGCGGAGTGGGGGGTGAGAAGAATCAACCTCCTCGCTGAGTCGCCTTGGGCTCGGAGCAGCCGGCAGAACGCACTGTCTCCGGAGCCGTCGTCTGCGCCCAGCCGGACCGTCAGGAGCTCATCGACGGCTGCCGAGCCGCTGTCGAGCTCGTCGAGCGCCTCCTGGAGCCCGACCTCGAGCAGGCGGCGACCTGGGAGCTCGACGACGATCTCGCGCCGCATCAGCCGCGACTGCTGGGCGGTCGAGAGGGGTCGCCCCAAGCAAGCCGCTCGATGCATCAGCGCGTGCGCGTGCCATTTGGCACCCCTCCCTCTAGCTCCGACCGGCCGGCTCGGAGACGTACTTCAAACTGGGCGCGAGCGGCGGGTGAGAGCGCCGGCAGCGAGAGACGTTCGACCGCGGTCGACCCCCACCAGAGCGGGAGCGCGAGGAGGACGACGGCCCAGAAGGCGACGAGCGAGTGCGTGCGGACGCCGCTAGCGGTCTCGCGCACGAGCCGCGCCTGCGGTCGGCGCGCTAAGGCGGCTGCGGTCATGAGCAAGGAGGAGTCCCTAGCGAGATGAGGCGGGGGGGGAGGGATGAGGTTAGATGGGGAGGAGGGCGACCGGGAGGTAAGGAGGGAGCAGCAGGAGGCTGCGCGGCAGGGCTCGACTGCCCGTCGTCAATTACGACCATCATGATCGAGCTCATGATCGGCGTGTGGACTTTCGCAAACCGTCCCCATTTAGCTGGGAGCCAGCCTTTCGTAATGGCGACCCGAATTTAGCCAGCCAGTCGTGTTTGCCTCTCCCGCCGGTTTGACGCCTGGCCCTCGAGGCCGCCGTCCCGTCTCTCAACGATGATCCGCCCGAGCGAGCCGGTTTCCAGCAGCAGCAGCCGTCCTCCCAGAGCTCAAGCGACCTCCCCCTCGACCCGGATGGCCGGACGCCAGCATGGAGCCTGATCGCCCCCAGCAGCAAGCCCGGCCGGCCGCGGCGCCCGCCCTGCGCTGGCAAGAGCCGGCCGCCCTGTCGTCCTCGCCGTCGTCGGACGACCGACGGCAGACCAGCAGCACCCAGCCGCCGGCGGCGGCCGTCCTTGCCACTCCCCCTCGGCCGATCCTCATCCAGCCCGCCATCGGCAGGTTGCCGTCGTCGTCGTCGCCGCCACCGCCGGCCAAAGGTCGCCTCTCCGAGCTCCGGCATCCCGAGCAGGTCCGGGCTGTCGGCAGGGAGCGCACGCACGTGCTCCCTGCCTTCCCTCCTCCCTCCTCGGATGGCCAGCCGGGTCTGGCGGACGAGCAGGCGCCAGACGTCATCAAAGGGAGGCCGGTAGGCCCATTCGTGACCTTTGACGGCCTCGGTCCCACTCTGGGAGGGCTGGCCGATGGTGCGCCCCTGCCGTCAGGTCCCGCCGGCGGGCAGCAGCAGCAGCAGCAGACCACCCCGGGCTCGGTCGGCTACGCTCCGCGCTTCGCCGAGCAGTTTTCGACCCCTCTCCGTCGCCGGATCCGGACGGGCTCGCCGACGCACCCTGGCGTCGTGGGCGATTCGCCGCTCGCGGCACGCGTGCCGACCCCGCCGGGCGACGACGACGGGGCAACGGACGACCTCTACCGTGGACCGCTCCCGCCGCCCGAGGCGCCGATGCGACGGACCTTCCGCTTCGACACGTCGGGCCGCCAGCTCGATGAGGACGCCGTCTCGCTGCGGTCGATGAGCACGGCCGATTCGGCGAGCACGCACAGCTCGAGCAGCTCGAGCAGCCGGGCCAGTGTCGTCAGTTTTGTCGTCGGCGCGTTCGAGGCTGTAGGCCGTGGCCTCGGCGTCCTCGGCTCGGCCTCGTCGAGCAGCAGCTCGAGCTCGAGCTCGAGCTCCGACTCGGGCCGGCAAAGGCGACACCGCAAGAAGCGCAGTCGACGCCGCTCGAGCGTCTCGACCGCTCGCGGGACGGCGGCCGACCTCGAGGCCATCGCCGGCTCGTCCCGCCGGCGATCCAAGCAGCAGAGCCGCAAGAAGAATCGGGCGAGACACCGCCTGCGCCGGCTCCGGCGCCTGCGTGCCTTCTCGGTCGGCTCGGTCGCGACCTCACGCCGGTCCTCTTCGTCGTCCGGCAGCTCATCGTCGTCGTCGTCGTCCTCGCGCTCGCGGTCGTCATCGACGTCGTCGTCCGAGGACGACGAGCCGCTTGGCCGGCGCAAGGTCGTCGGCACGCGCGAGTTTCGACTGATGCTGCCCGCAGGGCCCGAGTCGATGCTGCCGGCATCCGACAAGCTGGCGCCGCCGACGCCGGCTGCGCTCGCCGATCTGCCCATCCCGCTCGACGGCCAGGGCGGGACGATCGTCACCCAGTCGCTCGACGAGGTCATCATGGCCATCAACCGGCTCCGCTCGGCAGAGTTCCATGTCCCGACGCCGCCCCCTCCCCAGGCCCACTCGGAGCCGGTGCCGCCTCTGGCCGCGCCCGTGCCGAGGCCGGGCGGCCTTCCGCCTCTCATCCAGATCCCCCCGACCGCTTACGACACCGCCCGGCCCCTGACGCCGTCCCAGATTCTCAACATTGCCGTCCCGGCCCATCCGCCCCCGCTCGAGCTCGCCCACACGCACGGCGCTCAGCCGTCGGCGATCCCGTCGCGACTTCTCGGGCATGCCGGTGCTCGGACGCCGCCGGCCGAAGCTAGTCCTCCAGGCTCGCGCGCCAGCTCGCTCCGCCGGGAGGTGCACTCTGAGTCGGTACCTGAGGTCCGGATCGACGGGCCGACGCCGGTCGCCTCGCCAGGCGCATTCAGCCCCGAGCAAGACGGTTCGCCGTCGGGCTCGACTCCGGGCGGAGCAAGGTCACCAAAAGCGAAGGACGCCTTCTGGCTCGACGTCTCGTGCCCGACGTGGGAGGACATGCGCTCGCTCGGCGAGGTGCGTCTCCGATATGACGGATGGCCGGCCGCTTATCGTCGCTGACCCTCCATCGCGTGTGCTCTGACTCGTTCTTCAATAGCTGCTCCAACTTCACCCGCTCACGCTCGAAGACATCCTCCAGCAGGACCCGCGCGAGAAGCTCGAGGTCTTTGCCGCGCTCGACTACTATCTCATCTCGTTTCGGGCGCTCGACGAGTCGTACTTCCGGTACACCGACGACGGGCCCGAGGGTACGGCGGCCGACGTCTCGGGCAGTCGCCGTCGACGCAGGGGCCGCGGTCGGGTCGAGATTGTTGAGGACCGACCCGGAAAGGAGGGCCTCGAGGGCGTCGGCGTCGGCGGCATCAATCTCTACATCGTCGTCATGCCAGACGGCATCGTCTCGGTGCGTTCTTGTCACGTCTCGGTCGCCCTTCGACGCCGTCGCTGACCCGCTCGACCCACGTCCCTGCAGTTCCACTTCGAGGACGTCAAGAAGCACGTCGCGGCCGTCAGCGAGCGCATCGAGGCGCTCGAGTCTGGCTTCCAGCTGACGTCCGACTGGGTTGCCCACATGTTTGTACGTCAGGCGTCGTTTCATGCTCGCCGTCGCAAACCTCCTGCCTTCCGCCGTCCTCTGACCGGCTCCTCACCGCCCCGCCCGCAGATGGACTCGATGGTCGACGTCTTCATGCCGCTGATCGACTTTATCGAGGAGGAGGCCGACCTGATCGACTCGCAGATCATCCATCACGACGGCCAGGTCGAGTCGCCGCTCGCCAAGCTCGCCGACGCCGAGGACGCCTTTGTCGCCGAGGAGCGCCGGCGGCTCAGTCGCGAGGAGGACGAGCGCGAGGCCGCGGAGGCGGCAGCTGCTGCTGCCGCGGCCGCCGCAGAGCCAGCTGGCGACGGCTCGAGCGCCAGCTCGGACGAGTTTGCCAAGAAGCAGCGCGCGGCCGGTCTCGAGGCCCACGAGCTCAAAGACCGGCGGGCGTCGGCGACGAGGAGCGGCCCGGGTGGCGCCGACCCGGGCGCCCGGCCGGTAATCGCCTCGACGAGCGCGCCGACGGTCGCCGAGTGGCTCCGGAGCCACTGCCGCTGGCTCAAGGTCGAGAAGGGCGACTTCATCGTCCTCCGGCGGCTCGTGCTCGCGCTCTACCCGCTCATCGCTCGGGCCCTCATCATCCTCTCGCTCCACCCCGCTCAGCGATACGCCCGTCGGCAGCGCCGGGCGGCCAAGCGCGGCCCGAGGGTCGAGCCGCATGACTTTGATCGCAAGGCGATGCTCAAGCACATGGTCGGCATGCGCCGGCTCGTCACCGGTCTCAATCGGCTGCTCGTCCCCAAGCTCGAGGTCGTCGGCCGGCTTCGGAAGCGGGCTGCCGACAACCGAAGCGGCGCCCGGCTCGGCGCCGACGTCGGCGAGCAGATGGCAACCTACTTTGGCGACATCCAAGGTGCGACCGGGCTCTTCCTTTCGCTTTCGCGCCAACCAAGCCGAGCGCTGACCCTCCTTGCCGACTCTGCAGATCACATCCTGTCGATGCAGCAGACGCTGGCCTATGGCGAGCACGTCCTCTCGCAATCGCAGCAGGCCTACCTCGCCCAGCTCAACGTGACGCTGGCCTCGATCAAAAACTCGTCCCAGTCGTCGATCCTGACGCTCTCGATCGTCACAATCGGCGTCCTCGCGCCGACTGTCGTCACCGGTGCGACTCCCTCGCGCTCGTTCTTCCCCATCCACGGCCTCGAGCTGACCCCTGCCCATCCATCCCTGCCAGGTCTCAACTCCCTCAACGTCTACCTACCGCACAACGGTGATCCCGACGCGTCGCCACCGCCACCGGCGCCGCACATCCTCTTTGGCATCATCGCCGGCGTCATCATCCTCTTTCTCATCGGCTTTGTCCTCCTCGTCCGCTACTGGAAACGCTCGGCCAAGCGCCGCTTCCGCAAGAAGCGTGAGGCCTTCTACTAAAGGCGCCGAGCGCGGTCTGCGCCTACGTCGCGGTCCTTACACCCCCCCCTCCCTTTGATCACCCTCCCTCTCTCCTTGGTACCCTTCCCTGTCATCATTGTAGCCTCCCTCTCCCTCTTCATCGCTTAGCATCATCGCATCTCCCGTTCTCCTTGCATACCCTCCCCGTGACCTTCTCATGCACCACTGGACGACCCCATAGAACTCTCGCCACTCTTGCTCGGCATGACTATTTTGACGATCGCAGAGCAGATGAAGGAGGGGGAGAGGTGATTAAAGGAGCGGCAGTAGGTGCAAGACCTGCACGGGACGGGGCCATGGCGGCATGGGGCGAGGCAGTCAGGAGTGGCGGAGAGCAACGGAAGCACGAGTAGAGTGACGGGCCCGTCACTTGACGAGCTCGACCTGGGAGCCCTCGAGCTTGCGGTCGTCCCACGAGACGTCGTCCATGCCGTCGGCGTCCTGGTCGTACGTGTTGTGCCGGCCGCCGCCGGCCGAGGTGGGCGCTGACGAGTCGGTGTAGAGGACGGCCGGCGTGCGAACGGTAAAGTCGTGCTCTTCGCGGTCGGCCTGGATGACGACCGACCGGTCGACGCGGACGCCGCCGTTGCGCGACTTGAGACCGAAGGCATCGCCCCCGGCCCGGGAGGCATGGTGCTCCGGGTCGTCGGCCGGCAGCGTCCGGTTCTCGAGCCGCGTGTTCTGGAGGGTGGAAGAGGCGGGTCAGCGAGGCGGCCAAAGGCAGATCAGTGTCAGACGCACCAGGTGGAGGACCTGCGTGATCGTGTAGACGCGGCCTTAAAAAGCAAGGTATATGTCAGCCTGTAGTCGAGCGAGAAGGCCCGATCGCCGGGTCTCACCGAGCACCATCGAGAACATCGTGCCGGTCTGCATAAGGAACAGGAGGCACTCGGTCGTCAGCGCAAAGGTCAAACGCAGTCGAGACTGGCTAGACTGACGTGGGTGTCGGGCCGGGTGACAAAGAGGATGAGGGTGAGGAGCGAGAGGACGGCGGCGACCGAGCCGGTCGAGAGGACGCTCATGGCGACCCTCTGGAAGCGGTTATCGCTGTGGGCGATCGTCGTCCGGTTCGTCTGCTGGTGATAATTGAGCGCGGCGGCGATGAGGACGTCGGCAGCAGCCCGGACACCGGCCCAGATGATCGACTGCGGTAGACAAAGAGATGGTGGGCGCATCATCAGTCGGGGTCGTCGAGTAGGAGCGTAGCGGCCGGACGTACCCAGGTGTGCTCGTCCTTGTGGTACATGGCGAGAGCGTTCGTGCAGATGCATCCGGTGACGAAGGCGCCGGCGACGATGGGCGTGATAAAGATGGACGTATGCCAGTAGTGCGAAAGGTCACGGAGCCGGCCGAGGAGAACCAAGTGGCAGGCGAGGGCCGAGATAGATGAGGTGATCTGTCAGGCGTGGGGCGAGCATGTCAGCGTGGGCGGCTCCCGCGGGTAACCAGACACGAAGGGAAGGAGGTACGCACGCAGTAGGCAGGAACGGGCCAGGCGTAGCTGTCGGCGTACGCTTTGTCTCCAAAGTTTGTGATGACGAAGAGCCAGCTCATGATCATGATCGAGATGACGCCTGTAAGGAAGAATGCGACCGAGGGTCAGCTTTCCTTGACGAGGCGACGTTGGGCGAGGACGAAAAGGCGGGGGCGCACAAATCAGGTCGGCGACGAGAGCGACGACGACGCCGACCCGGTTGTGCAACCGATCGCGTCGGTAGACTGAGAAGTACTTGAGGATCTCCCGGACCTCGACCGCAAGGAGGAAGCCTGTTGAGCGTGAGGCGGCAGGGTTGCTCAGGGTCAGCGTGGGGGCGGGCCAGCCGAGACGGGCGGAAAGAGCAGGCTGACCGTTAACCCAGGAGGCCTAGAGCAGGGCGACCAGTCAGCTGACCGAAAATGGAAGAGAGACGACCGGTTGACCTACCGGGTAGAAGATGCCGATCGTCTAGCGGAGGAACGAAAAGAGGAGGAAGGGGTACTAGTGGTCAGTCAATGGGGTGGGCTCGGGTCGAAAGCAAGCCCACGGCGTCGCACCGCTTCGTAAGGCATGGTGAAGAGCAGAAGCTTCCTGCTCTGACTGGCCTAGGATAAAGGAAAGAAGGCGAGGAAGGAAGGAGGGGGATGGGCGGGGGGGGGTGGCTGCTTGGGGCAGAGACGGTGAGGGAAGAGGAGGAGCCGCCTCGCCTTCCCTTCTCGCCGCCTCTTGAGGGGATCGACCTAAAGGCCTCCTCCTTTGATTGCTGCCGCAGGGACGCTCCGAGCGAGGCGATGAAAGGGCGACACGAGCCCGAGGGGCGAATGATTGAGCGAAGGGCTGAAGGCGGGTCGCGGCGAAAAAGGGGCTGCGGGGCCTCGCGCGCGAGTCTCGCGACGACGGCGGTTGATGAACGGGAGACGGCTCGGCCGCGGCGGTCGTCGGCCGATGGGCAGCACGAGCTCACGTCCCAGCCTGGTCGCAGAGCTGGGCAAGTACGCGTTTGATAGGTCGTGTACCGGAAGAGAAAGGGAGCGGGTCGACTTCCGGGTTTCGAGCATCGCCGCCGCTTCGGCCGCAGATCACAGCCCGCCTGACCCACACTCCGCCTCCCCCGTCTGAGCAGTCCTCGACGAAGCGATCCTAGCCGGGTGACAGTGTCTCATTCTATGCGAGCCTGCGTTTCCTTTTTCTTCCCTTTCCCTCACTTGAGCTCCTTCCGCTTGCCATCCTCCCAGACCTCGCTCCCGCCGCCGACCTCAAGCAGGTGCCAGTCGACCTCAACCCCCTCGGCCGCAAACGTCCGACGGACGCTCTCTGCGATGGCGGAGAAGTTGTCGACAGCCAGGGCGAGAATGGTGGGTCCGGCACCGGAGAGGCAGATACCGAGCAGGCCGGGGTGCGAGGAGGGGGTGTGCGAGGAGAGGACGGTCGGGAGTCCGGGGATCTGTAACCGTGGGAGGAGAGACGAGCGGCAGGCGCGTCAGCCGCTGGAGAGCAAGAGATCGACGCGGCAGTGGCCGGGCGAACAGCAACCCGGCTGAGGACAAAGCCTGCCAGCGAGATGGGGGCGGACGCACGAGTACGTTGCGGTACGGCTGGTGAATGCGGTCCTTCATGGCTTCGTAGATGAGCTCGGCGTCGGGCGGCGACTGGCCGAGCGCGGTCGTCAGGACGGCCAGCCGCTGGAGGTTAAACACCTGCCGTTCGTGCAGGAGAGACGGGCGCCATAAGGGAGGAGTCAGCAAGAAGCTCGAGCCAATTGCGTTCGCGTTGCGTCGCGCAGCCGCACCATGTCCTTGCGGGTGTAGGCCTCGGGCAGGACGCCCCGGGCCTTGGCCGTGCTGAGCTCGAAGCGGGGGACGATGGCGATCGCCTTGATCTCCTTTGCCCAGCCAAAGCGAACAAAGTGGCCAATCCCCCTCGGCGGGATGGGCGGGTCGAGCCCCCAGTCCGGGCCTGCGTCAGCCGGGTACTCTGGCAGGACCTCGGCCAGCGGGACCTCGGCCGCTGACGTCTCCAGCGGCGAGAGCTCGCGGAGGTACGAGCCGACGAAGCCGCCGACGAGCGCAGCAGAGACGTTGTCCGGGTGACGCTCGACCATCAGGGCGAAGTCGAGCAAGCGGGAGAGAGGGAGATCAAGGTCGCCGAGGAGTGAGCCGAGGAGGACGCCGGCGATGACGGCCGCGCCGGACGAGCCGAGCCCGCGGCCAAAGGGGACGCCATTGGCGACGGCGACGTGCAGGTGAGGCGGGAGCGAGCGGATGCCGTGCGCGCGCAGGACGTAGAGCGCCGTCCGGGTGATGAGGTTCTTGAAGGGCGACAGCGGCACGCCCGCCGCACCCTCGCCCGTGTAGGCAAGCGTCGTCTCCTCGGCATTGGACCTGGGACAGAGAGGGCGCTGGGCAAGAATCAGCCTCTCAGATCCTGGCACGCGACTCTAGTACACCAGAGTGCGCGCTCGGCCTCCTGGCAGACCGCGAGAGCGGGGGGGGGGACGCACGGGTCGATCGAGACGTCGAGGACGACGTGCAGGCTGAGCGAGAGGCCGACGACGTCGAAGCCGGGGCCAATGTTGGCCGAGGTCGCCGGCACCTTGATCTGGAACCGGCGCGGAGCCGTCGGGCAGGTCCGGCTGCTGCTGCTGCTGCTACTGGCGGCGGCGGTGTCGGACATGGCGAGCTGGAGCTGGAGGTGATGGTCGGTCGGGTGCGGACGAGAGGGCTGACTCGGGAGGAGGCCGGGAGCTCGCTGCGAGCGCGCCAGCCGTCGCCTGCTGCCAGCCGCCGCGCCCCCGGAGGCGGCCGAACCAAAAGTTGCAGATGCAAGTTGGGACCCTCGTCCCTCGACGCCTGCTGGCTGGCTGGCCTACCTCGATCTCGCACGCTCGCTCGCCGCCTAGTCGACACGCACACCGCCAGCTCGACCTCCTCCTCTTCTTCCTGCCTTCCGTTTGCCGCTCCGTCTCGTCTTTCAGCCATGTCCGGTCGTAACCAGCGCGTGATGGTCCAGCCCATCAACATCATCTTCAAGCATCTCCAGTCGGTGCGGCCACTCTCTCCTCTTGCCCAGGCCTGCTTTGCGCTGCTTGGTCGAGCTCCCGGAGCGCGTCGCCTGCCTCGGCCCGCTACCGCCGCTACTGCTGCCGCCAGCGGCTGTCGAGCTTCCAGGCTCAAGCTGGAGGTCGTCCGGGACACGTCTCCTCAGCACGGCGTCAGACGAGGTCGCCCTGGATGACAGCTCAGCGGACTCGGCTTCGAGCCCGTGCTCTCCCTCGACCGACCCACGAGGCCTCCTTGACTATGCTGACCCTCAGCCGTCCTCGCTTCCTGTCACCCTCTCTCGGCTTTTCCAATCCTTCTGTTCGCCGCCGCCCTCACCTGCCCCTCGGCCGCCTTGCCTTCCCTCGCCTTCGGTCCCCGTCCAATCCCGGCGCCCTGCCCTGCCCTGCCCGCTCGCGTTCATCCGTCCTCGTTGCGCAGAAATCGACGGTCCAGATCTGGCTGTACGACAACACGTCGGTCCGGATGGAGGGCGTCATCGTCGTGCGTTCTGATCCTTTTTCTCGTCCTCTCTCTCTCGCTAGGCCTCGAGCAGCGCCGCTTGCGTGAGGTCGAGGTGCGCCGCGCTGCTGGGCCGTTGTCTGAGGCATGGCGACTGGCGGCCTGGTCAGCTTCTGGCCGAGGGGCGCGGCCACTCGTCCGGCACCTTCGAGGTAGACAGACGGGGAGTGGGAGGATTGCGAGCGTCGGCCGTTCCTCTAGCTTGGGGAGCGGGAGGGCCTTGCAGCCTCGGACCACACCCGAGTGAGCTCTCGAGGGTCTGCTGCCTTACCGGCGGCGCCGCGCGACTGCATCCTGGCTGGGTCAGACTACGACACGCAGTTAGGTCGGACCGGAGCTTGGAGCTCGGCCAGGCGCGAGCACGGTGGGCGACGTTTAGGCCGGAAAAGCCTCGCCTAGGATCCGAGGAGTGACCGTCCTGGTTGCGCTCAGACCTCTTTCGAGATTCGGCGCAGAGGCTGACTTCAACGCTCGGACTGTCTTTTTGCCCCCCACCGCTCCCCCGCCTCGACAAAACGCTCCTGATTCACGGCAGGGCTTTGACGAGTTCATGAACGTCGTTCTCGACCAGGCGGCCGAGGTATTGGTCAAGGGCGGGAGCCGGACCGAGCTCGGTACGCCCCCCCTCGACCCTCGTTCACAGCCCGACTTAGCCTGACTCTTTTGTTGCCCACTTCTTTGTTGCTTCACTTTCTGCTTTTTAGGCCGGATCCTTCTCAAGGGCGACAACATCACGCTCATCCAGCCCGTCGTCAGCGCATAGAGAGCCGGACCGCAACCCAAACCGATCCTCCGTTTTACCAATTTCCGCTGACGGACGGTCTCACACGTTCATAAGCGACCCGCCTCGTGCTCAAGCTTCCTTACGTCGGCAACGCCTTCTGAGTCGGCTGCCGTCGTATGGTGGGCTCGCGTCGCCTTCATCCTCCCCAGCCTCTCTCGTTCCCGGATCGCCTTCCGGCGTAGGCCTCTAGTTCGAGACCTCCATGTGCCAATAGCCTCTCTTATGCAAAAGGAAAGATAGACCTTGTGGCTAGGAAGCCGCCGGCGGAAGGGGGGAGGAAGCACACCCAAGGCCGCGTCTTGCGCGCCGCCGACGCGGGCGACCCCGACTCTGCTCTCCGCTCTTGGAGGCAGCTGCTTGTGGTGATGGCTCCATCATGCTCAGATCGACAGCCGCGTATGGACCGCGTCCGACCTTTGCATCAATCTTGTGCACCATGCCCGGGTAAGGAGAACTTGAAGCTCGACCTGAAGCGGTCCTGAGAGGTGGGCGGGTGATGCTCGGAAGCCAGCAGCTCGTTGTGCCCGCGCGCGCGGCCGGCTGCCAAGGATGGGGCGTCTCGAGCTCCCCCCTCCCGGTAGTCGTCGAGCTGGGCGTGCGTCTGAGTGTATTGACCGGGTAGCGCTGAGCTCGGCCTGTCCTCCGATGGGCGAGACGAGGCCAGGGAGTGGGTCCTCCGCATCCTGGCTTGGCTGGCAAGGCAGGGGCGCCGTCGCCGTCGTCGGGACGAAGACGCTTTGCGTGCGGAGACAGCGACGACGACGCGAACCCCCCTCTCGCCTTGAACCCGCCACCCAGTCTTCCCCGCCTCCCTTGGGACCTCCCGCCGCACGACCGTACAGATCCTTCCCGGCCTCCTCCTCTCTTCCGAACGGTCTCCGAATGGCCAGCGCGTCCTCGTCGGCGCCGGCGGCCGCTGCGCCCCATCCGGTCGTCGGCGGCAAGCAGCCTCGGGCGTACACACCAGCGTCGGGCTCGACCTCGGCTCCCAACGGCGGTGCAGGCTCTGGCTCGCTCTCGTCGGCCTCGAGCGACGAGGATGCTGTCGGCGAGGACGAAGACGAGGACGACGACTTTCAGGCGGCAGCCGACCAGGCCGAAGGCTCGGGGTCGTCCGCCAGCGACGACGACGACCGGAGGCTGCAGCCACAGCCGGCTGCTCAGCAGCAGCAGCAACAGACCGAGTCGGACGAGGACGAGGCGCCCGTTCAGCCGCGGGTGCGCAAACTCAAGCTCGTCTCCAAAGGCAAGCAGCGCCAGCACCAGCCGGTCATTGATGACCCAGAGGCCGACCCGGAGCTCTACGGCCTCAGGCGATCGGTCGGTCCCCTTCCCCCTTTCACTTTCGAGCTCGTCGGCCCGCTCTATCGCCCCCGAGCGAGATCCTGCGACACAGGCAACCTGCTGACGGATTTGAGACGCACCTCCACAATTGTGCTCTCAGGACCGGGACCGCAAGACGGCCGAGACGTCAAACGTCCGTCTCCTTCGCATCTTGACACGCGCCGCCGCCCGGCCCTCTCGTCCCCTCGGGCCCGCCCCGAGCCCTCCCCTCCGAACGTCACCGCTGACTGGCGGCCCTTTCCTCTCTTTCTGCTTTTGATGCAGACGTACCAAGAGAGCTCGGCCGAGGGCGAGTCGGAGAACGACGACGACGATGACGACGCGCCAGACGACGACGACGACGATGAGGACGACGACGATGACGAGACGGAGGACGAGCAGCCGCGGCGCAAGCAGCCGGCCAAGAAGAAGGCCAAGGCATCGACGTCCCGTGGCGGCTCGAGAGCCAAGCCGAATGGTGCGCCTCGCCCTGCTCCTGTCTCCCGTCTCAGCCGAGGACCTCGGTCGAGGAGACTCTAAAGGATGATGAGGGATGCTAACCTGACGGACCCCCCCCCCCTTTTGATCCGCAGCACCCAACCTGTTCGTCTCCAAGACGGCGCAGGCCGAGAACTCTGACTCGGGCGACGACTATGCGGCCAAGTCGCACAAGAAGGGCGCCGGCCGCAAGACCAAGCGCGCCCGGTCCGAGACCGAGGACGACGCCGGCCCGCGCGGCCGGCCAAAGGAGTACTCGAAATACGACATTGCGCAGGTCGACTACGGCCTCGATTCCGAGGACGACGACGAGATGCAGTACGCGACGACGACGGCCGCTGCCGGTGCCGCCGATGGCTCGGAGGAGATCGAGCTCGTCGTCGGCCACATGCGCGACGAGGAGCGCCTGAGCGACCCGGCCGACCTGCCGCACCAGAACCTCGTCCGTTGGCTCCTCCTGACGCGTCAAGCCCCAACGATCGCGGGCTCTGACTTCCCTCTCTCCCCCCCCTCCCCAAACCCATATCCTCCCGAGCAGCGCTTCATCATCAAGTGGAAGGGCTACTCGCACTTGCACAACACCGAGGAGACGTACGAGTTTCTGCGGACGAGCCGCTTCAAGGGCTTCAAGCGGGTCGACAACTACATCAAGAGCATCTGGACGATTCAGAACCGGATCCTGACGAGCTCGGCGACGTCGCGCGAGGACCTCGAGGCCTTCAACATCGAGAAGGAGCGCATCAACGAGGTGCGTCTGCGACCCCCGCCCGCCGCCCCTCGACGGTCGTCTCGCATGGGCCCTGCTTCTTCATGCTGACCACCAGGCGCGTTATCCCTCGTCGCGGGCAGATCTTCGAGTCGTACAAGGTGGTCGAGCGCGTGCTCGGCCAGCGCGACGCAGCGCCCGACGATTCGCACCCGTTCCACCGGGTCGAGTACTTTGTTAAGTGGACGAACCTCGCCTACTCGGAAAACACCTGGGAGTGTACCGAGGACCTGCCGCCGGCCGCCCAGGCCGAGATCGACGCCTTCCTCGCCCGCGAGGCGTGCGAGACGGCCCCCTGGCGCTCGGCCAACTACAACCAGGGTCGGCCGGCGTTCAACCGCGTTAAGGAGGACCCGGCCTACATCAAGGCGACCGGCGGCGAGCTCAAGGACTTCCAGCTGACCGGCATCAACTGGATGATCTACCTCTGGTCGCGCTTCGAGAACGGCATCCTCGCCGACGAGATGGGCCTCGGCAAGACGGTCCAGTCGGTCGCCTTCCTCAGCTGGCTCTTCCACGAGGCCCAGCAGTTTGGGCCCTTCCTCGTCGTCGTCCCGCTCTCGACGATGCCGGCCTGGCAAACGACGTTCAAGCAGTGGGCACCCGACATGAACGTCATCTGCTACATGGGCACCGGCAAGAGCCGCGAGGTCATCCGGACCCACGAGTTTGGCTCGGCCCGCAAGCTCAAGTTCAACGTCCTCCTGACGACGTACGAGTTTATCCTCAAGGACAAGGCCGACCTCGGCAGCATCCGCTGGCAAGCCCTGATGGTCGACGAGGTGCGTGTGACGGCCCGTCGCGTGCGCATCGATCGCTGACTTACTGCCCCTCGTGCGCCCGCCGCAGGCCCACCGGCTCAAGAACTCGGAGTCGCAGCTGTACGAGGCGCTGATGCAGTTTTCGACGGCCTCGCGCATGCTCATCACGGGCACGCCGCTCCAGAACAACGTCAAGGAGCTGCTCGCGCTCCTCCATTTCCTGATGCCGCACAAGTTTGGCCTCACCGACGACTTCACGCTCAACGACGAGGACCAGGAGACCAAGATCAAGGAGCTCCACGCCAACATCGAGCACATCATGCTTCGTCGGCTGAAGAAGGACGTCATCCAATCGCTCCCGTCCAAGTCGGAGCGGATCCTCCGAGTCGAGATGTCGGCCATGCAGACGCACTTCTACCGCAACATCCTCACCAAGAACTTTGCCGTCCTCGCCAAGGGCGCCCAGGGCCAGCAGTTCAGCCTGCTCAACATTGTGATGGAGCTCAAGAAGGCGTCGAACCACCCGTTTCTGTTCGACGGCGCCGAGGTCGGTGCGGCGACGTCGGACGAGATCCTCAAGGGCATCGTCATGAACTCGGGCAAGATGGTCCTGCTCGACAAGCTGCTCGGCCGGCTCAAGAAGGACGGCCACCGCGTCCTCATCTTCTCGCAGATGGTCCGCATGCTCGACATCATGTCCGACTACATGTCGCTCCGGGGCTACATCCACCAGCGGCTCGACGGCACCGTGCCCTCGGACGTCCGCAAAAAGTCGATCGAGCACTTCAATGCGCCCGACTCGCCCGACTTTGCTTTCCTGCTCTCGACCCGGGCCGGCGGCCTCGGCATCAACCTCGCGACCGCCGACACCGTCATCATCTTTGACAGCGACTGGAACCCGCAGAATGACCTCCAGGCGATGGCGCGCGCGCACCGGATCGGCCAGAAGAACCACGTGATGGTCTACCGGCTCCTGAGCAAGGACACGGTCGAGGAGGACGTGCTCGAGCGGGCCAAGAAGAAGATGGTGCTCGAGCATGCCATCATCAACCAGGTCGACACCTCGGGCTCCTCGCTCGGCCCGCGCTCGGCCGCCGCGCCCAAGCCCGAAAACTTCAGCAAGGACGAGCTGAGCGCGATCCTCAAGTTTGGCGCCCAGAACATCTTCAAGGCCGACGACACGGCCCAGGGCAAGAAGCTCGACGAGATGGACCTCGATGACATCCTCAACCGGGCCGAGGACCACGAGACGGGCGTCGACGCCGGCGGGACCTCGCTCGGCGGCGAGGGCTTCCTCCAGCAGTTTGCCGCCGTCCAGGACTTCAAGACCGACCTCAGCTGGGACGAGATCATCCCGGAGGACCAGCGCGCGCAGATCACACAAGAGATGCTCGACGACCAGAAGCCCGGCGGTGCCCAGACCGGCGGGCCTTCGGCCTCATCATCGGGCCTGACGCCCAAGAAGCGGTCGGCCGCGACCGCCGCCGGCCGATACACCGACCAGATGGACGCCGGCTCGGGCGGCGAGGACGAGCACTCGCCTTCGCCCGAGCGCGAACGGTCCGAAAAGAAGGGGAAGGGCGCGACCGGCCCCCGCAAGACGGCGGCCCAGCGTGCGCTCGAACTCAAGGGTGAGCAGCTTTTGCAAGAGGGCCGCAGCCTTGTGTCGTCACTGACCGGTGTTGCATCCTGTCCGAGCAGACCGCGACCTCCGTAACCTGATCCGCGCGATCCAAAAGTGGGGCGACATCCGCCAGCGCTACGACGTCATCGTCAGTGCCATTGTCGTCCTGCTCGAGTGCGTCGAGACAACCCTAGAGGCTGACGATAAGCCGCCGCCGCCCGCCGCGCAGATCCGCGAGGCCAAGCTCGAGACCAAGAACCGGGCCGTCATTCTCCAGGCCTGCGATGAGCTGATCGCGCTCGGCAAGGACGCGATCGACCAGCACAAGAAGGAGCTCAAGGGCAAGAAGGTCGCCGGCGAGACGGTGCGTCGCCTGCCGTCCCTCGAGACGCCCCTCGCCCCCCCTAACGGTTGTCTGACCGCTCCGCTTCGCCCCCCTCCTCCCGCCAGATCACGTCGAACATGCGGCAGAAGGCGGTCCTGATGGAGTTCCGCGGCATCGGCAACCTCAACGCCGAGACGATCGTCTCGCGGCACTTTGACCTGCAGGCGACGCACGCCGTCATGAAGGAGCTCCACGCGCACGGCAACCCGGTCGAGTGGCGCATGCCCAACGACCACCTCCGGCCGACCCAGAATTGGACGGTCGACTGGAGCCCGGTCGAGGACGCCCGTCTGCTCGTCGGTATCTGGCGCCACGGCTTTGGTGCATGGGAGGCGATCCAGGCGGACGCCCCGCTCGCGCTCCAGGGCAAGTTCTTCCTCGACGAGTCAAAGAACAAGCCGCTCGACCAGGGCCAGACGCGGAGCACGCCGACGGCCGTCCACCTCGTCCGCCGAGGCGACTACCTCGCCGGCATGATCCGCGAGTTTGAGGAGAACGATCGGCTCGTCAAGGAGCAGCAGGTGGCCCAGCAGCGGGCCCAGCAGGCTTACTTTGACCAGCACGGTCACTATCCGCCGGTCCAAAACGTCCTGCCGTCGGTTCTCCATGCCGCGCCGGGCGAGGCCGGACCCTCGTCGGCGCCGGCCAAGAAGCCACGCAAGAGCACCTCGGCCGCGCCGTCGGCCTCGGACAAGGGCAAGAAGCGCAAGGGCACGCCCGTCTTCACCGACAGCGAGTCCGAGTCTGACTATGCTTCGATGGACGAGGCCGAGGCCAAGGAGGAGCTCCGGCCGGTCAAGTCGGCCCTCAAGCAGCTCAAGCACGGCACCGAGGACCTCCCGCGCGAGGAGAAGGTCGAGGTCCTGAAACAATGCCTCATCGTCATCGGCAAGCGGATCGAGGTCGTCGTCGCCCACAAGAGCGCCAAAGGCCAGAATGGCGATAAGTGCGTCCTCCAAGAGAGACCCCCCGCTTCCTCAACGACCCGACTAACCTTGAGTGCGCTCTCTTTCCGGCAGGTGGATGAAGTGGCTCTGGCACTTCACCAGCTTCTTCTGGCCGCGAAAGGGCATCAAGCAGGACAAGCTGCGGGCCATCTACACCAAGATGTGCGTCTCTCTCGCGAGCCGGACGCTCACATCGACTGTGGGCCTCGCTGACCGCGCCTCGCCTCCCTCCCAGGGCCGCCTCGGCAAATGCGGCCGCGAGCTCCTCTGCCTCGGCACCGCCACCTCCACCGCCGATTACCACCGTCGCGACCGCTGCTCTGGCCCAGACCCGATCTGAGGCCGACGGCGAGCCGGCCGCCAAGAAGCTCAAGGTCGAGCCATGAGGTCCGGCCCTCTGCTTTCTTCTCCTGTCGCTCTCTCCTCACCGCATGCCGCCCTCTCGCTTTGCTTTCCATCCCTGTCTGGCAGCCCCATCGGTTTCTCCTCCCCTCCAACTGTGTACTCTCTCCTCGCTCTGCGCGGCCTCCCCGACCCCTGTTTCCAATGTGCGCAAACTAGACGCCCGCCTCCTCCCGCCCGCTTTCTTGTGTTTTGACGGGCAAAGACAGGATCGGCAGACGAGGGAGGGTGCGGGACAGTGACCGGTGCAATTCCTAGAATGGTGAAGGTGAGTGCGTGGCAGAGGACGCCCGAGGGCGAAGATAGAGAGAAACAGAGAGAAGGAGGCCGGCATCTATGAGGAGAAGGAGGGGGTTGCGTATTCGATAGTCTATGGGAAGAGGGCAGGTGATAAGGAGAGTGTCCGTCTGGAAGGCTTGTCTAGGAAGGGTCTGGTCTACATTTCAAAGATTGAGCAGCAAGCAGAGGCATCACTGGTTGGAGCTCATGGCCAGCGCACCGCCCCGGCCGGGCTTGACGGTCGCGACTGAGGGGCTGCGCGAGACGCGCGACTTGCCCCCGATCTGGAGGTACTCGTCCTCGTCCTCGTCGTCCTCGCTCTCGTCGCCGTTGGCGTTAAGGTGGCGCCCCCGCTGCTGCTGGCTCGGCATGTCGGCCGCGAGCGTGCCCGGCGCGTGGGCGCTGCTGCTGATGGTCGACGCGAGCGCCGACGAGGAGGCCGACGTCGTCAGGCCGGCGAGGCCGTTCGCGAGCTCTTCCATGTTGAGCCCGGCACCAGCCGTGCCGCCGCCCGAGCCGGCGCTCTGAGAAGCGCGCCGGCCGGCAGCGAGCAGGTTGCCCTCGGACTGGGTCCGCTGGACCTGCTGCTCCGACTCGTTGTAGTCGGGCAGGCCCTGCGTCGCCGAGAGCGGGACGACACCGCCGCCGAGGAAGCCACGCGAGGCGACCTGGTAGGACGGCACCTGCGAGAGGGCCGACATGTCGTCGAACGACGGATTGCGCGATGGCCCGTTCGAGTTGACTGGCGAGTGGACGGCCGACGAGCCGGCCGAGTTGCTGCCGCCCGAGTGGGGCCCGCTGCCGAGACCGCCGCCAGGCGTGCTCGCGCCGCTAGCACCACCGCTGCCGGCGCCGTCCAGCGCGCTGAGCGAGTGCAGGCCTTTGCCGTGGTGCTGCTTGTGGCCGTGGCCGAGCGAGGTGAGCGGCTTGAAGTGGGGGATGTTAAACAGGCTGCCCCGGCGCTCTTCAGCGGCCGCGTAAGGCGGCATCTCGCTCGCGGGACCCGGTGGCGGTCGCTCGCGCTCGGGGCTCGACGGCCGACTGCCTGGCCGACTGCCAGGTCGGCTGATGGACCGCCGGAAGCCAAGGCGGCTGCCGGACCGGCTCTCAGGCGGCGTACGGTGAGGCGAGAGTGCGCCCTGGCCGGCATCCGGGAGAGTCGCGCCGATCGACATGAGCAGCTCCGAGTCGGCCCAGTTGAGCCGGGGCCGCTCGGGCACAGGCAGGCCATCCGCCGGAAGACCGTCCGCCGGCGGCAGGGCGCGCATGCCAAAGGTGGGCGAGGCCGGCCGCGAGCCTGGGCGCGAGGCCGGCGGCGTCGTCGCCGGACTATGCATTCGCGACGACCACGAAGCCTGGGTCGTGCCCGAGGTCGAGGCGAGCATGCCAGCGTTGGCGACGCGATCATAGACGTGGTTCGAGTACGACGGCAGCTCGAGCTGCTGGTCGTTCTCGGCATCGCCCTGAAGGCTGAAGAGGACGGCACGTGTGTGAGCCGACGCCATCCGGGCCTCCTCGGCCAGGTGGTGCGAGAGGACGTGGATCGGGAGCGCGCAGCGGAGCTCCGAGGCTGCAGTGACGCCGGCGCAAGAATGTGTCAGTAGGCGAGCCGCATGGGGCTGGCGATGAGGACGTTCGACACGCACTGTGGCCGTCCGGGTTGCTGATGACGCAGCTCCACTTGATCTTGTGGGTGACAAAGACCGGGTGGACGTTGTGCGTCGGCGTCGCCCACATCGGGAGAGGGATCGAGATCATGGTGTCGACCTCGCCGTCGCCAAGCTCGACCTCGCGCTGCTCCTCGCGCGCGGCGAGGTAGGCCGCCTGGGCCTCGACGTGCGTCGCCGTCACCGGGTCGAGCCCGCCGGCAAAGATGTCGGGCGCGAGCTGCGAAGACTCGGACGACGTGCTGTTCCGCGGGCCGTTGGCGCCGAGCGCGTCCGGCCGCGAGGGCGAGGGCCCGCCGTGATTCGTGAAGTCCGGGAAGTAGCCCTCGGCCTCGGCCCCGGTAGGCGCCGACGTCGAAGGCGGGCCAAAGGTCGACCGCGCTGTCGGCAGCGGGCCAGGAGTCGCTCCGCCTCCAGGGCTCGCAACTGCCAGGGCAGCGGCGCGCTCGGCACGCTCCTCGGCCTCGTCGCGCTCGCGTTGACTCGGCCGGCGGACGAGCGGCTTCTCGACCTTCTCCTTGTGGACGTAGGCCTTGCCGTTCCGGATGTCGTGCTTGATTGAGGCCGCGACGCGGACGTCTGGGTGGGACGAATGCCGCGTGTGGACGAGCGTGTACTCTTTGACGACGGTCGAGATCGATGTGACGTGCACGCCCTTCATCAGCGGCTGGAACTTGATGGCAATCGGGATGTTGTCGCCGGCAGCGAACGCTCTGGCGGGCGGGCAATGGCGACGTCAGCGAAGCGTCTGGCGAGCCATCTTTCAGGTCGGGCAAGATAAGAGAAGAACGCACTTGTGCGGGAGCGTGAGCGAGTACGACACCTTCATCGGCCAGGTGTTCTCAATCTCGAGCGTCTGGGTGAACTCGAGGGCCTCGGCGGTGAAGGTCCGGAGGAGGACGACGGGCTTGGTTGCCACAAAGTTGTGCGAGAAGGCACCGGTGCGGACCGCGGTCGCCCGGAGCTTGTAGGCGACGTGGGCCTCGTTGTTCCAGGTCCGGATCGAGGAGGGCAGCGTCGTGTCGGGCTCGATCGTCATCGAGAAGGGGAAGCTGTGGATGCCGGCCTTGAGCGCATGGGACGAGGCATGCGGCTTTTTGCCACCCGGCGTCGGCGGGACCGTTGTCGGGTTGAGGAAGGCCCAGTCATGCTGGATCAGGACGTGCGTGTGGTGGTGCGACCGGGTCGACGAGCTGGGTTGCGGGGAGACGCAGATGAGACAAGCGGGAGGAAGCCGGGTGAGAGCAATCAAGACGTCAGCAAGCGTCGCCGCAAGGTTGAACACGGTCGAGCGCGGACGTTTCGAGCGAGTCCGTGCAGATGATAGACGGTGGAGGAGTAGACGCACCCGGACCCCTCGCCGAACGAGACCTTGGCCTTGCCCGTAAGCTGGAGCGTCACCTCCTTGAGGTTCGTCTGCTCGACGAGGTGGAGCAGGACCCGGCCACTAAGTCGCGCGGGATTGGTGTCGCCTCCAGCGCCACGAAGAACGACGTGCTCGGCGTCGAGCACAATCTCGACCCAGCTGTGCGAGGCGCCGCCGGCCGTGGGCCCGAGGTGGGAGGGCGTGCCAAGGCCAGAGCCGGCGGCGACCGACGACGGGAAGTGCGCGTGGTCGGGCGTCGGCGTCCCGCTCGCGCCCGGCGTCCCTGCAGCCGAAGACGAGAAGTACGAGGCGAGCGGGTCCTGCTCGCCAAATGAGTTGGACGAGAAAGAGACGCCGCCGGGCGTGCCTGGCGTCTGCGGCGGCGGCGGGTGGTTCGGAGTCGAGGTGCCGCTCGCGTGGCCGTGGCCGCCGAGGAGGGAGGGCAAGTGCGTCCCAGACGTGTGGGACGACAGCCAGCCGGGCGTGCGAGGCATCCTGGGCGGAGCAACGGCGGCGAACGACGAGGATGCCAGAGGGGCTGCGGCAACTGAAGGGAGGGAAGAAGCGAGCGAGAAAGGCCTGCAGGGCTTGCTTGCTAGGCTGAATTCGCAGGCGAAAGGGCGGCCGGGCGGGCATCAGTACACAAGCGGCGCGGGCCACAGAACGTTTACGGCCACGACGACTTGGCAGGCCGAGGGAGGTCGACTGACTGGCTGGGGGCCGGGCTTGTGCTCTAAGGGCTCAGGGAGGCAAGGGGCCGAGTCGGTGTCGAGAGGCGGCAGCGGACGGGGAAGGGCTCGACGGAGGGAGTGCCACTGCCGCCGCGCCCGGCGCCGCCGCACAAATCGCCCTCTCCGCGCGGACGCGCACACACGCGGCCGTCGTCCGTCGGTTGCTCGTCATCGCCTTGAGCGATCGCCTGGACTTGAGCTCTCTCTCTCTCTCTCTCTGGCCATCTCGACAGCCTGCAGCCCAGGAGAGGCGGAGACGTCAGAGCGACCAGTATGCAAGACCCCGATCCTCTCCAAGGAAAGAGGAGGGGCTCGAGGAGGGACCGCCGGCAGGCATCGGACCCGACCTCGCGATCGAATGAGTTTGAACCTGCCACGCGCGCGAGCAAGCTGCCCCGGGCTGACCCTTCCGGGCCGCACGACTCGGTCGACGACAAGCGAGAGAGGCCGCTCGTCCTGCCGTCATAAAGTCTGCCTCTGCCTGTCCATGTCGTCTTCCGGAGCGGCAACAGCCCTTTCGGCCAGGGCGCTGTCCTCATCGGGCTTCGGGCCAGGCCGCCCGAAAGCGCCGGGCATCGCCTCGTGAGCAGTCTTCGGCCGGCCGACGGCTGATGACCGTCCGTGCGGCCGCCACTTCGACCGACCGCCGCTCCCGTCGAGGGCGTCGGCCAGCAAACTGCGACAAGGGCCTGCACAGAGAGCCGTCAACGCGCGTCTTGGCGATGGTAGGGCTCGAGGGCCGCAGGTGGCAAAGGGTGTGTGCTTCGGACCACGTCATTCATCGCAAGCTAGGCCGAGTCGGCGACGGGTTTGCGGACGCGCTCCCACTCCTCATCGTCGACGACGAGCTCGCCGGCCATCTAACGGAGGAGGGACCAAGGTCAGAGTCCGGCCTATACTGCCTCGACAGGACGCGGCGCGGCGACCCACCTGCTTCTTGAACCTCGTCAGGTCGCCGTAGGCGGTCGCGAGGTGGAGGCCGTCGATGCCGTCCTGCTCCTGCCGGGCGGTATCCTGCTCAAAGACGACGATGCCCGAGTACGACACCCGGCGGCCGGTCGGCTCCTTGCCCGGAAAGAAGCCGCCGGCGCCCGTGTGCGTACCACTCCAGTTGACCTTGGCCATGGCGACCTCCTTGGTGCCGACGCGTGAGTCTGGTTGAAGGCCGGGCAAGGCAGGGTCAGCTCTCGAACATGATTCGCCTCGGGAGCTGCAGCTGCTGGCTGCATCGGGACGCACAGACGACGAGCGTCGGCGCGTTGATCCAGTCGGGCCACGAGACACGAAGGCCCTCTTCCCGGTACGCCATGTATCGCTCGCGGTTGTCTATCGGGTAGGCCCCGTCGGGCAGGCTGCCGACGAATTTGAAGTCCGGGTGGAGATGGACCGGATCGAGCGCGACCTTGGTCTGGATGTACGCCTCGCAGTGAGCTCTAAAAGTGGTGGACATTGCGGAAAGTGAGAGAGAGGAGGGGAGACGGTGAGAGTGAGAGGCGGGGGCGAGAGAGGGCTGCTGGGCGGCTCGGCGTGTGACGCGCAGCAGCAGCAGCGGCGGCAGCAGCGGCCTGCCTGCCTTCGCTAGCCGGTCGAACCCCTCCCGGCTGGGAGTTGCAAGATTCATTTCGAGTCCCGCGCGCATGACCGCCTAGGGACCAGCAGTACATACTGCTTGTGGACCCTGGGCCGAGACGGACATCAGCTGTAACGGCAGGCCGGGCCGGCTCGACGAGACGTCCGGGTCGATCGCGTCTGCTGCTGCTGCTCCTGGCCCCGCGCCGCGGCGAGGGCGGCCCTTCCTCCCTTCGTCCGTTCACCCATCCCAAGATCGCTCGCTCTCCCTCCCCCTCCCTCCACAGTCTCCAGCTCGGCGCACCTGAGTCGAGTCGCTTGGTCCGGCAAGACTTTCGCGTCCTCTCGGCACCCATTCTCAGAGGTCGCCGCCCGATCGAGCGCCTCCCATGTCGCGGGCGACGCCGGCCGCGGCCGGCAGCAGCAGCTCATCGCTCAGCTCGGGCGCCAGTAGCAGCAAGGCCGCTGCTGCCGGCGGAGGTCCCTTGCAGGGCCCGAAGCGGCACACGCCTGAACGCGTCTACGAGCTCAGGCCGCCAGACTGGCGGCCACCGATGAGCGCCGATGCCGACCTCGGTGCGTCCTTCTTCGCGGCCTCCTTCGCGGCACCTTCGGCAGCCGAGCGCTGACGGCCACTCCGGCATCGTCTTGCCTCGCCCCCCCCGCGTCCCTCTCAGGCTTTCCCGACTTTTTCCCCAATCGGCCGGGCTTCGGCCAGGACGAGGACAACCTGAGCGAGGCGTTTATCCGCGGCGGCTACGTCTCGAAATGGGGCCTGAGCAACAGCGTGCGTCTGCCGATAGCGCCCGGCGCCCTTCGCCGGCCGAGCCGGGCTTAGATGCGTTGCCCGCACCTGCACCGGCACTTATTCGGATCAGCACTGACTTGCTCTGCCAGGCGCTCTGCCACCTTTCAGTCGGAGACGTACTCGGTCCATGGCCTGGTCCACCAGAGCCTGGGCAAGACCCAGCTCCGAACGCTCAACGACTCGGTCAGCTCCCTCCTGAAGAAACGTCAGGAGGAGAGTGCCGCCATCGAGTGAGTTGCGCAGGCCGCTCGTCATCCCACCGGCCCGCGAGTCGGCGCTGACTACTGACCTCCCCCCGCAGTCCGCACACGTACAAGATCCCTCCGCGGCTCGTTCTGCATGAGACCAAAAAGCAGGCCTACATTGCCGACCTCGCCAACCCTGCCGTGCCGCTTCACCGGCTCTCGCGCTCGATCCCGCACGGCTTCAAGGGGGTCGATCTGCTCGAGATGCTTGCCAACAACGATGTCGCGCTCGACCGCGCCCTCTGGTTTATCAAGGTCTGCGGTGGCAGCGAGCTGGTGCGGACGCCTTCCAGCCGGTCGGCCTGCTCGCCCAGTTCAAAGACGGACTGACCTTGACCACCCTGCCCTCTCAGCTGTCGCTTCGATCAGCCAAGTCGCAAAGTCTCCCACCGGCTGCCCAGCAGGGCGCGGCAACTCAAGCATCGGCGACGTATTCGACCGACTTCACTAACGCCTTCGCCGCCTTTCTCAGGAGCCAGCTCGCGCAGCTGACGGTGCCATCGACGCTGCCGTCCGTCCTGCGCGCGTCGACTACCTTCTCAGTCAAGTCGACGTTCAAGTCGCTTCTCTCTGTTCCGGCCAGCCGCGAACGCTGGCTCAAGAAGTGGAGCTACAGCAACCGTCTGCTGCAGGCGTGCCAGCTGCCGGAGCATGCGCTCATCGACCGGCGGGCGCTTCTCAGCTGGATTGTCGCCCACGTCGGGAGCGCCAACCTCGCCCAGATCGGTTTTGTCGCCAAGCTGCTCGAGGAATACTCGCGTTGGCTGCACCTCGACGGCAGTCTCAGCCGAGGCTTCCTCGACGCCGCCCTCGGCCGGCTCGCCGGCGACCTGGCCGGCAAGAAGGAGCTCGAGGCGACGGTCGCTCGGCTGTCCAAGGTCATCCAATGCCTGTTCCTCGGCGCGCCCCATTTCTTCGTCTCGCCCCGGCTCTACTTGCAGCACCTGGGACAGCTCGACCAGCTCTTATCGACTGCGACGGCCGGCCAAGGCATGCTCCCGCCTTTTATCGCCCGAGACGACCCGGTCGCGCACGAGATCCTCTCGGCCATGGGAGACGCCTGGGAGTCGATCAAGATCCGCAACGAGGGCCTCCTCTTCCGCAGCTGGGGCGTCGGCGGCGGCAAGGGCGTCTGGTCTGAGCGCAAGGGCACACTCGGCGACATCTGGATCCTCGACTCGGTCACGGCCCTCTCGGACATGGCGCGCATCACCAAGGCCTTCTTTGGCTCTCTCTCGCAGCCGCCGTCGTCATCCGCGTCCGCTGCATCTGCCGTCACCGGCACGGATACCGCTGCCGGCAGCTCGGGCTCGCCTGCCTCGGAGGTCGGCGGCTCGTCAACCCTGCGAGAGGCGTTTGCGGTCAAGCTCGACATCCTCCTCTCGTGGGCGACGGCCAAGCCGGCCTTGCGGTCGCGCACGGCCAAGGCTCAACGGTCATACGCCGTCGCGACCATCCTCTCGCTCTTCCTCGCCGCCCGGGTCGATTTGGGCCCCCGGCCAGCAGATGGCTGGTTGACCGTCGTCCAAGACGAGGTCTTTGGCTGGATCGAGGACAGCGCTCTTGCGCGCGACGAGGACAACGTCGAGATCGTCGCTGACGTCGTCGGCGAGCTCGCCCGGCGGTCGGTCATCAGCTACCCAGCCTACCTGATGCGGCTCATCGCCCGGGGTCAAACATGGAGCGCCGTCGGCCGCGACGTCGCACAGGTGCGTCGCTCGTTCTCCGTTGCTGCAGCTCGGCTGCTGTTCTCCTTCTGGCCAGCTGACGACTCCCGGACGAACTCTAGGGCCAGCCCATTCCCCACCAGCTCCGCCTGCTCCGTTCGATGCCACTCTTTTCGTCGTCGCAGTCGATCCGGCATCAGCGTCACGTCGTCCTGTACGGCCATGCCGAGCACGCGACCTATCCTCCGGCCTGGGATACCGCGAGCTTGCTCGAGCAGAGCCAGGGCGAGCTGATTGCTGCCTTCCCCGAGATTTTGCTTGGCTTTCACTTTGAAGGTTGGCCCTCCGGCTTCTCGGTATACGACTGCAGCGACTGACGTGATTGTGTCGACCCCTGTCTCGCAGACGAGTCGTTCTCGCGCAGTATGGCCTCGCACGAGATCGCCCCGCTCGAGACGACGCTTCCGACGCTGCTTCAAGCCCCGCGGTCCGTTCAGGTCGAGGTGGTTAGCACTGTCCTGCTCAGCGCCATCCTCTCATCAGAGTACGTCGCTGTCTACCCACTTCTCCATCTGCGCGCCAATGGACCTGACCCGAGAACCTCCACATCGCCCTCCAGTTCGCCTTTCCTCAAGTCGGCTCTTCTAATCCGCGTCATCGAGCTGCTCGAGCATCTCAGCAATTACTCTGCAGCCCTCGACGTCCGTCTCAACGGTGATGTCATCTCATTCCTCGAAGCGACACTGACAGGCTGGCGATTGCTCCGATAACGTGCAGATAATCATTCTCATCCTCGAGTCGACTCCCGATGCCGGCGTGCTCAACTTCACCATCGACTGCATCAAGCGGTGCACCGAGATCTGGACCGCGATGGACGTCAAGGCTCGGCTGGTCGAGGCGCTGCTCGAGCGCTATCTCGTCTCGCGCTCGACCGCAAACCCGCACAGGGCACTGCTCGAGCTACTCCTACAAGCAGCGGAGGCTGGCCTGCTGCACGAGGAGCTCAAAATGGCCCTTCTCCAGGACCAGGCCGTCTTCCAGATGGATCAGGTCAGTCGCCGTCTGGGCCTCATTTTTCGATTCCTTTGCTTGCTTCTCACGCCTCCCATTCCCTGTCACTCCAGTCGGCCCTGCCGCTCGTTTTTGGCAACGTCGCGCCTTCGCCTGGCCCGACCGAGGATATGCTCGCTCCGGTAGCCGGCGCGCCGATCGAGTCGGCCCAGGGCTCCATGGGTAAAGAGCTCTGGAGCCGCTACGTCGACGCAAGCGAATTACTTAAGTACCTGACGAGAGCAGGCTACGAGAAGCACATCCTCTCCGACGAGGCCGAGCTCGTCAGCGAGGCGCTCAAGGGTCTCGAAGGCCGACCATCGGAGAAGGTGCGTCTGCCCGCCCGGAAGAGCCGTTGCGACCAGAGCTGACGAGTACGTCCTCGACTGAACCGCCCCAGTTCGTGGCAACGGCGACGCAGCGCTTGGCGGCCTCTTTGGAGCGCGCTGCCATCTCACCGTCGAGCGGGCAGCCGCAGCTTGACCGCTTCGTAGAGGAGATCAACGGCGTCCTGCAGATCGTCGCCTTTGCGCTCGCCCAGGCCAAACCAACAAGCGCAACCCCGTCGACACCGGCCGACGTCACCTGCGATGCGCAATTTGCGCCGGCACTGCTCAAGGCTCTCGAGGCCCTCCAAGCCATGTCGGCCTCGTCAGGCTCAGGCGATCAGGGCCGCCACCCACCAGGCCGGGTGCCCATTCACGGCCTCAGATGGGCTCTCGTCATCTGCCTGCGCTTGCTCCATGTCCTCCTCGGCCTGGCTCGCTACAACATCGCCCAGGTTTGGACGGCCGAGACCAAGGGTCTCGTCGACGGGCTTCTAACCGTCCTCCTACGTCTAGCCGTCGTGCGTCGACCGTGGCCCTTTTCAAACACCATAGACCTTTGCGCTGACTCTGCCTGCCTGCCGTTGGTCTGCAGATCCACGCCGGCACCGTCACGCTCGACAGGGAAATCTTTGGCCTCCTGATGGACACTCTCTGGGCTCTCATGGAAGGTGTGTCGAAGTCGGAGTCCCGCTCACATTCAGTCGTGGTGGCCCGGACAATGCTGACTCGCTGGTGTCATATCGCTGCCAGACCTTGCCAAGGATGCGAAAGTGTCGGCCGCCGCGACCCTCCGGATCTACCAGACGACCGAAAGTCCGCAGCAGCACCGGAGCATTCCCGAGGACCTCGGCGCCCAGCTCACCGCCTTTCTTCCCGCTGTCGCTCTGCCGACCTACGGCTCGAATTTGTTGCTCGTCACGCCGCGCCCGAGCGACAACGGCGCTGCGACGCCGGTTGTCGAACGCCTTCCGACCCGGCCATGGGAGTGGATTGAGCAGATCGAGGCTCCGTCTCCGATGCCCTCGCACCGAGAGTCCTTTCTGCCCTTGCGGCCAGTCCGCAACACGGCCTCACTCTCCTTCTCCCTCTTCCAAGCCGAGGGCACGAGGGAACGCCTACCGGCCCCCTCGACGAGCGCCTGGTTCCCGCCGCCGGCCGACACGACATCGACCACCGAGCCGATTTCAGCCCCCGCGACCGACGGCGGCTGGATCGCCATCCGGAGCGAGCAGACGTACGCGGATGAGCTCGAAAGCTCGTCATTTGCGCGCGACCACCTCAGCAGCCTAACCGTCGTCGCCCATGGAGAGCCCGACGCCCTCTCACAGGGCAAGCGGGCCGGCTCCATGACCGGTGCTGCCGCCATTAAGGCACCGACGCCGACCCCGGCTGGGCAGGCTTCCGCCGCCGGACCAGCTGCGGCCAAGACGTCGGTCAAGCCGACGAAGCCTGCCAAGCGTAAGGCGTCCATGTCGCTCACTTCGGGCCCACCCAACCAGCGGCTCAAGGGGTCCTCGGCTGCCGACGCCGTCGTCCTCGACGGGGCGGATCAGATCCCTGAGCCAGCGGCGACGGGCGGCCGTAAGGCAGGCAAGACCGTCGCGGCCAAACCTGCCGCCGGCGCTGGTGGCCAGGCAAAGGGCGCCGGTTCCAAGAAGCGCAAGAACTCTGCAGCCTGAGGATGCCTCCCTCCCATCGAGTCTTGAAGATCGCATGATGCATGGACCTCAAAGAGCCAGCGCGGGACTTCATCTAGAGGGACACGCTTTGACGCACGTGCTGCGATGCGCTTTGGGGGGGGGTGGCTCCTAAGCTAGTCGGCCTTCCGGGCCCATCGCTTAGCCGGAACGATGCCGACCGGGCTCGGGGGTACGCCGACGTTCTTCTCCTCGAGCTCACCGTTCTCGCTCACCCGCCGACGGACGTCGCCCGGCAGGATGGGCGAGAGCGGGCTGTCGGAGGCGGCGTAGCTCGCATCGTCGGCCTGAACGACAGCCAACCGGGACGGCGCGCTAGCCTTGGTGCTGCCTCCGAGCGAGTGGATCGGAGCGCTCCCCCCGGCGGGCGCGTTGTTCCAGTAAACGACCATCTGGAAGACGATGACCGCGTTGAGGACGGCGGCGAGGATGAAGCCCCAGAGGACGACCGAGTCCTTAACCTCGGTCGCCGTCGTGAAGACGCGGGCGAGGCAGCCGAGCAGGGCGTTGAAGACGGCAAAGGCCGAGAGCGTGCCGGTCGACTTGAGCCGGTGGTTCGAGGCTATCTGGGGCGCCTTGGAGAGGAGCGAAATGGGCACACACGCAGCCTGGAGGAAGGTCACTGTGGAGACGCGCAGGCGGAAAAAGAAAGCGTTCGTCAGCAGCTTGACCGATCGGCCAGCTGGACCGGGGATCTGAAGGGAAGGAAGACGCACTGGCTCCGGCGGGGATGATGCGCTCGCTGAAGAGGGAGCCGCCGACGACGGCCATGCCGACGCCCATCGCGAGCACCTTGCCTCGCCGGGCAGCTGCCTCCTTGCTCCGACCAGCTGTGCTGATGCTGCCGGCCCCGCCGGCGCCGTAGTAGATGATTTGGAGCGTGATGGCGACGTTCTGGATCGTCACTGAGTGGGGAGTCACGGGGGGTCAGGTCAGGCGACGGTTAGCACAGGGGACGAGTCGCAGAGGGGACCTGGGGGAGACTCTCTCTGACCCGACTAGGGAGGTGGATAAGTAGGCAGACGCACTGAAAAAGTTCTCGCCGTAGGTCGAGAACGGGAAGGACGACCGGTAGGCGTACGCGAGCGAGATGGCGTACGACAGCGTCTCGAGTACGTACGCCGGGAGCGAGAGCCCGATGGCTGAGCGCGCCTGGGCAATTTTGATTATCTTAGAAGAGCAGGAAAGTAGCCGATCAGGACGTCAGTCGACCAGACTCGCGACGAGCGTCTTGAAGGGCGTAAGCCTGGCTCAAAGGTCGGACCAACGCACCTGAGGGATCTTGACGATGGCGCCGCCGAGGACGATGCCAAGGCCGAGGCCCTTCGAAAGGGCATATTTGAGGCACGGGCCGTCCAGAATGTCAAAGTCGTAGATGAGCGTCTTGTAGCACGTCTGCCAGAGAGTCGGGCGAAGAGGATCAGCAGAGGGCGACCTTCGACCGCTAGTGTTCGTCGTCGTCGGAGCGCTGCTCTTCAGGCGTCATGACGCCCATGGAATGGCGGGCAGGGGAAGGCGACCAGAGACGGACCTCGCCAATGATGGCCTCGGCTGGCGCACGGAGAACCCAGGGGATGCGGTGCGTAACCGTTGTGACGAGGGACGACATCCGGCAGGATAAAGGGTAGGCGGTCGAGGTTGCAGTCTAGGGCGGGTGAGGCTGAGACCGGGCGAACCGGGCGGCGAGGCGTCGATCAGCTCCAGGCGGCATAACGTTGCTAGTCCGGCAAATGCCAAAGAGTCAGATCTCTCAGCATCAGGGACTCACGACCAAAGAAGGAGGACGCTGATGCGTGTCGCTGACGGCCGGTCGACGGAGATCCTGATGGGTGACGGTGACGGCCAGCCAGCCTCGAGCCGTCTCTCTCTCTCTCTCAGGCGCGCGGGGCCGACCGCAGCGCCATAGGACGAAAAGCCGCAGCCAGACTGACGTGCGTCGTCTTAAGTGCACCGGGCCGGGATCACACGTCCCAGCCCACACTGTCTCGCAAGCCCGAGTTCACCAGGTCGTAGGAGAGCGTCTCTCGAGGCAGAGCTCTAGGATTTCATCAAGTCCTCATTCCCAGTGCGCGGCCGCCGGACGACACCCCATCACTCGGCGCGGCAGTGACCGGCGAGCCTGCTGAGGCGCACCCACCACGCCTGGCGTGGCCGAAGGGACAGTCGCCGAGCACAGGCGACCGAGGTGGCGGTCCGGTTGTCGCGTTGGCCGAGCACGCCTAGACAAATGCGGAAGGCCGGCGAGCGCTACTGGCGCGTCGCCGGCACGACGGACGAGGTGCGCGGCTCCGCTCCCTACGCCGGAAGAGCGTCGGCCAAAGGAGGCGACGCGGTATCCTCGACATCCCTCTCCTCGAGGAGACGGGATCGAGCACGGCCGAGTGACCGAGCGCGCGCCCTCTTAGCACGCTCGCTCTGGCGCACCTCAGCCTAGCGCGACTCATCCTCCTCGCCGCCGAGGTCCATCTTGCCCATGAAGGCAGCGACGTCTTCTGGCCGACAGTCGCCGGCGTCGACGGCACCGAGAGCCCGGCCGAGGGCGATCGTCTGCCGAAGGGTCGACCCCCGGAGCCAGAGGACGCCGTTGGTGCCGACGGCCGTCTCGAAGGGGAAGAGGGCGGCAGCCGAGGCAAAGAGCGGGTAGTCCGGGTTGAGCAGGCTGCCGCACGTCACGCAAGGAGGAATGGAGCCGAGATTGTCAGTTCGACGATCAACGGATGAGTGTGCGCACCGCCGCAGAGTTGGGCAAGAAGTGGGGGACGTACGACCGGGCCATCTGAAGCGAGCACGAGACGAGCATGCCACCATCCTTGAGCTCGCCAAAGCCCTCGGCCTTGTGACTCTCGGCCGCAAAGCACTCGAGCTCCGGCTCCATGTCGCGGTTCGCGAGGGAGACGCGGGCGTAGACGACGGTGCCGACCTGAACGGGCAAGGGAGCAAGGCATGTCAGATGCGAAAGAGAAGATAGTCTCGTTCCTGCTCCAGTCACCCAAGTGTTCGACCGCGACGACGGCGGAGACTCGGGCGAGGCGCAGGACGATATAGCTACGCTGGGTCCCACCTTGAGGTTCGGTCGGTTGCGCTTGGTGGCATTCTCAAACGCCAAAGCGTCGAGCGAGGCCATGTGGGCGCCGCCGATATCGACACGGTAGCCCTCGCCGTGCCGAGCGACGATGGTGCCGACAACCGACTCCTGGGCAGCAGGCACGTACTGTGTGCAAGTGAGAGAGGTGATTGAGGCCTGTCAGTTTTCGATCTATACGGACGGGCAGCCAGTAGCGTCGGCGTCTTCCAGAGCCGCCGGTCTGACGCCGACCGGCCAGTCATGGCAGCTAGAATCTTTGTCGACGTACCCGCTTGCCTCGGCCCTCGACCCACATGCGCTTGCCCTTGCCGTCTGACCCGACGAGGCCGGCCCTAGTCGCGATCAGGAGGGCGCCGCCGGCGCTCGCGGTCGCCGCCGCCGCCGCGGGCGGGCCTGAGCGAGCCGTCGTCTGGAGTGTGCCCGGACCGAGCTTGGTGAGCGCGCCCTTAGCCGGGAGCACGTCGCCGGGGAGGAGGAGAAGCGAGCTCATGACGTCGAGAGGGGTCGTTGGCAGAGGAGGAGCAAGGTGGTTGTGTCGAGGGCGGCCTCTCCTCTCCAGTTCTCTCTGCAGACACCCCTGCGCCACTCTGCAAGCCGGGCCAGGCAGGCGCGACCGCCGCCGCCGCCGTTTTCGCTGCGGCGGCCTCGCTGGGCGGCGGCCAGGCCTTGCGCCAGCATCCAACGGCCACCATCATCCGTCTCGCTCCTCCCCGCTTGCCCACCTCTTTAATCCTCTCCACCCAAGATGGCCGGCCCCAAGAAGACCGCATCCAAGTCCACGAAGGTACGTCATCCGACCCTCGAAAGACCGACCAGGCTGGCACGAGCGACGGGCCGGTCGGTCGTCCGATCTGCCGGCGAGCGCCGCATAGGGCAGGCAGGCGCGCCGCGAGCCGACGCGTCGCCCGCCGCGGGACGTCGCAGGGCTGACCGCCTCCTGGTTCCCCTTCCAGCAGGCCTCGACGGCCGAGTACAAGGTTGGGTCGACCGTCCTGTGCAAGATCAAGGGCTACCCGTACTGGCCCGGCAAGGCGAGTCCCGGTCCACACCTCCGGCGAGCGGGAGGGCGAAGCTCGCACGCGCGCGATGGGTAGAGGGCGACCGAGACGCGGCTCCCTCATCCCGGAGGAGAGAAGCCTGCCCGCCCGTTTCTTCCCTTCGCGCCAGCGCTCGCCCCTCCCTCGACCGAGAGAAGACTCTGGCCATCTAGCCGACTGTACGCACCTGGCTGACATCCTCGCACCCCTTTGCGCCGGTGGATGGTCTGCCCATACCTCAGGTCGTCGACTTGAAGGAGGTCGGCCACGATGTCGTCAAGGAGAAGCCGCAGAAGGGCGACCACTTCTGCGTTCGCTTCTACCCCAAGGGCGACTTGTCAGTCTCTCCTCGCTCGGGATCCGCCTCGCAAACCCACAGGAGGGACCACTGACGCCCTTGCCCTGCTCCCTCTCCTTTCTTCCACCTTCTCATCCCCCGCGACCTCCTCCCCGCCGGCCCTTTTTTCACCCGCCGTCTCGGCATCCGATCCCTCGCCGCCCGCGTCGCCCCGACCGTCCTCGCACCCCATCCGTCCCATCTCGGCTCGGCATGCCCTTTGGTCTTCCATCCATCCACCCTTCCTGCCACCTCGCTCGCCAACCCATCCACCGCGCTTCGCCCGCGTCGCTCCTCCTGACCGCGCCACGTCGCTCGCTCGCGCGCAAACCCCAAACAGCGCCTGGGCTCGACCTAACGAGTGCAAGCCGCTGCCGAATGAGGACATCAAGGCTTTCATCGAGGAGCCCCACCGCAAGTCGGGCGAGATGCTCGAGGGCTACAAGATTGCGCTCGACCCCTCATCCTGGGAGGCCGAGCTCGCCGAGGCCAAGCGCGCGCACGAGGAGGCGATGGAGGGCGTCGACGAGCTCGAGGACGACGAGGATGGCGAGGACGAGGTCGGCACGGCCTCGGGCGCGAAGAAGCGCAAAAAGACGGCCGCGCCGGCAAAAGATGGCAAGGGCAAGAAGGCCAAGGTCGAGAAGAAGGCCAAGGTGCGTTTCCTCGACTCGTCGTCTGCGAGAAATCCGGGTGCGCATCAGGGCTCATCTATCCTTCCCTTTCACCTCCTCGTCGTGCAAACGACCAGGCGCCCGCCTCAAAGAAGGGCTCCAAGGTCAAGTCGAACCCCAACATCGAGTCGGAGGAGGAGGCCGAGCCGGAAAAGTCGAAGAGCTCGGCCAAAAAGGCGGCGGATGGTGCGTCCCCCGCGCGCGCGGCCGTGTATGCTCGTTCTCCGGAGGGTAGACTGATGTCGGACGTGCTACCCCTGTCTCCTCCATGGCAGACCTCGATGCCGAGTGCGTGCAAACATCTGGTCGAGCGAGGTCTGAGGAGCCATCGCGACTGACTCTGCTATTTCGCTCTGCGTTGCCCGCTTCCACAGCTCGGCCAAGGTCAAGGACTGGCGGCACAAGCTCCAGCGTGCTTTCCTCGGCAAGGCCCCGCCCGCTGTACGTCCCTCTAATGCATCGAGCGAGTGTGCGCCCTGAGTTGCCGACGTCGGAGCTAGAGCGCTGACCTCACCTCGCCATCCCCTTCGCATCCCCACCAGGAGAAGGACATGCCGAACTGTGACCAGTACTTCACGACGATCGAGGCCTACGACGACATGACGATCGAGCAGCTGCAGGTGCGTTTGCTGCCCGAGGCTCAGGGCCAGGCAGGCAACAGCAGGCCGCCTGCTGACGCGATAGTACGCCTTTTGCGCGCCCTCTCCCCTAGGCCTCCAAGATCGGCAAGGTCATGCGCAAGATCCAGGCGCTCGACTCGATCCCCCGGGACGAGGACTTCCACTTCAAGGAGCGGGCCAAGAAGCTCATGGACAAGTGGCAGGCTCAGCTCAACAAGGCGGGCGCGACCGAGGATGCCGCGCCCGCGCCTACCAACGGCGCGTCGACGTCGGCCGCCGAGTCCAAGAAGGACGAGGCCTCGCCGGCGGCCGCCGCCAAGGAGGAGTCTGCGCCCGCCCCGGCTGAGGAGAAGAAGACCGAGGAGGCGGAGGAGGCTGCGCCGGCGCCGGAGGCTGAGGCTGAGGCTGTGCCTGCTGCCGAGGAGTCCAAGGAGGAGGAGGCCTCCGCTCCCGCTGCCGAGGCCGAGGCCAAGAAGTCGGACGACGTTGAGATGGCCGAGCCGAACGGCGACGACAAGGCGGCCGCGCCGGCCGAGGGAGAGACTGCCGCCGCCGAGGCCCCGGCAGCGTAAGGCACAAAGGCATACGAACCGCGACCCTCCATCACCCGCATCTCGTTTGCCCCTCCCTCCTGCCCTCGCTGCTCGTGTCTCGTCTTTGCCGGACTGGGTCATGCCCCCCACCGGCCCCTCCGACCCTGTATACTCGCACCCCTCCCCCCACACTCGTCTCTTCTTCCTTCCCAGCCTTCTCTCCCTACCTTTGCTCCCTGTCCCCATTCGCCCTCCATCTTTCCTTCCCTCCTCTGCCTTCCCATGGCCCCTAATGGTCCGTCCTTTTGCGAGCCGACCTAGCTCGAAAGACATGGGGTGCTGCCGGTCTGCGACGGTCATCCAGATTGGGCCAGCAGGGCTCGGGCCCACAGCTCGATCCTCTACTCCTGCTTCGGCACACCTCCTCCTGCCCGATCTCTCAACTCAAGCAGGCGCCTAGATCAGGCCGCCGTTTTCTTGCGGAGGACCGAGCCGAGCCTGCTCAGGCGCGACTCGCCCCGCTGCTTCGGCGAGACTGCTGTCCTCGACGATGACGACGAAGGAGCCCTCGCCTTCGCCGGTCGGATCTCGACCCGAGCGACGGGCGAGTAGTACTGCAGAGACCGGTCAGTCGGCCCTGGAGTCGGCGTCGAACGCGCATCGGCAGCCGGGCTGGCCGAGTAGGCCGAGAATCGGGAGATGGACCGGTCGTCGTGCGCCTGGTTCGAAGGGCCGTCGCGGGCCGTCGATCGGTCGTCACGGAAGGACGGCGACAAGGGAGCTCCGTCGGCGATGGACGCGCTGCGGCCGCGAATCGCGCCGCCGTGATCGCCGGTCGTCGAGACACTCAGCTTGCGGCTCCTGGGCAACGACGCGTTGAGGTCATCTACATGGCGCAGCGACGTCGCTTGCGAGAGCTGCGACGGCTGGGGCAGGCTCGGAGATCGAGCCAAGCCTGGGTTCCGGTGCAGCTCGGCCTCGAACAGATGCAGTCGGGCGGCCTCCTCGGCAAAGTTGCGCGAGAAGACTGGGAGGGTTGAGGTCAGATCAAGACCTCTCGGGTCGACGTCGGCAAGCATGACGGGTACGCACATTGCTGGGCCGTGATGTGGAATGGCCAGAGCGACTCTGGACAAAGCGCTGCGTGGAGTGCCAGGCAGCGGTGGATGGCGAGGATCTTGAGGCGAGGAAGCGAGAGAGTCAGCAGTCCGGTCAGAGCGCAAGATCACAACTAGCTGGCCGACGGACATGGAGGTCGATCGAGATGCGGAGCTCTTCGACGAGGTCGGTGTCCTCGGGATGCACCTCGACGAAGGCAGGAGCAAAGAAGGCCTTGCGGTACGCGGGCACGCCTCCTTGCCGAGGGCTGTCAACGGCGGCGTTGAGCGCCATGCTCAGCGGGTTTGTGTCGACCTCTTCGCCCGAGTCAGCCAGTTGCAAAAAGTTGCGCTCGAGGGTCTGGAAAGACAGTGTAGACCAGTAGGTCAGCACCGGCTGTCAAGAAGCGGGCAGGGCCGACGTTGATCACGCACGACGAGCTCTTGCGTCTTGTTCTGGATGATGTGAATGGCGTTTTCGAGACCCGTGATCTCAACGGTACGCGTTGCGACAACCTCGCTGCGGCGTATGAGGGCCGGCAGCGTCTCCTCCGTCGTGTAGTATGTCTGCGAGGTCAGGGGCAGCAAGCGGTGTCAGCGGCTGAACGTGAGTGGGAGGACGACAGCACCACGCACGCGTTCGAGGTAGGCATCGGCAGCGTTCAGGTCACCGCCCGGCGAAGCGCCGCTCTTGCTGAAGGGCCGAGAGTGCGAGAAGTGCTTGATGTTACTGCTCGCGCAGGTCAGAAAGCAGCAGGTCAGCGAAGGAACTCGAAAAGCGTCCTCGACAGTTCATCGGGCCGCACCTGGTTTCGTAGTAGGACCGGATCTCGCGAGGCACCTCGGCTTGGAAGACAGGCTTCGAGCGGTCTGGCTCGGGCACGACCGGCAGGACCTGGATGCACAGCTCGGAGCCAGAGCGCAGGTCTTCGGACACGCTGTCGGTCGTCAGAAGCCGCGCGGCCGGGTGTGTCGACTGCAATCTGTCGACGAAGCCAGGCAGCTTCTCCCAGTCGGCGCCGCGATAGACGAAGCGGCGGTTGCGCACTGCGAGCGGGAAAGGACCGAAGTAGACGACGAGGAAGTATTGCGTCACCGGCCGAGGCTCCAGCATGATCGACTCGGACAGCCGCGAGTGGTGCGAGAGAAGCTCGGCGAGGCGCAGGCTGATGGGCGAGGAAGACGTCAGCCAGCGCTGTATCGGAAGAGCCAGGAGGGAAGCAGGACGTACTAGTCGAATGTAACGTTGGCGTGTTGATACTCAAGGTCCTTGCATGTCTCGATCGCGAGCTCGAATGCCTTTCCGCGGCCTGACGTGTGCGGTAGAGCTGTCAGCCGACCGGGCGACGGTATTTCAGCAAGCTGTCGAGATGGCTCTCGGCTCACCGAGGTAGTCCAGCGTCTGCAGGAGCAGCGCCTCCTTCCGCGCGAACTGCGACTGCCGTGGCAGCACGAGCTCGCCGAGCGCGAGGGGCTCGACAAAGAGGTCGGTCCGCCAGGCGTAGAGGGCGGCGTGCATCTTGAGGGTAAGGCCGGCTTCGGTGTAGTCGCCGCTGAGGACGTGTGCGTTGACGAGCTGGTGGACGTATTGGATGACTTTGAGGTCGATCGATCAATCAGCTGCTGCGCGCGAGTTTTGCCGCTCGCGCTGCATCAGGCACGCACACATCTTGTCTCGGCCGCCGATCCGCCGGATGAAGTTGAGCAGCCGCAAGGTGCCGACCGTCCGGTCATCCTGGTACTGGTCGCCGTCCGGGAGATCGCGCAGGCCGAGAAGCAGATCGAGGAAGCGGTCGACCGAGTCAAGAAAGTCGTCGATCGCCTGCCGGAGTCGCGGATCGACCGCCGGATCGGTAAACATGCCGCGGAGGCTCGTGACAAAGTAGACGCGGGCGAGGTCGTCGCCCTCACCGCCTTGCATAAAGATGAGATCGAGCTTGTCCATGATCTCGGACTTGACCTGGGGGGAGGCAAGGGCATGGTCAGCTGGCGTGAAAGAGGCAGCGAGCGCGGGCAAAGCGGGCGCACCTCGTCAAAGTTGCCCTGCGATGCCCACTGCGACATGATCATCGTCTGCGGGAGACAGTTGAGCACGAGGGCTCAGTCAGGCTCAATCAAAGCATCGAGCGAGCGACCCCACGCACGCAGAGGATGTCGACAGCGTCGGTACGCAGGTGTTCGTGATGGCTGAGGCAGAGTGTGAGAATCTGCCGGACGTAGCCGAGGAACCGGGATTGATGTCGGCCGTGAGCGGCGAGGCTGCCAGTCGAGCCTGGTGCGCCCAAAGCTGACCACAGGGTCTTGAGTGTCGATGCACCCTCGCCTCGGATGTCACCTGCCAGGCGCCAGACGGCGCGCCGTTTCTGCGGAGCAGGTCAGCTGGCAGCACGATCGAAGACTGGGCGGGCCGGGCTGGCGACGTACCTGCGGGCCAAACGACTCGATCACCACCTGATCAGAGTTGAGGAGCAGAAAGTGCGTCTCGAGACAGGCGCTCCACAGTGGGAGGTCGAGCTCGGCGGCGGACGCCGTCAGATCTGGCAGGTTAAGCTCGATCATCGTCGAGGAGAGGAGCCGAAGGCACTTGAGGATCGCCGTGTGTGCGAGCAGACTGATGTTGAGCCAGTTGCGTGGAAAAGCCTCGTAGCGCAGAATGGACGACGATGCGCTGAAGAGCGAGAGGAGCGTCCTGTTGAGATTAGCGGCGCCCTCGACCTCCAGCTGTTCGTCGAGGAAGGCCTTGATGCCGTCGATCGGCTGGACAACGAGCATGACGAGGATGACGGCGGCGACCTCGCCGAGGGTGTTGTTGAGCGCGGTGGCAGGGACGCCGCCTGCAGCATCCTGGGCTGGCGGTGCGATGAGAGGAGACGGCGAGGTGACCGGGTAGACCACGGGCGTCGCACGAACGGCGACCACATTTGCCTGGTGCCGGTCGATAGCCTCCAAGGTGGGCCTGCTGCGCAGCTCGTGATAGCTTTCAAGGAGCCTGGACGAAGGGCGACAAGTGGTACGTCAGCGGATGGCCGACGCGCCTAACGGGCGAAAGAGGGACCTCACTTTGGCAAGCAGGAAAAGACGAGATCGATGTTTTCTTTCTCTTGGAGCATCGCCATTCGCGACTGCCGCGCGGCGAGGACGACAAACTCGGACAACTTGTCGAGCATAACCGCCAGAACGGTGACGGCCAGTCGCAGGGTCTCGACCCAGACGATGAGCGTCGCGTCCAAGCCTGACACGGGCGCGTCAATGTCGGGCGGTCGCCGGCCAAGGAACGGCTTGACCCAGCGAATAAGCGACGGCACGAGCGAGGCCCGAGCGCTTGCGTCATCAAAGGCGATGCTCCGCGCCGTCTGGAGATGCAAAAGCAGTTTCCAAACGACCGTCTTGCCGTGGCCGAGCGGAGCGGCGTCCGAGAACGAGATGACGATCTCGGACAGCTCGGCAGCGTCGAACGTGGACGCGAGGTCGGGGAGAATGTCGGAGAAGTGCTGGAGGGCAATCGTTTGTGTGCCGATGATGGAGCTCGGCTCGCTCAAGCGCATCAGGTCGATGAAGTCGCGGATGAGCACTGCCGATGCAAATCCGTGCATCAGTACGAAATGCAGGTAGGGCCAAGAGAACGTAGCACGCACAATCGAGTCCCGTCTTGAACGCCGCCTCGAGATGCTCGGTCAGACGCTCGGACGTCCCGCCGAGCGACGTGTCCTTCTCCTTCTGCAGCTCTCGCGAGCGCGAGATGAAGCGGAAGATGTAGTGCCTAACAGGTGCAGGGACATCAGCGCTGGGACCCTTCCCTCTGGGTGACTGCCGGCCGCGAGCGATCAGACGCACCAGACCTTGATGGCCGCTCGCAGTTGCTGGCTCGTCTTGTCGGCGAGCAGACGACTCATGCAGCGGATCAGCTGCCGCCAGACCGAGGCAAACGAGTAATGCTGGTCGATGTAGATGTCGAGGACAGGCTTGAAGTTGGTGAAGCGCCGGTCTTGGACGATGCCGAGGACGGAGACGATGGCGTCAAAGATCAGGGCCTCGACGGCGACGTTGGGGCTGTCAGTCGCGTTGGCAACGAGGAGGCCAAAGAGGGCGTCGAAGACGTCCTTGAGCACCTTGCAGACCTCGACCTCCGAGACGAACGCGAAGCTCCGCAGGACGGCCGTCAGGGCCGCCTGGTCCCGGCTGAGATCGTTGCTCTCCCAGCCGAGCAGCTGAACAAGCACCTCGGACTGGGTCAGGAAGGTCGAGCAGAGGAAGGTGCGGATGGCGAGCGAGTCGCGCGTTGGAGCGAGAAGCCGCTCGAGGTCAGGCGGGACTGCGACCTCGTCGGCGGTCGTGCCGGCTTTAAGGACGGCCGGCAGGCCAAAGTACTCCGCCGGCGTGATCGAGTTGAGCTTGTCGGCGCGGTAGACGACCAGGTTGTGATCACCATCCGGCAGGAAGACGTCGCTGCCCTCGACGCTGAGCGGCAGGTAACTGAAAGCAAAGGGTCGCTCGAGCGGCTCAGCCCCAGCACCGGCGCTGCGCTCCCGGACCGGATGGCGCTGGCGGTAGCTGATAAACAGGTGACAGTCTTTGAGGATGGCCGGGTCGAGATTCGAGATCTTGATGAGCTCGCCAAAGGTCGGCGTCGTCGTCTTGGCAAAGACGAGTGAGTGGAATGCGGCTGCCGGCGGCTCATGCGCGCCGCGCGAGATGGCCCGATCGATGGCGACGCCGCCCTGCTGACGACGGACCTCAACTGTCACCTGGAAGACGCCGCCGCTGACCTGAGCGCCAACGCCGAGCGCTGCCTTGCGAGCGCGATTGCCGCCGCTGCCGCTGCTGTGCGCATTGACAAAGTCGCCGGCCCACAGCTTTATGTAGAGGTCGTTGCGGGCCTGGCCGGGGAAGACGACGTCGGGGAAGCCGAGAGGGTCGGTTGGCGGGCACTGGTCGAGCAGAGCTGGGTGCTCCTTGGCCAAGGCGAGCGGTCGGCCGAAGAAGGCCTTGACGTCGACAGCCACGCTGTTGGCCCTGGGCGAGCGGCCAAAGAAGTCACTCCGGCCCTCGATGATGTCCTCATGCAGGCTGGCAAAGCCGGCCTCGTCGTTTGGGACATAGATCTGTAGGCTGAGGTTTCTTGTCTTAGTCGAGGAGGAGGACGCAGCGGAGCTGGTGTCCGTGTTCATGAGCTTGGTGACATCGATGACGGCGCAGCCGAACGGTCGACGAAAAGGTGCGAGAAGGCCTTGAGCAGTTGCCTGCTGGCCGTTCTGACCGCTAGTGGCCCCGGCCCGAGCGGCGTTGGGATCGGGTGATCCGATGAATAACGACCGGACGCTGCCCGAGGGCGAAGGCGCCACGGTCGTGCTGCCGACCGCGGCCATCTTGAGACCGCCGACGCGAACGATCTTGCAGACGAGCGCGACGCCGCCGAGCTCCTGGGCGCCGAGGTCTCTGAAGAGCGTTCGAGCTCGATGCAGCGGGTCGTGCGCTGGCGTGCCGTGGTGGTTCATGACGACGAGAAACTCTTCCGAGATGAATTGCTTGGTCGTCATCGAGTAGAGCGAGAAGGCGAGCTCGGCCGTCTCACCAGCGAGGCACGGGTTGGCGACAAAAGCACGCACTTCGAGGAAGAGGTGGTGAAAATCGCCCCCGGTGGCAGGCTCGTCCGTGACGGTCGGTGCCAACACACCCCTCTTGGGGGCGCCAAAGCGGCCGAGGCTGACGGTCGACTGCGAGCCGATCGGCCGTTGGTAGATGCGCGGGTTGGAGGCGACGGACTTTGGGCTCTGAAGGTCGGCTAGGGCACTCCGGCTGGCCGCGCCTTGCGAAGGCGAGTTGATGTAGGCCGAGGCCTATGCAAGAATTGCTCTGTGTCAGTGGGCGAGGCACTTCTGACGGAAAATGTTTTCGTAGAGCCGACTCACAACCTGAATTGCGTACATGCGCACTCCGCTGACGAACGAATTGGTGTCGACCCCCCTCGGGTCAGCATCGCCCTCGGCGACCGTGACCAGACCGCCCGTGGCCGGATGGCGGACGATGACATCGAGGCCTTGGCTGACGTTGCCTTTGACGAGCCGAGCAACGCAGTCTCGCCTGACGGCGGCGAGCTCCTCGGCCCCGAGCGTCTGCTCGATCAGCTGCCGCCGAGCGAGATGAAGGGCGGCAACGTCGTCGCTGACGCGGCCGAACAGAGCATACTCGCGGCGGAGCAGATAGCCAAAGAGACGGAGGTGCCACTCGCGCAGCGCGCAGGCAATCTCGTCGACGAGCGGCTCGCGCGCCCCGCCGGCCGTCTCATCTCCGGCCTTGAGGGAAGGTATCGGCGGCGGCAGCTTCTCGCGCGGCGTTCTGCTGAGCGCGCTCGACGACCCAGACGGCAGCGCCGTCGCTGACCCGCTTCGATCAGCACCCGATGTCGACGACTGCTCGTCCTCGTCCTCTTCGTCTTCCCGCAAGGCCTCTAAAGGCGCCCTGCCGCGACCGGCCCCGCTGCCATAGCGACTCTCTTCGGCGCGACGCGAGTCCTCGAACTCGCGCCACGTCGCGCCGAGCCGCCCCTCGGCATCGTCGAGCTCCTCGCGGACGTGAACGAACGCAGCCGGAAAGATGCCGAGAAAGATGGATGGTTCGGCTGGCTTGCCCGTCGTGCCGGCAGACGCCGTCGCGGCTGACGAGCTGCTTGATGGCACGGCCGAGACCGAGGGGACGGCCGGCGTCCGTGAGGTCGAGACGACGTACCCGCGCAGCCACATGTTACGCTCGCCGCCATGCCGCGGCACGTATCGCTCGAACGCGTAGACTTCGTCGCCGACCTCGAGGTCGACCATGAACTGTTCGGCCTGCGCCTGAGCTGCCTCAGCTTCTGCCGGGCTAGAGCTGGCTGCATGCCGGGTGCTCGAGGCGGCCGCGCCCTGGCCGGCGTACGTCGACGGCGAGAAGGGATGCTGCAGGGTGAGTGAGACGCGAAGCGGAGGCGCGGAGCCGTGGTCAGCGATGAGGGCCGCCATCCAGCGGGACTGGCCAGCGACTCCGTATCGGAAGCGCACAAGAGCAAAGCCGTAGAAGATCTGGCGCAAGAGGGTATGCTGACGTCAGTTCTCGTCAAGCAGACAGCAGGAGGCGGGCTGCGATGCCCAAAGGGGCAGCGCAGCGACGGGGGGGGGGGGGCTGCCTCACCCTGGACAGCGGCTGCCAGGTGTCGGATCCCCGTTCGGTGCTGCGAATGGAGGCCAGAACGAAGCAGTTTCAGTTTCGGACTTCTGCTAGATCCCTCCAGCGGAGGGAGAACGTACACCATGATGAGGTTTACGGGAGCCGAGCGCCTCTTGTGATGGCGTCGCGGTCGGCGCGCGGCGCGGCGCGAGAGCCGAGCTGCGGCAGACGGCGGCGATCGGCGAGCCTGAAGGAAGAGGGGCTTGTCGGCGCGGGGAGCCGCTCGATGGTATCGACTCTCGGTGTCCGCGCGTTGGGAGATTTCAGGAGAGAGGCAGGAGAGCCGCCGGGATCGGGATGGGATGGGATGGGATGGATGAAGGGCTGAGCTGCCGGGGCACCCTCGCACGCGACGAGCCGGGACGGGGCCAGCGGCGGCGCGCCCAGCGAGCAAGCAAGCCGGGCAGGCGGGCGCGCGCGCCAGCCGCGCCGGAGCATCGGAGGCAGAAACTTCAAGAGCGCAGACAGTCGGTCGCCGCCGCCTCCCCTCGCACTCGGCTGGACCGGCGCAGCTCTCTGCCCGCTCTCCCTATCACTCCAAACCCCCTCCTTCCCGTCGCTCTCGCCATGTCGTCGCTCATTAGCGCGCTCGCCTGGGTCCGTCAGGGCGCCAGTCAGCGGCATCCGACTCGGTATGACCTGCTCGACCCCAACGAGCTCGCTCGCGTCTCGGCCCTCGCTCGGGTTGAGCTCGAGGACGCAAAGGCCCAGCTCGAGGCGGCCGAGGGCCGCAACATCGTTATGGGCGAGGACGGCGAGGACAACGCCGCCGCCAAGGGCGAGGACTGGGAGACGTGAGTCCCGCTTGGTCGCGAGCTGGCTTCCCTGCCTTTCGAGCCGAAGAGCGACCGCTGACGCCGGCCGCAGCGACTCGGAGGACGAGAAGTCGGAAGGCGCCGACGACAGCATGGCGGTCGACGAGCCCAAGGCGCCGGCCAACCCGTCGGACCTCTCGGCTTACAACCTTGACAACTATGACGAGGAGGACACAAAGGCAGACGGTGCGTTGAGCTCTCTCCTCGAGGGGTACCGACTCGGGCGACGACGCTCCCGGGAGGCTTACTGCCCATGCCCTTCGCTCGCCTGCTGTCCTCCCAGGCGTCTTCAGCAACATCAAGGGCCTGACCTACTACCGCAACGCCGAGGATGACCCCTACGTCACCTTCAAGGAGGTCCGTCCTGTCGTCGAAGGACGAGCACCGCGGGGAGGGCTGCGTGCTGATCCCTTGCACAACGCCTCCGCCCAACGCAGGACGAGGCCGAGCTCGAGCGTGAGGAGCTCGAGATCCTCCCGACCGACAATCTCATCATCACCGCCAAGACCGAGGACGACGTCTCTCAGCTCGAGATTCACGTTTACGACGAGAACGAGGAGAACCTTTACGTCCACCACGACCTCATGCTGCCCTCGTTCCCGCTCTGCCTTGAGTGGCTCGACTTCCCGCCGGGCTACAACCCGGAAACGACCTCGGATGGCAGTGCCGCCGCTGGACCGTCCAAAACGCACGGCAGCTACATCGCCGTCGGCACCTTCGAGCCCGAGATCGAGATCTGGTCGCTCGACCAGGTCGACGGCCTCTACCCGGACGCCCTGCTCGGCCGGCCCGACAAGTCGGCGGCCCACGTGCCGACGCCGTCGGGCACGGGCAAGAAAAAGAAGCGCGTGCTCAAGGAGCGGGCGACCTCGTCCGAGTACCACGTCGACGCCGTCCTCGGCCTCGCTTGGAACCGGTCGCACCGGTCGCTGCTCGCGTCGGCCTCGGCCGACAAGACGGTCAAGCTGTGGGACCTCAGCCGGCCGTCGACCTCGCCCGCCGTGCGCTCGTTTGACCTGCACACCGACAAGGTCCAGGCCGTCGAGTGGAGCACGGTCGAGCCGACGGTCCTCCTGACCGGCTCGTACGACCGCACGGTCCGCATGTGGGACACGCGGACGCCCAAGGCCGGCGTCGGCGCGATGCTCTCGGACGACGTCGAGGCCGTCCGGTGGGACCCGTTCGAGGGCCACGGCTTTTATGTCGCGCTCGAGTCAGGTCTCGTCCTCAACTACGATGCCCGGACACTGTCATCCTTTGGCGCGCTCAAGAAGGCGACCCAGACGCCGGCTAAGTTCACGCTTGCCGCCCATGAGGGCGCGGCTTCGTCGCTCGACGTCTCTCCCCACGTCCGCGGCTGCATCGCCACCGGCGGCACCGACAAGATGGTGAAGGTCTGGAACATCGACGAGGAGGACACCAACAAGCGCCAGGTCTCGATGGTCACGAGCCGTGACGTCGGCGTCGTACGTCGCCGCTCCCGACCCGACCTGTGCCTATGCTGGCCAGCCGCTGACACTCGCTCTGCCCGGCATTACCCGCTCCCTTACAGGGCAAGGTCTTTGCCCTCTCGTTCTCGCCCGACACCCCGCTCACGCTCGCCGCCGCGGGCTCGGCGGCCAAGCTTCAGGTCTGGGACCTCGCCGCCAACGCCGGCGTCCGCAAGGCCTTCGGACCCCGCCTGCGCCAGGCTGGCCGCGAGTTCCGCGAGCGCAAGGAGGGCCAGGCCAACGGCGGCATCATCGGCATCGCCGACGACGAGGAGGACAGTGATGACGAGGGTCCCGCCGGTGGAGGGATGGACATGGACTGAGCCCGGTGTTTGATAGATGCAAACCAGCTCAGCAGACAGCTCTCTTGCGACGAGATTGCTGCTCGTCGACAGAGGCCGCACATGCAACGGGGAGGAGAGCATCAGCGTTACACGAGCTAGTCTTCCAGTGCAACTGCTGCCGGCGTGCGCGCGCAGCCTCGCACGGCAACGACCGGCGAGCTCCGTCGTCGAGCTCAGCTTGCCCCTTACCGCTAGCCATGATCCTCGCCCTCGGCCAAAACATCAACTCGACGCTCTCGACAAGTCCCGAGCTCTTCCTTGCAAACCTCCGCGACGTCACGGAGGAGCTCGCTGTCGACACCATCGAGTGGAGTGGCTGGGGTGGGACCATCGGTGCGTCGCCCTGCTGCGAGAGATGCGACGAGCCCTTGGCCTGAAGCGCCCTCCTTCCGTCCTTCCTGCGTTCAACCGCAGGTCTCGGGAAGTCAGGGCTTACGATCTGGGGCTTCGCACCCTCGACGCTTCATCTCGAGCCATGCCCGCTGCCTCCCACGGCCGTCAACCTCCCCTTCCGAGCACGGGCCTTCGTCGGCAGCGAGAGTCTCGAGGCGGTCGTCGGCGAGTCCGGGCACCTCTGCGTGCCGGACGAGACGTCCGGATGCTGGTCCTTTGCAGAAGACCGGGATGAGGGCGGTTGGCTTGACGTCCAGCAGCTTGGGACAGGCGATTTCCTCGGCCTTCATGGTACGCCTCCGACGACGCGGCTCGCTGTGCTCGAGAGCAGCGTGTCGACGGTCGGCTTCTGGGCCAATGCTGACGTTGAACACCTTACGACTCTTTCTAACCGATGTCACCCAGCGAACGATCCGTCCCGCGTCGTCCGAGCGGCATCCATAGCGGCGCTCTATGATCAAACTCCAGCCCGGCGCCAACTGTCGCCGGCGACGGCCACCTTTAGCCGGATCGTCGCTGCAGCCTCGCACGCCCTACTCGTGCCGACCGCACCCCATCTTCATCCACCCCATGCGATTGGTACCAACCTACACTCGCAGCTCGGTCGGCCGATCAGTGCGGCCCTTGTCGAGGACCCGGTCGCGCTTGATCTCCTGGAAGGGCTCGGGCGGCTGGTCCTCCGGGCTGCGGGCGTTTACAGCCTCGCGTTGACTGACGCTGGCGATGTTTATCTCTGGGGCGGTCGCTTTGGATTACCGGACAAGGCGCTGGATCTCTCTGAGTTCGAGACGCCTACTCTGGGCGCGGGGGCCGAGTCGCCGCACATCATTGCGGCGTCGGTCGGGTCGACCGGAGCGGTGGTCCTCTGCCTGTCGGACGGGAGGGTCATCGCAGCTGGGGTCGAGGAGGCCGACCGGCTGCCGACCCGGCCCGCTGACGGTGTACCGGCGAGGCCTCGAAGCGACGCAGCGGATGAAGGGCTGGAGTGGAAGGAGTTGCGCGGCGTGGAGGGGGGCGGGAGGTTGAAGGACGTCGTTGTTGCGAGCGGCGGACGGGGCTGGTTCCTCGTCTACGATTGATGGTCTTGTTGCGTCCGTCGACGGTGATCCTTGAGCACGACAACCTGACAGCGACCTTGCCTCACGAGCTCGTCCAATCCGCCGCCGATGCCACCTTGGCCACGGAGGCCTTGTATAGCTTGAGCGCCTCCGGCAGCAACCGCTCGATGTTCTGCAAGTTGGGGTCGCCCGGTGTCAGCCCTGCGCAATCCATCGAGGATCGCTTCGGGCACGCGAACGCACCTGCTGGCGCTCGATGCCGAGAGGATGCGTTCGCATCAGTTCGAGGTTGTCGACAAACGAGGTCGCCTTGCGCTGGCCAGAGGCAACGGCGTCATGCTCGACGGCATCCATGAGCTCCCATAGCGCGTAGGCCGCACGCGGGTCGTACTGCAGCGAGGAAGAGAGGCGCTGTCGAATCAGCACTAAAACAGGAGCGACACCTTCAAGACTGACTGACCCGAGCGCGCGACATCAGCTGGAGGTGGTGGAGGATGTGCGAATTAGCCGTATGCCGCCAGCGACGGGGGCATCGAGACAACTGATAGGCGCGCACCGAGAGGCCGACCTCGTCCGCCTCCATCTCGAGCTTCCGCGAGTACGCCCGCTTGGCGACGACGTCGTTGATGTAGTTGATTGCGAGGGCGACGCCGTCGGTCACGCTGTGGTTTCAGAGAAGGCGTCAGCCGGCGTCGCACCAGGCTGGCTAGCAGGCGCTGCCACTCACACAGGGAAGGACAGCGTCAGAGCGTACGTGACGCCTCGGACGACGTCAAAGAGAACGGTCGCGACGTTCAGGAAGCCCATCTGTCGGCGGTGAAGGAGCAGGAGAAATCAGAGTCGGCATGTGAGCGCTCGAGACTCACCTCACGTACGTTCTCGACGGCGTGTCGCTCGATGGCGTGCGCCACCTCGTGTCCGAGCACTGCGGCCAGCAGGTCATCGTCCTCGACGAGATCGACCAGGCCCGAGTAGACAAAGATCTGCTTTGTCGGCAGGGCCAGCGCGTTGATCTCGGGCTGGCAAATCCAAGGGAAAGAGCGCCTGTTCAGCCCTGATCCGAGCACAGATTCACATCAGCGTGAGAGGCCGACGCACCGATTCAACTAAATAGACCTTCCAGCCGCGGACCTCGATGACATTCTCTGGCTCTTCCTGCTCGTCCTCCATCTGCTCGCGCATCTGGCGCTGTTTTCGCCGGCGAGCTCGACGCGAGAGGGCCGCCAGCTTGGCGTCGGCGGCCTCCTTCTCGAGCTGCCGTTCGCGGTCGACGAGGTAGTCGGTCTCTACAGCGCAGCCGGGTCCATCGTCGTCATCCTCCTCTGCCTGGCCTCCATCGGCGTTCGCATTGGGCCTTTCGCGCTCTTCGTCGCCGACCTGGGACGAGCTGAGCGCGTGGTTGTGGGTCGGCTTCCAGCCGCCCGGGATCGAGACAATCTCGCGAATGTTCAGGACGTCGCGCTCCTCCTCCTCGACAGCAGCTAGGATCCGCTCAAGTACCGAGCGGACCTGTTGCGACCGCTTGTCCGTCGGCGGCAGGAGCAAGTCGCCCTCGTCCTCGATGAGCTCGTGCGCGCGGCGTGACGACCAGGCGTGCTCCTCGCCCTCCGACATGAGCAGCAGCCGCCAGCGGTTCGTCCGCGGCGACTGGTCGAGCCCGAGCGCAAAGATGAGGCAGACGGCAAAGATCTGCAGGCTGGGGTGGTCAGGCGCGGCCCATTGTCGCGTCCGATTGGGCGGGCATGACGTACGGGGATCTGGACAAGCACTAGGCTGAAGCGGCGGTACTTGTGCCAGAGTCTGTCACAGGAGCGGCCAGGTCAGAAACCGGTCAAGCACATTGACGAGTAGCAAGAGCAGCGAGGACTGACTTCCATCGCCACACGAACGGTAGCATGACGAGCGTCACCCTCGTTGCCGTCAGCAGGACCGACTTGAGCGCCTGCGGGGCGGGGAAGCCCGACGGATCAGCTCACTGGAGCTCGACCGCTCAACCAGATAGCTTGCCAGACGACTCACTGGAATGGCGAGGAAGACGACATCTCGCCTCGCTGGTGAGCTGTGGAACGCCCGGCGGGTCTGTAGAAGAAGAGGAGCAGGCGATCGTGGTGTGGTCGGGCCTACGGCGCGAGGGTTGAGGCGGCGACCTGACGTCGAGTGGGGGCCGACAGCGGGTAGCCTCGCCGGTCGGACGAGCGGTCGTAGGCGGCCCCCGAGGGCGCTGGCGATGCGAGGGAGATCTGCCATCCTAGATTATAGTGGCCAGGCGCGAGGGGGGTGACGAAGGTGGGTCGAGTGAGAGATGGGCGTCGGCCGGAGGTCGGGTGACGTCGGGCGCAGCGCCGTCACCGCCGCGCGCGCGCCGACTCTCTTGCGCGTAAGGCCTCGCCCAAAGCTCACCACGGCCGCAACCCGTCACCGATGCGGGCAAGAAGCTCAGAGGATCGCGCAGGCAGTAACTTCTCAGAAAGAGACATTGGCATGCAAGCAGGTGGGGTCGGACGAGGAGGAGAGGGTTCTGAGAAGGATGTCGGCCGCTCTTCAATGACCTCGGGCGGTAGGGCAGTTCTACGGCGAGATTAAATCCATGAGCTGCGAGTCTGTGTTCTGTCCGCCGGTGGACCCGGAGGTCCGGAGCCGTCGAGCGATGCCGGGAAGGACGAGTCGCGAGGCATCCTTGAGTGGGGAGAAACGAGGAAGGAAGGAAAGGGGAGAGGAGGTGAAAGATCCATCGAGAGCGTCGAGCGACGACCCGGCTTGACCGAGCGAGAAACGAGGGCTCGCCGGAAGGACCTCTTTAGGACTGGCCGGTCGGCCTGCACGAGCTCTTTGCCCGCCGCCAGCTCTTCGGAGGAGTCAGTACAGTCGCAGGGCCGCGACGTGAGTGCTATCGGCGCTGGAAAAGGCGGTCCTTGGGGACGCCGTCTTGAGAATGATGGTCTCGACCACAGTCGACGTCGAGGGCGAGAGGTGAGCCCTCGAGCCGCCTCGCCTCGTCGAAAAGCGAATGGCAGGCGTAAACGGCTGTGAATCAGGCTCCGTGACAGAGTAACACCCCAGTCTCGACCCGCCGCACCACACCACCAGTGGCCGGCCCGCTCTTGCATACCTTGCCTCCCCCCCCCTCCGCCTCGCCTGACCTCTTCGCCCACTTGCAGCTCCTCTTTCTTTCCTCTCGCTCTCGCACTCCTCCTCGCTATGGTCCAGTTCTTCTCGCAGTCGTTCAATTACCCGTGCGTGCAATTGCCCTGACGAGGCCTGCGGGCCAACTCAGCCACACCCACCTCTTGCGCTCGCGGGCTGACCTCCTTGCCTCACTCACCCTCCGATCGTCCTCCAGGCACGAGTGGTCACGGGTCATCCTTGGCATGTGGCAGAAGTATCCCAATCCAGCAACGTCGCATGTCATCAGCGTCGACACGATCGACCGGACGGTAGACCCCGTCACCGGTATCATCCGCTCGTGCGTTCGCCCCCCCTTTCGCTCTGCCTTCGCCCTCCTGGGCGTCTTGGGCATGACCTTCCTCTCAGCTGCCTTCTGCAGGAGCTGACGTCCTGATGGTTTTACGCATTGCTCTCGTGCTCGCAGAGAACGCGTGATCGGGTGCAAGCAGTCGGCGCCGGTAAGAGCCTGCCTCCCCTCCTGCGCGCCACGGTCAAGCTCGTGCTTTCGGCCCGCGCCGGCCCGCCAAGAGCCCGTGGAACTGACTGCCCTCGAACCCCTCTCTGCTGATCGTCCATCTGCAGAAATGGGCCATCAAAGTGCGCTCTCTTATTTCCTGTTGCTGTCGCAGCGACCCCGCCGCTGCCGTCCATAGTAGCCCGGCCTGACCACCTGGCTGTTGCTCCCGCCCCTCGCAGATGCTCGGAGGCTCGGATGACGCCTACGTCCGGGAAGTCTCGTTCTGCGATCCGATATCGCGCAAAATGACCATGTTCTCGGTTAACCTCTCGCTCTCTCGTGCGTCGCTCCCCTCCGTCACTCTGCGCCATGCATGTCGATCGGGCCGCTCATCTGTCGTCTCGCTGCGCCACCTCGCCGACCCACAGAGTACCTCCAAGTGCTCGAGTCCATCTCGTACGCACCCTCAACATCACACCCCGCCAGCTCAACGCTGTTTGCGCAGAAGGCCGAGATCCTCGCACGGTCCTCGCTTTGGAAGTCGGTCGACGAGAAGCTCGAGAAGATGTCGCTCGAGCGCTTCATCTCCAACGCCGCCAAGGGCAAGGAGGGCTTCGAGGGCGTCCTCAGCCGGCTGTGGAACGACGACAAGGAGACGGTCGTCGCCGCTTCGGTCCGCGGTGATGCGCGCCGATGAGCTTTGCCCGCGCTCGTCGACCCTGCGCCGCGGCCGGCCTGTACCGCCGCGTGTGCTTAGTCTGCGGGCGGCCCGACGGCAGCCGAGCGTACAGGTCGCCTGCGAGCGACCGAGACGGAGGGAGGGGAGTAAAAGGAGGCGCCCTAGACGAGCCCTTGCCTAGGCTCAACACCAACACCCCACCAGGTGCGTGCCGCCAAACTGTCGTTGCCCTCCCATACCACCGGCGCTCGTGCTGACTTTTCGCGACGCCAACCGCCTGCAGTATACTTTTACATAGACCATTGAGACGATCTTCATGCCCCCACATTGCCTGCTCCCTCGAGTCGACCGTGCATTGCAAGTTGAGTGGATGCCGTTCAGTATGAGGCCACTCTCGGTCGACACGGCGCCCGACCCAGCTCCGGCTGACCTGGCGTACGAATTTCGTGCCGCGCTGATGATGACAAAAGCGCTCGGTGCGATCCATTGGAGCGCCACAGGTCCCGATCCCAATAAGCGAAAGCTGCGTCTGGCAACGGCGCGAGAGGGACTTGCAAGCAGAGCCATGCGCATCCGAGCCAGTCTACTTCTTGGCCTCCTCCTCCTTGGGTTTTGGCTTGAAGAAGCCCGTCAGCTTACCCATGCCGGTGGTATTTGCGCGCTTGAGCTTGCCGACGCCCATGCTGACGGGCGCGGCCTTGCGTTTCTTCTCGTTCTCCTTGTCGCGCTTGAGCGCCGCCTTGGACTCTTCGACCTCGGCCGCAAAGGACGACGACGCGCCGAGCGAGGGCGCCAGCGAGGCCAGGTGAGCCTCGTACAGAGGAAACGAAAAGGCGGCCAAGAGCGAAGTGAGCAGCGTCGGTTGCAGGTACGGTTGAAGAGTCGTCAGGGCGTAGTGCAAGCGAGCTTCTGCTCCGACGACGAAGGTATGAGAATCGTCAGGGACGCAGCTGGCTTGCACGTCAGATGGGAAAGGGACTCACCTTCGCGGATAGACTCTAGTCGAGCCTCCTCCTTGACGTCCTTCTCGATAAGCTCGCCCTTGGGCACTGCCCCTTCTTCCGATGCCTCGAGCCCGACCAGTCCGTCCTTTGCGAGCATTTTACTCAGGCCGGCGAACCGCTCGTAGGTGTCCTTCCGGGCGAGACGTTCTGCCTTGCGACGGAGATAGGCGTGCGTCTTGATCGACGAGAAGCGGTAGGCGACGATGCCCTCAGCAACGACTATAAGAGTGAGCAGAGGGGGGAGGTCAGGAAGGTCTCCAGGTCGTCCTACGATGCCGCAACGTTCGAGCGAGGAGCACGCACTCTTGACGTCGCAGACGCGCGAGAGCCACTTGCCAACCTTGGGCAGGCTGCCGAGGTAGAGCACATCCTCGACCTCGGTCTCGTCGGCCTCTGCCCGACCGGAGCCGTCTGTGTCCGTCGCTCGGCCCTTGCCTTTGACGTCTATTGGCGGACCGGCGAAGGGTGGAGGGAGCTTGAATGCCGGCAAAGAAGCCGCGGTCGAGAAGAGGTGGTCGGCCAGGAGGAAGCGCGATGGGCTGGCTGTGGTCTACGAACGAGATTTCATCAGCTTGAGCTCACCAGAAGTACAACCAGAAGGGACGTCGACTGACTGCAATGACGATGGGCAGGAGCAGGAAGGCCGGATCGATGGGCGTGAAGAGCAGCAGTCGACCGTCTGAAGCCGAGTAAGGCGCCAGGAAGCAAGTCAGCCGAAGATCACACGCTCTCTCGACAGGGGCGCGGTTCAGCTCAGGGCGAGCTAGTTTACGCACCCTGGACGACCTCGTCGCCGAGGAACCACGACCGCTCGGCCTCGGGCGCGATCTTCTGGACCTCAAAGACGTTGGCCTGAGCGTCGTCGACGAGGTAGAGCGCCGGCAGGCCCGTCCGCGCGTTCGGCAGCCGGAGGAGCCGGTGCGTCCGCGGCGTTGGTGCTGGGCCTGACGAGCCCGAGGCGACCGGCTCGGCCAGCAGCAATGAGGGCAGGATAGCGACAGACGGCGGCAGGGACATGATCTGCGTGCTGTCCGCTGGGAAGATGATGGAGAGCAGGGAGGGGTGACAGGCGCGTCGTCGCCCAGCGACGCGTCTCGAAGGCCGCCCTTTTTTAAATTATCTCAATGGCGGGCGCGCCAGGCAGGACGCGCGTGGTTTCGCCAGTCTGAGGGAAGGCGGCGAGGTAGCGATCAATGAACAATGGGATCGACGGCTGGCTCGCCAGACTGCCTTCGACCCGACCCTCTCCCCCGAGCACCACCTCCCTCTATGGCCACCGGCTAGCCCCCCGTTACTCTCCTCCCTGTGCCATCCTCCCTCTCAACCTCGATCTCGGCCGAACTTGTCCCGGGCCCCCCACTCCCTGGCTGGATGCCACCCTATCCGCTCGACTCGCCCGCGACCGAGCTCTCAGCCTTCGACTCGCTCTCGTCGCCGACCTCGGACTACGCCAACTCGCTCTTCTCGCCGCCGCTGACCAAGTCATCGCAACTGTCGCTTAACACTACCGTCCTCGGCGCCTCGACCGTCTCGCACTCGAAGCCGACGGCGTCGAGCTCGCCCGCCACGCACATTGGCTCGGGCGGCAGGCGGCGCGGCCCGGCTCCGATGGGCAGCAACCACGTCTGGAAACACGTCGACGTCTTTTCGCCCATGCTCGAGGAGGACGAGGACGGCGTCTTCTCCTCGCCCTCGGCCGGCTCGTCCCAACCGTCGTCCCGCGGCCGAGCCCTGCCCCGTCCGCAACAGAAGCGCGACCAGGAGAGGAGCGAGACGCCACCCCTCCGCTTCACCCCTCGGCGGCCGTCGGGCGACTCGATCGTCCCGCCTCCGCGCTCTTCGAGTACCAATCTTACACCGACCAACGTCGGCAGCCAGTCGACGTCGTCAAGGACGCAGGCGATGATCTCGCAGTTTGAGCAGCGCCAGCAGCCGACGCCCCGGTCTAGCTCGCAGGTGCGACCTCAACAGCAGAGGACGCCATCGCGAACGCAGCTCGACAAGCCGCTGCCGCCGCTGTCGCCCCAAGATGCGCCCGGGCCGTCGCATCCGCGACCTGTCGTCCAGCACTCGCCGAGTTCGTTCCTGCCGGCGCCACCGGCTCCATCTCCTTTCGCCTTTGGGTCCAGCCAATCGCCGACACGTCACGGGGACGATACGGGCGGACCGAAGCGGTCGCCCCTGCGCGACGGCATCAAGTCGCTCGTCAAGAAGTTCTCCTCCTCGACCTCGCCCTCCAAGTTTCGACGCGGGCACAAAGCGAGCGCCTCGTCTGGCAGCGAGATGAGCATCTCGCGGCCAACCCACATCGGCGGCGTCAGCTGGGACCTCCGACCGCTGCCCGGCGTCAGCGGAGTGGCCGAGGCCGGCGAGGAGGTCCTAGGGAGCGACGTCGCTGACCAGAGCGCTCTCTGGGAGTATCCTCGCACAAGCCGGATGGACGGCGAGTACAGCGAGTGCGAAGGTGAGCCGTACGCGCTGTCCGATGTCGGCGGTCCGGCTCCAGGACTGGTACCGCCGTCGGACGAGTCAGACCAGGCGGCGACACCGGTGTCACCTCGAACGGCCCGACCGCTTCCGAGCGCTCCTGGAGCTGCTGCTCCCCCGATCGAAGCTGCCTCGGCCAGTCAACCCCTAGTCCCGGTCCGGCAGTCGATGACGTCCTCGTTCGATCAGTCTTCGACGTCGGCGCACTCGCAAGCGCCCATCCTGCGACACGGCCCGCTGCTCCTGTTCTCGTCGACGTCGTCGCCCCCGCATTGGCTACGGACGACGGCTACGCTCTCGCCCTCCCTCATCTCTTTCGCCTTTGCCTCGCTCCGCGGCTCGATCGAGCACCTCGACTATAACCTTCCAGGCGACAGCATCGTCCGCAGCGTGCCCGAGCGGGAGGCGAGCGGCCGATGGCCTGCGCCGTTCGGTCACGACCAGGAAGACGATGAGATCGAGGTCCACTACCTTGAGATAGCCCTCACCGGCCAAGTCAACGTAGCCGTCGCGGTGCGCAACGTCGGCGAACGACTGGGTTGGGTCGGCTCCATCTGGTGCGCCGTCGTTCGATCCTAAAGCACTGCAGAAACCGGATCTGACTCGTCATCTTTCATAGGGACGCTATCCTGGCCGGCGTCATGTCGCCCGACCCCTCTGGGGCACAGATCCTGGCAGCCTTTCCGACGGCGCCTAACTCGTCTGCTCGGCCCGCAATCGCCGCCCCGCTGCCGGTCGCCGTCGAGGATATCCACAAGGGCCTCCATCGCATGCAGGATTCGCCGCAGGACTCGCTTCTGACCACCCCGCCGCTCACTCCGGCCCATCCGGAGCAGGCCGCCAGCTACGACACGGCCGATATCATTTCCTGCGCTGTCACGACCGACGAGGAGGGCAACCGGTCGACCGACGGCGCTCAGATTCGCCGTTCCGAGGACTCTGATCGGTCTTCGGGCCCGCCCCAGCTCACGCTGCTTCCGTCCAAGCCGCTCGCGCTCAGCTTGCTTCGGCGGGGCTCCGGCGTCGAGGACGGCCAGAGCGATGGCGACCACAGCCTGCGCTTCTCGGTCGAGCAGATGTTCCGCACCTCAGAGATGGCCTCGACCTACGTCCCGCCGTCGTCGCCGTCACCGCCGACGCCCATTCGGACGATCTTTGGCCTGTCGTCTCAGGCGCGCAAGCAGACGAACGTCGCCGCGCTCGCGTCCGCATACGAGAGCAACTCGGTCGGCAGCAGGGATCGCGGTCCGGGATCGAAGGCTTCCTCGGGGGTTGGTCGCGAGGAGCGAGGCGAGGGTCCGTCGAGCCTCGACCACTTTGAGGACCACACCCGAGCCGCTCGCATCCGCAGCCAAGCCCACCACCGCTACTCGAAGAGCAACCCAATCCCGACCTCGCCACCGCGAGTGACGACGAACGCTGCAACGACCGGCCAACCCTTCTACTTCTCAACCCGGCCGGGCACCTCGCCCTCGGGCGTCGCCATGGGGCGCTCACGGTCCGACTCGCTCCCGCAGACGGCCATGTTCTCGCCGGGTGGCCGGTCAGAGTACTACGTCCAGGATTTTGACGAATCCGACCTCAACCCGTCGCGTTCTGCCTCTCAGATCCAGCGACGAAATCCACCTCTGCCTGCCGTTGCGGCCGTCAAGACCGGAGCGGCCCTCCAGGCTGCCGTTCAAGAGCAGTACGAGGACGTGCCGACACCTCGCCAGTCGCTCCTGCTCGAGGGGGCCGACTTGGTCGAGGCTACAACCCCAGCCGACGTCGGCTCCGGTTCACGGCCAGGCTCTGTCGAACCTTCTTCGGACCTGACGGCTGCAATCCAGTACTTGTCGGCCCAGGCTGCCAGCAACAGTACGCGCAGCGACTTGGCCGATCAGAAGCTATCGACCGTCCAGGATGGCGTCGTTGCACTCGTTACGAGTGCCCTCAGCGGCGACGGCAAGCTCGACTCGGTCCTCTTGTCGCTCCGTGGCGTCGAAGAGGGCATGAAGGAGGTCGCGCTCGGCGTCGTCGGCACCATGGACGAACGGTCGACCCTCCAGGCGACGATCGACGCCGTCAACGCCAAACTGTCGCACGTCCTGGTGCTCTGCGAGCACTTTGCCATCCCTCCCCAAGGCGGCGAGGCTGCGTTTTCTGCCGAGGACCAGGGCTCCACAACTCCCCGGACGAACCAGCCGCCGCTCGTCGCCGCCACCGTCCTCCCTGGAGGCGCAGAGGGACGGCTACCGGACACGGCGTTCGATAGTCCCGCACTTCCCGCGAAGCCCAGGTCGGCCACCGGGCTGGAATCGGACGAGGGCATGCCTTCGACGAATGCGGCGACCGAGGATGCTGCCCATGTCAGTCTGACTGGATTGACACCGTCCGACTCGGTCCGCCTGCCGACTCTCAGCTGACCTTTTGCACGCTCCCAACCCAGGGCGCAACCGTCGACGGAACCCCTGTATCATCAAACGGCGCAGCTGGGGACGGCCGGGTGCGTGCTGTTTGCCGTGCTCCTTTTGTGAAGCGCACGTTTCTGACGACCTCACTTCGCATCGCGCAGATTGACGAGCTCGTTCAGCTCATCAAGTCGCAGCTAGCCAGTCGCGGTCCCCAGGCTCAACAGACGACCGACATCGCTCGCTGTGAGTATCGCTGGCGTGTCGGTCGCTGTGCTTCGGTGCTGACCCTCATTCTTTGGCCGCCTGCGCTTCCGCAAGACCTCAACGAGCTCAACACCTGGATGGAAGAGTTTGTCCGCAACGGCCACTCGTCGGTCGACGCTCTCTCGGACCGGGTCGCCCACCTGCAAGACCTCATCCAGCCCCCGCCGGCGGCGACACCTCGTCTGGGCGAGGACCCGCGGGGCGGCGCTCCCCAGGCCGGCATCGTCGGTCAGATTGCCGCCTTGCGTGACCTCGTCATCGAGGTCCGAGACCGGCAAGCGCAGGCGGGTCCGCAAGAGTCCAATCAGCAGAGACTCGAGCAGCTTCTCGGCTCGGTCGAGGTGGAGCGCCAGCACCACCAGCAGCAAAATAGCTGTCGGTCCTTCCCTCCCATTCCACGCTCACTTGCGCTTCTGCAGCTGATCCCCGTGACGGTCCTGTCCTCGCTGCAGCCGTCGAGTCTATCGTTGCCCTTCTTGAACGACAGCGGATGGAGAATCAGGAGCTGCTGAAGGCCATGGTTCACGGTCCGTCCCGTAGTGCGAGTCGGGGCGCGAGAACGTCTCAGCTGACCTTTCTCGTCGATCCGATCTCGCAGACCTCAAGGGCGAGATCCAGGGCGAGCGGATCCGCTTTGTTGACGCCATGCGCGACGCAACGCAGATCAACGTCGGGCAGCACCTCGAAAAGTTCAAGCAGCAGCTGTCGGCCGAGGTCTCGCGCTCGCTGCATGACCTCCACCGGATGCGCGAGGAGAAGAAGGTGCTCGAGGGCCAAATCGCCGAGCTGTTTGCGTTCAAGGTGAAGAATGGCGACGTGCTTAGGGTACCGTCGACCCCGCACGCGACGACGCCGCGCCGCCCGAGCTACCCAGTCGCGAACGCCTCGCCTTTCCCATCGCCGTCGGTGCCGCTTCCCCCCCTTCCTCAACAGCCCTTCTAGATCTATCCTATCTCCTCCCCTCCTGTCTCGTCCTCCTCTCTTCTCCCGTCAACGCTGCACCTCATGTTATACCTTGTCTGCTGTAAACCCTCTCGCTATACTGCCGCCCCCTCCCTGATCGTACAACTCCCTTACCCTGCCTCTGCTTCGCCCTTTCTCCTATGGACGATCTCTGTGAGCCCGCCGACCAGCTCAGACGACAAAGGCAGGCCATCAGATCTCTGTAGTTCGTTCCTTCGCCCGGGGGCCGTAGGAACCAGCCTCAGAGCTCGGTCTTGCGGTTCTGGAGTTGGGGCCAGACGGAGGGTCAGGAATTTGAGATGCCTCGAGCGAAGTACTGCAGCACGACCGACCTTGATGTCGAGCAGCTCAACAGTGAAAACGAGAGTCGCGCCGCCGGGGATGACGCCGCCAGCTCCACGCGCACCGTAGCCGAGAGCGGGCTGTCGAGGTGGCGGCGAGCGATGGTCAGCGAATGGGCGCACGAGCGACTCGGCAGGCGTGAAGCGAGCTAGAGCGGACGGACCGGGATCGTGAGCTTGCGCTTCTCGCCAACACACATGTCGAGCAGGCCCTGGTCCCAGCCCTTGATGACCTGGCCCGAGCCTGAGGTACGCGCGGGGACAGGCAAGCGTCAGCACCTCGTCCAGGCCGAGCACGCCGGGCCGGCTCGAAAACTGACCGATCGTAAATTCAAAGGGACCCCGGCCGATGGACGTGTCGAACTGCTTTCCGGTATCGAGGAGCGAGCCGGTGTAATTCATCCTGATGAATCCATTGGACGAAGATGAGAAGAAGGGACGACGAGGTCGAGGGGAAGGAGCACGAGATTCGCCCGGGTCGTAGGGTAATGTCAGCGCAGGTGGCGTAAGAGCTTCGAGCGGGCTTGACGTACGACAGCTTGTCGCCCTTGCGAGACTTGATGTTGCACTCCTCGGGCTTGTAGGTGACTCCTGCGGATGTACAGTGGTCTCGGAGGTCAGCGACGGCGGAGGGAGCAGGGCAGCGACCGTCAGGCTCCCACACGCACCAATCTGGAGCTTGTCCGACTTGTCGGAGGCAGCGACGACCGATGCGACCGCGACGAGGAAGGCGGTGGCGACAGAGAGGAACTTCATTTTGGTTTGGTGCGACGGTGAGAGGAGGAGGTGGTCGAAGGACAGAAAGCGAAGCCAGCGGCAGCCGGCAGCCTGCGGCGAGCCTCGCGGAGCTTCGCGCTGGCAAGACCCAAGCCGCGCAGCAGCCCGCCCGCCCGGCTCAGCTGCTCAGAGAGCAGCCCCTCCCACGAGCCTTGCTTCTGTCAGGAGAGGTCCTCACTACTCGAGCCTGTGATCCTCGTCCTGGACGAGGCCGGCCTCTGGAGGAGGAGAGACCTTTGAAACTGCGACTTGGCAGCCTGCCCATCAGTCACCCACCCTCGCTCGATCTGTCCGGTAGGGTTAGGCTCTCGAGCTGCTCGTACCAGCGGTGACCACCCTGGAGGTCTGTAACCCCCCCCCCCTCTTACCCTGACCGTTCCGAGGAGGACTTCCTCCTGGCCGCTGTTCTAATCCGCGGAGTGTGCGCCAGTTCGTCCGGTTTACACTGGGACAGTCGCGCGCTACGCCTCGTCGATCGATCGAGCTCTCGCCCCGTCACGAGAGTGTGACGACCGGACGCGGCTGCGAGCGGCCCGACGAGACCTCGCACCCGGCCTTTGCATCTCTCCGCGATCAAGGCATCTCTGTTCGCAGTTGATCGCCTGCGTGCCCTGTCGACAACATTGAGTGAGGGAGCGAGCGAGAGGGAGCTGGGAGGGGCCGTCGGCGCTGGCGGCCTGCATGTCTCTCGGCCCGCCTGAAACTCTCTCTGTGCTGCTTGCTGCTGCCGCCGCTGGCCGCGCCCGGCTCGAGCGAAGGCCATCTTTCATCGCCACGCCTCCAACAGCAAAGCAACGATCCCGATACCCTGCGCAAAGATCGACCGACGGCCCATCCGCTTCGTGCTTGCGATCGTCCCTCTTCCCATCGCCCTCCTAGCTCGGCAGGTGGCGCTCGCGGCCCAGCCCAGCGCGTCAGCAGCCCTCTCGCCCCGGACCGCAGCGCCCCCTCCCCCCGCTCGACGGTCAACACAAAAGGACGGCGGCCTCCCCAGCAGTCATCCCCCCGGGCGTCCTCGCCGTCTCTCGCTGCTCCTATCCCTGAGAGCGCTTCTAGGCTCCGCCTACTCGCGCCCCGTTCCTCGCGACCGCGTCAGCACCCCCTGAGCGCACGGCCGGCCGATGGAGAAGCCGGACGAGTCGGCGGCCGCGCGCGAGCGCGTCCTCCTCAAGAAGTTCGGGGGCGACCTCCGCCTGCCCGACGGCAAGGCCCCGATCCCCTTCGGCGGCATGGACTGGCCCGGCGTCGTCGTCGGTGGGCCCGAGGACGAGGCGGACGACATCATTCGCGGCGGCGTCGGCATCGCCCACCACCGACCGAGCATCTCTGGCCAGGGGGCCGGAGCCAAGGCAAAGGAGCTCGACGCCGGCATCGCGCCCTGGCTCGCTGCCGACTTCAGCGTGCGTCCCCCTTCTTGCGCTCTTTGAGGCTTATGCTTCTGGCCTGCAAGGTTCGGGGCGGCTTGTCGAGTGCGCGCGGCTGACACTGTCGTCTCTCGAACCCATGCCTCTAGGCCACACAAGGCCGGCCGCCGAGCATGCACACGCTCAGCCACTCGACCTCTGCAACCCATCTCTCTGGCCTCTCCAACGGCAGCGGCGGCAGCAGCTCAACCGTGACGCAGCTGCCGCGACCGAGCCGGCAGAGCACCGTCAGCACAATGCTCGGCTCGTCCGACAAGAAGCCGCGCGGAAGCAAGGACTCCTCAGCCGTCGACAAGGCGGCCGCGAGCAGCACCGGCGGCGTCGACGAGAAGCGCAAGCGGAGCGCCTTCCTTGGCGGCCTCCAATTCGTCAAGCGCAAGGCTGCTGGCGGATCTTCCAATGGCCGGACGAAGGAGGAGGGTGCGCAGCGGCATCCCCGTCTCGTGGCAGCTGCCTTCTGGGCCTCTGAGCTGACCGATTCGCCCTTCTTACTTCACAGCGGTGCGGCATGCCTCTCGGCTGGGATCGAACAGCGCGATGAAGAAGCAGGCTGAAGCTAGGCCGAGCCACGCGCGTTCCAACTCGGGCGGGCTCGCCCTCCCACCATTGAAGACCATCTCGGCCGCGGGCGAGTCGTCGCCGGTTATTGGGCGTGACTCGTCGCCCGACTCTGCGCGCAAGAGCCGCAAGAACAGCAGCAAGAAGGGCAGCAACGCCTCGCAGACGCCGAGCACGGCCGACATGTACCTCCTCGATACCGACCTTTCGCATATGGAGGGCATCGTGAACCCGACGTACAGCGTCCCCCTGACGGCGGCCAGTCTCGACAGCCGGGCAAGCGCGTGGTCGGAGAGCATCTCGTCCTCGGGCACGCGGCCCAACGGGTCCGAGGGCTCGTCGAGCGGCATGCCGTTCACCAACCCGTTCAACAGCGGCAGCCACTCGCCCGACGCAGCCCGGGCCGCCGGCGGTGGTCATCCGTTTCCTGCGACGCTCCCACGCCGGCCGTCCCATCTCCGGACGATGGCGACGCCGTCGGAGGAGGGCGGAAATCCGTTCGACATGCTGCCCCCGCCCGTCCTCGGAGGCGGCCACCGGCCGCCAAACGACAGCACGACGTTTAGCAATCCGTTCGCGAGCGCCGGCAAGGGCATGACGTCCAATCCGCGGAGCCTCCACCTCAACCTCAATGGGCTCGACCCCCACGCACAGTCGCCCCTCTCGACGCCCAAAGGCCCTGGCGCGCTCGTCCCAGCAGAACCTCCCGCGGCGACTGCTGCTGCAACTACTGCTGCTGCAGCCGTGACGGGCGCGCCGCCGATCCGGCCGCAGGAGAAGGCGTGGATCGCACCCGAGTCGTGGGGCGTCGAGGGCGACCTGCCAGACGAGGAGCATGAGTCATCGAGCGAGGATGCCGAGGGTCCGTCGCTCGAGCTGCTCGACACGCTCAACCAAGGTGGCCTGCGCAACCAGCGACCGCCTGGCACTCCCGGGGTCGAAGCCGACGAGTTCAACTGGGCCTCCCCAGGCGCCGACTCGGTCAGCCTGGCCTCGCGCCCGCTGACGGGCGGCTCGATCGCGGGCCGGTCGATGAGGCAGAGTACCGTCAGCATGGGCCGATCGAGCACGGCCGGTGGCGGCAACCGGCCGGGGACGGGTGGCTGGTCCAAGGTCGGGTCAACAAGCGCGGCATCAAGTCTACCGGTGAGTCGCAGACGATCAGCACCCGAGAAAGACGAGATCGCTTAAAGTGCACCCCTCACCTCCAGGTCTACCTGCGCGTCTACCGGTCGGACGGCTCGCACACGACCATCGCTTGCGCGCTCAATTCGACGACCTCCGACATCATCTCGATCCTCTCTGTCAAGAACCTCCAGCCGAAGGGCGGCTACCGACTCTACATCCGCGAGCGACGAACAGGTTCGGCCCGCTTTGCTCAGCTTGGTCGTGAGAACACCCTGATCAAACCTCTGTCGTCACCTCACAGACCGGCCCCTTGATCCGCGCGAGAAGCCCGCTCTCATCCAGAAGCGCCGACTCATCCAGGCCGGCTACGATGAGACCGACAAGATCGAGGTCATGGGCAAGGATGACCTTGGCATGCTGTGCAAGTTCATCTACCGCCTGCCAAAGATGGCCGGCACCGAGACGGTCAGTCTTCGCTCGACAGCGACGGCCGAGATCCGTTTTGCTGACCTTGCCGCCTTTTTCCTTGCCTTCCAGGTCGACGAAAGCGCGTTCGATTCGTTTGAGCACGTTGACCTGTCGGGCCGCGACATCCAGATCTTCCCCATCTTCCTCCATCGGCACGCCGGCAGCATCATCCACCTCAACCTGTCCAAGAACCAGCTGCAGGAGCTGCCGTCCGACTTCATCCAGGACTGCGTCAACCTGCGCGAGCTCAAGCTGTCGAACATGGCGCTCAAACGCGTGCCGCCGTCGATCCGGCAGAGCTCGTCGCTGACGCGGCTCGACGTCTCGTGCAATCGGATCGGCGACCTCGACATGGCCGGCTTTGAGGCGATCCCAGGCCTGATGTCGCTCAAGCTGCAGAACAACCGGCTGGCCGTCCTGCCGTCGTACTTTGGCCACCTCCGGGCGCTCAAGTACCTCAACATCTCAAACAACAACTTCGAGGCGTTCCCTAGCATCGTCTGCGAGATCAAGTCGCTCGTCGACCTCGACCTCTCGTTCAACGGCATCGCCTACCTCCCGCCCGAGATCGGCAAGCTCACCAACCTCGACCGGCTCGTGCTCGTCGGCAACGTCATCACGACGCTCCCGCAAGAGTTTACCAAGCTCGAGAATCTCCGCGAGCTCGACTGCCGTCGTAACCGGATCGCCGACTTCACCCACGTCTACGCGCTGTCGAAGCTCGAGGTCCTCAGGGCCGAGCGCAACGAGGTCAAGCTGATCGAAGCCCAGTTTGGACCCAAGATGACCGACGTCAACTTGTCGCACAACTCGATCACCCGCCTGTCCTTCTCGCTCCGAGTGACGGACCCATCGTCCGGCCTGACGTCGCTCGACCTCTCGCACGCCAAGCTGTCATCGATTGCCGAGGAGGTTGTCTCGCAGCTCCAGAGCCTCGTCATCCTCAAGCTTGACGGCAACCAGTTTACCCGCTTGCCCGAGGGCATCACCAACCTCGTCAATCTGCGCGAGCTTCACGCAACCGACAACTCGCTTTCCGCCCTGCCGGTTGGGATCGATCGCCTCCGGCACATCGAGGTCATCAACGTCCATAACAATAACCTGACGGCGATTCCCGTCCAGATCTGGTCGTGCGGCCGGCTCGTCAGCCTGAACGCGAGCTCCAACCTGATCGACACCTTCCCGGACCCGCCGGAAGAGGCTCCACCGGCAATTCCCGCCGCCGATGGCGAGAACGGCTCGAGCCCGCCGGCCGTGCACGACCTCCAAGCGCTCGGCAAGTCGCTCCGGTCGCTTCAGCTCTGCGACAACCGGCTCACCGACGACGTCTTCCACCCGGTCTCGCTGCTAACGGTCCTGCGGACGCTCAACCTGAGCTTCAACGAGATCCTCGAGGTCCCGCCGTGGACGCTGCGCAAGAACTCGGCCCTGACGGCGCTCTACCTGAGCGGTAACAAGCTCACGAGCCTGCCGTCCGAGGACCTGGAAAAACTGCGGTCCCTCATGATCCTCCACGTCAACGGCAACAAGCTTCAGTCGCTGCCGGCCGAGCTGTCCAACATGCACAGGCTCACAGTGCTCGACGTCGGCAGCAACGTCCTCAAGTACAACATCAACAATTGGCGGTACGACTGGAACTGGTGCGTGCCTCGAGCATGCGCGCTCGTGTCTCTTCTCTGTTGCTGCGGTGTCGTCCTGGCTGACCCGACCTCCTTTCCCGGCGCTGGATTCGATCCGCCGCAGGACGAAAAACACCGAGCTCCGCTACCTCAACTTTTCGGGCAACAAGCGCTTCGAGATCAAGCCAAGCGACCGCAACCAGCTCGACAACATGATGGGCTCCGGCGCCAAGGCCGACTATGGCTCGAGCTTCAACCCGCTGACGCACGTCCGGAGTCTCGGCCTGATGGACGTCACCCTCCGAGTACCGGTGCCGGACGAGACGGACGACCGGCGCGTGCGGACGTCCTACTCGGTCGTGAACAACATGTCGTACGGCTTCGCCGACAGCATGGGCCAGTACGAGCACCTGCAGCTGTCGGACCTCGTCGTTCCCAACTTCCGCGGCAAGGACAATGAGTGCCTCTTTGGCATGTTTGGCCGGGCCCATGTCCCCAACCGGACGCTCGTCGGCCGGATCCCACGCTACGCGACCGAGTGGTTCTCGTCGACGTTTGCCGACCAGCTTAACAAGGTCGTCCCTGACGAGGACGAGGGTGTCTCGGACGCACTCCGCCGGTCATTCTTGACGCTCAACAAGAACTGCTACGAGGAACTCACGGCGCGGACGGCCGGCGACAAGCGCAAGGGCTCGCAGGGAAGCACCAACGGCGCCGCACCGCCCCCGCCGAGCACCGACTCCGCCGCCCTCTTCAAAACGGGCGCGTCGGGCGTTGTCGCCTACATCGTCGACAAGACGCTTCACGTCGCCAACGCTGGCAACGCGCTCGCCGTCGTCTCACGGAAAGGCAGCGGCTATGAGGTCCTCACCACGCGGCACGACCCCTTTGACCGGACCGAGGCGACGCGCATCCGGCTCGCCGAGGCCTGGGTCTCGCCCCGCGGCCTCATCTGCGAGGAGCTCGACATCTCGCGCGGCTTTGGCTTTTACCACCTCTTCCCGGCCGTCAACGCCCGGCCCGACGTCCGGTCGTGGGATTTGACCGAGGCCGACGAGTTCGTCATCCTCGCCAACCGCGACGTCTGGGACTTCATGTCGTACCAGACGGCGGTCGACATTGCCCGGACCGAAAAGGACGACCCGATGATGGCCGCCCAGAAGTTGCGCGACCTGGCTATCTCGTACGGCGCCGACGGCGCCATCATGGTCATGATCATCGGCGTCGGCGACCTCTTCAAGACGCAGGGCCAGGCTCAGCGCCAGGTCGCGCTCGACGGCGGCGCTTTTGACAGCAAGCGCGTCGCTCGCCGCGGCCGGACCGACCTCGTTGGCGACCGGACGCTCGCCCGGCTCGACCGCGAGATCGAGCCCCCGACCGGCCTCGTCGCGCTCGTCTTTACCGACATCAAAAACTCGACCGCGCTCTGGGAGACTAATCAGGGCATGCAGACGGCCATCAAGATGCACAACCACTTGCTCCGGCGCCAGCTGCGCAACGTCGGCGGCTACGAAGTTAAGACCGAGGGCGATGCCTTCATGGTCTCGTTCCCGACCGTCGCCTCGGCCGTCCTCTGGTGCTTCACGTGTCAGCTGATGCTCCTCCAGGAAGACTGGCCGCGCGAGATCCTCGAGGCCGAGGACGGCAAGGAGATCTTTACCGACGAGGGCGAGCTCATCTACCGCGGCCTCTGGGTCCGCATGGGCATTCACTGGGGCATGCCCGTCTGCGAGGCCGACCCAATCACGAAGCGGATGGACTACTTTGGACCAATCGTCAACCGGGCGGCACGCATCAGCGGTGCCGCCGACGGCGGTCAGATCATGGTCTCGCAGGACGTCGTCAACGAGATGCAGTCGCTCTACGACTCGCTCGATGCCCCGGACGTTGACGGCGTCGCCGCCATTGAGGAAGAGGAGGACAAATTCAGCCCCCACATCGCTCAGCTCCGGAAGCTCGGCTTTGGCGTCACCTCGTTTGGCGAGCGCAAGCTCAAGGGTGCGTCTGCTCCGTTGCAGGTGCTCCTCATCGCGGCTGATCGACTGACCCATCGACGGTCCCCTCCCAGGCCTCGAGACCCCGGAGAAGCTGTCACTCGTCTTTCCGGCGGCGCTGCAGCCGCGGCTCAACTTTACGCAGACGCGCGAGGCGCTCAAGCCGGCGACGCTCATCGTACCCAAGGCGGGCATCCTGCACGTCGACGACGTCCGGGCGATGGCGTTCGTTTGCCTCCGGCTCGAGACGCTGTCGGCATCGGGCCAGAGCCTGCAGCAGACGCAGGGCCACGGCCGCCAGGAGCTCGACAACCGCGCCTCGCGCTTCATCGGCCACTACAATCTCGACCTGCTGATGCCCCAGATCTCACCCGAGATGACGGATGACGACCTGCTGATGGTCGTCAACTCTCGTGCGTTCCCGCGCTGCTTCCAATCCTGGCGGCCTTCCTCGAACGTTACCGCTGACTTGCCTTTGCCATCCGCTTGTAGTCTCCATCCGGATCGAGAACGCTCTCAGCTCGCTCTACATGAAGCAGCTCGGCGGCTTCTCGACCGTACTCGCCGCACTCGGCCAGGGCGTCTCAATCGAGCCCAACCTGCTCATCCACGCGCTCGGCCTCTTCAGTAACCTCATGCCGACCGGCGCATCGCTCGCTCACACCCTCTGAGTCCTTGGCCCGTTCCACTTTATGCCGGCCCCTCTTCACTCTCTCTTGGATTCGTCGGTTGCCCCCTTTGCTCTATAATCCCCCCCTTCCCTTGCTGTCTTGTTGTATCTGCGATCGACCGCATTGCCACCTGCGTCACCCGACCTCTCCTGTTCCACTGCACAATCTAAGCGCCGTGCGACTACGCCTTTGAGCGTGTGAATTCCCATGCCAGGGTTGTTCCATTTTGCAGAAGAGAGAGAGAGAGAGAGGTTTCGATGGCCCCGCGCAGAAGGCATACAAGGAGTAGGGAGGGCAGCTGAGGGTGAGATGGAGGGGGAGGGAGGGGGAGTGCGAAGTGCGACGAGGCAGTGCGAGCGATAGAGGATAAGCAAGTCCGGCCGGGATGGCCGCAAAGGAGCGACACGCTTAGCGGCGGTCGGGCCACGAGGCGATCTCGATGACGGCGTCCTTGGCTTGGAGGACGCTGTCCTTGTCTGTCAACCGGCGGCAAGGGAAGGGGAGGAGCATTAGCCCAGCAGCTCGACAGCCAAATGTGCATCAGAAAGGCGACGTACCTCCAACGATCTCGATCATGTCCGAGCCGTTGTTGCCGACGATGATGTCGGCGCCGCTCTCGGCCCGCAGGCGTTGGATGGTGGCGCCCTTGCTGCCGACGATGCGGGCGCTGCGACGAATCATGGAGCAGGCGATCAGCGACGAGCCGGGCGACAAGGTGTCTTAAAAGCACAGAGCGAGATGGAAGAGCGACGAGATCAGAGAAATCGGTTGTCGTCCGGGCCCGGAGGCCGGTCGGTGGGTGGTGATGTAGTGTCATCCTGTCGTCGCTCGACAGGCTAGCGTGAAACCCTCGTACGAGGGCACGCGCCGGCAGGAAAAGGAGGAAGCGATCAAGACTCACAAGACAGACTGCGGGAGGCCGACGATGACGCCAAGCGAGTCGGCCGTCTTGGCCTGCTCGAGCGCCTGCTCGATAACCTTCTTGCCCTTCTCGAGCGCCTCGGCGTTGCGGGACTTGAGCGTCCACGTCACCTCGTCGTCGCCGCCGCCGGCGTAGCGGTCGAAGATCTCAAAGAGGTAGTCGATGTCGGCCGAGGGCTCGTACTCGTCGGCGTCGTCGATCCGGCCGGTGCCGTTGGCTGCCGGCTTCGTCGTCGGCCGCGGTGTCTCAGCCTTGGCCGGCGCGGGCGGGTTGTCGACCTGGACGCCGGCATTGCGCAGGTTGCGGAAGATGAAGCCGCGGTCGCTCGAGGTGATGGCGTTGACGTACTTGGTCGGGATCGTCACCATCGCCGTCTGCTGGTCGGGCTGGGGCGTGCGCGTGCGCGAGGGCGCCTGCTCCGGGACGATCTGGGGGGGGGGGAAGTCGAACGCGAGGAAGATGAGCGACAATCGGAAGCGCAACATACACGAAGGAAGACGTACCGAGAGCTCGGCCATGGCAGCCTCGACGGCCGCGAGGGGGCCGGCGACCTTGACGATGGACTTGGGGTCGACCTCGGCGAGCGCGTCGGCGTTCCCGGGGGTGCCGAATGAGTCGTACTGCCGGCTGCCAGGGAACTGGATCGTCGCGCCCGTCTTCTTCTGGAGGTCCATCAGGGCCGAGCCGCCGCGGCCGATCTTGGACGCGTGGGCCGGCACGGGGACCGAGACGCCGCGGATGACGCGGTCCTTGAGCTCGGCGACGATGCGCTCGAGCTCCTCCTGGAGGCGAGCGACGAGGCCGGGCTCGCCGCGGAGACGGACCTCGTCCGTCTCGTTGCCGTTCTTGGGGAACGAGACGAGGCCGGCCTGCTGGCGGCCCTCGGACGGGCCGCCGGCCTTGATGACGATCTCGCGCAGGCGCGAGCCACCGGGGCCGATCAGCTGCCGGTGGTACTGAGGGTCGATGTTGACGGTCGCCGTCGTCTCCTCGCCGACGGTGCCGGCAATCTCGAGGATCTGGGCCTTGGCCTCGGTTATGGCCTTCTTGGTGCCCCGGACGGTGATGTTGGTCGTCGGCGTCGAGGCGTCGGCCTTGTCGATGTCGATGATGGCGTCCGTCTCGGCCTTGATCTGGTTGATCTGCGAGCCGGCCTTGCCGAGAACCTTGGCGACGGCACGCGAAGGGATCGAGAACGTCGCCGTCTGGCCGGTCTCCTTTTCGTACTCGACAGCCTCGAGCAGCTCGGCCTTGGCCGAGGCGACGCCCTTCTTGCCGCCACGGACGAGGACCTCGTCCGGCTTCTGGTCCGAGTTCTCGCGCGGGAACGTGATCTTGACGGCGTACTTCTCCTCGAGCCGGATCGCGTACTTGCCCGACGAGCCGATGAGCGCCGGGTGGAACTTCTTGGGGATGACGAGCGTGAGCGTCGTCTCGTCCGCCAGACGCTCGACCTGGGCCAGCAGCCGGCGCTTGGCCTCCTCGACGCCCTCCTTGCGGCCGACGATCTTGCACGTCACCTTGCCGCCGGTCGGCGCCTTCTTGGCCTTCTTGCCATCGGCCGGCGCGGCGGCCGAGGACGACGACGACGACGAGGGCGCATCGTCAAACTGGACACGGACGCCGAGGTCCTCACGGAGCTTGTTGATGGCCGATCCGGCCGAGCCGACGAGGTGGCCGACGTGAGCCTGGTCGACGGCAAACTCGGCCGTGTAGCCGTTGACGACAGAGTCGTTCTTGGCCTCGTCGACGATGCGCAGGATCTCCTTCTCGACCCGCTCGACGTCGGCCTTGGGGCCGCGAATGACGACCTTGTCCTTGTCCTCCTCAGAGGCCTCGCGGCCGCCACCGACGCGGACGACGACGACCTTCTCCTCGCCGATCAGCCTGTGGTGATGCGGGGAACCAAAACAAAAGTCTCAGCATGATGGAGCCGACCGCAGTCACCTGCTTGCGCGCAGGACGCACGCGTTGAGCGTCGTGCCATTGGGGCCGATGATGGACCGATGCCACTTTGCCTCGATGTCGAGCGTCGACGTCTTGAGGTCGGCGACGTCCTTGACGAGCTTCTCGAGCTCAGCCTTGACCTCGGCCAGCTTGGTCTTGACATCGCCGGTGGCGGTGTCGGTCGGCGGCAGGATGAGGAATACAGTGTTGGCCTCGGGCGAGTCAGCCGGCGTCGTCGCAGAGGGGAAGACGACCTCGACGCCGTGCTGGGTCGAAAACTGGGCAATCTTCGCGCCCTTCTTGCCGATGAGGATCGGGTGAAGGAGCTGCTCGATCTCGACCCGCTCGACGCGGTCCTTGCCGAGCGCCTTAGCCCGGCCGACGACGTCCTGCTTGGCCGCGCCGACGGCGGCCCTGTCCTCGCCGACAAACTCGAGCAGGACGGCGCCCGAGGCCTCGATGCTTGCTTTGAGGGGCGCAAAGACCTTGGTCGGCGGGTGGGCGGCGGCGACCGTCCGGAGCGTACCCGACCGGACGAGGTACGACAGGAGCGCAAGCCCGTGGGCGAGGTCGCGGTGGGCAGAGGCGAGGTCGAACGTCTCGACCGTGATGGCGTTGGCCTTGGTCATGACGGTGCCGAGTGCGGACGGGAGGGCCGACGACGGGCCGCGGATGACAACCGTGTCGGAAGGGTCGGCGATCGTCGGGAGCTCGACGATGCAGCCGTGCGACTTAAGGATCTCGTCAGCGTTAGTGCCGACGAGGAAGCGATGCTGGCGCTTGGGGATCGAGATGTTGAGCGTCGTCGTCGTCGAGTTCTAGCAAGGGAAAGCGGACAGCGTCAGCGTGGGGAGGCCTGGAGCTGCCTAGCTCGACCGGCGACTGACGAGCTCCTCGTAGAGGTCCTGGATCTGCTGGACGACCTGGCCGACGGCCTCGCGCTGGCCTGTGACGATGATAGCCATGTCCTTGTCCTTCCTGCCGCCGGCGGCCTGGTCCTCGATGGCCTCCTCGCCCTTCTCCATCGCCTCGGCCATGCGCTCGAAGGCCTTGATCATGCGGCTCGGGGGCACGTTGACCTTGATCGCGGCCTTGCCCTGGTACTGCTCGCCGGTGAACTGGCCCTCGAGCTCGGCCTTGCGGGCAGCGATGTACGGGTAGAAGGTGGCCGGGATCGTCTTGATCTTGGTCGTCGTCGTCGACGTCCGGTGGCCGATGAGCGACTGGAGGTGGGCCTGGGCCTCGAGCGCCGAGCCCTCGGCGCCGGTGATGGTGATCTCGACCGTCTCCTCTGCCTTCTCGCCCTCGTCGTCCGAGTCGTCGTCGTCGTCGTCGACCGGCGCCGGCGCCGGCGACGAGGCGTCCCGCTTGGGGATGTCGATCCGGCAGCCGGTCGCGCTCGTGATAGCCTTGAGCGTGGCGCCCTTGGGGCCGATGAGCGTGCCGAGCGTCGAGACGGGGGCATCGAGCTTAAGGGTGACCGTCTTGGACAGCCGGTTGACGAGCTGCCGGGCGGCATCGGCCGTCTGCTTGGCCGAGGCGCCCTTGATGAAGAACGTCGTCACGCCCGTCTTCATCGCCTTGGAGGCCTCGATTGACGTCTTGGTCGCGTCCATAATGACCCGCATCGTCGTCCCGAGCGGGACGACCTTGCCGTCGCGGTCGGTCTGGGTGCCGACGACGAGCGAGAGTGACTCGGTCGCCGTCGTCGGCTTGGCCGGCGCAGGCGCGGTCCGTGCCTTGGTCGCCTTGCCGGCCGACGCGCCCCAGGTCGGGGCGGCCCGGGCGGGCGGTGCGGCCGACGGCGCGAGCGATGGGAAGGCCGACTCGGACGAGGTGTTGAGGTCCTCGGCCGACGGAGCCTGTCGCCGTGACGACGACGATGACGAGCCGTTGGCGCCGTTCGAGCTCGACGAGGCGGCGGCAGGGGCCGACGAGAGCGAAGGGAAAGGGTCGGGCGCTCCCTCGAGGGCGTGCCGCTGCAGCAGGCGTGAGAGCGAAGACAGGCCAAAAGGCGGCGAGCAGCCGGGAAAGAGAGGGAAGGGAGGAGTTGTCAGCGCTCGGTCATGTACGACGGACGTCGACCGGCACGCTGGCCGATGGCACTCTGGCGAGCGACGAGGTTTGCCGAAGCTCAGCTCGTGCGAGCAGATGGCCCTCCGTCGCCCTCTTTTCTCCATCTTGTCGGCTTCCCCGGCGCCGCCGCCGCCAGCGCACACGCGAACTCACTGCCGCCTGCGATCTCCGAGGCGGGCAAGGAAAGGACATACCTTTTGCAGGTCGGCGGCGCTGAGCGACATGGTACGGGAGACGGGCGGAGAGAGAGAAAAGGAAGGGAAGGGAGGGACGAGCCGAGAGATGGGGGGGGAAGGAGGGAGAGAGAGAAGGGAGGATTGGGTTCGGAGAGAGCGAGCTGGTCGGTCGGTCTGGGCTTTCGTCCGGCCTGGCGGCTGAAAACACCGCCGCCGCCGCCCGCCGCGCGAGACGAGACGGTCTCAAGCCTCTGCTGCTGGGACTCAAGCTCTCTCGCCGCCGCCATCACATCGACCAGCCAGCAAGCCGCCAGCACACCCCAGCACCTCTGAGAGGGCCAGCATCTCCATTTCCATATCGAGGTCCCTCCGAAGCAGGCTATCGGCGTCGGCCTTCTCCTCCTCCTCCCATCTCTCGCCGCCATCGCCCTCTTGCGCCGTGCCCCCTACTCCAACCCCCGCCAATGTCTGCCGTCAACGGGGCGGCCGCCGCGCCCTGGCAAGCGTCTGTAGGCCGGCCTGGCAAGCAGGTTCTCCACGAGGCCGACGCCCGCCTGCTGGCCTCCCGGCCGGATCCTGCCAGCCGGAACGGCCAGCAGACCTACCTCCAGCCGTCGGTCGGCGCGTCGCTCAAGGCGCGGCTGGCCAAGGCCGAGCTTCGGAGGGGCGAGTACACGGCCGTCGGCGCCATCGCCCTCCTCGCTGTCGTCGTCCGCCTCTGGAAGGTCTGGGAGCCGTCGTCTGTCGTGTGAGTCTTCTTCACAAGGCTTGATCTAGCGAGGCAGCCTTCGACGCCTGGCCTGACCTCAATCTCGCTGCTCTCACTCCTGACCACTCCGCCATCGTCCCCGCACGCCCGCCGCCGCCACCGTCAGCTTCGATGAGGTCCACTTTGGCGGCTTTGCGAGCAAGTACATCCGGCGGACGTTCTTTATGGACGTTCATCCGCCGCTCGCCAAGCTGCTGCTCACCTTTGCGGCCTGGCTCGGCGGCTACCAGGGCGGGCCAGATGACTTCAAGGACATTGCAAAGTGCGCTCGACTTGCTCGACGACGCCCGGCGCCGGCGCACACGCGCGGTGACTGACGCTCTCCGTCCTCTCTCGCGCTCGACCCCGTTCGCCGTCCACCGCAGGGAGTATCCTTCGACCGTGCCGTACACGACGATGCGGATCCTGCCGGCCCTGCTCGGCGCGACGCTCCCGGTCCAGACGTACCTGACGCTGCGCGCGCTCGCGCTCTCGCCCCTGTCGGCCTCGCTCGGCGCGTTCCTCATCCTCTTCGACAATGCCCTGACGGCCCAGTCGCGGCTCATCCTGCTCGACTCGCCCCTCGTCTTCTTTACGGCACTCACCGTCCTCTGCTGGTGCCGCTTCAGCAACATCGACCAGCAGCGGCCGTTCACGCGCTCATGGTGGAAGTGGCTCGGCGCGAGCGGCCTCTCGCTCGGCGCCGTCGCCTCGTGCAAGTGGGTCGGCCTCTTTACGATTGCCACCCTCGGCCTCTCGACCATCAGCCAGCTCTGGGCCCTCCTCGGCGACCTCCGCGTCTCGCCCCGGGTCTGGCTGCGACACTTTGCCGCCCGTGCGCTTGGCCTCATCGTCCTCCCCTGCGTCGTCTACCTCGCCTGCTTCCAGGTGCACTTTGCCCTGCTCAACGCCAGCGGCGAGGGCGACGGCTTCATGAGCTCGGCCTTCCAGCACACTCTCCGTGGCCACGGTATGGAGGACACGTTTGCCGGTCAGTCCTCTCGAGCTTACCGATCGCAGCCACCGCTGACACATCTCGCCTCGCTCCGATCTCTCGCCTCGCTCCGATCTTTGCAGAGGTCGCCTACGGTAGCACCATCTCGATCCGCCACCTCCACACGCAGGGCGGCTACCTGCACTCGCACAATCACAACTATCCGGCCGGGTCGCAGCGTTCGTAGCTTGAGCCCTGCAAGCTCCACCTGCCGGCCAGCTCCTGACGTCAGTCTACTGTTATTGCCGCCCTTTAGAGCAACAGATCACGCTCTACCCGCACCGGGACGAGAACAACAACTTCCAGGTGCTCAACGTCTCGTCGACGTCGACGATCGTCCCCCTCGACTGGACTCTGCCCGAGCCCGTCTACCTCAAGGAGGGCGACCAGATCCGGCTCGAGCACGTCAGCTCAAAGAAGCGCGTCCACTCGCACGACGTCCGGCCGCCGATCAGCGAGGTCGACTTCCAGAACGAGGTCTCGGGCTACGGCTTCGAGGGCTTCGAGGGCGACGCGTGCGTTCTCTTCTTCTTGTCCTCGTTCTCGCGTCGCCTGCCGCTCCTGCGCCCTGACGCATCCCCCTTTCGCATATCCTCTTTGCCCAGCAATGACATCTTTGTCGTCGAGCTCTCGCACTCGCCGTCGCGCCGGGCTCGGCAGAACGTCCTCACGCTCCGCTCGCACATCCGCTTCCGCCACCTTCTCACCGGCTGCTACCTCTTCTCGCACAAGATCAAGCTGCCCGATTGGGGCTTCGAGCAGCAGGAGGTCACCTGCAACAAGAACCCGACGCTCGACAACAGCCTGTGGTACATCGAGACCAACACGCACCCGCTCCGTGCGTTCCCGCTACAGAAACTGGCTCGTCGCTCGTGGGCTGACCCGGCCTCTCTCGTTCACGGACGTGCAGTGCCGCCGACGGCCGAGAAGGTCAACTACATTAAGCCGAGCTTCCTCTCCAAATTCCTCGAGCTTCAGGCCGTCATGTGGCAGACCAACGCCGGCCTGACCGACCGGCACGCCTACGACTCGCGGCCGTCAGCCTGGCCGCTCATGCGCCGGGGCATCGTGCGTTGCTCACATATTTGCTCCGTTGCGTTGGGGCTGACTCTGCCGGTCTACCCTCGCACGACGCAGAACTTCTGGGTCAAGGACCACCGGCAGATCTACCTGATCGGCAACCCGGTCGTCTGGTGGTCGAGCACGCTCGCCGTCTGCGCCTACGTCGCCGTCCGGCTGCTCATGTTTGTCCGCGCCAAGCGAGGCTACCGCGACGCGCACCATCGTGGGTCCCCCCCCCCTTCCAGCTGCTCGTGCTCGCCCGTCACGACGCTGACCAGCTATTCGACAGCCCTCGTGACGACTTACGACGCCAACCTCGGCTTCCTCTTCATGGCCTGGGCTCTCCACTATTTCCCTTTCTACCTGATGCAGCGCCAGCTGTTCCTTCATCACTACCTGCCGGCTCTCTACTTCTCGGTCCTGCTCCTCACGGTCGTCTTTGAGGCGGCCACCTCGCGCGTCCGGCCGCGGACCCGGGCGGCCGCCGCCGGCGTCATCCTCCTCCTCGCCCTCTACTGTTTCGCCCGCTTCAGCAACTTTACGTACGGTCGGCCGTCGACCAAGGCCCTTTGCGAGAACGCCAAGTGGCGAAAGACCTGGGACTTCTCGTGGTGCGTGCGCTCGCAGGCTGGCAGCCAACTCAATGCGCTCTGCTGACTTGTCCAGCACACGCCCCCT
>Ga0308160_10000459_pt1 | contig 78812 bp, 76 predicted proteins | sample PhyFR1_FD_201036 | JGI IMG/M metagenome (GOLD analysis project Ga0308160, IMG submission 201036) | Phyllosphere microbial communities from UC Gill Tract Community Farm, Albany, California, United States - DLSLF.R1 | ecosystem: Host-associated > Plants > Phyllosphere > Unclassified | place: USA... | reverse complement strand
ACTCGGTTTTAAAAGAAAGTAGCGCACTAAACCTAAAGGATCAGCACGCTACACTGGCTAGTTCTTGACCGCCCATGAAACAAAAATAAAATATTTTATTTGCAAATTAACACAGAATCTATCGGATGCAATGGAAAGCCCGGAGCGTAGCGAGGACTTGTAATGGAAAGCGGGGCTGCAGACCGCCAAGAACTAGTGTATGCTCATTTCCAAATACCAAACAAGAAACAAACCAGGAATACTCCACATGATGGGCTCAGCTGATTGGCAGAATTTAACTTTTCGCGTTCCCATACCTGATAAAAAAATTAAATGCTTTTACCACATCAGTTTTTGCTGTTTAAATTACATTCTTTAATACGCCGATTGTAGAATTAATAAATAAAACACCAACAGAAGAAAAAAATAAATGTACATATAACGTTTATTATGTTAAATATTTTACTTTTACTTTTAGAATCTTCCAGATATTAAACCGTATGAAATTAAATTACCCAATAAAAAGTATCTTCTCTGCATGTATGGCTTACGCTGCCATCGGAGCTGGATACACTACAACAGCGCAGGCACAAACTGCAAAAGTAATTAAAGTTAAAACAGACCAGCCTATTGCTAAAGTGCAACCTAATATGTGGGGTGTGTTTTTTGAGGATATTAACTTTGGTGCCGACGGTGGTATTTATGCCGAACTGATTAAAAACCGCTCTTTCGAATTTACAAAACCGCTGATGGGCTGGAGCATCCAGCGTAAAAATCCAAAGGAAGGAGAAATATTGGTGGTAAACCGCAAAGAGGTAAATACCGCCAACCCCAGATATTTACAGGTAAAAAAACAAACTGACGATTTTGAACTTATAAACGAAGGATTTAAAGGTATCGGCGTTAAAAAAGGATTGCGCTATGATTTTTCATTGATGTACCGCCAGTTAACTCCAGGGGTTAAACTGGTATTGATGTTAAAAGATGCGAACAATAAAATCATCGGACAAGGCACTTTGACTCCTGATCAAACAGGAAACGACTGGAAAAAACAATCAGCAAGTTTTATCGCTACTGAAACCGATCCTAAAGCTAAATTTTCCATTCTGTTTCAGGGAAATGGAAATATTGACGTGGATATGATCAGTCTTTTCCCAGGCGATACCTGGAAAAACCGTCCGCAGGGATTAAGGGCAGATATGGTTCAGTTATTGGCCGATATGAAACCTGGTTTTATCCGTTTTCCTGGCGGCTGTATTGTAGAAGGCACCGACCTGGCAAACCGTTACCAGTGGAAAAAAACCATTGGCCCGATTGAAAACAGACAACTGATCATCAACCGCTGGAATACCGAGTTTCCTTACCGTGCCGCACCAGATTATTTTCAAAGTTTTGGCCTAGGCTTTTTTGAGTATTTCCAACTGGCTGAAGATATCGGCTCAGACGCCCTGCCGATATTAAATTGCGGTATGGCCTGCCAGTTCAACTCGGCTGAAGTTGCTTCGCTTGATGAACTAGATCCTTATGTACAGGATGCTTTAGACCTGATTGAATTTGCCAATGGCGATGTAACAACCAAATGGGGCAAAATGCGTGCTGATTTAGGTCATCCAAAACCCTTTAACCTAAAAATGATGGGTGTAGGAAATGAGAACTGGGGTCCGCAGTATTTAGAAAGACTTGCCATTTTCACCAAAGCCATCAAAGCAAAATACCCTGATTTTAAAATCATTAACAGCTCCGGAACGGATCCGGAAGGCGACCGTTTTAACCTGCTTAACACCACATTAAGAAATAATCATGCTGATTTTATAGATGAACATTATTACCGTCCGGCTGATTGGTTCTTAAAAAATGCAGGCCGGTATGACAATTACCCGCGCAACGGCTCGAAAGTTTTTGTGGGTGAATATGCGGTGCACGCCGATAGTAAAATTGAAGGCAGCAATAGAAATAATTGGGAAAGTGCATTGGCTTCGGCTTCGTTAATGACCGGCCTGGAACGTAATGCCGATGTGGTTCAGATGGCTTCATACGCACCACTTTTTGCGAATATCGACGCCTGGCAATGGGCGCCGGATATGATCTGGGTAGATAATTTAAAATCGTATGGCACACCAGATTATTATGTTCAGAAACAGTTTTCTACCAACAAGGGAACGGATGTGGTTTCGATTACACTTGATAATAAAAACATTATCGGACAGGATGGACTTTACGCTTCTGCCGTAACCGATCAGGTAAAAAAAGAACTCATCATTAAAATTGCCAATAACGCTAATCAACCGCAGCAGATCGATTTCGACCTTGAAGGAAAATTGAAATTAAAAAGCAAGGGTACCAATGAGGAAATAGCAAACAGCAACCTTAAACAGGTTAACTCATTCGAAAATCCTGAAGCGGTAAGTCCGAAAAAAAGCACGATTAACCTAAAAGGCAAGAAATTAAATATTTCGTTAAAACCTTATTCTTTTAACGTCATCAAAATTCCATTTACCACATAGATTTAACGAGATCAACATGAAAAAATTTTTATTATCTGCGGCTTTATTCTGTAGTTCTATTTTAGCACAAGCCCAAAACGAAACCCAGCTCACCATTAAACCTGCAGGCGACCAAGTAGTGAGCAAACACATTTATGGCCATTTTTCAGAACATCTGGGCCGTTGTATTTACGATGGGTTTTGGGTAGATGAAAATTCGACCATTCCAAATAAAGGTAGAATAAGATTAGACATTGTAGAGGCATTAAAAAAGATAAAAGTTCCGAACCTACGCTGGCCCGGTGGTTGTTTTGCTGATGAATACCACTGGAGAGATGGCATTGGCCCCAGAAACCAGCGCCCAAAAATGGTCAACACTAACTGGGGCGGCGTAACTGAAGACAATAGCTTTGGCACACACGAGTTTTTAGACCTTTGCCAGATGCTTGATTGTGAACCATATATTGCCGGAAATGTAGGCAGCGGAACCGTTGAAGAAATGGCTAAATGGGTTGAATACCTAAATTTTGACGGCGTAAGCCCCATGACAGCCATTCGCAGCCAAAATGGAAGAGAAAAACCATGGAAAGTTTCGTTTTGGGGGGTTGGTAACGAAAGCTGGGGATGTGGAGGCAACATGACACCGGCCTATTATTCTGATTTGTACCGTAGATATGCCACCTATGCCCGCAATTATCCGGGCGCTCCGTTAAAAAGAATTGCCAGTGGCGCTAATGCGGGAGATTATAACTGGACTGAAACCTGTATGAAAAATATTGGCGACCAAATGTGGGGATTAACCTTGCATTATTATACGCTTCCAACCGGAAATTGGAACGCAAAAGGGTCTGCCACTAAGTTTGATGAAGCTCAATACTTTTCGACCATGAAAAATTGCCTGCACATGGAAGAACTGGTAAGCAAACACGCTGCAATAATGGACAAATACGATCCTAAAAAGAAAGTTGCTTTGGTGGTTGATGAATGGGGAATATGGACTGATGTGGAGCCTGGAACCAATCCTGGTTTCCTGTATCAACAAAATAGTTTACGCGATGCTTTAATTGCAGGCACAACCTTAAATATCTTCAACAACCATTCTGATCGTGTTAAAATGGCTAATCTGGCCCAAACTGTGAATGTACTACAGGCTTTAATCTTAACCGAGAAAGATAAAATGATCCTCACCCCTACTTATCATGTTTTTGATCTTTACAAGGTACACCAGGATGCCAAATATTTACCAATTGCTTTTACCAGCCCTGATTATGTAGTAGGAGACCAAAAAATACCAGCGCTGAATGTTTCTGCTTCGCAGGATGCCAGCGGTGCGATCCATATTTCGTTGGTTAATTTAGATCCAAATAAAAAAATTGCAATCAGTACGGTTTTAGATGGTTTGAAATGGAATTCGGTTACCGGGCAGATTTTAACCTCTGCTAAACTTACTGACGTAAACACTTTTAACGATTTGAACAAAGTACACAATGCTAAATTTACAGGCGCCAAAAAATCGGGTAATTCATTAAAAGTAGAATTACCGGCGCAATCTGTTGTGGTTCTGGAACTGAAATAATTTTATAAGAAAGATCAAATTTTCTGCCTGAAGGAAGTTTTTGAACGGCATGCGATCGTTGTTAAATAAATTAAAAATCATGAAAAAACTAGGATGCCTTTTTGTATGGTTGTTATCAGCATGTTTAAATGCTGAGGCGCAATCTGCAAAAGGGCCATACCTTTTTGCTTATTTTAAAGATAATGGCCAGGATGGCTTGCACCTTGCTTATAGTAACGATGCCTACAAATGGACGGCACTGAAGAATGATCAATCATTCTTAACCCCAACAGTAAGCCAAGATAAGCTGATGAGAGATCCTTGTATTATACGAGGCGCCGATGGCCTATTCCATATGGTGTGGACGGTGAGCTGGAACGACAAAGGCATTGGTTATGCCAGCTCGAAAGACCTCATTAGCTGGAGCGAACAACAGTTTTTACCTGTAATGGGTAAAGAAGCTGGTGCCAGAAATACCTGGGCTCCTGAAATCACCTACGATAGCGCGACCAAAACCTATATGATTTATTGGGCTACAACCATTAAAAATAAGTTTAATGAAACGGCCTCTACGGAGGAAAACGGATATAACCACAGAATTTATTACGTTACGATAAAAGATTTCAAAACTTATTCGGAAACGAGGTTGCTTTACGATCCGGGATTTAACGTAATTGATGCCACTATAGTAAAAGATGGTAAAAGGTTTATCATGTTTTTAAAAGATGAAACCCGCCAACCTGTCCAAAAAAACATTAAAATAGCGTATGCCGATCAGTTGACCGGTCCATATAGCCAAGCAGGAAATCCAATTACCGGAAATTACTGGGCTGAAGGCCCAACCACCTTAAAAATCGGCAATAAGTGGTTGGTGTATTTCGATAAGTACGTCGACCATAAATATGGGGCAATAGAATCTGCAGATTTAAAAAACTGGACTGATGTTTCAGACCAGATCTCCCTGCCAAAAGGCTTAAGGCATGGCACCATATTAACCATTAAAGAAAAAGAACTGAAAGTCTTATTAAGGCAATAAATAAGGCTAAGCAGTATAAAATTTCTCCAACAAGATCCTGAACCATGCTCAAGGGGACGATTGCATTTAAATAGCGCTAGTGAGCTGCGAGGACACAAACCACGGAATAGTACATACCATTTAAATCAACATTTCATGGTCTGTGTCCGCACAGACCATTATGATAAATCTCCACCACGTACCATGCTGAACTTGCTTTACGGTGCAGCTTTCTGATTCGCTACAGCAGGGGATCTGTATCGTTGGTGCAATTCGCTCCAAAAACCTTCCTCGTAGATCCTGAAAAAGTTAAAGAAAAGCCATCATTGCAATAACGATTATTGGAGGTAATTTATTCCTTTAAATCCTGTCACTCATATTTATTTTATATAAAAAATTAGTGCTCAGGATGAACAATCGCATTTGAAAATGCCAGTGGTCTGTGAGGATATAGAACAAGAATGTCGTCCGACCGGAGCAATGCGAAGTGGAGAGATCTTTAGATCAGATTATAAGAATTAGATTTAATACGTGGTCTGTGAGGACACAAACCACGGGAGTGAAAATTTACTTCACCAACCTTACTTCATAAATATTGGCAATCGCTGATCCCTGATCGGCAACAAATTTCACTTCTAAGTCTGCTTTCAATAGTGCTTTTGGAATCTGATATTGCTGGGTGTAAAAAACAGTTCCCTTGCTTCCATCTAACTTCACATTTTCAATTTTAACTCCATTGATCAGGATAGCGAAGCTTTTATCCTTTTCTTTTCCAAAATAAGTTAAACTCAGCTTATTTCCAGATAAATCTTTGTTTTTAAGCATATAACTAAACCATGCTTTCCCATTTCTAAAATGCCTTTCCTGGTAGGTTCCGTTATCCGTTTGTTCACCTTTAAAATTATGATCAGATTCTGGTTGTTGTTCACCAGGATTAACCAGATCAACCGTTTGCTGTTCAATCTTCATCTTTTCTTCTTCGGCCAGTTTAATCGCCTTTGCACGTTCCGGCAAAGCCTGTTCACTGCTGTAAGGGAAGTAAACTACATACCGCTTTTCGGCAAGGGTGTAAAAAGGAACCAATTTTAAGGATTTGTATCTGGGCTGATAAACCGCATTACGGGCACTAAAGGTTAAAGTTTTTTTATCGGTCAGCGTAATTTCATCGGCAAGCGTATTTTTCGGCCCGGTAACCAGGGGCGCATCACTAATCGGCAATAAAGCACTAGAGGCGATATGTCCCATCCGGCTGCCATCAGCGGTTAAATTAGGTTGATTCAAAGTATCCATCTCTGCAGCAAGTACAATTGGTCCACGCAGAAAGGCAACCCAATCAGAACCATCAGGCATAAATTCTGTTGAGGTATGCATCGGCAAGGCTAGATCAACTACATCGCCCGTACTCCAGGTCCGTTCGATACTGGCATAACCATTTGCTTCACTTTTAGCCATTACCTTTTTTCCGTTTACCATTACAACCATTTTCCCTTGTCCTACCCAGGAAGGCTGACGGAAATGTAAGGCAAAACGTTGTTTGTGCTTTAGCTGAAGTTTGACCGTTGTTTTTTCTGCATCTGGAAAAAGCGTTTGCTGTGTAAGCTGAATACCTTTTTCTTTCCAGTTTAGGGTTGAAGGGATAAAAAGATTCACAAATACATCATTCGCACGGTGTGCATAAATCAGTTCCCCATATTTGCCATGGTTTTCCAATCCCGAACCTACACAGCACCAGAAACTTTCCTGCGGATTCGAATAGGTACGGTAATGCCCCGGACGCATCGGCGTAAAATATACAAAACCACCTTCCGGCCTTTGCGATGAAAGAATATGATTATACAGTGTACGTTCATAATAATCAAGATAAGTGTTTGAAGGATCTGCAAGAAACAGTTGCTTGGTCAACTTCAACATGTTGTAAGAATTGCAGGTTTCAGGTCCCTCCCGCGATTCTGTCATCGAAGAAAAATCATTTGCAGGATGAAAATGCTCTCTAACGCTATTTCCTCCGATGGCTACTGTTCTGTGATCGACTACTGTTTTCCAAAAGAAAGCAGCGGCATCAGCCCAGGCCGGATTTTTATCCAACAGCGCAATCTGCTCAAAACCAATCACTTTCGGAATCTGTGTATTGGCATGTAAGCCATTTAAGGCATCGGTATTTTTTAAAAGTGGATTGAGAAGAGATTGATCTGAAAACCGTTTGGCCAATTGAAGATACTTTTTGTCGCCTGTTATTGCATAAACATGGGCAAAGGCTTCATTTAAACCACCATGTTCGCTCTTTAATAATTCCTGTACCTGTTGATCGGACAAATTGGAAACCAGATCTACGCACCAATCTGTTAATTTGATCAGCATTTGCTTCGCTTTTGCATTGCCGGCAACTGCATAGGCATCGTACAGGCCTGCATAAATTTTATGGATATTGTACAAGGGTACCCATTTTCCATTGAGCGAAAAACTGGATGATCTGATGTTACCGGCTTTAATCTCTTTCCAGATTTCCTTACCTCCGGGGATTCCGGCAAGATAACCATCACCATTTTGACGCTGGCATTTGTCCAACTCGGTAATCATATAATCTATCCGCTCCTTCACCTTTGCATCGCCGGTAGCAGCATACATCAACGAAAGGGCCGATAGGTAATGTCCGCCGATATGTCCATCTAAACCTGTGTTTTCCCAATTACCATAGGATTGCGCTTTAGGTTTTAACCCTGCTTCTCTTAAATAGGGCGCCAAAAGCCGATCTGCATCCAGCGATAGCATATACTTTTTATCAGTTTCCTGTGCCTGTTTAAAAGGCCCATCAAGCAGGCGGACTTCCGTTAAACTAAATGGCTGCAAGACAGTTTGCCCAAAAACAGTTCCGCATAAAGCGGATAACAAAACAGCGGTAATTATTTTTTTCATTTTTAAAAACTTCTTCATAACAAAGATGATTGATCGTAGTTGGTAAAATTTTGGTAGACCGTTTATAACCTTTGGCGATAAAATAATCTGTTTTACGTGCCTTCTATTGAGGATTAAACCCAGGATAAAAAACGGCCTGTTATAATTTGAATGCTCATAAAATTAAAGGTTTAGTAAACCATTGGCTAGCGGATTATACCGTCCAAAAGCAGTATTTATAAAATTTGGTTAAAATAAACGTCTTAAAGACATTTATAAAACGAAGATATAAAAAAGAATTACCAATTAGGTTATGATTGAAACAAATCATTTAGTGCCAGGGGATTTTTTATGAATTTCAGGAACATTAAAAAGAACGTTTGAATGCTTGCCAACAGATTACTCCAGTGCATTTTGTTCATTTTTTATTTTTCCATAAAAAAACCGTTACATTCCATAACTTAATAAGGAATTTTAAAATCAAACACTTTGCATCCAATACTCATCAGAAATAATGTAAAAATACTTGGCGAAGGCAGCCAGGTACTTCTGTTTGCTCATGGCTTCGGCTGTGCGCAAAATTCATGGAAATATATTACAGATGCTTTCCTGGAAAATTACAAAGTGATCTTATTTGATTACGTAGGCTCTGGTGATTCGGACCTTAGCCAATACAACCAAAAAAAATATGCTACATTAGAAGGATATGCCTGTGATATAATTGACATCATACAGGCACTTGACCTCAAGAATATTATATTTATTGGACATTCGGTTAGCAGCATGATTGGCATGATTGCCGCCCTGCAGCTTCCGGATGTATTTAAAAAACTGGTTTTTATCGGTCCATCACCAAGATATTTAAACGATGGGGATTATATCGGCGGATTTAACAACGGAGATATAGAAACCATTTTTACCCACATCGCCCAGGATTATGTAGCCTGGAGTAAACAATTGGCGCCACGAGTGATAGACAGCCTTTGTAAACCTGAACTATGTGATTTTTTACAGGAATGTTTTGAAGCCACCGAGCCAAGTGTGGCCCTTGCTTTTGCAATGGCGACCTTTAAAGCCGATTACAGAGACCAATTGAAAAACCTCGAAGTACCAAGCCTAACGCTGCAATGTACGGATGATGAAATAACCCCAATATCAGTTGGAGAATACATTCACAAAAATACGCCTGACAATTTCCTGGTTGTAATGAAAGCTACCGGGCATTTCCCACACATCAGTGCGCCCGACGAAACCATCAGGGAAATCAAAGACTTTATCGAAAATGCCGGTTCGAAATCAGCATCAGATCACCTCTATACTTCAGGAGATTTTGCACACCAATAACCTATTTTTAGCTTAAACTGTAAACATTGAGCACAAAAATGCTTTTTCAACCGTCAATCGGCATGAAACAGCGCTAACCGCGTGACAATATTTTATTTCATGAAAAGTAAAGGAAAAGTTAAATGTTAAGTTGATAACCATTAAAAACGCGACATGTTATTTATGACTAACAAAGCCATAAAACAACCAAAAAAGCAGATAATTTTGAAAAAAACTTATTTATGATATATATTAAGCGGTACAACCTGTGAAAGAAAGCTAAGACATGAAAAACGCATCCGTTATTGCATCACCTATTGGCCAGATTACCATCCTTGCCGATGATGAGTTTGTACACGCCGTCACTTTTGCTGAAACAGATATTACAGGACTTACTGAAAATCCGCTCACACTAATAGTTGCTCAACAATTAGGTGATTATTTTAATGGCAGGTTACAGCAATTCAATTTTCCGATTAAACAAAATGGCACCGAATTTCAGCAAGAGGTTTGGCGGAATTTATTAACCATACCTTTTGGCGAAACCATTTCGTATGCTAAATTTTCTGCCCACCATCCATTAGCGATAAGGGCTATTGCTGCCGCAAACGGAAAAAACAATATCGCTGTTGTTGTGCCTTGCCATAGGGTTATTGGCAGTAATGGCAAGCTGGTGGGTTATGCCGGCGGTTTATGGCGTAAACAATGGTTACTGCAGCACGAACGCGAAATTGCCTGGAGAGGACAGACTGAATTAAAATTTTAATCCATATTTTTGAAGATGAATAGAGATCAAGCCGTAACACCAAAAAATTACCTTAAAGCTATCCGTTTAATTAATATTGAAGGCGACAAATGTGCTTTCGAAATTGGCAAAGTCCCTATCCGCCAGCACATCAATGCCAATTACTTTTTCGCCCAAACAGATGTATCTAGTTTAGAGCGAATCCCACATCCTGCCCCGCGCCGTCAATATGTAATTACTTTAAAAGGGAAACTCCGTTTCACCGTGAGCAATGGTGAAACCTTTATCATTGAGCCGGGGATTATACTCATTGCCAATGATATCGCCGGAGAAGGCCATACCTGGGAAGTTGTGGATGGCGATGAATGGGAAAGAATTTATATTCCTCTGGATGAAGGCAGCGATGATTACTTTGTAGCTGATTAAGACCTTAAAACCAGTATGAGGTCTGTTTCGTAAATCATATTAAAAACCTTTGATATGATGAAAACAATCTGCTCCATACTCTTTATTCTTTTCGCCCTTTTACCTATAGAAAAAAATGTCCCTATAGCCAAATTAGACTTAAAAAAATATGCAGGAACATGGTATTCATTATATTCTATCCCTACGATTTTTGATAAAGGCAGCAGGGAGACTACTACAAATTATACCTTAAATCAAAATGGCTATTATAACGTTGTAACCACTTACAAAAAGCCTGGGGATGAAAAGGTTTATTCCAGAACATCGAAGATGTTCCCATCAGAAAACGGTAGTAAAGGAGCATTACAGGTGCAATTTATCTGGCCGATCAAGGTAGACTATTGGATTATCGAGCTTGCAGATGATTATTCCTATGTGGTAGTAGGTCATCCCGATCATCGATTTTTATTCATCATGGGCCGTAATCCGGAAATGCCGAAGAAAACCCACGATGAAATTGTGGCCAGGTGCAAAGCTAAAGGATACGATGTAGCTAAATTAACATCGCAATTGCATTAAAAAACCTAAGCTGTTATTTTTTCTCCACGTTTAACACTGAAAAGCATCAATATAACACCTACTAAAAGTACAATCCATCCCCACTGGAAATGGACCACTTTGCCGATCAGTTTATTCGCAAAACCATATTTAGTATAATTATGAGCGGTAAAATAAACAGCAATAACGGCTAAAATATACCAGATAGCCATGATGAAACTCAAAAACCGGAATGCCCCAACTTTTCTGATAAAAAGGAATAACACCGAAATAGCGATGATGGCATATGTGATCAAAAATAAACGTGCATCAGATTGATATAAGTTCCAATTACCCTTGATTGGCACTTTCAACATTGGGCAGAAACCGGCAATAACGCATAACAAAATGCCTAACCAAGCCATGAATTTATTTAATACTAACATAGTTTTAAGATGATTAATTTAATTTTAATAATTGAAAGGTTTACGAAATAAGGAAATGATTGATCACCAGCTTGCATGGCAATTTTTCAATGACCAATGACCAATGACTAATGACCAATGACCAATAACCAGCCTACTGTCCTTCAATAATACCCATCTTATCTGCAAAGTGGGCGCAATAGTCGCGCAAGTCTTCTACAATCAGCGTTTCGCCTGTTGCCTTCAAAAAGCTATCGCCCATGGTTTGCAGGGTTTCATAAAAAAAACGCTTCATCTCATCTACAGGCATGTCTTTTGTCCAAAGATCTATTTTTAATGTATTTTTATAATTATGATCCCAAACGGATAAAAACAAAGCCTTTGCAGGCACTTTATCAGCATTTCCTGAATCTGTACTTTCCCAAAGTATGTTCTCCGGATTGTTCCCTTCATCTAACTCAACGGTTAGTTTTATTTCTGCTTTTTTCATATTTTCAAAATGGGTTTCACCGATAAACGGAATACACCAATTTACCGGTATTTTATTCGGGGCAAAGATGATGATTTTACCAAATACTTTGCTTTGATATTATACTAGTTTTTGTAATATTAACATCAATATTGCCGCAATAACGATGAATAACAGTTCTACCATCCAGATCCGTTTAATATCTTTTAAAGTAAAGCGAAAGATAAGATCTGTTACGAAAGTAACCAAAACCAGGCAACCCAGAATAAGTAAATAAAAGCCACTGAAGTTAATCTGCCCTGGTGCCGTACTTTTTTCAGAAAAAAGACCAGTAACCATTAAACCTAAGCCAATTGCACCAACAATGTTTAATGGCGTAACGCGAAGTTTAATCATTACTTTTTCTTATCAAAACGTTTACCCTTTTTAAAACTTTTAACTGCCTTACCCGCCTTTGCCTTAGCCTTATCCCTGGCCTTCTGTTCTATGGCTTTTGCGTTTTTCTTTTCATGGAAAGCCCCCTTAAAGTCAGGATCTTCCTTGCGTTTCTGTAAATCAATCTCTTTTGCGATCTGCTGGCGCTCTTCATAGGAGGTTTCCTCTATAAAAACCCCCTGCGGGATGGCTGCAACCGGGATGGACTGGCGGATGAGCTTTTCAATTTTACGTACGTAGTATTTTTCGCCTTCGGTAGCAAAAGTTATGGCATCGCCCTTGGCAAAAGCCCTGCCGGTACGGCCAATACGGTGTACATAATCCTCAATAATAATGGGTACATCAAAATTGATCACATGACTTACATCACTTACATCAATACCCCTACTGGCTACATCTGTGGCGACCAAAAACCTTACATTTCCTTCTTTAAAGCTATTGATGGAATTGATTCTGGTATTTTGACCTTTATTGGCGTGGATTACACGAACATGATCAGCACCATATTTACGTTCAATAAAACTAAAAATATTATCGGCAACTGTTTTGGTTTTACAGAAAATGATTAAACGTGTAAATGCCTCATCATTCTTCAGTAAATGTTGCAATAAATTCAATTTCGTTTTAAAATTCGGAACATCATACAGGGTTTGGCTTACATTAGCTGCAGGAGTTGCCTGTTGTGCCGTTTCGACAATAGTTGGATTTTTCAGGAAATCGCCGGCAATTTTTTGAACCAAATCGCTCATGGTTGCCGAAAACAGTAAATTTTGGCGCTTTCGCGGTACAATTTCCAAAATGCGATGTATAGAGCCAATAAAGCCCATATCCATCATTTTATCGGCCTCATCCAGCACCAGAAATTTTAAGCTTTGCGTATTGATATCGCCGGCCAGGTATAACTCAAGGAAACGGCCGGGTGTAGCGATCAGAATATCGACACCTTTTGCCAATTGTTCTTTTTGTGTTTTAGGGCCAATACCACCAAAAATTACTAATGAACGCAGATCGGTATAAGTAGAAAACAGTTTTACCTGTTCTTCAATCTGCATAGCCAATTCGCGGGTTGGCGATAGGATCAAAGCACGTATATTTTCGCCCTGCGCATATTTAAGCTGCATTAAAATCGGCAATACGAATGCAGCAGTTTTTCCGGTTCCGGTTTCGGCAATACCAAAAATATCCTGACCGGACAATATGGGTGCAATTGCTTTTTCCTGTATCGGCGTTGCAACGGTGTAACCCGCATCGGCCACAGCATTTAAAATTTGCCTGTTTAACTTAAATTCTTCGAACGGTTTCGCCATAGCGTACAAAGATAGTGATTAAGGTTGAGGGTTTGAAGGTGTAAGGCAGAAGGTTTAAATCAAACCTGACTGAAAGCGCATATCTAAAGGATACGGAGGTTAATTTATTAACCGTGTTGACATATAAACCCGTCCTAATTTCTCAAATCTCCTATCTAACTTCTCAAATCTATTTTTACCTTTGAAACCATGAATACTTACCTGATAAAAGCTGCCACCATTGTAAATGAAGGACAAAAAATTGTAGCCGATGTTTTAATTAAAGATGGATTGATCGATAAAATCGGACAGAATCTTGCTGCGCCCGGTGCACAGGAAATTAATGCCGAAGGTCAGTATCTTTTACCAGGTATGATTGATGACCAGGTGCATTTCCGCGAGCCTGGACTTACGCACAAAGCCGATATTTTTACCGAAAGCATGGCTGCTGTTGCCGGAGGGATTACCTCTTTTATGGAGATGCCCAACACCGTACCCAATACCTTAACGCAGGAATTGCTTGCAGATAAATATGACATTGCCGCGCAAACTTCTCTGGCCAATTATTCTTTTTACATGGGCGCCAGTAACGATAATATTGAGGAGGTTTTAAAAACTGATCCGAAAAATGTTTGCGGAATTAAGGTTTTCATGGGTTCATCTACCGGGAATATGCTGGTTGATAATGAAAAAACATTAGAAAACATCTTTAGCAAAGCACCGATATTGGTGGCAACACACTGTGAGGATGAGGCAACTATCCGTCATAACTTAGCGGAGTATAAAGCCAAGTACGGTGATGACTTAACCATTAAGATGCATCCTTTGATCCGGAGTGCAGAAGCCTGCTATAAATCGTCTTCGCTGGCAGTAGAGCTGGCTAAACGCTACCAAACACGTTTACACATCCTTCATATTTCGACCGCTAAAGAAATTTCGTTATTCGACAATACCATTCCATTAAAAGATAAAAAAATTACCGCCGAAGCCTGCATACACCACCTTTGGTTTAATGATAAAGATTATGCTTCAAAAGGAAATTTCATCAAATGGAATCCTGCAGTAAAAACCGAAGATGATCAGGAAGGAGTTTTAGCTGGTGTTTTGAATGATCACATCGATGTTATTGCTACTGATCATGCTCCGCACACCTTGGCTGAAAAGCAACAGGCTTATGCGCAGGCCCCTTCGGGTGGCCCGTTGGTACAACATGCTTTACCGGCTTTATTGGAAATGCATTTACAGGGTAAGATCTCTTTAGAAAAAATTGTCGAAAAAACGGCGCACAGCCTGGCCATCTGCTTTGATATCGAAAAGCGGGGCTTTATCCGTGAAGGTTACTGGGCTGATCTGGTGCTGGTTGACCTAAATGATCCCTGGAAAGTAACCAAACTAAATAATTTCTACAAATGCGGCTGGAGCCCTTTTGATGGTGATACTTTTAAAGCCAGTATTACGCACACTTTTGTATCTGGTAACCTGGCTTATGTTAAAGGCAAATTCACTACCGACCAGATTGGCAAGCGTTTAACATTTACCAGATAGATTTGTTATATTTGTATTTCACAATGAACCAACATGGAAACATTAATAGTACATCCAAAAAATAAAGAACAACTATCCGCTCTAAAGGCATTTATAAAAGCCTTGAAGATTGATTTCACTACCGAGAAAAGCACTTATAATCCAGAATTTGTTGAGAAAGTTCTAAGAGGAGTAAATGCCAGAAAAGCTGGAAAACCTGGACATAAAATTGATGTTGACACGATGTGGAAATAATATAAGCCATTTTATTTAACCTGGTAATTGTATGCAAATAGAATTACATGAGCAAGCAATTACTGATTTAGAATTTTGGAAGAAATCAGGTAATAAGGCCGTTCAGAAAAAAATACAGAAATTAATCCTATCAATTCAAGAAAATCCCTTCATGGGTATTGGTAAGCCAGAACAATTAAAACACGATTTATCTGGGCAATGGTCTAGAAGGATAAATTCAGAGCACAGAATTATTTACGATGTAATAGACGATATTTTAAACATCTATTCTTTAAGAGGTCACTACAAATAATTAATGGCAACCCGTTCATTATCATTAAAATCCCCTATTATTTTTGGAATAGCCATTACTATCTACTTATTCGGCTTCTTCCCTTCCCTTGTCCAAAAATATTACTCAACAGGTTTTTATCCTTACATCTCTTCAGCTTTAAGGCTTATATCAGGTATTTTCCCTTTTGCTATCGGCGACCTAATTTATATTTTACTTATTGGCTTTATACTGTATAAAATTATTAGATTTTACAAAAGGCGTCAATCCTTAAAAAAACGCGATATAATTATTATTTCCTTACAGATTTCAAACTTTTGTTTAATACTTTATATCGTTTTCAAAATAGTTTGGGGTTTAAACTATAGCCGGCCAAGCATAAGAGAAGAATTGGGAATTGGCAACGAAAAGTATAGTGCTAAAGAACTGGTCGTTCTGGGCAATTATTTTGTTGATAAAACCAACAGCTTAAAATTGATGCAAGTTAAATTGCCTGCTTACACAATTAATGAGCTCGAATCTAAATCTGCAGCAGCGTATTCAATTATGACGAAAAGAAACAAGGTATTCAGGTATAATAATCCTTGTTTAAAGGCCGTTTTAAATTCTTGGATAATCAGTAAAATTGGCATTGAGGGTTATTATGCCCCCCTTTCAGGTGAAGCCAATATGAACATGAATTTGCCTGATTTTGTTAAACCTTACGTTTCCTGCCATGAAATTGCCCACCAGCTTGGTATTGCTTACGAAGATGAAGCCAATCTTTTAGGCTACCTAACGGCAAGCAATAGCCCTGATTTGAATTACCAGTATTCAGCCAATTATGAAATGCTCAGGTATATTCTTTTCGAAATCAGAATGAAATCGCCAGATGACTACAAAATATTACACAATAGGCTCTTGCCGCAGGTTTTAGCCGATTTTAAGACAGAAAAAGAATTCTGGCGCAAATACAACGGTGATATGTTCGGTTATATGGACGCCGCTTTCGATCGTTTCTTAAAATTGAATAACCAGCAGAAAGGCATTGATAGCTATCAGGATATTGTGATCTGGCTGTGGAATATTTATAAGTCAGAAAGTCTGAGGTCCGAAAGTCGGAAGACTGAGCAATAAAAGGCATTCCATTTTTATTTATAAAACTCAGTTAGCGGTTATAAATAACAGTTGTCTTTTTAATATAGTCCACTCTAAAACTGAAAATGAGTAGTTAACATTAAGCATAGCCAATTGGAAATTGTTTAACTACCAACTGAAAACTGATCTAGCCGTGTATCGCCTCCTTTGTACCAAAACTCTGAATCAGTTCTCCTTCAAAATCAAGCCACTCTTTCCAGCGTTTATCCACATCTACATCAGTACTATATTTACGGGCAAAGTTTAGAAATGTGGTGTAATGACCTGCTTCCGAAACCATCAATTCATGGTAAAATTTGGCCAGTTCTTTATCCTGAATGTTTAAAGAAAGCACCCGGAAACGTTCGCAACTTCGGGCTTCAATCATGGCCGCAAACAAAAGCCTGTCGATAAAAGCCTGGTTACGGCTGCCGTCTTTTTTACTGAATTTCACAAGTCTGCCTACATAATCATCTTTACGTTCGCGGCTTAACGTATAGCCACGTTCTTTAATGATATTGATCACCATCTGAAAGTGCTGCATTTCTTCAATGGCAATAGCCGTTAACTCATCAACCAGTTCCTGATGCTCTGAATTTTGTGTAATTAATGTAATGGCATTACTCGCCGCTTTTTGTTCGCACCAGGCATGGTCAGATAAAATTTCTTCTAAATTCGATTCCGCAATATTTGCCCAACGCGGGTCTGTCAATAATTTTAATCCTAACATCCGATGCTTTGTAATTGAGCTGCAAAATTAGAAATAATCGGCACGGTTTTAAAATTGTGAGCTAAAAACCATTTATTTTGCAGAAAATTAAATCATGACCACAAAGAAATTATTAATTATTGGAATGGTTTGGCCCGAACCCGGATCGTCGGCAGCAGGCACAAGAATGGTCCAATTGGTTGATTTATTTCTGGCCAATGGCTATCAGGTCACTTTTGCTTCGGCAGCATCAAAAAGCGAATTCAGTTATGATTTTAGCCATACAACAGTTACTGAACAGGAAATTAAGTTAAACGACGAAAGCTTCAATACTGTTTTAAAAGCGCTTAACCCTGATATTGTGCTGTTCGATCGTTTTATGATTGAAGAACAATACGGCTGGCGCGTACAGCAGGAATGCCCGGGTGCCTTGCGGATTTTAGATACCGAAGACCTTCATTTTTTACGGCAGGCCCGACAACAAAGCACCAAAAAGCAGGAAATAATAAACCTGTTTTCAGATATTGCCAAACGCGAAATTGCAGCCATCCTCCGCTGTGATCTGTCTTTGATTATTTCGGAAGCAGAGCTAAAGCTGCTCCAGGAAAAGTTTAAAATTGATCCGGGCTTACTGTATTATCTGCCTTTTTTGGAGCAGCAAATTACTGCAGACATGACCCGAAAATGGATTCCATTTGCAGACAGGGCCGATTTTGTTTTCATTGGAAATTTTCTACATGAGCCCAACTGGCACACCGTGCAAACCTTAAAAACCAAAGTATGGCCTTTGCTTCGGAAAAAACTGCCCGAAGCCAGCTTGAACATTTACGGAGCCTATCCTACACAAAAGGTATGGCAGCTCGAAAATAAAGCAGAACGTTTTTTCATTAGAGGTAGAGCCGCAAATGCACAGGAAACTATTGCTAAACATAAAATTTTACTTGCCCCAATCCAGTTTGGTGCTGGGGTTAAAGGCAAATTTATTGATGCCATGCTAACCGGCACACCATCGGTAACCACAACTATTGGCGCCGAAGCCATGAAAGGCAGCCTGGCCTGGAATGGCTTTATTGAAGATGATTTGACTCGATTTGTCGAGAAAGCGGCTCAACTTTACCAGCACCAATCCGAATGGCAGGCGGCACAACAACAGGGCATCAAAATTATCAATGAACGTTATGCTATTGCTGTTTTTGCTGATCCTTTTATCCAGAAAGTAAACGAATTGCTCTCAGGCTTAATTAAACACCGCCAAAACAACTTCATTGGCCAGATTTTAAACCACCATACCCTTCAAAGTACAAAGTACATGAGCCTTTGGATTGAAGAGAAAAATAAATAAGTTGGAAGTCTGGAAGTCGGAGGTCCGATGATATAGGAGCTGAAAATATTGACATTTTAAATCCTTTTATGTTCTTAAACGCCTTAAATGGTAAACAAAGCTAGGTCCGGAAGTTGAAGATCAGAGGTGCATAGATATAACGGTATAAACCTTCAATTCACAACTTAAAAAACTCCGAACTCCCAACCAATAACACGCCTAGCCTTCCGACTTCGTCTCCAAACTCCTGACTAAAAAACTATTGACTTTTAAAAAACATTCAGGTTCTGAAACCTAGGAACAATATTGTAAATTTGCGGCTATGGCAAAAATATCGATTAACCTTGCTACAGGTTCGTTTCAAAAGGAAGAAATTATCGTCGGAATAGATTTAGGTACCACCAACAGTTTGGTTGCGTTTATTAACCCTGATAAAAATCCTCAGGTGATTAACGATTCGGGCAAGGGCGTATTGGTGCCATCAGTAGTTTATTTCAATAATCAGAACGAAGCCGTTGTAGGTAACGAGGCAAAGAAATTTTTAACCACCGACCCTTCTAACACCATATTTTCTGTTAAAAGACTACTAGGAAGATCATATAAAGATGTAGCCGATCACGCCGCTACTTTTTCGTACAAAATTATTGATGATGATACCGATGCATTGGTAAAAATTCAGGCCGGAAACCGTTTCTATACCCCGATTGAGTTATCTGCCGAAATATTAAAAGAGTTAAAAGCCAGAGCCGAACATGCGCTAAAAACACCAGTGAACAGAGCTGTAATCACTGTTCCGGCTTATTTTAACGATAGCCAGCGCCAGGCCACCCGCGATGCCGGAAAACTGGCAGGTTTAGATGTGATGCGCATTGTTAACGAACCCACTGCGGCCAGCTTGGCTTATGGAATTGGTTTAGACCCTACACAGCAGAAAACCATTGCCGTTTACGATTTAGGAGGAGGTACTTTTGACGTTTCCATCCTACAGATTCAAAACGGTATTTTTGAAGTGTTGGCTACCAACGGAAATACCTATTTGGGCGGCGATGATTTTGACCGGGCCATTTTAGATTACTGGATCGCTCAGAACAAACTTGATGTAACGGCGCTGGCTCAGAATAATATTTTGATGCAAACACTAAGGCTACAGGCCGAGGCAGCAAAAAAAGCATTATCAAGCCAAAATTTATATAATGAACAAATAGGCGAAATCTGGTGTACACTTGATAAGCAAACTTTTGAGCAATTGATTGCTGCGAAAGTAGAGGAAACCATTACAGCCTGTAAAAATGCATTAAAAGATGCAGATTTAACATCTGCTGATATAGATGAGGTCATTTTAGTCGGCGGTTCTACCCGTACACCCTATGTAAAGCAGGCAGTCGAAAATTTCTTCGGCAAAAAACCTCAGGATGATATTAACCCCGATGAAGTAGTAGCCTTGGGTGCGGCCATCCAGGCTGATGTATTGGCCGGAAACCGCTCAGATATCTTACTGCTTGATGTAACCCCGCTTTCTTTAGGTATCGAAACCATGGGTGGGTTAATGGATGTCATTATTGCACGCAATAGCAAGGTACCAACCAAAGCTGGCAGGCAATATACCACTTCAGTTGATGGCCAGGTAAACATGAAAATTTCTGTTTACCAGGGTGAACGCGATCTGGTTAAAGAAAACCGTAAACTTGCTGAGTTCGATTTAAAGGGAATTCCGGCTATGCCCGCAGGTTTACCTAAAGTAGATATCAATTTCCTGCTTAACGCAGATGGTATATTAACCGTACAGGCAATTGAATTACGTTCTGGGGTAAAACAAGAGATCGAAATAACGCCAAGCTACGGCTTAAGTGACGACACCGTTGAGAAAATGCTTTTAGACAGCATTGAGCACGCACAAAGCGATGTACAACAAAGAATGTTGATTGAAGCCAGAAGTGAGGGTGAGCAATTGCAGTATACAGCTGAGCGCTTCATCGAAAAACATGCGGAGCATTTAACCGAAGCAGAAATAGCTGAAACGAAAACACATATCGAAGCGCTTAAAACGGCTTTGACCACTCAGGATAAGGATACAATCCTTAAAAAAGCAGATGAACTGAATGAATTTACCCGCCCTTTTGCCGAGCGTGTAATGGATGCTGCTATTTCCACCGCGATGAAAGGCAAGAAGATAGAGTAGTTTTCAGCTCGCGGTAGGCAGTTTTCGGTTTTTAATTAGCAGTTGGCAATTTCGATACGTCATTCTGAACTCGTTTCAGAATCTTTTTGGGTATAAGTTGATATTGATCTTATGTTCCTTAATGGCTTAAACCTGCGAAGATTCTCACACGATGGAATCCTGGATTTCCTGAAAACAAGCAAAGTAATTGATGAAGTTTATAGTGGATTTAGTTCTTTGAAGTTACAATAAATATTGCTGGATATGGTTAAATCGATCAAAGTTAAAGATAATGGAAACATATTTATGATGATTTATATCTTCAGCATTTTTCCATTGTTCTTTGTTGCACCAATATTTATGTTTGATCTGAGTTATGTTCAATCAGCTATAATTTCAATGTCCATATTAACTATATTCTTTTTCTACTTTAAAAACCTAATCGCCAGGCAGGATGAATACGCCATTATTGCGGATGAGAATGAAATCACCTTATTAAACCAGGGAACCTTTAAATGGAGTGAAGTTAAGCTTATAAAAGCATTTGAAGAGTCGCTTGGACGCAGGAGCTATTCTTACCTCAATATCGTTTTGGAAAATGGCAAAAAATTTAAGATAGAATCCACAAATTTTGATTATCCCAATCAAGAGCTCGAAACCATTTTAAATGCTTTGGGCAAATTGACCGTTTAATATTCAATTCAACTTTTTTCTTACCATACATCAAAAAGCGACAAACACAAACACCTTACTTTTGTTAAAATTATTTAACAATATGGAATTAGGTATCGGAATGTTTGGCGATTTGCAGATCAATGCAAAAGGAGAAATTCAACCCGCACAGCAAAGGCTTCAGGAAATTATAGCAGAAATAAAACTAATGGACGAAGTTGGTTTGGATTTCTACGGCATTGGCGAACATCATCGCCCTGATTATGCCGTATCCAGTCCCGAAATTATACTCGCCGCTGCAGCTACGGTAACCAAAAATATCAAATTAAGCAGTGCCGTTTCCGTTTTAAGTTCATCTGATCCGGTTAAATTATACCAAAACTTTGCAACCATCGATTTAATTTCAAACGGAAGAGCCGAATTAATGGCTGGTCGTGGAAGTTTTATTGAATCTTTTCCGCTATTCGGCTATAACCTGCAAGATTATGATGAACTTTATGAAGAAAAGCTCGAATTGCTTCTTAAAATAAACAAGGAACCTAAAATCAGCTGGAAAGGTAAATTCAGGCCAGAATTGAATAACCAGGAAGTTTTACCAAGGCCTGTAAATAACAATTTAAAGATTTGGGTAGCCGTTGGTGGAACGCCAGAATCAGTAGAACGTGCCGGTAGATTAGGACTACCCGTAATGTTTGCTATTATCGGAGGCCAGCCCATACAGTTTAAACCACTTTTTGATTATTACAAAAAAGTTTACCAGGCCTATGGACATGATATGAACAAGTTTGAAGTGGGCGTGCATATGCATTCTTTATTTGGCGAAAACAGTAATGAAATTGCAGATTATTATTACCCGCTTTATTCAGCACAGATGAACCGCATTGGCCGGTCGCGTGGTTGGGCGCCTTACCAACGCAATCAGTTTAATGGCGGCCGAGGCAGTAGCGGAGCGCTAATTATTGGCGATGCAAATGAATCGGTAGATAAAATTCTCGCCATGAAAGAAACCTTTGGTTTAACCCGTTTCTCTGCACATATGGATGTTGGCGGACCATCTCATAACGCAATGATGAAGTCAATAGAAATTTTTGGGACAAAAATTGCCCCGGAAGTGAGAAAAGCGCTGAAGAAATAAAATAGGCTGTGTAGTTTTACACCGAACCGATTTTGCCTCAAAGGAATTAGGGTAGTCAGATTTAATAATCTTGATGTTTTTGAATCTGAAGAACTGGTTTGCGAAGTGATTAGAAGCCATTTTAAAAACAAATAACCACCCCCAACCCCTCCTTGATAAGGAGGGGAGCTGATTCATCAAGTAAATTTAATACGAAAAATAAACACCAAAAATTAAACAGTACATACATTGGACTAAGAATAGAACTACTTCATCTTATAAGAATATCTAATACCTCCTAAATACAACCTGAGCACTATAAATTTATCTTGACCACCCCCGGCCCCTCCTTATCAAGGAGGGGAGCTGACTCACCCAGTAAATTACATACAGAAAATGCATACCAAAAATTAAACAGTACATACATCTGATCAAGAAAATAACTAATTCATCATACAGAAACATAGCCAGTGTCTCCCAACTACAAACCTTAACATTCCCAACCAATTTGGCCAAAGCAGTTCCTACTCCCCTCCTATTTTAGGAGGGGTAAGGGGTGGTAAACTGAATAAAATAAATTTAAAAATATTTATATTGAACTATGGTAATCCATAATCTCAAGTATCTAAAAGAAAAAAGAAGGGAATTGAGAAATAACCTCACCCCAGCTGAGGCGACCATGTGGAGGTACCTCCAAAACTCAAAACTTGACGGCAGAAAATTCAGGAGACAACATAGTGTTGGAAATTATATTTTAGATTTTTACTGCCCCTCTAAAAAATTAGCTATTGAAGTTGATGGAAGCAGTCATGATGATTATTCAGCGGAAATATATGACAAGGAAAGAACTGATTTTTTAGAGAGCAAAGGAATTAGGATGATCCGGTTTGACAATATTGACGTTTTTGAATCTGAAGAGCTGGCTTGTGAAGTGATTAGAAAGCATTTCAAAAACAAATAACCACCCCCGGCCCCTCCTTATCAAGGAGGGGAGCTGATTCATCCAGTAAATTTGATACGAAATACTAAAAATTAAACAGTACATACATCTTATCAAGAAAATAACTAATTCATTATAAAGAAACATAGCCAGTCCCTCCAACTACAAACCTTAACACTCCCAACCAATTTGGCCAAAGCAGTTCCTAATCCCCTCCTATTTTAGGAGGGGTAAGGGGTGGTAAACTGAATAAAATTAATTTCGAACAGTTAAAAAATTAATACAGCCACCTGGAAAATAATGTTAACCGAGAGAAGAACTACTTCATCATACATAAACATAGCCATTGCCTCCAACTACAAACCTTAACATTCCCAACCAATTTGGCCAAAGCAGTTCCTACTCCCCTCCTATTTTAGGAGGGGTAAGGGGTGGTAAACTGAATAAAATTAATTTAAAAATATTTATATTGAACTATGGTAATCCATAATCTCAAGTATCTAAAAGAAAAAAGAAGGGAATTGAGAAATAACCTCACCCCAGCTGAGGCGACCATGTGGAGGTACCTCCAAAACTCAAAACTTGACGGCAGAAAATTCAGGAGACAACATAGTGTTGGAAATTATATTTTAGATTTTTACTGCCCCTCTAAAAAATTAGCTATTGAAGTTGATGGAAGCAGTCATGATGATTATTCAGCGGAAATATATGACAAGGAAAGAACTGATTTTTTAGAGAGCAAAGGAATTAGGATGATCCGGTTTGACAATATTGACGTTTTTGAATCTGAAGAGCTGGTTTGTGAAGCGATTAGAAGCCATTTTAAAAACAAATAACCACCCCCGGCCCCTCCTTATCAAGGAGGGAGCTAATTTATCCATTAAATACAACTAGTAGCCCCCCAATTATAAATCTTAACACATCTTTCCCGATTTTATTTATTAACTTAAATTGATAATTTTAAACATAATTGATCATTAAATACAGATCTAAAAGTAACCCTCCCAAATGAAAATCAAAAATAAGTTAATCGTATCCCTAACTATTCTGGTGTTTGTAATTGCTTCATGTAAAAGCAAAACCAAACAGATTGAAATAATGCAACAAGCCAATTTTGATCAGGCTGTAATTAATGACTTAACTGCATACAAAAAACTAAACGATCTTGTGGTTGAGCACATGGATACAATCATTAATTTTAGGAAAGCTCAAGTTGATCACCCCGAAGAGATTGAAGAGTTTGCCTTTTTACATGATGATGAGAAAGAAAACCATTTTATCCAAAAAGAGATTAACTTCAATAATGTCCCTGAATTTATTTTACCTAAACTCGATAGCGCTTTTTATGCTATAAAAAGAGGTAAAATTACCGGTTTTAGCATAAACAGAAACGGAATGATTGAGATGTCTGTGGGACATAGTTTTGATGAGAAAAACAATTCTGATATTTACGAAAGCCTTGTTTGGAATGCTCCGGAAAATTTGCCACTAAAATCAACAGCGAAAGATACCTTGATAGATGATGAATGGAGGTATATTATTCATGTAATGCGACGTGGAAATCCTTAAATATTCGTATTCAATCTCGGAAAGCCATTTCTTTTTCAAGAATCTTAATGTTTAAAAGCCTATTTCAAATAATATAGCTGATATCTATTTTGATAATATAAAAAACAAATTAGATTCTTTTTTTTATATTTGAGTATGAAAAGATTAACGATTTTAGCCGCGTTAATCATCCCTATATTTCTTTGTACCTCCTGGGGCTTCTTTGCACACCAAAGGATAAACAACCTTGCTGTCTTTACTTTACCGGCAGAAATGATCGGTTTCTATAAAAAGAATATTAAATACATTACCGAACATGCCGTTGATGCCGACAAACGCAGATATGCGGATACCCTGGAAGCGCCACGGCACTACCTTGATGTGGAGAACTATGAACAAAACATTGATAGCATTCCGGAAAAGTGGAATGATGCCCTGGCTAAATACGGACTGGAAAAGCTGAATACTGATGGTATCATTCCATGGCAGGTACAGCGAAGCTATTATGGTTTAGTTAAAGCCTTCAAAACGCGTGACTCGATAAAAATTCTAAAATATTCTGCAGATCTGGGACATTACATTGCCGATGCACATGTTCCCTTACACACTACTGCCAACCATAACGGGCAACTCACCAATCAGGTAGGCATCCATGCCTTTTGGGAAAGCCGGTTGCCCGAATTATTTTCAACTCAATACAATTTTGTGGTAGGCCGGGCTCATTATATCGAAAACCCATTGCAGGAAATCTGGAAAGTACTTAAACATACCCATGGTTTGGTTGATACGGTACTTAGCTTTGAAGCAACTTTAAATGCATCATTTCCCGCTAGCGAAAAGTATAGCTTTTCAGAACGAAACCATACCGTACTTAAACAATACTCCAGAGAATATGCAAAAGCCTATCACGATAAGATGAATAATATGGTCGAAAAACAAATGCGTGCTGCCATATTAACCACAGGTTCGTTTTGGTACTCAGCCTGGGTAGATGCCGGACAGCCAGTACTTAAAAACCTGATCAAAACCGAACTATTGCCTGATGAGCAAAGCGCAGAAAAAGAGATTGAAAAGCAATATCAAAAAGGAATACTGATCGGAAGAGAACTTTAGTTAAGCGTTCGGCTCCTCGCCTTCAATCATTTTTTCCACCTTTTTAGGCTGTAAGCGACTTCTGATAGCAGCCCAAATGGCAGGAACAAATGTAACTACAGCAATAAAGATAATAACCAGTTCGAAGTTATTTTTAATTGCCGGAATTTGTCCCAACAGATAACCACCGATTAACAGGGCAAAAATCCAGGCAACCCCACCAATAATGTTGTAATAGGTAAAGCGGCCGAAAGGCATTTTAGCTATACCGGCAACAAAAGGAGCAATTGTCCTGAAAATCGGTAAAAACCGGCTCAGCATAATGGCTTTGCCGCCATGTTTTTCGAAAAATTCGTGAGATTGATGGTAATATTTGAGTTTTAAAATTTTGTTTTTTTCTTTAAATACTCCCGCCCCCAAAACGCTTCCTAATTTATAATTAACGGTATTTCCTAAAATCGCAGCTACAATTAATATCAGGAGCATAATCCAGATATTTAAACCTGTTTCATGTTCGCCCGCAATTAAAGCACCCATGGCAAAAAGCAAAGAATCGCCAGGAAGGAATGGAGTTACCACAAAACCGGTTTCGGCAAAAATGATCAGGAATAAAATAAGATAAGTCCAGGTACGATATTCGTTAACAATCTGGGCCAAATGAACATCAATGTGGAGAATAAAATCTAAAAGCTGCTGTAGTAATTCCAATTTATTTGATTTTGGGCAAAAGTAAGCATAGTAAAAGAATAATATGCTTTAAATTTTAATAAATAATTAGTTTGCCGGAATGATCCGATTTTTAAGTTCTCCCTTTTTATCACCATCAAATAAAATCAGATAAACCCTTCCCCTATTAATCGTAAGCGAATCTAGACGGGTTACCGAAGGCGGTGGATTTGTTGCGGTGGGGTTAGCTAACTTAAACGCATACTTCATTACATTATTAACCTTTACCTTAAAAGTTTTGGTTTCACCATAGCCCAGTAACGATTCAGTCGGTTTAGCTGTATTTGTACTATCTGTAATTACAACCTTAGACCCAAGTGTATAACCCAGATTTAAAAATGTCAGCTTAGCGGAATCCAGGTCGGGCTTTACATCATCCTGATAAACTTTCAACTTTGCAGGCTTATCAATTGCTTCTTTCAGATAAAAAACCGAATAGTTTTGACCGATTTTAAATTTTTGTTCTGTCAGAGATGCCGCATCTACGCCAGTTCCAATATTTTTGCTTGTGATATTAATAATAGAATCGCCAGGTATAACTACATAACTTGTATTGCTATTATAAGCTACAGAAGCGCCGATCTGCCTGCCGTTTAAATAAAAATTTTGAGTGGTATCGGTAGAAGCTGCCTGAAAAAAGCGGATTTTAGCATCACCTTTAATGAAATTATTGTTTTTGATGCAGGAGCTAATTAAAAAGACGCACACCACAAGAAAGAATATTCTGGAAAACAATACTGTATTTTTCATATAAATTACCAATGCTACTAAAACGTAAAGATAGCAGAAAGCGCAAAAACTGCGAAATTAATTATCGGTAATGATATGTGCCGTCAAAGTTGCAGCGGCAGCACCACTAAACCAAATGGTATAAATTTTCCCTGCCTCCAGGCTTTTGGCATCAATGGTTTTGATACTGCCTGAACCAACCACTGAATACCTCAGGTTTACTTCAGGATCAACCGTAAAATAATTCGATGCTTCTTTAAAAGCCAGGCCATTAACAAATTGTGTGCCGCCCTGTACCGTCATATTTATTCCTGTGGCAAAAGCAGGGGTAAGATTTATTAATTTAATCTTTGCTTTGGTTGATTCTGTATTGCTCAGGTTATCTTCATAATTGACAATTTCCAGTTCACCTTTTTTATTGGTAACCAAAAAAGCAGTATAAGTAATAGATGGTGTAAAGTTTAGCGAAGTATCTGTAGCCGTACTATTCGTTCCGGTGTAAGAAACACTTCTATTACCTGAAGGAATTTTCACATAATCACTGGTTTCACCAAAAGCCAGAGCCGAAGTGGTGAGTTTTTCATTATCGAGATAGAAATCCTGATGAACATCGGCAGTCGAAGCATTAACCATTTTTAACTTGGCTTGCCCCTTTGCCACTTCAGCCGGATTATCCTTTTTGCATGATGAAAAACTTATGCTGCAAGCAGCAATGAGCAAAATCAATACTGTAGAGCGTTGGTTATAGATTTTCATTGGTTTTGGTTGGTTGATATAAAACAAAAATGGCTCGGTCAAAAACCAAGCCATTTTCTTATTAAAACTAATAAACTAGTTTTTTTAATAACTGTTATTCAGCATCACCGGCATTACCAACATTAGAACGTCTTCATTTTCGTCATTGGTTTGCGGAATTAAAAGCCCTGCCCTGTTCGGAGTAGAAAGTTCTAAAGTAACCTCATCACCACTTAAATTGCTCAACATTTCAATTAGAAAACGGGCATTAAAGCCAATTTCAAGGTCTTCACCATCATATTGGCAACTTAAGCGTTCATGTGCCTCGTTCGCAAAATCCAAATCCTCGGAAGAAATATTTAATTCGCTTCCGCTGATTTTTAACCTTACCTGATGCGTCGTTTTGTTGGCAAAAATTACAACCCTACGGAGCGTATTTAAAAACAAGCCCCTGTCAATAACCAGTTTATTAGGATTATTGGTTGGAATAACTGCCTCATAATCTGGATAGCGCTCGTCTATTAAACGACACACTAAGTTTATATTTTCGAACTTGAAGAAAGCACTTGTAGCATTATAATCTACTGATACATTTATATCAGTTGAAGGCAAGGCAGCTTTCAAAAGTGTTAAAGCTTTTTTGGGAAGAATAAATGAGGTGGCTTTATCAGCTTTGCTATCCATACGGCGGTATCTTACCAGTTTATGTGCATCGGTGGCCACAAAAGTGATGTGCTGAGGAGACAGCTGACAAAATACCCCTGTCATTGCCGGGCGCAGCTCATCGTTACTTACCGCAAAAATAGTTTTGGTAATGGCTTCGGTTAAAACCGATGCGGGTAAATTTACAGAAGATGCATTTTCAACTACGGGAATCTTCGGAAAGTCATCGCCATTTTCACCACTTAATTTATATTTACCATCACCCGCACTGATTTCAATGGCAAAGGTACTATCATCAATATTAAATGCAATCGGTTGATCTGGTAACGTTTTTAACGTATCTAATAAAATTTTAGACGGAACGGCTACTTTACCTTCTTCCTTTGATTCTACAGCCAAAGCGGTTGTCATACTGGTTTGCAGATCGGTAGCAGAGATCGTTAAGTTTCCATCTTTAATTTCGAAGAGAAAATTTTCTAATATAGGCAAAACCGTACTGCTGCTTGATGCACCATTTACGGTTTGTAAGTGTTTTAACAGCGTTGATGTGGATACAATAAATCTCATGATATTATTTAGTATTCTTCAAAAATATAAAAATTATTTAGCGTACTTGTATTTGCGGTAATAATGTTGAAAAATCGCAAAGAATATTAACAATAGCAATGGCGCCAGAACATTTATAAATTGCCATTTCGTTTTTTCAAGCTTAATTTTGGCTTTATCCAGTAATCTGATTTTTACTTCTTTATTCCGCAGCGCAATTAAGTTATCATTATCCGTAAAATAATCAACGATGTTAAGTAACAAGGCTTTATTACCAAAGGTGCGCTGCGAATATCGGTCAAAACCCAGGGGGAAGGGTGATCCGTTCTGTTCAGATACCTGGTTTTTAAAGATATCGCCGTCGCCTATCACAATCATTTTAGCGGGTTTTCCTACACTGGCTGAGGTATAGGGTTGCTTAATCGTTGCGGGTAAGGGGCGCCCGGCAAAAACAGACGGAAAATTACCTTCCAACATCAAACCAACATGCTGTGGTTTACTTTGAAAAGAACGTGGATCCAACTGATCGCTTAACATTTGCAAGCTGAACAGCTTCGGCACATTAAATACTTTGTTATAAGGAGAAGTACTTAAAATGTACGATTTCTTTACCCCCTTAACTCCGATCGTATCTACCGTGCTCGGAAATTCAGATTTTACTCCATCCAGCTTCTTCACCACACTTTCAGCCGTATCAGGCAATAAAATCGGGTAATAAATCCATGGAACCAGCTGCATCTGGTTTTGTCCACCTACCACTCCCGTTGAGACCGGAATTTCGGTACTGTTCGCAGGATCAGCTATGATATTATAATTAACCCTTGAGCCATACATAAATAGCATATCGTCCAGGTTAAGGTTGTTATTAATGGCCATTTGCCCGCTTTTACCACGCAAACTATCCAGTTCGGCATTTACCTGATCGATACTCCACAACACCCGCCCGCCATTCATTACAAAATAGTTGATTTTGTATTTCTCCGCTTCAGTAAAAGGTTTCCTGGGCTTGGCTATGATGAGCATTTTCAATTTATCAAGTCCTGCTTTGTCGATACTATTTAAATCAATACGGCCCACCAAATAACTGTTTGACAGGGTATGGATCGCATCGGCCAGATGCAGATCAGAAAGCTCACCATTTGACTCAGAGAACCCAATCCTGGGGTTATCACCCGATATCACTTTTTTTAAACCTGAAGTAAATATATATTCCAGATTTTCAATCGCACGATTGATATTGTCTTCATAATTCCCCCGGGTATCTAAATTCTGGAAAAGTTTAATCGGGAATTCCTTACCTCCGCTTTCCATCATGGCCATTGGAAATACAAGCTTCTGCGTCAGACCACTTTCTGTTTTAACACTTAAATTGGTGGCTTCTATGCCTCTTTCATACAAATTATTGATCACCGTATCCTGATCGGCCTGGTTAAGACCGGCTAAGGGATCGACAAAAACCACTTTTACATCTTTTTTGGCATAGGCTTGATAGTCAGATAAGATATCAGAAACTGCAGCCTGGAGGCGCTTAAACGCAGGTGGCAGTTCCCCGGCTAAAAAAACGGTAATCATCACCGGCTTTTCGTTACCCTCCAGCAAGGCTTTTGTTTTTTCGCTTAGTGTGAAACGTTTATCGGCCGTAAAATCAAAACGATAGAAAGCGTATTGCCCTACAATATTTAAAATGATCAATGCCGCTATAACGATGATGGAGTTATCCGATTTATGCTTTAGTTTCATTACCTTTTCCCTCCTATCATCAATTTGGTGATTAATAAAAACAGAACGGAAAACGTTATAAAGTAAATCAGATCCCTGGTATCTAAAACACCACGGCTTATCGAAGTGTAATGTTGATTGATCCCTAAATTCCTAATGATATTCCCGATACTTTGAAATGCAGCCAGCTGACTGCTATAATCAAAGCCTAAAAAAGCGAATGCACATAAGGCCGCGCTGATTACAAAGGCAATAACCTGATTTTTAGTTAATGCAGAGGAGAAAATCCCCATTGATGTAAAGGCAGCACCTAATAAAAACAGGCCAATGTATGAGCCAATAACCGATCCCGAATCGATATTTCCTTCAGGAAAACCCAGCTTTGAAATACTATAATAATAAATTAAGGTTGGGATCAGGGCAAATAACACCAAAACCAGGCTCGCTAAATATTTTGCCACAACGATCTGCCAAATGTGGATGGGGCGGGTAATTAAAAGTTCAAAAGTGCCCTCTTTCCTTTCTTCAGCAAAAGCGCGCATCGTAATGGCCGGAATGAGAAACATAAAAAGATAAGGCACTAAACTAAAAAAGCCATCGAGTTCGGCATAACCATAATCGAGTATCGAAGTATCAGGAAAAAACCAAAGTAACAGGCCAGAAACCAACAGAAAAATGCCAATGGTGATGTAAGCCACCATCGAACTTAAAAAACTGAATAACTCGCGTTTAAAAACTGCGTACATAGTTAAATTTAAATACCGAAGTTAAGAAATATTTTTTCGTTAGGCTATCCGGGGCAACATCGCTCAACTTTACTTAGATGCTAAATAAATAGGCAAACCTAATGCCTACAAACCCTTTGGTATTGGTTTTACTAAGGCCAAAAACATCGCTTTTACCCGTCCAGCCTTCGTATCTGATGCCAAGATCGAGTTTATTACCTCCTGACAATTTAAACTGGTTACCAATGCCAGGCGACCAAATGAACAGTTTTTTTTGTTCGTTATTTAATGGCAGTGCGGCACCCAGTTGACCTTCCGCATAAAAGCTTTCGCTAAACTGATATTTTAATCCGGCTTTTGCAGGAATATAGGTTAAATCCTGTACATTAAACAATTGATTTCTTTTGCCAAAGAAATTCATAAAACCTGCATTTAATGTTACTGCGAGATTTTCTGCAACCGGCAGATCAGCTTTTACCGAAACGCCCAGGCCAATACCGGATAGGTTAGAGAAATTGCCTGATGGTAAACCAATTTCTGCCGCAATACCAATGCTGGCGTTATTTTGAGCCTTTAAAAATGATGGGCTTAAGAATAAAAAGCCAATAAGTATGGTTATGATGTTGATGCTACGCATGAATTTAAGCGGTAAGTTTTCTGAAAATATCTTCTAATGATTGTTGTTGGTGCATTTTTTTAAGTCCCTCTAACGAATCGTTTGCTACCATTTTACCTTTGTTCATAATAATAATATCATCACAAATGGCTTCAACCTCCTGCATAATGTGGGTAGAGATCACAACCGTTTTAGCTGTACCAAGCGTTTTAATAAGCTGCCTGATATCCACAAGTTGATTAGGATCTAATCCGGAAGTAGGTTCATCTAAAATTAGAACTGATGGGTTATGGATGATCGCCTGGGCCAGGCCTACCCTTTGGCGATACCCTTTCGATAACATCCCTATCTTTTTATGCTGCTCTGGCGTTAAACCCACCATTTTAACAACTTCATCGATCCGGGAAGGTAAATTGACAATTTTATAGGTCTGCCCAACAAAACTTAAAAATTCCTTTACATACATATCGGGATAAAGAGGCGTATTTTCAGGAAGGTAGCCAATGTGCTTCTTGGCTTCAATGGCATCAGAAAAAATGCTTTTACCAGCAATTTCAGCCTCGCCTGATGTAGGTGCCAGATAACCGGTAAGCATACGCATCGTGGTCGATTTACCAGCGCCATTTGGTCCTAAAAAGCCAAGAATACGTCCCGGCCTAGCTTCAAAACTAATCGCATCTACTGCTTTTTGCTTATCGTAATGTTTAGAAAGATTTTTAACTGAAATACTCATTTTGCATGTTTAAAATCAAATTTTCTACAAGTTATTGAAGTTAAATTAAGAAATATCGTCATTGCGGGAAGGAACGACAAAGCAATCTTATAATGACGAACAAACTAATTAATATGCGCTGAACTTAACTTTTTATTATACCTGAACTTATCCAGCTCTTCTGCTGCCTGCGGCAAATTATCGCCAGATAATATATCTGCACCATTATTAACCAAATGATAATAAATATTTTTTACCGGACTGGCTATGGCACTTTTATCAATATTACCCATGGTACCTAAAATAGTAGTAATGCCTTTATTGTGTAAGTATTGATATAATTCTTTGTCTGGTGCGGAAACACCGACAAAAGCTACAATGCGGTTATTCGGGATCCCCAGTCCATTTAACCGTTTCAATTCTGCTTTTTTCTGAACAGATGCCGAAATCATTAATTCTGGCGCCAACTGATGCACCTCCTTTGCCTGATCTGCTGTGTAGGTGATGATAATGGAGTTACTTTCCGCTTTATACTGCCTAACTTTTTCAATCACTTTTGCATAAGAAACGCCTTTTTTCAAATCAATAGTCAAGAGCACTTTTCCTTTGCTCCAGCTGAGTACGCTATCTAAAGTGGGAATTTTAAATTTTGTTTCTTTTCCTTCATTATCTTTAAGGTTAAAGGCTTTCAGCTCTTCATGAGTATAACTGCCAATCGGCCCTTTCCCTGTAGAAGTACGGTCGAGCAGATCATCGTGCATAATCACCATTACGGAATCTTTACTGTAAGCAATATCAAATTCGATTACGACCGGATTATAAGTAGTGGCATTATCGAATGTTTCGATGCAGTTTTCGGGATAACCTGGCATTGGCCCTCCGCGGTGCGCGCTAATTAGCGGAAAACGGTTCTCTGGCGTCCACTTCAATAATTGATATAACTCCGTAATGGTATTGAATTTAATATAGTGATGCTTTTTCTCCTTTGGCGTGCATGAGGTAAACAGTATAACAATAACCAGTAATAACAAATGATGGAATTTCATGATTCAAAAGTAGGAAAAAATGAAAGATAGAAGCGGTAAAATAGCATGTTAAATATCTACTGGGTTAAATGAATAGCTATTAAAGGGTTAATGGGTTAATTGTTGAAATCGGTTAATTGGATTACCCTCTAACCCATTGATAAAATTAGCATTGCATTTGATGATAACTATCCTTTTGTAATTAATATTTAAAAAATTATGGCCACAAATTGGCCATCTAAACCTGATTGCAGCGGACACGATCCCGATTTTTCATCAACAGAAATAAAGCAGAAAACAGGGCATCTGAAACCCATTAGCACTGACCCTGCTTTTCAAAATGCCTAAACCATATAAATGATTTAAGAAAATATGAGCTGATTGGCCAAGCATCTGATTCTTTAAAAAGATGCGGGAAGAATTCTGATAGTGATTAAACCAACATAACGATAGCATTGCCTTTGCGTTGGATCAAAAACCTTCAACCTTATACCTTTAAACCCTCCGCCTTTTTATTATCTTTGCTGCATTATGGCTCAAAAGAATAACGACGAACAATTTAAAAATGTAATATCACATGCTAAAGAATACGGTTTCGTATTTCAGAGCAGCGAAATATATGATGGCTTAAGTGCTGTTTATGATTACGGCCAATTGGGTGCCGAGTTAAAAAACAACATAAAAACCTATTGGTGGAAAGCCATGGTGCAAATGCACGAGAACATTGTAGGGATTGACTCTGCAATTTTTATGCACCCAAAGGTTTGGAAGGCCAGCGGACACGTGGACGGCTTTAACGATCCGATGATTGACAATAAAGATTCGAAAAAACGTTACCGCGCCGATCAGTTACTGGAAAACAAAATTGATGAACTATATTCGGAATTAGCCAGTTTCAGTGCGGAAAACAAAGCCAAATTTGAATCGTTTCAACAGGAGATATTGGGTTTAAGTGACGAAGGACAAGCTGCCTGGATCCCTGGTTTTAAAGATGAAGAAACGATTTTAGATAATACAAAATATCCATTTGTTGATGAGGCCAGCTGGAGATTTGTTAGAAAGGGTTTGGCGCTTGAAGTAGAAATGAACCTTGCACTTAAATCTGAAAACCTAGCACAGTTAAAAGATCTAATCGTAAACTATAAAGTAATCTGCCCGATTTCTAAAACTTCAAACTGGACCGACGTGCGTCAGTTTAACCTGATGTTCAGCACCCAATTTGGTGCTATGGCCGAAGGCAGTGATGAGGTTTATCTTCGTCCGGAAACCGCCCAGGGAATTTTTGTAAACTTTTTGAATGTTCAGAAGTCAGGCAGGATGAAAATTCCTTTCGGTATTGCGCAGATTGGTAAAGCTTTCAGAAATGAGGTAATTGCCCGCCAGTTTATTATGCGTATGCGTGAGTTTGAACAAATGGAAATGCAGTTTTTTGTTCGCCCGGGTGAAGACAAAAAATGGTTCGAATACTGGAAAGAAGCACGTTTAAAATGGCATAAGGCTTTAGGCGTAAACCCAGAAAAATACCGTTACCACGACCACGTTAAACTGGCGCACTATGCCAATGCCGCTACCGATATTGAATTCGAATTCCCATTCGGGTTTAAAGAAGTTGAGGGTATCCACAGTCGTACAGATTTCGATTTGAAGCAGCACCAGGAATACTCCGGCAAAAAAATGCAGTATTTCGATAACGATTTAAATGAAGATGGTAAACCTTACGGCAATTATATCCCATATGTAATCGAAACGTCTATCGGTTTAGACCGTATGTTCTTGTTAACGATGATCAATGCGTTTGAAGAGCAGGATTTAAGCACTGAAGATAAGCAAGACAGCCGTACTTTATTGCGTTTACACCCTGCTTTGGCACCATACAAAGTAGCTATTTTCCCATTGACCAAAAAAGACGGTTTACCGGAAAAAGCACGCGAAATTATGGATGAACTGAAATTCGATTTCAACTGTATTTACGAAGAGAAAGATGCCATTGGTAAACGTTACCGCCGTCAGGATGCAGTAGGTACGCCTTTCTGTATCACAGTTGACCACCAGAGTTTAGAAGACAATACGGTTACGATTCGCCACCGCGATAGCATGGAGCAGGAACGTGTAGCCATTGCCGATTTAACTGGTATTATTGGTAAAGCAACCAGCTGGAAGGCATTGTTGGCTTAAAAGTATAAATTCGTCATATAAAACGGAGTTCAACAAAGCCGAGAACCAAGTAAGTACGCCGCGAAGCTAGATCTGCATTGAATAGATCTCTCCACTCCGCGATGCTTCGGTCGAGATGACGATCATTTTATTCAGTCGCAGGTTTTTACCCCTGCGACTTTTTTTATTCAAAGTAAACAGATTGAACTGGTTTATAACGATTGGTACCAACGGAAAAAACATGTGAAAAAGCTCTATACCTTTTTATTAGCAGTTGACTAAATTCATTCTATTTACACCTAATAGTGAATAAATCACTTTAAGGAATGATATATTTGTTAAGCGATCAACAGCATAGATATGAAAATTCCACAGAAGTTTTTTGCCCGTCGACATGAAATTGCGGCAGATTATTTAAAAGAATTAGACAAACACCTTGACGACATTGTAGCTGGCCGTGCCACAGAAATGTTTGAGGTAAGAGATTTTGCCGAGCTTATTCATGTTCATCCTACACATTTAAGCAATACCATAAAAGCCGCTACCGGGCACTCGCCCTGTTATTTTTTCGAAGAACGCTTATTGGAAATTTCCAAATCGATGTTACATCATGTAAGCATGCCTATTGCCGAAATTGCCAGGATATTAACTTACGATCCATCTAACTTTACCAAGTTTTTCAAACACTTTGCCGGCCAAACGCCAAAACAGTATCGCGAGGCTTATTTCGAGTCTCTAGCTACCAATACGGAAATTGCCACCACATAAAACTTAAACAGTCACCATTTTTACTTAAGCTGTCACCATTTTTACAGCCGATTTCCATCTAATTTTGTTTAACAAATAAAAAGAAAATGGAAACACAAAATAAAATTGCCATGGTAACCGGCGGTAGCCGTGGATTGGGAAAAAACGCAGCCATAAAAATCGCCTCAAAAGGAATCGGTGTAATTTTAACCTATCAATCTAAAAAAGAGGAAGCAGATGCTACCGTAAACGAAATTAAAGCACTGGGTGTACCGGCAGCAGCAATTCAGTTAAATGTTGGCGATGCCAAAACTTTTGACGCTTTTTTCAGTGAGGTTAAAAGTGTATTAAAATCTGTCTTCAATGCCGAAAAATTCGACTTCCTGATCAATAATGCTGGGATTGGCATACACGCTTCATTTGCTGATACTACGGAGGAACAATTTGATGCCCTGGTAAATATCCATTACAAAGGCGCTTTCTTTTTAACCCAGAAAGCCTTGCCCTTATTAAATGATGGCAGTGGAATCATTAATATATCATCGGGACTGGCTCGTTTCGCAACCCCGGGTTATGCCGCTTATGCTGCTATGAAAGGTGCGATAGAAACCTTAACCCGATACCAGGCCAAAGAGTTAGGTGCAAGAGGAATCAGATCGAACGTTGTGGCTCCTGGTGCAATTGAAACTGATTTTGGTGGTGGAATGGTACGGGATAATGATCAGATTAATGCCGCAATCGCCGCCAACACTGCTTTAGGCCGTGTGGGCTTGCCAGATGATATTGGGGGTGTGGTCGCATTTCTATGTACCGAGGAGGCAAAATGGATTAACGCCCAGCGTATTGAAGCATCAGGCGGTATGTTTTTATAAACTTCCCGCTATTCTTAACCACCGAGGCAGGAAGACCACAAAGAAATTAACTTTTGTGAACTGGTGTTTTGGTGGTTATTTTTCGATATAGCTTGTGAACGCCAAACATCGCTTCAAATCCCTCATCAGAAAATAATCTGCATCAAATGGCGTTATTCATGAAAAGCATCTGATGCGTAAAATAATTTTACCTATTCTTTTATCCTTATTCTTTGTTACCGGCGTAAATGCTCAAAAGTGGACAGAAGCCGAGTTCCGCAGGGCCAATACCGCAGTAAATGCTAATTATTTAACTAACGAGGAAAAAAATGTAGTGATGTATATGAACTTGATCCGCATTGATGGCGAAAAGTTTTATTATACTTTTTTAGAAGATTACATTAATAACTATAACGCTAAGGTAAAGCAATATAGAAATTACAACCAACTGCGGATTGCCCGCAACAACAGTTATTATACTTCTTTATTAAAGCATTTGAAGGGCATAAAAAATCTACCGGTATTTTACCCCAACGGTAAATTGACTGATTTGAGCCGTAGTCATGCGCAGGATCTTAACCGAAACAACCTCAGCACACATGAAAGCAGCAACGGGGATCGGTTTTCGAAGCGTATATCCAAATATTTCCCAAACAAAGCCATGAGTGAAAATATAGACTTTGGTTTCTCAAACAGTTTGGACATAGTATGTCATTTATTGTTGGATTGTGGCGTACCTTCCCTGGGTCACCGGTTCACCCTGATCGATCAGAAATACAAACTAAATACTGTTGGTGTAAGTATCCAGCCCCATCCGTCTTACACATGGTGTGCAGTAATTGATTTTGTGGCCCTACCCTCTGCTGATGTTGAGGAGGAGTAATACATCAATGATCTTTTACCCGGGCAATAAAAATTTAATTGTAAATTGCGCCTAAAAATAATAACGAATAATTTAAGTAATGCGCAAAGCAATTTTAGCCATAATTGATTTTTTTTACCCCCCTTTTAAAAAGTTTATTTCCCTCCATAATTTCAGGTATATGGCCACTGGCGGCGGCACCTTGCTACTGGGTATCCTGAGTTATTATTTTGCCTATTTTGTTATTTTTAAAACAGAGGAAGTAAATTTTGGGACATTTGTGCTTCAAAGAGAAACTGCCTCATTATTAATAGACTACCTTGTTGCCATTCCAACTAGCTTTTTGCTCAACAAATACGTGATATTTACACATAGCGAATTAAAAGGAAGGGTGCAGCTTTTCAGGTTTTTGAATCTTCAGTTTATCAATATACTGGCCACCTATGCTTTTCTGAAATTTTTATTGGAACTTTTAAGAGATTATCCAACTCTGTCCATTTTATCAAGAATACTCGTTTCAGTATCAATGGCTCTTTTCAGTTACCTGTATCAACATTATTTCACTTTCAGTGTGAAGAAAATCGGAGATAAAACAGGCAAGCAGGATTAATCAACCGCAGCAATTATTGGCCACGGAAGCGCAGAAAGCACGGAATTAATGTTGCCGAAAAATAAAGCTCATGGGATAAGCACAGGCCTTCTTAACTAAACGGGATGGAAGCGACATCCTCCGATTTTTTCATCGGGGGTATAGTGAACAGCCCGGCCGGAGCCTACCGATAAAACGCTGCAGCACCTTTCCAAATGATCAATCTATTTACTCTTTTTGAAAAGCAGTTGCACAAGCATTTGGGTTTCTTCAGTCCCGCCTTCGCTTCAAGTCCTCACTCGTGCCTCGCTCCGGGCTTTATGCTCCAGTCGGGTTTAGGTGGGCATGATAGTACAGCTATTTTCGTTTTATAGCTAATCGCAGAGAAACCCGGGTTCATCTGCATAAGCACCTGTAAATAAACGGGATGGAAGCGGCATCCTCCGATTTAAGCACTATTTTTTGTCTTTTTTTGGAGTACTTGGTTGTTTCACAGGTTTCATCGGAGATATAGCGAACAGCCCGGCCGGAGCTTCCCGATAAAATGCTACAGCACCTTTGCTAAATCATCAATCCCTCATTTTAGTCACCAGAAAACCTTTATTACCTTAACCTGTTAATTTATGCAGCTGCTTTCTTGTTAAGATAAAAACAACATCCTAACTTAGCTGCCGACCAACTTATTTCATAAACAAGCATGAGCCGTTTTAATGATTTTAATAATGCGCAGGTAGCTAAATTGCCCAATCACTTAAAGCAGTTTATTGTTGCACAAAATTACGAGAAATACACGCCTGTAGACCAGGCCGTATGGCGGTACGTAATGCGCCAAAATTATAGTTATCTTAAAAATGTAGCTTATTACCCTTATATAAAAGGCTTACAACGAGCTGGTTTGAGCATCGAATACATTCCTGATCTGCAAACAATGAATGATAATCTGGGTAAGATTGGCTGGGGTGCCGTAACGGTTGATGGATTTATTCCACCCGCAGCTTTTATGGAATACCAGGCCTATCGGGTATTGGTAATTGCTGCCGATATCCGCCAGATTAACCACATCGAATACACCCCGGCACCAGATATTATACACGAAAGTGCCGGCCATGCACCCATTATCGCCGATACTGATTACAATAATTATTTAAGTTATTTTGGTTCCATTGGCGCGAAAGCCATGTTTTCGGCAAAAGATTTTGAGCTTTACGAGGCCATCAGAAAATTATCCATTCTGAAAGAAGCGGTAGATGCGGATGAATTGCAGATTGCCCGGGCAGAAAAGGAACTGCGCTATATTAGCGAAAATATGGGCGAGCCCTCTGAAATGGCATTACTGGGCCGCTTACACTGGTGGACAGTTGAATACGGCTTGATTGGCACTTTAGAAAACCCGAAAATTTATGGTGCCGGCTTACTTTCATCTATTGGAGAAAGTGCAACCTGCATGAAAAATGATGTAAAAAAACTTTGGTACAATATTGATACGGTTAACTACGCTTACGATATTACCAAGCCACAACCGCAGCTTTTTGTAACGGAAACATTTCAAAACCTGATTGATGTTTTGGAAACCTTTGCCAATACCATGGCCTTTAGAAAAGGTGGCGCTGAAAGTATAATGAAAGCCATTGCCTGTAAAAATGTAGCCACTGCTGTTTACAGTTCCGGCTTACAGGTTAGTGGTATTTTTACCGATATGGGCATTAACCCTAATGATGAAGTAACCTTTGTTAAAACTACAGGACCATCTTCACTGGCCTTTAATAATAAACAACTTACCGGACATGGAAAAGATTACCACGCAGATGGCTTCTCATCACCTGTTGGCCGTTTGAGGGGATCAGAAAAACCATTGGAGGATTACAGTCTACCGGAACTACAATCAATGAACATCAGAAAAGGTGAGAAAACCGCATTAACATTTGAAAGCGGCATCAGCGTAAGGGGTACGGTTAGAGATATAATTATAGAAAACAATAAGCTCCTTTTAATTGCCTTTGACGATTGTACGGTTGCCGAAAGTAACGGAAATATATTATTTAAACCAGAATGGGGTACTTACGACATGGCTGTTGGGGAAAAAATCGTATCTGTTTTTAATGGCGCTGCAGATAAAGATGCATGTGAGGAGATTACCTTAATCAGTAAAGAGAAAACGCATCATATTACTTATGATGATAAAACGCTAAAACTGCATGGTTTATACCGGGCAGTCAGGGCGATTAGGGAAAGTGGTGAAAACCTGGATCAGCTTGGCGAAATCTTCTTAAAACTAAAAACAAGCCACAGGCAAGACTGGCTTTGCGCACTGGAAATTCTGGAGATTATTTACCATAAAGAGATTTATCCTCAGCTGGAAAAGGAAATCCAGGTCTACCTTGAAATTAAGGCCGGTAAAGAACCAGATCACACCAAATTAATCAATGATGGTTTACATGTGATTAAAAATCCGGTAAGTCAGCTGCTTGTGGAAGATTGATTTATAGCAATTCTTTTATGATAAGCATGAAGTAAAAATCACAGTTGTAATGTGATTAACACCATTTAAAAAGTATTTTTTAATTACTAATTGGCGATAAAATCGCCAGTTTCAATAATCCTCGTTACAAACGAGGACTATGACAAAGAACCTTTTAACTTTACAACAATTTTTAACATTTCTTAATGAACATTATAATTACAGGTGCCAGCAGTGGAATCGGTTTCGAAACCGCTTTAGAGTTTAGCTTACAGAAAGAAAACAAGATTGTTGCTATTGCCCGTTCGGCAGATAAGCTGCGTAAACTGCTGGAGATTGCCCGTGGCATTAATCCCGACTGTACACTTTTACCGGTAGAGTTTGACATTGTAAACGATGACTATGCCGCACTGATTCCTTTTTTGAAAGAGCGTTTAGGCACGGTAGATATCCTGATCAACAATGCGGGTGCTCTAATCAACAAACCGTTTTTAGAAACTACGGAAATTGATCTGGGCGAGATGCTACAGAGCAATGTGATTTCCCATTTCAGAATGATACAAAATATTTTGCCTTTAATGCAAAGCGGAAGCCACATTGTAAACATTGGCAGTATGGGTGGTTTTCAAGGGAGTGTTAAATTCCCCGGACTTTCAGCATATTCAGCTAGTAAGGCAGCCTTACACACCCTAACAGAATGTCTGGCTTTTGAATTGGCAGAAACCGGAATCAAAGTGAATTGCCTTGCCCTGGGATCTGCACAGACAGAAATGCTGGAAGCAGCTTTTCCCGGATACCAAAGCCCTGTGATGGCTTTTGAAATGGGAAAATATGTTGCTGATTTTGCCAAAACCGGGCATAAATTTTTTAATGGAAAAATTTTACCTGTAGCAGTTACCACACCGTAATCTTATATTTTTTAGTAATTTGCAATATCGAAAAACTAAAAAACCTATGGAAACAAATTCTCCTTTTAAAACAGCAGATAGCGGCAAGAATGCGGCGATAGTAAGCTACTTTTGGTTTATTGGCTGGTTAATTGCCTATTTTGCCATGTATAAAGACAACCAGACTGAACTAAGCAGGTACCATTTAAAACAAACACTGTTGTTCCATCTGGTGTCAACCGTATTGAGCTGGGCATTAAGTTTACTGTTAATTCCATTAATTTTTTCAACAGGCTTTGGAGGCAGTTATTATATGCTACGTATCGTTCAGATCGGACTTTTCGTATTGTGGATAATCGGATTAATTGCTGCCATTCAGGGAGAAAAGAAACCAATTCCTTTAATTGGCGACAAAGCTCAAACCATGTTCCCAAATATTTAAGTTAAGTCCGGGTTAATGCACCCGGACTTTTTTGTTTTAACTGGTTTTCAACATTTTAATGCACTTTATATATTTTTCATATCTTTGGCTCCAACATATGAAGAAAATAATAGTCCCGATTTTGTTTTTCATTTTGTCTGCTACGGCAGGAAAAGCCCAAACAATCTTACCCGCACAGTACCAGGAACTGGTAAAGAAATTAGTGGCCAGTCTTCCAAAAAATACTACGGTAACAGAGAAAAGTTCTTCCACAAATTCGACTACGCTTATCGATTTTGCCAAAAGTATGCTGGGTATACCCTATCGTTATGCCACAAGCAACCCAAAAGTTGGTTTTGATTGTTCCGGCTTCGTGAGTTATGTATTTAGTAATTTCGGTTTCAAAGTTCCACGTTCTTCGAGAGAGTTTAGCTATGCGGGTAAGGAAACCAGTTTAGAAAATGCAAAAGTGGGCGATGTATTGATTTTTACCGGCACTAATTCAAGAATAAGAAGGATCGGTCACGTAGGGATTGTTTATTCGATTGACGAGAACGGAATTAAATTTATCCATGCTTCCTCGGGTAAAGCACATCAGGTAACCATTACCGATCTGAACGGCCATTATAAAGATCGTTTCATGAAAATTGTAAGTATCCTTTAATTACTTTTTATACTTCCACATTCTTGTCTTGCCCTCTGCAAGCCATGCTAAAGTGGTTTCCAATCTTTTTAATCTGGTCGCTTCGGTTTTGGCTTCTTCCAGCCATAATATATAATCTTTTTTATTGGAAGGACTGAAATTCTGGAATACTGCTAATGCTTCGGGTGCTTCATTTAAGGCCTCTACAAAATATTCCGGTACAATAATCTCTTTTTTCTCAGTAGATTTTGGCTTTGAGGGCAGCTTTACGTTGTCTTCATTTAACTGAATTGCCTGTTGAATGTAAGCGATCAGGATTTCATCTGGAGGCAGGTCGTCAAAAGATTTTATTTTGCCCAATAAGCCCATGGATTCAGACCGTTCTTTAAAAATACCATATTCGTCACTTATTAATGCTCCTTTCCAGAAACCGAAGGCGCAATGATGTTTGAAGGAAGCCATATGGCAAACTGTACCTTTATAATCGAAGAACGGCATCCCCCATTTAATTTTCTCTTCAATTCTTGCATCGGCTTTATGTACCAGATTTCTTAGATGATCTAAGATAGGAATAGCAAATTCTGCAGCGTTGATAATGTACTGATCTACTTGAACACTGGTATGCATAGGATAAGATTTTATAAATAAATTTACAACAGAACAATCTTTAAAGCAAGATCTACATCCCCTCCATTCAAAAATTTCCGGGCCAGTTCGTGCAGCTCTCTTTCTCGGTTGGTGCTGTCGCCAATGGTTGCATCGAGTATTTCTTTTACTTCGGGGTTTGTGCTGATCAAATCAATTTCTTCATCAGTAGGTAATTGCTCCACGTTGCCGAGCATACCCAAATCGTTTCCGGTTAATACTTTCGAAAAACGGACTGCTTGTGGTAAACAGTCTACACCAATACCCAGTTTGGCTAAAGGTTTAGCCACCTTAAACAAATTATCACTGGTTACCCGGCAATACCAATCGCCGCCCAAACGTGCAACGAGGTCCATTTTATGCTGATCTATTTTGCCATTTTCATCTAAAACCGCCTCATTAATATGAATCACTTTTATTTCAGCCAGTACGAGGTTTCCGGCACCGTGTTGATCACCTAAAGCAATCACTTCATTCACCACACACTCAAACTGCACCGGCGCTTCTGCAACTCTTGGTGGCCGAACCAGATCAGATTTTAACATCGTAAATCCGGCCTTCTCGAACTCATTTACACCTTTGGCATATTCAGTACTTGCCAAACTCATCTGCTGCACCATATCGTAATTTACAATATTGATCACGCATTCTTTAACCTTCAGAACATTTTCCAGACTATGTTTAGTGGTATTATCGCGCACTCTCCTCGATGGCGAAAAAATACAGATCGGTGGATTGGTGCTGAACATATTAAAGAAACTGAAAGGGCTTAAATTTATATTTCCTTCAGCATCAATAGTAGAGGCAAAGCAGATCGGCCGCGGAGCGATGGCATATTGCAGATAGTTTTGTAGTTCTACCGGGGTTAAATCGGATATATTTAAGGTTAGCAAGAGTATTTTGTTAAATGTTGATAAAAGGTTAAAAACTGAGATTACAATAAAGAGTGTCCGTCATTTCGAGCGAAGTGCAACGAAGTCGAGAAATCTATCTCTAGGAAGATCTCTCCGTTGCGCTACGCTTCAGTCGAGATGACGATCCTTTCATTAAACTGTTATTCTGTTTATTTTACTTTTTCTTCAAAGCCAGGATAGAAAAATCTGTATCGGCCTTTGTAATCGTATTGGTTAATGCACCCAAACCCGTTATCTCCATCTCTACCACATCACCCGGCTGCAGCCATTGCACTTTATAATTCGGATCGTTAAGTAAACCGGTACCGTTTAACTCCAGGAAACAACCTGTCCCAACTGTTCCTGAACCAATTACATCTCCGGGCAGAATATCTACACCGTAGGCACAACGCTCTATAATTTCGGCAAAAGTCCAGTCCATATCGGCAGCGTTTCCTTTTGATACCTCAATGCCGTTTACCCTGCAGGTCATTTTAAGGTCGTAAGCGTTACCCACATGTCCTTCTTTAGGTGCAACTTTATACTGCAGCAATTCATCTGGTGTTACCAGCCATGGACCAATTACGGTAGAAAAATCTTTTCCTTTTGCAGGGCCTAAATTCAACAACATCTCTTCCATTTGCAAAGTACGGGCACTCATATCGTTCATTACCATGTAACCTGCAATATATTCATCTGCTTCGGCAGCTTTAATGTTTCTACCTTTTTTACCAATAACAACGGCGAGTTCCAGCTCGAAATCCAGCTTGTCAAAATGATCTGGCATGCATTCAATTTCACCTGTTCCCTGAATAGCATTATGATTGGTAAAATAAAAGATCGGATACTCATCAAATTGAGGAATCATATCTACTTTTCTGTTTCTGCGTGCCGCAGCAACATGCTGCCTGAAAGCGTAACCATCACGGCAACTGGTAGGATGCGGAACAGGTGCTAAAATCTCGTAAAAAATTTCTTCTTTAGCGGCTAAACTACCCTCTTTTATCTGGTCATCTATCCTTTTTGCTCTTTCCATTAACACTTCGCCACCTTGTAAGAACATATTCATATTATCCGGAAGCAATTTATCGCAGCTATTTAAATTATAAATATGCCCCTCGATAAATATGCCCAGATGCTCCCTGTCTTCGGTTTTATAAGATACTAATTTCATATATGATTTGGTTAAATACGCGGTAAAGCTAAGCAATTAGCCCATTCAAAATAAAACTTAAGCGTGATTATTTTAATAAGGTATTCTTGTGAAGATGTAACTAAAGATAATTAAAATTTTAACTTTTAAATAAAATACTTACCTTGGTACCATTAAAACCATGATCTTAAAAGCATTACATATTAATTTGGTAAACGACGCCATTGCAGCGCGTCGCTACAGTATGCTATCCAAGCTGATCATGGCTCAGTATTCGCTGTAACTTTCATCTACCTTTCTTTTTATTTGAAACGCATTGCCGTTTTAATTGTTCAATTATTAGGATTTTTCTTTCTAACCATAACATCATTTAATTATGCCTGTTTATCATAAAATGGGGCAGATTCCAGCTAAACGTCACACGGTTTTTCGTAAGCCTGATGGGAATCTTTATGCCGAAGAACTGGTATCAACCGAGGGTTTTTCCAGTTTATATTCATTGGTTTATCATTGCCATCCGCCAACCATTGTAAAACACTTAGGCAAGCCTTATAGTGTTGAGCCAAAAATAGCGCGCGAAAAACACTTGAAACACACCAGTTTAATCGGTTTTAACATTAAACCGGAAGATGATTTTCTACAAAGCAGAAAAGCTGTTCTGGTAAATAGTGATCTGCATATCGTTCTGGCTGCGCCAAGAAAGTCGATGACCGATTATTTTTATAAAAATAGTCAGGCAGATGAGATGATTTTCGTACACGAAGGTTCCGGAAAGCTGAAAACAGGATTCGGAGAAATTAAATTCGCTTATGGCGATTATCTGATTATCCCCAGGGGCACTATTTATCAGATGGAATTTGATGCGGAACAAAACAGGTTGTTCATTGTAGAAAGTTTTAGTCCGCTAAGGCCGCCGAAAAGATATTTAAATCAATATGGGCAGTTAATGGAGCATGCGCCTTATTGTGAACGCGATTTGAGACTACCAGAAAACCTGCAAACACATGATGAGTATGGTGATTTTAAAGTACTCATTAAAAAGCAGGGCTTAATATATCCTTATACGTATGGCACACATCCTTTTGATTATGTAGGCTGGGATGGCTATCATTATCCCTATGCTTTTTCTATACACGATTTTGAACCGATTACAGGCCGGTTACACCAACCACCTCCGGTCCATCAAACTTTCGAAGGACACAATTTTGTGGTTTGCTCTTTTGTTCCACGTAAATACGATTACCATCCTGATTCGATTCCTGCGCCTTACAACCATAGCAATGTAGATAGTGATGAAGTGCTTTATTACGTTGATGGTGATTTTATGAGCCGCAAAAGCGTGGTTAAAGGACAGATTACGCTACACCCGGGCGGTATCCCGCATGGGCCACATCCGGGTACAGTGGAAAAATCAATCGGAAAAGAAAAAACCGATGAGCTGGCGGTAATGATCGATCCTTTTAAGCCTTTGATGCTTACTCAGGAAGCCCTGGATATTGAAGATGAAAGCTATCATAAAAGCTGGCAGGAAGGATAGTCGGGAGTCGTGAGTCCTTAGTCTTCAGTCGGAAGTCCGGAGACCGAAGATAAAATGCATAGAAATAGTCAGAAGTCGGGAAAAGACCGAATTCTGAAGATAAAATGCATAGAAATAGTCAGGAGTAACATAGACCGAGGATAAAGTGCAAAGGGAATAAATGGTGAGCAATTATTCAGCATTTGAACTTACAACATTCAACCTTATAACATTTAACAACAAGATATCACATCCGACTTCGGACCTCCGACATCGGACTTAAATAATAAACAGATGGAAACACAAACATTCGCAGAGAAAATATCAAAAGCACCAGATTTTCTGCCTATTAACGGAACAGATTATATCGAATTTTATGTGGGTAACGCCAAACAGGCCGCTCACTATTATAAAACCGCATTTGGTTTTCAAAGCTTAGCCTATGCAGGGCCAGAAACCGGCGTACGCGATCGTGCATCTTATGTATTGCAACAGGGTAAAATCAGGCTGATCTTAACCACAGCACTAAAATCAGATCATCCAATATCAGAGCATGTAAAAAAACACGGAGATGGTGTAAAAGTACTGGCGCTTTGGGTTGATGATGCTTATAGTGCTTTTGAAGAAACTACAAAACGTGGTGCCAAACCTTACATGGAGCCAAAAACCTTAACAGATGAACATGGTGAGGTGAAAATGAGCGGCATTTATACATACGGCGAAACGGTACACATGTTTATTGAGCGCAAAAATTATAATGGCACTTTTATGCCAGGTTACCGTGTATGGGAAAGCGATTATCAACCCACAGATACCGGCCTGTTATACATTGATCATTGTGTAGGAAATGTGGGTTGGAACCGCATGAACGAAGCCGTACAATGGTATGAGGATGTGATGGGCTTTGTAAATATTCTTTCTTTTGATGATAAGCAGATCAATACAGAATATTCTGCCTTGATGAGTAAAGTGATGAGCAACGGGAATGGATATTCGAAATTCCCGATCAATGAGCCGGCAGAAGGTAAAAAGAAATCGCAGATTGAAGAATACCTGGAATACTATGAAGGAGAAGGCGTTCAGCATATTGCCGTAGCTACAAAAGACATCGTTAAAACAGTTAAAGAACTAAAATCACGTGGTGTCGAATTTTTAAGTGCGCCACCAGAAGCTTATTACGACATGATGCCGCAGCGTGTAGGCAAAATTGACGAAGAAATATCTTTATTGGAGAGCCTGGGCATTTTAGTCGATTGTGATGAGGAAGGTTACCTTCTGCAGATTTTTACCAAACCGGTTGAAGACCGCCCTACCCTTTTCTTCGAGATTATTCAACGTAAAGGTGCACAAAGCTTTGGCGCGGGTAATTTTAAAGCACTATTCGAATCTTTGGAGCGCGAGCAGGAATTAAGGGGTAATTTATAGTGTAATAGTAATTCCGTCATCTCGAGCGGAGTGCAACGTAGTCGAGAGATCTGCTCATATAGATCTCTCCATTTCGCTTTGCTTCAGTCGAGATGACGGCTAATTATCACCTATAACACCTCTCCCAAATGCTTGTAATTCGACTTTATCGTATCCAGAACCTCACTCATTTTCCCACCCAGCATTAATTTGGCCATCGATTCTGTCATGCCTTTTATTTGCTCCCATTCTATTTTTGGTGGCATTGCCAAAGCATTCGGATTAGTCATGATATTTAACAAAACAGGCCCATTTTCATTTAGCGCATAACTAATTGCGGTTTCTACTTCTTCGGGTTTGGTTACCGTCATTCCTTTAAATCCCATGGCCTGTGCTACCAATGCAAAGTCTGGATTAACCATATCAGTTTCATTATCTGGCAAACCATCAACCTCCATCTCCAGTTTCACCATTCCCAGGGCCTTATTGTTAAAAACAATCAGTTTTACAGGCAGGTTATATTGTTTGATAGTAGCCAGATCGCCTAAGAGCATGGATAAGCCACCATCACCACACATCGCAATGACCTGTTGTTCAGGATGTGCCAATGCAGCACCAATGGCCATTGGCATGGCATTCGCCATAGAGCCATGGTTGAAGGAACCCAGCATTTTACGTTTGCCTGTTCCATCAATAAAACGTGCTCCCCAAACGCAGCACATACCGGTATCAACAGTAAAAATGGCATCATCAGCCGCTAAACGGTTTATCGTTTCGGCTACAAATTCGGGCTGGATTTTATTTTCCTCACCCTGATCTTTAACATAAACCTGCTGCCTTTCCTTAACCTTCTGATAGAATTCTAATTGAGATTGCAGGAAACTATCGTCTTTTTTCTCGGAGATGACTGGTAATAAAGCTTTTATGGAATCAGTGATGTTTCCACATAAACCCATGGTCAGTTTAGCCCTTCTGCCCAATCGTTCAGGCTTTTCATCAATCTGCACAATTTTGTTCTTAACCGGCATAAAATTAACATAGGGAAAATCTGTTCCCAGTAAAAGCACTACATCAGCCTCGTGCATGGCATGGTACCCTGATGGCTGTCCTAAAAGGCCTGTCATCCCCACTTCATAAGGATTATTGTATTGTATGCCCATTTTCCCTCTGAAAGAAAATCCCACCGGTGCCTTTAATTTGGCTGCTAATGCTACTACTTCATCATGTGCTTCGGCTGCACCGATACCGCAATAAATCATAATTTTCTTTTCACCATTAAGCAGGTCTGATAAATCTTTCAACTCCTGATCAGATGGACGGATCATCGGTTTATTGTTGAATAGTTGCATAGAGGTTACACTTTCCACCGCATCCAGTTGTGCCACATCGCCGGGCAAGCCAAAAACGGCAACGCCTTTTTTATGAATGGCATGCTGAACAGCCGTTTGAAACATCCTGGGCACCTGCTCGGCCGTGGTGGCTACCTGGTTATAGTAACTACAATCGTCAAATAATTTTATGGTATTCGTTTCCTGGAAAAAGTCCATTCCAAATTCGCCTGTAGGAATGGTTGATGCTATGGCAATTACCGGCACATGGCTTCGGTGTGCATCATAAAGACCGTTAATTAAGTGTACATGGCCGGGACCACAGCTACCCGCACAACATGCGATTCCGTCAAGTTCGGCTTCGGCGGCGGCAGCAAAAGCCCCCACTTCTTCATTGCGTACGTGGATCCACTTTATTTTGCCATTTCTTCTTACAGCGTCGTTGAAATAATTCAAACTGTCTCCGGTAACGGCGTAAACTCTTTTTACGCCAACCTCAACCAGCATGTCTACCAGTTGTTCTGCAACATTTTTACCCATGAAAATACTTTTTAATGATGGATTTGATATACCTAATAAATAGTAGAAGCTGGTGGATTGTTTTAGGCTAAAAGCAAAAAGAACCAATCTGACCTTGAAAAGACTTTAGATCTATGGTAACATCTGTAAGCAACAATAGCTGCATGAAGTTTCTTCACTAAAACTTCATAAATGAAGTGCACCTTTGAAATAACAAAACACGAAGCGATTTCAATTTTGTTAAATTCTAAAAACTCATAATTAGTTTTTTAGTTTTCCGGTTACCCTTATCTGATACCTCATGTATTGCAAAATACATGAGGTTTTTTTGTTAAATTATTCAATAATACTCCACTTAGAATTATGAAATATCTGAAGGTTTCTTATAGATCTTTTTAACAGTATTCGTCGCCCTGAACCGGGCCTGGCGAGTTCACCGAAGATAATTTATTTCAGGGTCTATCTAACAAAAAGATGCTGACCACGAAGTAGCGACAAGGCAATTGAAAATACTATTTCTACTTGTAAAACAAGTTCAGCATGTCGACCTCATTAATACCAGAAGTTAATACGAATAAATATTAATCGAGCCTAAGTAAATTTCTGCTATCTAATCTTTATAAAAAGCGAACTAAACCACTTACTCATGCTAATTTCACGATTAGTTTCATTAAAAGGTCAAAAATCAGATATGCCACAGCTGTTTTTTGAAAAAGGATAAGGTACATTTCTAAATCACTCCGCACTTTCTTTAAGCATCTGGTACAAATCGGTTGCACCGCCGTCAAATTTAGTTCCGTTAACATAAAATGAAGGCGTTCCGTTTACGCCACTTCGTACGCCGCTATCAAAATCATCTTCTATTTTTTGTTTAATCTCTTCTGAAGCGCTGTCTCGCTGAAACTGCTCCAAGTCTAAACCAATCATTTCGGCCAATTCGTCAAATAGCTCAACATTTAGGCGGTATTGATTTTCATAAAGTGCATCGTGCATCTCCCAAAACTTGCCTTGTAATCCAGCCGCTTCAGCAGCTACAGCAGCCGGAAATGCGAACTCGTGTGCATTTGCTAAAGGAAAGTGGCGAAAAACAAATCTGATCTGATGGCCAAAAGTCTCCTCAATTTCTTTCATAATCGGGAAGGCATCACCGCAATACGGACACTGATAATCGCCAAACTCCACAATGGTAATACTTGCCGTATCATCCCCTTGAGTATGATCCAGATTGCTTATTTCAGGTTTTAATGTACTCATCGCTTTTATTTCTTGCTTAATTCTTCCAATGCATCCAAAATACCATCCGCACCAGGATTAACGGCTACAGGTGATAAATAACTCCATGCAATTTTACCTTCTTTATCAATCACAAACAGTGCTCTTTTACTTTCGCCAACTTCATCATCATATACGCCATAAGCTTTAGAAACCGCGCCCTTCGGTTCAAAATCAGCCAGTAACGGAAAATGAAGTTTTCTATTTTCTGCAAAGGCTAAGTGGCACCATACACTGTCTACAGAAACGCCAAAAATCTGTGCGTCATATTTACTAAAATACTTTAGCATTTCGTTATAAAGTGCCATCTGGTCGCTGCATACCGGACTCCAGTCTGCAGGATAAAAAGCCAGGATAACATTTTTACCTTTAAAATCCTTGAGTTTTATTTTTTGATCGGGTGTGGCATTTAATTCGAAATCTGGTGCAGTATCGCCTTGTTGTAACATATTACGAAGCTTAAAATTTAAATCATGAATAAAACAGTACTAATGCCTTCTTGTTTTGTAACAAAAATCAACCTAATTTTTGCCGTTTGATTAAATAAGACTGAAGAATCGGGTAAAAACCCTCATTCATATCGGCATCGATTAAATCGATTTTATATTGAGCACATTTCAGCGCAATCTCTTGTCGATAAGTAGAAACTGCTGTTATATAATTCTCCTTTACCTGATTGGCATGTACTTTAATCATCTCTCCGGTTTCCATATCAATAAACTGGTACGGACGGTTCTCAAAATTGAAATTGACCTCTTTTCTTTTATCAACCACGTTAAAAACCACCACCTCATGTTTGTTGAATTTCAGGTGTTGCAGGGCATCGAAAAACTGATCAGTTTTATCTGTACTTATTTGGGTAGTGAACAGATCGCTAAAGATAATCACCAGGGAACGTTTGTGGATCAGTTCTGCTACCTGGTGCAGTGCCTCACTTAGATTGGTCTTTGCGTTTACCTTTGGTTTCTGTAGCAGCTCTTCCAATTGGGTAAATAAATACTTCTGATGTACTGTGGTCGATTTTGCAGGAGAATTGAACAATATCTCATCGGCAAACAAGCTAAGCCCGAAAGCATCACGTTGTTTCTTTAACAGATACATTAGCGATGCTGCAGCCTGTATAGAAAATATCAATTTATTGTTTTTAGGCTCGGGAAAGTACATGGACGAGGAAACATCCATCACAAACTGACAACGCAAATTCGTTTCTTCTTCGAAACGTTTGCTGTAAAGTTTGTCGGTTTTGGCGTATAATTTCCAATCTATATTCTTAACATTATCACCATCATTGTACTGACGGTGTTCGGCAAACTCAACCGAGAAACCATGAAAAGGACTTTTATGCAAGCCTGTAATAAAACCCTCTACCACTTGCTGCGCGAGCAGTTCTAAATTACCATAGCTTGTTTCGTTCTCGTAGTTTACAGCCTGCATGTCGTAAAGCTAATGAAAGATTTAGAAAATACTCGTAAAAACCGATCAGATTTTGACGGCAAAACGATATTCAGTTAACGAGCACAGCTTTGGGCGCATTAATATTCTTATGAGTGACTTGGAAAGCAATTGCAGCACCTAGCCGCCAATGCAGCCCCGCCCCCGCTTCTGCCGATTGAAAAAACCGGCATCTCGCTACGGTCGGGTTTAGGTGGCGCCGACTGTGCTACTATCTTTGGTAATTCAACCAGATTGCAGTGAACATTCCGATCCTTCATCGGAATAAAATGGAAAACGGAACAGCAAGCCGCCATGAAAAAACGCCCCTCCATCTCCGAAAACAAATAGATTTATTTGAAGGCTGAAAGCAAGCCTTCGAGTTTTTAGAATATAATAAAAAGACCCAAATATAAATACACCTATTTTTCATCTAGGAGAGCCATAATTTGCTCTAACTCAACTTCTATTTGTGAATATGATAATAGTAAAGAGGTATTGGGCTTTATGATTTTTTTAATCACTTTACCTCCAGACAAATAATACCGGGCTTCTGTAGTATTTTTAATTTTAAACCCTTTTAAAGAATTGCTTATGCACTGATTATATTCGGGTTATTGTTCAGTAAAAGATTAACAAAAAAACTTCGTAATATTTTTGGATTTCTTTCAGCGGTTAAGCAAAAAATCAGAATTTTAAACCGAAGACTGGTATTTCAACTACTACTTTTTTTGAGGTCTTTAGCCATCTTTTTAATAAAACCTTCTTTGTCCCTTTTCACCTCGTTTAGCATGGCTTTTCTATCGGCAGACAAATCATAATATTTTTCAGCCCATAGGTTTATCTCGATCATTAAAGGCAGTAAGTCAATCCCTTTTTGTGTGAGTTGATATAGAACTTTCGCTTTACTGTCCGGATGGTCTGATTTTGTAATAATATTATTTTCTTCTAGCGTTTGTAGTCGGGACGCTAAGATGTTCGTGGCAATTTTTTCTCCTGATTTCAAAAAATCACCATAAGTACATTGTTTTGCAAACATTAAGTCCCTCACAATAAGCAATGACCATTTATCTCCCCAAACCTCAAGGGAACTACTAATTGGACAATCTGATCTTTTTTTACTATCTGACATAAATTATTTTTTAAATAAACACTTGCAAAATGAAAGTTGATTTATATCTTTGCACTTGCAAATCGCAAGCGAAATTACGATTTTTTTAAAACAAAAGAAATGAAAACAACAGGAAATACCATTTTTATCAGCGGCGGAAGTGCCGGAATAGGTTTAGCAATTGCTAAAAAACTGAATGCCGAAGGCAATAAAATCATCATCAACGGACGTAGTGCAGAACGACTTGAAAAGGCCCTTGCAATGCTTGATAATGCAGTTGCCATTCAGGGCGATTTATCGGTAGAAGCAGATAGAATTCGTATTGTGGAAGATTTAAAAACCAATCATCAGGAGGTCAATATCATTGTAAACAATGCCGGTGCCGCATTTGGCTATTTATTGAGCGAAACTACCAACGCACACGAAAAAGCTGCCATAGAGATGAATACAAATTATCTGGCTATCGTCCATTTTACTGAATTAATGCTACCACATCTATTGCAAAAAGAAGCGTCGGCAGTTGCAAACGTTTCTTCGCTGGCGGTGTTTGGCAGTCATAAATTTTTGCCGACTTACGGTGCAACGAAAGCAGCACTTCACTCCTATACGGTTGCTTTAAGAATGACGTATGAAGAGCAAAAAAATTTAGAGATATACGAAATCTATCCGCCTTTGGTAAATACCGATTTCTCGGCAGAAATAGGCGGTGCAAACGGCATTCCTCCTTCTGAGGTAGCTGATGAATTTTTCGTTGCACTTGAAAATAATCAATTTGATGTACCCGTGGGCGAAACGAAAAAGTACGCAGCAGCAGTGGCAGAAGCCCTATTAAAAATTTCATAAATCGATTATTACAAAAACTGGGTTATGGATTTGAAAAACAAAACGATTTTGATTACCGGTGGAGGTTCCGGTATTGGTTTGGAAGCGGCTCGACAGTTTTTGCAGGCAGGCGCCAAGGTGATCATTACCGGAAGAAGTCAGCGTAAGCTGGATGATGCATTAAGGCTTTATCCAACACTTGTTGCGATACAAAGCGATGCCTCTAAGGAAGATGACGCCAACAACTTGCTCAAAAAAACAGAAGAACTGGGCGGCATAGATATTTTGTACCATAATGCAGGTGTAGGTGTACCGCCGTCCAATTTGGGTATCCCGAAAAACGAGCATTTGGAAGGTGCTCTTTACGAAATGGAAGTTAACTATTTTGGTGTAATACGGCTGAACAATCTTTTTATGGAGATGCTAAAATCCAGAAAAGAAGCGGCGATTATCCATACTACGTCCATTCTCAGTATCATACCCTCTGCCATTGAAGCTACCTATTCGTCTTCTAAAACAGCTTTGGCGTTTTATGTACATTCATTACGCAAACACCTGCGGATTTTAAACAGCAAGTTGAAGATTTTTGAACTGCTTCCACCCTTGGTAGATACGGATATGGTGGCTGATAGGGATGATAAAAAAATAAGTCCTTCGCAGTTGATAAGTGGCTTGATTAAAGGATTGGAAAACGATATTTATACGATTAGAATTGGCGACAGCAAGATTATTTACTTTTTGAACCGTTTTCTTCCGAAGGTGGCTTACAATATTATCAATTCAAAAAAGCACGACAAAAAATTAGTTAATTAATTACAATCGATATGAAAGCATATAGTATTTCGAAATATAGTAAAGGCGATAAAATGCAACTGGTCGATATGCCAGAACCGAACATCGGGGATAGCGAAGTTTTGGCAGCCATACACGCTACTGCCCTCAATCAGTTAGACAACAAACTGAAAGAAGGCGAGTTTAAATTGTTGTTGCCCTATAAATTTCCCTTGGTTTTGGGGCACGATTTTGCAGGAGTAATAACAAAAGTTGGCTCGAAAGTCAATCGTTTCAAAGCAGGCGATGAAGTATTTGCCCGTCCTGCCGATTTTCATATTGGTACATTTGCCGAGTACATCGCTGTCAATGAAAATGATCTGGCTTTGAAGCCTAAAAATATTTCAATGGAAGAGGCCGCTTCTATTCCTCTGGTGGCATTGACGGTTTGGCAGGCATTTTTTGAGAAAGCACAACTTAAAAAAGGGCAGAAGGTTTTTATACAGGCAGGTTCAGGCGGTGTAGGCACCATTGCTATTCAACTAGCAAAACATTTGGGTGCCACCGTTGCCACAACTGCAAGTGTCCATAATTTTGAATTACTTAAAAGTTTAGGTGCTCATGTGCTTATTGATTACAAAACACAGGACTTTGAAACCATTCTGAAAGATTACGACTTGGTACTGAACAGCCAGGATGAAAAAACGCTTGCAAAATCGTTACGAATTTTAAAAAGAGGTGGAAAAGTCGTATCCATTTCTGGACCGCCTGATGTCGCTTTTGCCAAAGCGTTAAGTTTGCCTTGGTTTACAAAAATGGTTATTTCATTTTTAAGCAGAAAAGTAAGGAACCAAGCCCAAAAGCTTGGTGTTGATTACACTTTTCTTTTTATGCAAGCCAATGGCAAACAACTGACGGCAATTGCAGATTTGATTGAAAAAGGTGTGATTAGTCCGGTTATTGATAAAGTATTCCCGTTTGCAGCAATGAACGAGGCGATGGATTATGTATCAAGTGGCAGGGCAAAAGGTAAAGTGGTTGTTAAGATCAAGTAGTTTTTGGCTAAATAACTTGTTGAAAAACTGGCAAATGGGTTGCTTATTCACTGATTATATTCGGGTTATTGTCGTTATGGGTTTATTCTTGTGAGAAAAAGGAAAATCGGAAACAGGAACAGGCTTACAATACAACCCAACATTTGTAACGGCACTATTTGCCAAATGACAAATAGTTTAATTTTAAAACGGGCGACCTTCACTGTTAAATTAAAAACAAAAGAAATGAAAACAGTATTAGTTACAGGTGCCTCATCGGGAATAGGTAAAGCAACAGCAATTTATTTGGCACAAAACGGCTACAACGTTTACGGTGCAGCACGCAGAATAGAGAGAATGCAAGACTTAAAAACACACGGGATAAAACCAATTTCTTTGGACGTTACCAAAGAAGAAAGCCTTGTTGCTTGTGTTGAACAAATTTTGAAAGAAGCAGGAAGCATTGACATTTTAATTAACAATGCGGGGTCAGGATATTACGGTGCGTTGGAAGATATGCCAATATCTGATGCAAAATATCAGTTGGAAGTCAACGTTTTTGGTGTGGCACGTTTAATACAATTGGTATTGCCCAATATGCGAAAAAACAATTACGGTAAAATTGTAAACATTTCATCGGTTGGCGGAAAAGTAACGCTGCCAATGGGCGTATGGTATCACGCAAGCAAATTTGCTATTGAAGGATTGAGTGATGCACTTCGTAAAGAAGTAAAGTCGTTCGGAATTGACGTAATAGTCATTGAGCCGGGCGGCACAAAATCAGAAATGACAGGACTTGGAACTGAATATATGTCAAAAGTCTCGGGCGATACTGCATACAGCTCTTTGGCAAAAGGCGTAATCAATATGTATGCAGCAGTAGAAAAAGATGCTGCCGACCCAATTGTAATTGCTAGACTTATCAAACGAGGCATTGAAGCAAATAATCCGAAAACAAGGTATGCTGGGGCTTCGGGAGCGAAAATGATGTTATTTTTCAAGAAAATTCTGTCCGATAAAATGTTTGACAAAATGATAATGAGCCAAATGAAATAAAACTATGGACACATTGATCAATTATTTATTGCAATTCGGAAATTTGAACAAACAGCAAATGGACTTCATCACAAGCAAGTCAACAGAATTAGCACTTCGCAAAGAAGGCTATTTTTCAGAAGCAGGCAAAATAGCAAAACAAGTTGGGTTCATTTTGGACGGCATTCTTCGGGTTTGTTATTACAACAATAAAGGCGAAGAAATTACCAGTTATTTTATAGACGAAAACAATTTTGTAGTAGATCTGGACAGTTTTGATAACAAGATTCCCTCTTCAGGCTATGTGCAAGCCGTTACGGACTGCAAACTAATTGTGTTTTCTAAACAAAATTGGGAAGAAATTGCCAATACCATTGTCGGTTGGGAGAGTATTGTCAATAAAATTGTCAAAAAATCATTAATACAAAAAATAGAGAGAAGAAGTCCATTGGTTTCAGAAGATGCTACAACGCGTTACCTGGCGTTTATGGAAAAATACCCGCAGCTTGCCAATCGTATTCCGCTTTCTTATTTGGCTTCCTATTTGGGAGTTACACAATCGTCATTAAGCCGAATTAGGAAAAATATTCGATAAACATTTTAAATTTTATTTAAGGACTACCAAGACGAATAGCCTCATGATTATCCGTCTTTTGGGTGTCAAGTAGCAGGGCAAAAAGAAAAGTAGCGGTAAAGTCTAGATAGCTTTTTTAGCCAATAATTCATTATTGCAATAAACATTTCGGGTAATGGCGATGGTAGGGCAATCGGAGCAATTCTGTAAATGTACCAAAGTTTAATAGAAGCACAAAAGCTAAAGTGCGCACTTCAGCTCCGTTTTGACAATAACTTGTTACCTGTTCCCCTTTTTAGAATATAATAAAAAGACCTAAATATAAATGCACCTATTTTTCATCTAGGAGAGCCATAATTTGCTCTAAATCAGCTTCTATTTGTGAATATGATAATAGTAAAGAGGTATTGGGCTTTATGATTTTTTTAATCACTTTACCTCCAGACAAATAATACCGGTATTCCGTACTATTTTTAATTTTAAACCCTTTTAAAGAAATCGGCTTATCGTATACCGTTTCCTTTTTATATAAAAAAAATAAGTTTTTATTGTTTAAATAGTAATCTGCCTCAGTCTTTCCTGTTTCACCATAAAAAACACAATGTATTTTTTTAAGCGCACCTTTATTATAATAGCCAGTTACCACACCACCTTCTGCCGACATCCCGAAAGCATCTCTGGTTCTTTTCCTAAAAAACTTGAGTTGTTTATTAATTAGCGCAAAATCCGACTTGATTTTTTTGATTGCGGCTACGCTATCCATCTTATCGTTAATTGGATTTTTGTCACCCGCAAAAGTATTGTGGCTGCTGCAGATCATGGCTATTAATAGCACAAGCCATTTTAAATAATTTTTCATTGTTAAATCTTTGATTACCAAAAGTAGGCTGTAAAATTTATACACTTAAAATAGTCAAAATTCCCGGCGCCTCAAATCTTTAGCAATCCAATCTTTAAAGAATAATAATTAGTGAGCGTATGCATTCAACATCTGCCGATAGGGAAACGGCATCACCCGAAGATCGGATCTAAGTGGAGCCTAATGGCCATTTCCCTTGGTAAATAAACCGGATTAAGCGGAATAGCCAGGATCTGAACATTCCGTCGGGAGAGGATTGTAAGCGAAAGCGGGACAGAAAGCCGCCATGAAAACCGGGCCTCCATTTCCTAAAACAAATAGATTCATTTGAAAGCTGAAAGCAAAGCCTTTAAGTTTTGAAATATAATAAAAAGACCTCACAGGTTTTTGAAACCTGTGAGGTCTGAATAACAAAAATTAAAATTAATTACTTCTTCGCTATCCTATACAAATGTCCGTTATCTGTTACCGAATAAAGTGCTCCATCTTTTTCTACCATATCTCTGAAACGTTCGCCTTTACCTTCCAGTAATCTTTCCTCGCCGACAATTTTATCATTTTTTATCACCAATCGGATAATATGCGAACCGCCTAAACCTCCAACAAATAAATTTCCTTTCCACTCGGCTATGCTATTGCTGTTATAAAAAGCGATACAACCTGGCGAGATACTCGGATTCCAATAATAAACGGGCTGTTCCATCCCTTCTTTTTGCTGAATGCCATCCCCCACTTTTTTACCGCTGTATTCTGTTCCGTAGGTAATAATTGGCCAGCCGTAATTTTTGCCTGGCTTAATGATGTTTACTTCATCACCACCTTTAGGCCCAAATTCTGCTTCCCATAAATCCCCGGTTTGTGGATTGATAGCCAAGCCATCCGGATTGCGAAGGCCGTAAGCATAAATTTCAGGTCGGGCATCGGTTTTACCGGCAAAAGGGCCATTTGCTACAGCTTTTCCCTCTGGAGTAAGATGCAAAATTTTGCCTAATGAAGAATTTAAATATTGTGCCTGTATCCTGATGTCGTTGCCGGAACGTTCGCCTGTACTTACAAATAGATTTCCGTTTTTATCAAAAACGATTCTTGATCCGTACTGAAGTTTACCAGAATAAGCTGGTGTAGCACGGTAAATAACAGTTTGGTTTTCTATCGCGGTTTCACTTGCCGCCAATTTACCTTTTGCAATGGCCAATAATACGCCTTTATCCTGTGGCTCTGAATAAGCCCAGTAAATCATCCTGTTTTTAGCGAAGTTGGGATCTAAAGTTACATCCAGTAAACCACCCTGACCAGACGGATCTACTTTTGGTAAACCTGTAATCTTTTTGCTCAGTTCCCCATTGGCATTTAAAATAACCATGGTTCCCTGTTTCTGGGTAATTAAAAAACGGCCATCAGGAAGTACCGAAATAGCCCAAGGATTCTCCAGTTTCTCATTGATTACCGTAATATCCAAAGGAGTTTTGGTTTTTACACCTGCAATACGGGTCTGTCCGGTAAAGGCTGGTTTATAATCTGCAGATGGCGGGTTAGTTTCAACCGGATTTTGGGCCGATACACAAGCAATATTAGCACAGTTTAAAGCTAAACCAGCTAATAAAATCGATAAAGTTTTATTATTAAATAAGTGATTAGACATGATTGTTAGTTTTTTTGATTAAAGAAACAAAATTATGTTTGCATTAAAAAACCCAAATTCTTGTTATGAACCTGGGTTTTAAATATGTTACAAGCCCTTAGGCTGATCTTTTTGCTTTAAGCTTAAACTAAGCAAGTTGCTTGTTTAATTTTTCTGCCAACACTGATTTTGGAACAGCACCAACTTGTTTGTCTACCACTTCACCACCTTTAAAGTATAATAAAGCCGGGATGTTGCGGATACCAAACTGCATTGAAATTTGTGGGTTGTTATCAACGTTTACTTTTCCAACTACCGCTTTGCCATCATATTCTTTAGCGATCTCTTCTACTACTGGACCAACCATGCGACAAGGGCCACACCATTCTGCCCAAAAATCTACTAATACGGGTTTATCTGATTTTAATACAAGCTCCTCGAAGTTTGCATCTGTGATTTCTAATGCCATAATTATTTTTTTTATGTTCAAATATATGTATTCAATTGTAATGCCACCAATTCTGTAATGCCAATTTGACATTATTTTGAGGTAGAAGCAGCGTGCAGAGCGTTTGGCGCATAGCATACAAAGCCGTAAAATAAAAGCTTCTATGCTTTGAACTCTGTGCCCTATGCTTAATTGAGCTTGTAATTTACAACATTCATACCCATTAATTGTTCTAAGAACTTGTTGTTGGGGTTAATTTTTAAATTTTTAGAAGGTAAATCGAGCATAATCTGCTTTTCACTATCAAAAACAGCAAAATTGAGTTGGCAGTTTTGCTGCTCCGAATTTGCCTTATTGTCTGCTAATATGGCCTCAATTTCTCTCATTAACTGATCGTTAACCCGCTCAATAGGCACCTGGATCGTTAAACTCTTTGCTAATTTATCACGCAGTTCGGACATCAGGTTAATTGCCGTGATTTTAAATTCCCAATCGCCTGCTTTTCCGAAGCGCTCGCCTACCCTACCCCTGATCTGTAAGAAATATCCTTCGGTTAAAAATGATTTAAACTTTAAAAAATCTTCACCAAACAAGGCCATTTCGCAGGCATCATCATAATCTTCGAAAACAAAAGTTCCGAAAGGTTTACCGGTTTTGGTAATCCGCTGCGATGCCGTTACCACCAGGCCACCTACACAAAGCTCGCGGTTTTTTAGTTTTTCAAATTCGGCCAAAACCTCTTCATTGCTATCGCCCATCCGTACCTTATTGATGATACTGAGCTGCCGGACACTATTGGTACAGAATTTATCAAGTTCGAGTTTATAATTATCCAATGGGTGACCGGAAAGGAAAATCCCGATTGCATCTTTTTCATATTTCAACCGGTCCATTAAAGCCCACTCGGGTGAGACTGGCAAACTTGGCTCTAAAATCAGATCGGCCTTTGAGCCACCAAAGAGTGAAGCCTGCGAAGTGCTTTCATTGTTCTGAAAATCATTGGCATATTTAATAATCTTTTCAATGCCATTCATTTTATCATTCGGGCCAATATAAAAATACTGTGCCCTATGCCCGCCAAAGGCATCAAAAGCACCGCTATATACAAAACTCTCGTAAGCTTTTTTATTTACAATACGCGTGTTGGAACGCTTGGCAAAATCGTACACACTGGCATAAGGTCCGTTGGCCGTGCGTTCTTCGATGATACTCTCTACCGCTTTCTCGCCCACTCCTTTTACCGCCGACATCCCGAAACGTACTTCTCCTTTGGCATTAACCGAAAATTTAAGATCAGATTCGTTTACGTCCGGACCTAAAACAGTCACACTCATCTGACGGCACTCTTCCATAAAGAAAGCCACCTGCTTAATATCACTCATGTTATTGGATAATACCGCAGCCATATATTCGGCAGGATAATGTGCTTTCAAATAGGCCGTTTGATAAGCAATCCATGCGTAACAGGTAGAGTGCGATTTATTGAAGGCGTAAGATGCAAATGCTTCCCAATCTTTCCAGATTTTCTCTAAAACGGTAGCATCATGGCCTTTTTCCGAAGCTTGTTTTACAAACTTAGGTTTCATCTTATCCAACACGTCTTTTTGTTTCTTACCCATGGCTTTACGCAAAACGTCGGCCTCACCTTTGGTAAAGCCAGCCAGTTTTTGCGATAAAAGCATTACCTGCTCCTGATAAACGGTAATCCCGTAAGTTTCCTTTAAATATTCCTCACAGGCGTCCAGATCGTATTTAATTTCTTCCTCGCCATTTTTACGGCGAACAAAACTCGGAATATACTCCATTGGTCCCGGGCGGTACAAAGCGTTCATGGCAATCAAGTCATCAAAAACCGTTGGTTTAAGCTCTTTCATGTATTTCTGCATACCCGGACTCTCGTACTGGAAAATACCAATGGTTTCACCGCGCTGGAAAAGTTCATAGGTCATCACATCATCAATCGGGAAATTATCGGGATTGAGATCAATACCATGTCTTTTTTTAACCAGTTTCACAGTATCTTTAATCAGGGTTAAGGTTTTTAGCCCCAGGAAGTCCATTTTTAATAAACCGGCGCTTTCTACAACCGAGTTATCAAACTGGGTAACATATAAATCTGAATCTTTGGCTACCGATACGGGAACAAAATTGGTAATGTCGCTCGGGGTAATAATCACACCACAGGCATGGATACCTGTATTACGCAACGATCCCTCTAAAACCTGCGCCTGTTGGATGGTTTCGGCACTTAAATCTCTCTGGCTGCCCAGGTTTTTCAGTTCTACAACTTTCTCATATTCATCAGGACGTAAAGCATCTTTTAAGCTTTTCTCGTCGAGGTTAAATATTTTAGCCAGCTTCATATTCGGGATCAGCTTGGCAATTTTATCGGCCTCAAACAGGGGCAAATCCAATACACGTGCTGTATCGCGGATAGACGATTTGGCCGCCATGGTACCATAAGTAATAATCTGCGCTACCTGGTTGGCACCATATTTATTAATTACATAATCCATTACACGTCCACGCCCCTCATCGTCAAAGTCGATATCGATATCGGGCATGGACACACGGTCGGGATTTAAGAAACGCTCAAAAAGGAGGTCGTATTTAATCGGATCGATATTGGTAATACCCAGGCAATAAGCCACTGCTGAACCTGCAGCTGAACCCCTCCCAGGCCCTACTGATACGTCAAGATTACGAGCCTCTGCGATAAAATCCTGTACAATCAAAAAATAACCCGGATAGCCGGTTTTTTCAATCGTGGCCAATTCAAAATCCAGACGTTCAATTACATCGTCAGTTAAGGTTCCATAGCGACGTTTTGCACCTTCGTAAGTTAAATGCCTTAAAAATTTATTCTCACCACGTTTACCACCATCAACTTCATCTTCAGCAACCAAAAATTCTTCAGGAATATCAAATTTAGGTAACAGTACCTCACGGGCCAGTTTATAGGTTTCAACTTTGTTCAGAATATCCTGAATGTTCAAAATCGCTTCGGGCAGATCAGCAAAAAGTGCCTTCATTTCATCAGCCGATTTGAAATAGTACTCCTGGTTAGGTAAACCGTAGCGATAACCACGGCCACGGCCTATTGGTGTAGCCTGCTTTTCACCATCTTTTACACAAAGTAAAATATCGTGCGCATTGGCATCTTTTTTATTTACATAATAAGTATTGTTGGTTGCCACCAGTTTAACGGCATGTTTGCGGGCAAAAGCAATTAATGTTTCATTAACACGGTTTTCATCTTCCTGGTTGTGGCGCATCACTTCGAGATAGAAATCGTCGCCAAACATTTCCTTCCACCAGATCAGCGCTTCTTCCGCCTGGCTTTCGCCCATGTTTAAGATCTTGCTGGAAATCTCACCGCCCAGGTTACCTGATAAAACAATGATATCTTCCTTATACTGCTCTATAATCTGTCTGTCGATACGCGGCACATAATAGAAACCCTTGGTATAGGCAATCGACGACATTTTGGCGAGGTTGTGATAGCCATTTTTGTTTTTCGCCAGCAATACCATCTGGTAGCCATTGTCTTTTGCGGTACGGTCTAAATGGTTTGCGCATACGAAAAATTCCACCCCTACTATCGGTGTCATTACCACCTCGGTAGGACGTTCGCCGGCTTCTATTGCCGCAGCATTTTTGGCTTCGGCTGCTTTATTGTGATTAAGTACGTTGTTTACAAAATGGAAAGCCCCCATCATGTTTGCATGATCGGTCATGGCTACAGCGGGCATTTTTTGTGCGGCAGCGGCCTTTACCAGATCAGGAATGCTGATGGTACTCTGTAATACCGAAAACTGTGTATGGTTATGCAAATGCACAAATGTTGCAGCAGCAAGTTCTTGTTTGTTATCGGCAAGTTCCTGTTTAGAAATTCCACTGCCTTCGGTTTTTTGCTGGCGTTTACGGATTTCATCAGATGCAGCCTTTAAATTAATATGCTTTAATCCTATGCCCCGAATTAAGCCTGGGTTTACTTCCCTAAAGCGGGGAAAATATTCTACATCAACAAGCAGTTCTTCTTTTTTGAATACCTCTCTTTTTATCAGTTCCAGAAAACAACGCGTGGTCGCTTCAACGTCGGCGGTAGCATTGTGGGCTTCATTAAAGGGTTCACCAAACAAATAAGAATGTAATTCTGTCAAGGTTGGCAATTTAAATTTACCGCCCCTACCTCCGGGCAATTGTAAAAGTTGTGCGGTAACTTCGGTACAGGTATCTAAAACAGGCATTTCTGCCAGGCGATTAGCCACTCCGAAGCGGTGAAACTCGCAGCCCATAATATTCACATCGAAACCGACATTTTGCCCAACAATAAATTTGGCTTTGTTTAAAACCTCGTTAAACCTGGCTAACATTTCGTTGAAACCTATACCTTGTTCCGTTGCAAGTTCCGTAGAAATTCCATGGATCCGTTCTGCATCATATGGGATGTTAAAGCCTTCTGGTTTTACCAGATAATCCTGATGTTCAACCAATCTCCCCATCTCATCGTGCAGCTGCCAGGCAATCTGTATACAACGCGGCCAGTTATCTGTATCGGTAATAGGTGCATTGTAATTGCGGGGCAGCCCCGTGGTTTCAGTATCAAAAATTAAGTACATATTGTGCGGCAAAGAATTAACCGTTGTAAAACAATAACGGTTCTTCAAAAATAAGGATTTTGAGGGTTGAAGTTGTCAGGATTTTATCAACAAAATGTGACAGTCAAACTGAGTTTGGATTTGAAATGACAAGAACCGAGGCGCATGAAAAGTCGTCGGCCTTAGTTAATGTGGAACCAGGATATTTAGCGAAGAAGATTTCTTTTTTTTGGAAATGAACGGTCAGTTTTCCATAGGGTGATTCAGCCCTGCTATCCGCTTTACTTCGTTGCACTACGTGTTCGCTCCTATCAGGTTTACAAACTAGGTAAGTGCTTCGATGGTCAAGAGCAAACGGTTTGGTTCGTGAAGACACGAACCACGGCTTGAGGATTTTATCAACAAAATCTTTCGACAAACCTTACAGATTTTTAAAACCTGCAAGGTTTAAAATAGAAAAACGCTTATCCTCGTTTCCAAACGGGTGCATCCATATCAAAACAATTCTATCGTTTTTAGAAACAAATTATTCAGTTAAATATTTACTTTTTTTTCGGAAATGAATGATTCAATTTTTACAGCCGGTTTCTGGCCCTGCTATATGCTTCATCCCGATAGAGATATTGGAATGTTCACTACAATTGGGTTTAATTACCAACGATAGTAGCACAGTCGGCGCTACCTAAACCCGACAGCAGCGGCAGCGCCCGATTCTTCATCGGGCCTATAGCGAATGGCGGGACTGCATAAACCCAAATGCTTCTGCACTTGCTTTCCATAACACATTAATAAATCTTTAGCACTTAAAAAAACAATGATAAGATTCTTCGCTGCGCTCAGAATGACAAACACTTTATCAGTATGCAACTGTAAACTGAAAACCTCCAACTGAAAACTTCTAAAAATGCTCCTGGCTTACCAGCTCACTTACTTCATATCCCTTCTGCCTGCATCTTTCAATAATATGCACCAATAAATCGGCTTCCATCTTTGGTTCACGGGCCATAATAAAGAGATATTTTTCATCCGGATGCCCTACCACGACATAACTGTAATCATCAGCCAGCTCTATAATCCAATAACCAATTTTAAAAGGCCATAAAAACTGGGCTTTCATATCTCCATCGGCTTTTTCCTTGTCGAAAAATAGCTTTGAAGTGATCGATTTTTCTTCAGGTTTCCCATCCTTATGGTAGGTGGTATATACATCAAAATGATCATCATCTATTAAGGTATAGGTCTCAGTAGTCTGTTTCCAATGTTTATCCAATAAGGTTGGTATAGAATATAAAGAATACCATTTTCCCTCGAAGGCTTTATAATCGATATTTGAGATTGGCTTGTTTTCCATATTTATTAGCACAAAAATTGTTGATTAGTAACGATTAATTAAACCCCGATTAAATTATAAAGTTTTGAAAAGCATTTTTTAACCTTATATTTATTTATACCTTCGATAGGTATTTAACGAAAGCGAACCAAAAAATATAAATATATGAAAGTAACCGTTGTTGGCGCAGGCGCAGTTGGTGCCACTTGTGCAGATCATATTGCCCGCAAAGAATTGGCGAACGAACTTGTATTATTGGATATTAAAGAAGGTTTTGCCGAAGGTAAGGCAATCGACATGATGCAAACTGCAACCCTTTTGGGCTTCGATACCAAAATTACAGGGGTAACGAATGATTATAGCAAAACCGCAGGTTCTGATGTAGTGGTAATTACTTCGGGTTTGCCACGTAAACCGGGGATGACCCGCGAAGAACTGATTGGCATTAATGCAGGTATTGTGAAAGGTGTTGCCGAAAATATTTTAAAATTCTCTCCTGAAGCCATCTTCATCGTGATCAGTAACCCTATGGATACGATGACCTATCTGGCCTTAAAATCTTTAGGACTGCCGAAAAACCGTATTATTGGTATGGGTGGAACGTTAGATAGCGCACGTTTCAAATTTTATTTATCACAAGCTTTAAATTGCAGCCCTAATGATTTACAAGGATTTGTAATTGGTGGCCATGGCGATACTACGATGATTCCATTGACCCGTTTAGCTACTTACCAAAGTTTACCAGTAAGCCATTTATTGGATAAAGCCACGCTTGATCAGGTGGCGGCAGACACCATGGTTGGTGGCGCTACTTTAACTGGTTTAATCGGAACATCAGCCTGGTATGCTCCGGGTGCGGCAGGTGCGGCATTGGTTGAAGCCATTTTACGAGACGAGAAAAAACTATTTACCTGCTGTGTTTCGCTTGAAGGAGAATACGGACAACAAGATATTTGTTTAGGTGTACCGGTAATAATCGGTCGCAATGGTTGGGAAAAAATCGTCGATTTTAAATTAACAGAAGATGAACAGGCGGCATTTAATAAAAGTGCTGATGCAGTGAGGAACATGAACAGCGTACTGGCAGAAATGAAACTGGTTTAAAAGGATAAATCGTCATTGCGGGAAGGCTTCTTTAGCCAACAGCCTGTACCGACTTTCCGGGGGAGCGATCTTAAAACGATCGATACCAGCCAACGCTTAAAGATTACTTCGTCGTTCCTCCTCGGCATATCGTCACCCTGAACTTGTTTCAGGGTCTTCCAATCGAGATGAAGATTATTTTTCAGGATATTAAAGAAGCTTTAGCCATTGAATATCAAAAGTATAGATAAAATAGTAGCTGAGACACATAACATCAGTACCTACCATAAAATCCCGATTTTAGATGGTCTGGAGTTGTTAAATGCTAAAAAACACACCATTGATTTCCCCTTTCACACGCACAATAATTTTAATATTACGCTGATTTTAAATCAGACTTTTTATACTAAACTCAACGATAAATTTTTAACGGCACCGATCGGTACAATTTCAATCACCAACCCAAACGAAGTACATGCAACTCCCTGCGATAGTAAGCTAGGCAATTCTTTTTTTACGTTTTACGTTGCTCCAGACGTGCTTAAAACCTTAAACAAAGGCCATGATGTTTTTTTTGAGGATAAAATCATTTATGATCATAATCTGGTTAACCGCTTACATTATTTGTCAGAACACTTTAACCATCCGGCGCTTAATCTAGAAAAAGCGTTACTATCTGTTTTAGAACAACTGGTTTCCCGTTATGCCTCCAGTATGTATTTTAGTGATCAGAAAACGGTGTTGTTTCAGGATTTTATCAGCGAAAACCTTTCAGAAAAATTTTCATTAACAGATACTGCAAAACGCTTCGGATTAGATAAATACAAATTTCTGCGTCTATTTAAACACGAGACTGGTTTAACGCCAAATAATTATATCCTTTTACAGCGGATAGAAAATTGCAAAAAGCTGCTCACTAAAGAAACAGATTTGATGGAGGTTGCCATTAAAACAGGTTTTTATGATGTGGCACACCTATCAAGGCATTTCAAAAGATTTACCGGTGTAACACCTTCTGAATATAAAAGGGCTTAACCCAATTGCAATATCGTACAACAGATCCCGGCATGTAAGCCTTATTTTTGCTATCATATCTCACAAAAAATGAAAAAAGATAGCTTTACCATCCTTATTATTTTATTTTTCGGTTTCTCGGTGCGTGCACAAGTGGGCCATAACCCCATTCCGATTAAAATAGACAAAACTACAGCCGATTTAAACATCAAGCAGGGCGAAGAAACTTCATTTAGTTTCCGGTTAATAAAAGATCTTTACTACTCAATCACTGTTGAACAAAAAGGAATAGATGTTACAGTAGGATTAAAAGACCATAACGGGAAAACCATACAGGATATAGATTCTCCCAATGGCCGGTTCGGCAGCGAAAAAATCATTTATTCGCCTGATAGTAGCGGTTATTTTATCCTTACGGTTAAACCACTGTCCGAAAGCAGCAATGCGAAAGAGGGTAACTATTCAGTCATCATACAAAGCCCGCCAAAGAAATTAAAAAAACAGAGTTCAAAAGCCCTCGAACAGGATTTCGACATCCTTAAAAATGCTTTCATTGAAACAAATATTGGCCTGTGGTATAATACCTATAAGCAGTTCGACAGCCTATGCAAGGCACAAAAAAGTAAGATAAAAGATCGAATGAGTGCTTTGGATTTTTATCAGATCGTTGCGCCGGTGGTTACCTACACCAAAGAGGGCCATTGTGCAATCCAGACGTCCGAAGAAACGGGTAATTACATCAGGCAACATGGTAAGTACTTTCCATTTCTGGTAAAAATCCTGGATAAAAAGGTTTATGTCCTGAACGATCTTGATCATTACAAAACCAAGGGAATGTTACTTTCTAAAATCAATGGAAATAGTATCGATAGCATCATGACGCAATTTCTAAAAATAGAGCCGGCAGACGGCTATAATACCACAAGCAAATACCGTTGGATAGAAACAGCGTTCTCTAAATATTACCTCCGTTTTTTCGAACAGCAACCGAATGTTTTCGATATCGAACTGATTAACCCAAAAACCAACGATAAGGTTCATTATAATGGAATACCAGCATTAAGTTTTAAACAATACGGAAAATTTGTTTCTAAAGAAATCCAATCTATCCCTAATTACCGCTATAAAGAACCCGCTGCATTAAAGATCGACACACTGCTCAGCACGGCTATACTAACAGTAAATACATTTTCAACCAACGATTATACAGGTGGCAGAAAGGGTTTTAAAGAATTCTTAGCCAGGGGTTTTCAAGACATTGCTCATCATAAAATAAAGCATTTAATTATTGACATCAGGAAAAATGAAGGCGGTGCACAGGCCATGGAAGACCACTTAATGTCGTATCTGGTCGACAAAGAATATCCAAAATACCAGTATGCTGAAATTCCGTCCTTTACCTATTCTTTTTTAGATTATACCAATTACCGGAATAAAGAATCGCAGGATGATTTTGAAAAGGAGTTAAAAGCCGAATTTTATCGCAGCAACGACGGGCGTTACCTGGATCTTCCCGGGAAATACAAAAGTGATACACCTCAAACCAACCGTTTCAAAGGCGATTTGTATATACTCATCAGCGGTTTATCTTTTTCCGGAGGATCAGAATTTGCTGCTTTAGCAAAAAATTATACCCACGCACGTTTTATAGGTGAAGAAACAGGCGGAGGTTATTATGGCAATACCAGTGGTTTTTTCATCAATTATACCTTACCTAATTCCAAATTAACCGGCCGGATCCCACTCATTAAATTTGTTGTTAAAGAAAAACAAAATAATATTCCATTTGGTCGCGGTGTAATGCCCGATAACGAAGTGCAGCCAAAAATTGAAGAGTACTTAAGCGGATATGATACAGAAATGGAATTTGTAAAAAACCTGATCAAAAACAAATAACCCTTACCCGACATGGTTTTTAGGTTAATTAGCCTAATTTAGGCTTCTAAACATTTGTTATGAAAGCCATTTCAATTCCCTTAAAAATAATAAACTTACAAGACGATGGCTTCCACCTTTTAGTGGAAGTTATTGTTTTTAAGGAAAAACACCTCGCCGTTTTAGATACCGGCGCTTCACGGAGTGTTTTCGATAAATCATTGATCGAAAAACATATATCAGAAACACTTCAGGTTTCTGATGAAATTAATGCTGCTACACTTTTTACCACCACCACTACCATACAGGCTACTCTTCCTCAATTAAAAATCGGCACCTTAAAGATCAATAATTATGAAACAGTGGCTTTTGATCTGCAGTCAGTAAGCGAAACTTACCAGCAGTTTGGTCACCCGCCTATTATGGGGATTATTGGCGGAGATATCTTAATGCAGTATAAGGCTGTGATTAATTACCAGAAAATGATGCTGAGGCTTTATAGATAAAGATAATTTTTCTTTATGACACCGATCATTTTTAACAAAGCCATTTTAAGTGATATTTGATCTTAATGAAGAAGTTAATCGCAATCTTTTGTGTTATTTTTTGGGCCGGATTAATTGGTGGAATTAGCTTTTTGGAAGCCCCGCTAAAATTTCAGGCACCAGGAATTACCATCCCGCTTGGTTTAGGTATCGGGCAGTTGGTTTTTCAGGCACTCAATAAAATAGAGGTTATATTACTTATTGCTATTTTAGCCTGCTCCTTGCCGGCACCGTTAAAAAACATCAGCAGTATTTTACTTTTTTCGGTTACCATCCTGTTGATGATCGATACCTTTTGGTTATTGCCGTTACTTGATGAAAGGGCAAAACTGGTTTTGTCTGGTCATGCCCCGGTAAGAAGTTACCATCATATCTTGTATATCATTGCCGACACCATTAAATTCCTGATATTGATTACAATGGGTTTCTTAAATTTAAAATCATTAAAACATGAAAAAGGATATTGATAATAGAGCAGATATTATCGTTTTAGTGGATACTTTTTACGAAAATGTTGCGATAAATCCACATATAGGCCCGATATTTACCGATGTTGCCAAGGTGGATTGGACACACCACCTACCGAAAATGTACGATTTTTGGGAAAGTATACTTTTCGGTAAAGCCATTTATAAGGGAAATCCGATGCTAAGCCATTTTGCACTGAATAAACAAACGCCATTGCAGCAGGAACAATTTGAGATATGGAAAAATCTCTTTTTCCAAAACGTAGACGATTTGTTTACGGGACCTAATGCAGAACTGATTAAACAAAAAGCCCAATCTATTGCTGATTTAATGCACTTTAAAATCAATGCCCCCTTATCGAAGATCAAGATTGTTTAGTTCAATCCGCTTTGATTTCAACTGCTTTCTTTATAAATTTAGTTAACCAAACTAAATTTATGTTATGAAATTTCTCAAAATCTTTTTAGGCATTATCGCCGTACTGGCAGTAATCATTATTGGAGGTAGTTTCTTTCTTCCAAAAAGCTATTCCGTTAATCGGACTATAACCATTCTTGCTCCAGACAGTATTATTTATAAAAACATTGCCGATTATCAGGAATTTTACAAATGGAATGCATGGTCTAAAATGGATCCAAAAGCGAAGATTACCATTACCGGTACAGCTGCTCAGCCGGGTCACCTGTACCAATGGGATGGTGAAAAAAGCGGTACCGGACAAATGCTGATCAATAAAGTAGAGGCAAATAAAATGGTCGATATGGAATTAAAATTCATCAAACCCATGGAAAGCATAGCTGACACCCGCTTTGACATCGAAAAAGCTGAAAATGGAAATAAAGTAACCTGGACCATGAGTGGAGATAGCAAAGGCATCATCAACAAATGGTTTTGCTTATTTATGGATAAAATGATCGGTAAAGATTTTGAAGATGGATTGAAATCCCTGAAAGAGAAATCAGAGAAGGGGATTTAATTGCATTGTCATTTTGAGAGATAATTTATTGTTTAAAATCAATATAAAATGACAGATTTTTTTGCCAAATGGTGGGCTGCTAGCGTCCGTCATTGCTGAGAAGGCTTTTTCTTCGTGCCTCGCAATGACGACCCTTTTTTTGTTTAAATCTGTCAACGGTAACGAAGTCGAAGACCCTATTATGATTCAAAGATCTCTTCATTCCGCTTTGCTCCAGTCGAGGACGTGCGCCCTGTAAACTTTGCATTCTCTGTGCCTTAACTTCATGATCTTTGTGGTTAAAAAAGCAAGTAATATTTCCAGGCTCTCGAAGAGATCCTTTTTTTATTCTTTGAAACACCAACCAAACAATTATCCCTGCTTTGGGTTAAAAAAGTATCAAAAGTGGTCTAACCATCAATTAATATTTTGTAATTTCCTGTTTTTTAGATTACTTTTCCATCAAATGAATTTATTACTTGTAGAAGATGAACCAAGTGTTGTATCTGTAATTTCGAGGGGTTTAACAGACGAAGGATTCACCGTAAGTATTTCTCCTGATGGTTTAATCGGAAAACAGATGGCTTTGGATAATCAGTTTGATCTGATTATCCTTGATATTATGCTACCTGGAATAAATGGCCTGGAACTCTGCAAGATCATTAAAGAGCAAAAACCCAATACGCCCATTATCATGCTTACAGCCTTAGGTACTACCGAAAATGTGGTAAACGGACTGGATAATGGCGCAGATGATTATTTGATCAAACCATTTAAATTTGCTGAACTTTTCGCGAGGATCAGAATGCTGCTGAGGCGATACCATGGTGTGGTTTCGCAAGATCAGATTATTGCTGTAGGCGACCTGCAGATAAATTTAAGCGCAAAAACCGTAAAGCGAAACCAACAGGAAATCATTCTTACGGCAACAGAGTATCGGCTACTGGAGTATATGGCTAAAAACAAATCCAAAATTTTATCCCGGATAGATATTCTGGAAAACGTGTGGGATATCGATTTTAACCTGGGCACCAATGTAGTTGATGTTTATGTTAATTACCTTCGTAAAAAAATAGATAAGAATGCTGATCAAAAGCTGATCCATACTGCGGTAGGTTTAGGTTATATATTGAAAGAAAAATAGATGGAGATCGCCAAGAAAATCACTTTACTTTTTGCCATTTTATCGGCAGTTATTATTTCCTTATTAAGTGGTTTTGTTTGGTATTTTTCTAACGAATTTGCCTTTGAGGATTTTTACAAACGCCTGGAAGCAAGGGTTAATATTGCTGCCCAGATTAAACTTTACAAAGATGACAACAATAAGGTTTATGCTAAAATGCGCAACAGATACCTGGAGCGGTTGCCTTCTGAAAAGGAATACATTATTGAAGCAGGAAAACCAACCAATAAACTGGATCGCGAATTGCCAGCAAGTTTTTATAACCGGATAAATGCAGGTTACGTAGCACGCTATCGCACGGAAAACCACTTTTATGCCGGCAAATATTTTAAAAATCCGAATGGTGGATATATTGTTATTGTTTCTGCAAATGATCCTGTCGGTTTCCGCGAGTTAAAAGACCTGCAAAGAATTTTAATTATTGGCTTTTTTCTTTCGGTCATATTATCATTTGTGGTAGGCTGGAAATTTTCCAATTACATGTTGATGCCCCTGCGAAATATCATTAAAAGTGTAAAAAGGATAAAGGCCGAAAATTTGCACCTAAGGCTGGATGTTAAAAAAGGTAATGATGAAATGTCGCAACTGGCGCAAACCTTTAATAATATGCTCAACCGCTTGGAAACGGCTTTTGAGACGCAAAATAATTTTATCAGCAATGCCTCACATGAGCTGAGAACACCTTTAACCATCATTAGCGGAGAGGTTGAGCTGGCCATGAAAAACATTGCAGATGCGGACAAACAGGAAAAGGCATTATCAAAAATCAAGAATGAAGCAGAACGGCTGGAGCATATCTTAACCAGTTTATTAGGCCTGGCCCAATCAGGTTTCAACGGAAAAAACCAGCCCTGGGAAGAAGTACGAATGGATGAATTGTTATGGGAAATTAAAGATTCGGTAAACCAGGTTCATCCGAACAGTAAAATAGAAATCGATTTTAGTAAACTTCCCGATGATGATGAATTGCTTTCGTTGCGGGTAAATAAAAACCTGATGAAACTGGCCATCAGTAATATTGTAAATAATGCCTGCAAATATTCTAATGAGAAATTGGTAAGCATTAGTATAGAAAGTAACGTCAATATGCTTTCGATCTCGGTAACCGATCGGGGTATCGGCATCCCACAAACCGATATCCAGCATATATTTGAGCCTTTCTACCGGGCATCAAACACCAATGATTTTAAAGGTTATGGGGTTGGTTTGCCACTTTCGTTAAATATTATCCGTTTGCACAGGGGGAGTATTGCCATCAAATCGCAGGAAGGCGTTGGTACGGAAATTAAAGTATTGTTACCTGTATCAGGTTGATTGTTTACATCGCTTAAACTGGTTAATTGTAAATCGGCCTTAATAATTATCAACTACATCACAATTCGTCAATTACTTTAACCTATGCTTTCGACTTCTGCATAGATGAGCTAATGGCTAACGCACTAATTAACTATTCTAAAAAGGAGTGCATTCTAATCTCGTTTTAATCTCGCTCTTATTTCGCTATAATAATATGCGGTTAAACTTGTATAAATAATATTTCAATTCATTTAAACAAGATAAAGAGATGAAAACAGTATTAATTCCAACCGACTTCAAAGTAGAAAGTATAAAAATTATTGATGCACTTGTTCAACATCAAAAAAACGAAATATTAAACATCATTTTCGTACATGCCTTTAAATTGTCTGATTCCATAACTGATATGTTAATGTTGAGTCGCCGCAGCCGCGATTATGAAAACGTAAGCGACGAATTTTATCAGCAAATCAATCAGGCCAAGGCAAAATATCCTATTCAGATCAATACCATTGGGATTGAATATTTCTACGGAAGTACAGTAGCGGCTTTTAAAAATTTCATCGAAGCTTTTGATGTAGAATGCATTGCCTACTTAAAGGGATACAATTTTACGCCAATCAATAAATATAGCATCGACCCTAAAATACTGACAGAACGGGCAGGTTGTGAGGTAATTTTACTAAATACTTTAACCGTTCATGCCAACGAAAATTTAATCGATACAAAAATACACGAAACGCAGCTGCAGGAAGCAAATTCTTAGTTACCAACCATTAAACTTTATATTATGCTATTACGAAATAATATTCCGCTCACTTATATATTTGGAAAGATCAAAAAAGAGCTTCTGTTTGTTATCGGTTACTCTATAGGTATTGTGATATTATATGAAAACCTTCATGTTACCCGTATTTCCATTCCTGTTGCAGTACCTGCTTTATTAGGAACAATCATTTCGCTTTTATTGGCATTTCGTTCTAACCAGGCTTATGACAGGTGGTGGGAAGCAAGGATTCTTTGGGGCGCAATAGTTAATGATTCGAGAACCTTGTCTCGCCAGATCTTGTCGTTCGTTGAAAATCCCTATGAAATAGACGAAATTGAGGAATTTAAGGCAAGCTTTGTAAAACGGCAGATTGCCTGGTGTTATGCCTTAAGTCAGGCCTTGAGAGGTTTTAATCCTCGAAAAGGTTTAGAAGAATACCTTTCGGTTGAAGAATTTGAATTCATCAAGAAACGCAAAAATGTAACGGCCAGCATTTTAGAGTTGCATGCCATGGCTTTAAAAAGAGCACTGCAGGAAGGCTGGATCAATAAATATCAACAGATAGAAATAGACAAAACCATAACCGGTTTATGTAACCATATGGGCGGATCCGAAAGAATTAAAAACACCGTTTTCCCGGTTACTTATAGCAAGTATATCAACATGTCTATCCATTTATTCATAGTCTTGTTGCCTTTCGGATTGCTGGAATACTTTGGTTACATGGAAGTTCCATTAGTGGTGGCCATTGCTGCCTTCTTTTTACTGGTTGAAAAAATGGCTGTTCATCTTCAGGATCCTTTTGAGAATAAACCGACAGATACACCAACTACTACCATCTGTAGAACCATTGAACGAGATCTTTGCCAGATGTTAGATGATAATAAAATTTATGAGGATAAACCTCAAACCGAATTGGCCCAGGTGGGATCATATTACATTTTGTAAATCACCCCGGGAAGCCTAAAATAAATCTCTTTGCTGAGATGGTTAGTTAAGCGCAATGGTTTTCCTTTGGATAAAGTATGGCCATTTGCGATAGTTGTATAATACAAAGAGGCTGTCTCAAAAGTGAGGCGGCCTCTTTTATTTTAGGATGATTTTGGTTATCTTAAAGGCATGGGAGGCAAAGTAGTCTTTAAGGAATATGATCCTGACCAGTTAACTTTTTTACCTTACA